>ODAI011717198.1_pt1 | contig 34963 bp, 52 predicted proteins | sample 1539321 | NCBI WGS metagenome assembly ODAI01 (sample SAMN02144231, study PRJEB22623) | gut metagenome | biome: sheep rumen | host: Ovis aries | place: New Zealand
CTCCACGAGATAGGCGGGCGTGGTGTTCAAAGCCACGGCGATGTCCAGCAGCACGCGAGAATCGACCTTGTCGATGTCGCCATTCTCATAGCGGTAAACCGTGGCGGGGGATTTGCCGATGCGCTCCGCCAGCTGTGCGGCGCTGACGCTCAACTGTTTGCGCCGTTTTTTGATCATTTCGCCGATAGACATATCAGAGAACCTCCTTTTCTGCATTATATAAGAATGTTTGCAATTTTGCAATAGATAAAACGGACTATTTTCGCACTTGTGCAATATTTTATATTGACAACTCGCGGATATGCGACTATAATTAAATCATAAATTGCAGATATGCGAGAACGGAGGGGAAACGATGATTAATCTGGACAAGCTGCGCCTGACGATGGCGGCCCGCGGCGTGAAGATCGCGGACATCTGCGAGAAGCTGGGCATCAACGAGTCCACCTTCTACCGCCGGTTGAACCGGGGCGGCATCAAGTTCACTGTGCACGAAGTGGCGGTGATGTCGTCCGTGATGAAGCTGAGCGCGCAGGAGATGCAGGATATTTTTTTTGAACAGGAACTCGCGTAAATGCGAGATTACACCCCATCATACCACGGAGAGGAGGAACAAGCGTGAAAGGGAACCTGCTGCGGGCGGAAATCGCCGCCCAGGGGATGTCCATGCGGGAAGCCGCTAAGCGCGCGGGGATATCAAAAAGCACGTTCTGCGCGAAGATCAACGGCCAGCGCCCGTTCAACATCGACGAAGCGAACCGCATCCTTTCGGTATTGAAGATCACCGACACTGTGCGGAAGTGCGAAATTTTTTTGACCTGAGCGCCCCAAACGCGGGGCATCTGAGACGCTGGCCAATGCGGCCAGCACCCCATCATACACTGGCACGAGGTGACGACCATGGCGATGATCAGGGACTATACGCTGAGCGACGGCCCGGCCAGGGGCGTGCGCGTGATCGTACGCGACGACGCCTTCAGGGACGCGGGGCCCGAGACGCTGACCTGTCGGCGGATGGAAACGGCCCGTGCCATTAGGCGGATTGAACAGGCTCTGGCCTGTAAGAAGGAGGAGACAGAACATGGCTAGACAGAACCGATTAAGCCCACACGACCGACAACTGCTTCGTGAATTCGAAGCGGAGATGGAGCTGCTTGAGCGGCAACAGGCCCACGCCCTTGACCGGCAGGCCGAACTGGACGCCCGCCCGGACAGCATGCTGAAGGTGCGCTTTATGGATCGCCTTCGGGCAGACCTTGCGGACATGCAGCGTCAGATGTGGCTGCTGGCCGCGAACATCGAAGCGCTGAGAGGGGAGGCGGGCACCGATGCGCGCTAATCTGTATGTGACCATCACCGGCAGCCTGCCGGACGGCAAGGTGGTCAACGAGACCATCGGCGGCGTGGAGGGCACGGTCACGATCACGGAGCGCGACGCGGGCCCAGATGGCCGGGACCGCGCGGTCAGCACATGGTTTGCGGGCGGCCTGTCCACGGCAGGCCTGCAGGCCATGTTCCAGTACGGGGCGTCGGCCTTCGGCAAGTGGCAGATGCTTCGCGCCGCGCTTCGGGCACTGTTCAGGCCGTACAGGCCGGTCAAGACCATAGACCCGGCAAAGGAGGCTTGACCATGGCAGTCAGTCAGCACGAGATCGAGGAGATGGCGAAGGGCTTCGCCGCCCAGCAGGTCAGCTACTACATCAACGAGCTTCTGAGGGACAACCACGAATTTCGCATGACATCCCAGGAGCGGTCCCGCGCCAGGGAGGCCATGAAGTATTACGAGAGCGTCATCAAGGACATCGAAAAGGGGCGGATCGAGAAATGAGCGACATGCTGCTGATCATGTTCCACGGCCTGCTGTGCGCCGTGGTGGGATGGCTGGCCAGCGACATCGCCCACGCCCGGCCCGAGGCCGTGATCAAGGTGGACGGCGATGAGCCGGACAGCGAGGAGCCCGAGAGCGAGGTGGACCAGTGACCAACCGCGAGCGGATCATGGCCGACCTGGCCGCGCTGTCGGATGACGATTTCTGGCGGGCCTTTGGCCCGGCGGACCTGGCAAACCGGCTGAGTGATACCATGTGCCGCGACTGCGCGGCGCGGCGTCCGGACGCCTGCCCCGAGGGCGACGACGCGGGCGAGTGTCCGAGTATGAGTGAATGGATGAACTGGGACTGCCGGGCGGAGCGGATGCTGAGCCCGGCGGAGTGGGATTGAGAGGTGCCGCCATGTGGGTGCTGAGTGGAGATGGGACGCAGATGGTCAACCTGGACCACGCGAAGCGCGTGTTTCTGAATGACCTCGGCGACAATGTGCTGATCGGTGCGGACTTGAGGGATTCCAGCAAGATCGCGCCCCTGGGAAAGTATCGCGAAATGGAAACGGCCCGCCGGGTGCTGGCCGACCTGATTACATCATTTACCGGAGACACGGATTTTTACATCATGCCGAACAATGGCTATGACGTGGTGTACGAAAGCAGGATCATGGACAGCCGCGTCAAGCGGCGCGGCGGGGCCTGAGCGGCAAAAGACGGCGACGGCGACAGAGCGCCCGAGGGCGCACAAAGGAGGATGCGACATGCCTGATTTGATGGTGGCGGCCCATGCGGGCCAGAGGGTGACCAATCACATGATCGATGAGCTGGTGGCCGCTGAGATCAAGCGGCGGGAAATGGCAAGCGCGACCGAACGGGCGGCGGAGCTCCAGGCCCTGCGCGCCCAGGTGGACATCCGGCGCGACCGGGAACAGGCCTATTACCGGAACAAGATCGATGAGGCGCGGGCGCTCTACGGTCACAACCCCCGCCATGGCCTGCTGGGCCGGGCGGCCTGGGGCCTGATCGGCCTGGCAGTCGAAAAGGTGTTGGGCCCGCTGGAGAGGGGCGAGTGATATGGCGGTCGTCTACGAATACAAGGGCGAGAGCCGGGATCTGAAGGGATGGGCGAAGCACGTGGGGATCAGCTACTCCACCCTGCGCCACCGCGTCCGGGACAATGGCATGACCATCGCCCAGGCCATCGAGACCCCGGTGGCGACTGAAAAATCGCGCTGGCAGCGCGGGCAGGATGACAAGCCCGCGTCGCCCAGGCCGCCGAAGCTGTACACGGTCCACGGCAAGACCATGTCGCTCAATGACTGGGCAAAGGAGCTGGGCCTGAGCCGCACGACGATTGAAGCGCGCATGCGGCGCGGCATGCCCCTGGAGGTGGCCTTTGAGGCCGCGGATCGCCGGGGAGGCTGGCGCTGGGACGCCCGCCAGGGCGAGCTGGTGGTGAACGGCCGGGAGCCGAAGCTGTACACGGCCCACGGCAAGACCATGACGATCAAAGAGTGGGCGGCGGAGCTGGGCGTGCACGGCAGCGCGCTGTCCCGGCGCCTGGCCCAAGGTATTTCGCCGGAGGAGGCGCTGGTGTCCCGGGAAAAATGGCACGAGGGGTACGCCGACCGGCGACGGCGCGACGGGGCGCGCCTGGAAGCGGAGGCCCGGGCGGCAGAGGAGGCCACGCGGGAGCGGCTGAACGCCAGGCTGGCGGAGATGATCGCCACCGCCCGGGGGATCATCACCAATTTCGCCTTCCCGGCGCTGGGCAAGATGCCGATCCGCGTGATTATGCAGGCCGCGGACGGCGGCACGGCCATCCTGGAGGGCGACGCGGGCGGGGAGCTGGTGTATCGGGTGACCGTCCGAGACAGCGGCAAAAACCGCATCGAGGCCATAGGCCGAAAGAGCGGCCTGACCTTCTGCGCCCGGGACTTTTGGGAAACGGTGATGATCCAGCCCCGGGCGGATATCGCAGTGCGATGACGAACGCTGAGAACCGCGTGCGGCTGCTGGAAGAATTGGATCAGGTAGAGCGGCTGATTCGCCAGGAAAAGGCTGCCGACGTGCGAAACGAGGATCGGTTTATCACCCACCTGGAGGGCCGCCGGGACGTGCTGAGATGGGAGCTTAAAAAGGCGGGGGTGACGCTGGATGATGGACGCTGAGCGCGCCGTGATGGCGCTGGTGGTGCGGGCGGATATGACCGCGACGGCCGCCGCCCGCTGGGCGGTGCCCGCCGTGGTGATCCTGGGCGCGGTGCTGATTCTGAGGGCGGTGTTTCCACGTGACTAGGCTGGAAATCGCCCAGGCGCTGAACTGCCTGATTACCAAATGCAAGCCCTGCGCGGGGTGCCCGTTCAACCCGCGCCCGGGGACGATGTGGCCCTATGGCTGCATCAGCGGAGAACGGGGAATTGTAGAGAGCGCGCAGGCGCTCTTAAAGTCGGAGGAAGAGGAATCGCGCGCGCACCGCGGGCATTAACGCCTCGCGCACCGCGCACGAGATGGAGGAATATGACGATGATGACAAATCCGCACACGTCTGAGGATTACAGCCGGGCCGTGGACGCCATCCGGGACGAGATGGCGGCGGCCCACGATGATATCAACATCGCCATGATGGGCGACATCATGACGGCGCTTTTGGAGGTGCGCCCCGAGATCGCGCCCAGCCTGACGGCGAAGGGCAAGAGCCTGAAAGGGGCCTATGACGCATTGACCGGCGAAGCGCGAAAGCGGGCCGGGCGCCGGGGCGGCTACGCCATCGGCCCGGGTAACCTGGGCGTGCTTTTTGACACCGTGGGCCGGTATTACGGCTTTGAAGCGCCCGAGGCCAGCTGGCTCGGCGTGATGGCCAGGCTGTACGGCGGCGCGCCGACGCCCGCGCCGGAACCGGCTGCCGCGCCGGACGATCTGAGCCTGGACGATCTGAGCCTCGACGCCTTGCTGGGAGGTATCTAACCATGCTGACGCTGGACGATACCCTGCGCATTGCCGGGGACGTGGACCACACCCCGACAGAGATCGACGAAGAGATTCGCGGCATGATGCCCTATTACCTTTGGATCGATAACCACTATGTGGACGAATTCGACTGGATGCGCGGCGGCTCCGAATGCCGCCGCCTGCACTGCGAGGCCTGCGAGGGCGACTTCGTGGAGCAAAAGCGCCGGAGCATGACGGCCTATCCCCACGGCGGGAGGGCGGTGTGTCCCATGTGCGGCCGCATCGTGACGGCGCGCCACCTGGGCCGGAGCTTCCGGGGGCTGGAGAACAAGCTGGACGTGGTTTATTTCAAGCCCGGCGCTGAGCCGGGCACGGTGGTGGCCGTGGCCGTGCGGGCGCGCCGGTATTTCGCCGCCGCCCCGGCGACACGCCCCTGGGAGCAGGAATTGACCATCATCCCCAACGGCGTCGCCGCCTTCAAGTGGGGCGAGGGCGCGGGCCGGGCGGAGGCGCGCCAGATATGGGAGGAGACCCGGAACGGCCTTTGGGCCCGCGTGGGCTATGTCTGGAAGGAGATCAAGAAGGTCAGCCAGCTGCGCTTTGGAGACGAGGGCAGCTTTGGCCAGCCCACGCCGGACCGGGTGACGCTGACAAAGACCTTTGAGCGCGCCGCCCGGGGCACGCTGTTTGAAAAGGCATGGGATGATACTTACTGGCGATCCACTGATTACGGCGACGGCGTGGCCGCGCTGGCCTTCATCGCCGAAAATCCCATCTGCGAATACCTGAAGCGGCTGAACGCCGCGCCGCTGGTGTTCGCCCGGGTGGCGGGCGCCATGCCCTGGCGGCGGGTGAACTGGCGCGCCACCTGCGCCGCCCAGGCGCTGCGGGTCAGCACCCAGCGCTGGGGGCAGATCAAGGGCGCGAAGACGGAGATCACCCCTGGCCTTTTGACGGTGATCCAGCTGGCGGATGAAAGGGGCTGGCGCTGCGGCGTGGACACCGCGGACGCCGCCGCCTGGCTGATCCGAAACGATGGCCGCGAGGGCCGCGCCCGGCTGATCGAGGCGATGGAGATCCTGCCCGAAGGGAAGCAGGGCAAGGGCCTGAAATACCTGGCGAAGCTGGTGCGGCAAAACAACCGCCTGATGCTGGGCGATGTGATGGACTATTGGCTGGCGCTCCGCGATACCCAGGCCGATCTGACCGACGACGCCGTCGCCTTCCCGGCGAACTTTGAGGAGGCCCACGACCGGCAGGCGCGGCGAAAGATCGACATCAAAAACGCCAAGCTGGATCAATCCATCAAGGCGCGGCTTCCCGAGCTGCAGAAGCGGTTCGGCTTTGAATTCGGCGGCCTGATCCTCCGGCCCATGGAGAGCGCGGCGGAGATGGTCCGCGAGGGAAACGTGCTGGGCCACTGCGTGGGCAGGTACGTGTCCCGATACGCGGCAGGGCTTACGGTGATCTGCGCGCTGCGCCGGGCCGTGAACCCGGACATGCCCTGGCGCACCATTGAGATCAACCCCGCCACGGGCAAGGTGATCCAGGATCGCGGCTACAAAAACGACTGGGGCGGGCGCGAGTATGGCGTGACGCCCATCTACCGGGCCATGCTGGACCTTTTCTGGCAGGCGTGGAGCGAGCGAAAGACCAAGAAGGAGGTTAAAAGCGCATGAGCGAGCTGCAGGGACAGATGAGCATGAGCGAAATGGCGCCCACCGCCATGCCGGAGGGCTATGACGGCAATGGGCAATTGATGGATTATGACCCCGCCGCCGATACGGCGGAGGCGGACCGGCTGGCCGTTGAGATCAACGCCATAAAGGCGCAGACCCGGAACGTGGTGGTCAGCGCGGCTTTGGAGATCGGCAAGCGGCTGATCCGCGTGCGCCCCCTGATCCCACACGGCCAGTGGGCCGATTGGCTGAGCGCGAACGTGGACTACAGCGAAACCAAGGCCCGGAATTTGATGGACCTTTACGAGGCTTATGGCGGCGCGTCCCTTTCGGAGGCCGTGGCGGGGCTGGAGTACAGCAAGCTGGTGGCGCTTTTGCAGCTGCCCGAGGGGCAGCGGGAGGCCGTGGCCCAGCGCGCCGCCGACGAGGGGCTGAGCGTCAGGCAGCTTCAGGCGGAGATCGACCGACTGAAAGCCGACGCCGCCCAGAAGCAGGTCACCTTTGACGCGCTTTTGCAGCAGGCCGCCGATGAGGCCGCCAGGGCCGCCGAGGGCGCGCTGAAGATCGAACGGGAAAAGGTCAACCTGGCGGAGGCCCGGGCCAAGGCGGCGGAGGAAAGCGCCAAGGCCAGCGGCGACGCCTTGAAGAAGGCCAAGAAGTCCAGCGACGCCATGGCCGCGAAGGCCGGGGACGCGCTGGAGAGAGCCAAGGAAGCGGACCAAAAGGCTGCCGATCTGCGCGCCAGGGTGGCGGAGCTGGAGGCCCAGGCCGCCCAGGACGCGGGCGGGGATGTGCCGCCCGAGGTGCAGGCGGAGCTTGACCGGCTGCGCGCCCAGGCGGCGAAGGCCCAGGCCAGCGCCGAATTTGAGATCGCCTATCGGCGCTTTGTGGCCGATTTCGGAGATCTGAGCACGCTGCTGACCAAGGCCGCCGCCGACGCGCCCGAGGATGCCGCCCGGTATCGCGCCGCGGTGGCCAAGGCCTGCGAGACCATGGCGGGGAGGATGAGGGCGTGAAAGAACTGCACAATGGCGATGTGAAGCCCGTCAGCATCGCGGAGCTGCTGCGCCTGGACGACATGCTGACCCGGGCGGGCATCCCGCACGAGACCGGCAAGGACGTGGACATGGGCGGGGCGAACATCAAGGTGCCCGACTGGAAGACCTGGCGCGCAGACAAGCGGCCCTGCGCCTCCGTCATTCAGAACCCCTTTTCGTATGGCGGCGAGGAGGGCAGGCTTGAGGCATGGGTGCGCGGCCCCGGGAAGGGCCGCGAGCTGCCCGTGGGCTGGCTGACCGCTGAGCGCGCCTTTGAGATGATTGCCCGGGCGATGGGCTATGAGGAGGTGACAGAATGACACAGGCGATCTTAAAGCACGTGGTCGATGGCCTTATGTGCCGGGCGGCCAACATGAAGGACAAGCGCTGCGAGTATTGCCCCTATGGCGTCATGCTGGGCAACAGTGGCTGGGGCTGCGACCTGGTGACCATGTGCCGCGACGCCATTGAGCTGCTGGCGGAGTGGCGAAAGGCGGCGGAGCCGCAAATGGAGACGCTGAAGGCGCTGGAAGACGTGCAGGCCTATGCCCAGGAGCGCAACCTTTGGTGGATGGACGCTGCTGCGGTGATGGCTGCCTATCAGATCGGCGTGCTGAGCGGCAAGGTGGTGGCACTGGAAAGGGAGGTGACGGGATGAAGCTGAACGTGATCAAGCGCTTTTGCAAGGAAGCCGGAAACCTGACCATACTGGACGCGCCGACGGGCGAACAGTGGATCGGCGAGGGCCATGCCTTTTACGCGCTGAGAAGCGCTAAAGTGGACGAAGAGGGCATCGCGGAGCTGATGGGCCTGGACGCCAAGGCGCTGAATAATATGTCGATCTGGCGGCACGACGTTCCCGACTGGCGCTTTTCCGTGACCGTGTCGCCGGACGAGGAGACGCCCCTTCAAGGCATCGGCCAGATGATGGGCGAAGACGGCGAGCTTTACACCGCACTGCGCTCCGACCGGGATCTGCTTTACATCAAATCCAGGTGGCTGGACGCCGTCAAGCTGGGCGAATACACCGCCTTCGCCTTGCGCGTGACCGATGGCGGCGCGGTGCTGGTGGCCATTTACAACGGCCTGACCACGGAGGCCGTGATCGGCCCCGAGGGGCCGGAGAACAGCGAGGCGCTGCGCCGCCTGGCGATGCGCATGGCGGGCGGAAAGCTGAGGGCCGACGACGGGCCCGCGGAGGCGGCGGGATGATGACCCCGGGCTTTTACTGCATGGACTGCATGGACGCCATGAAAGCCTTCCCCGACGGCTTTTTCGACCTGGCCATCGTCGATCCTCCATACGGCATCAATATGGGCCATACCAATGGCGTGGGTGGGGGGGTATGACAGGCCCTTCCAGGCAAATAAAGGTCTACGCCGACGCGCGGTCGAGCCGCGCCGGGCGAAATTTTACCATGCCTTCGACGACAACCGTCCACCGGACGAAGGCTATTTCGCGGAGCTGGCCAGGGTCAGCAAGCGCCGAATCATATGGGGCGGGAATTTCATGCTGGATTATCTGGGCCACGCCAGCTGCATGCTGGTGTGGGACAAAAAGCGCCGGGGCATGGATCAGGCCGACTGCGAAATCGCATGGACCGATCTACCCGGGCAGAGTCGCGTTTTTGAGTACCGATGGAACGGCATGCTGCAGGAAAACATGGCCGCGAAGGAAGCGCGCATCCACCCGACCCAGAAGCCGGTGGCACTGTATAACTGGATATTGGCCAATTGGTCAGCGCCCGGCATGAAGGTGCTGGACACCCACGTGGGCAGCGCGTCGAGCCTGATCGCCTGCCACCGGGCCGGGCTGGAATACTGGGGATTTGAGATCGATCCCGTCTATTATCAGGCCGCGAAGGCGCGGCTTGACGCTGAGACGGCGCAGATCAGGATGGGGTTTTGAATGGGCAAGGCGAACAAGGCGCTTTTTACCAGCGCGACGGACGAATGGGCGACACCACAGGATTTCTTTGATGTGCTGAATGCGGAATTTCATTTCACACTTGACCCGTGCAGCACTGATGAGAATGCGAAGTGCGCAAAGCACTACACGAAAGCACAGGATGGGCTTTCACAGGATTGGGCTGGCGAAACGGTGTTTTGTAACCCGCCGTATGGGCGCGAAATGCCGAAATGGATCGCCAAATGCGCTGAGCATGGGCGAGGGGGGGGTACGGCCGTCATGCTGATACCAGCCCGAACGGATACCAGGGCTTTTCACGATTACATATACGGCAAGGCGGAGGTGCGTTTTATCAGGGGGCGGCTAAAGTTCGGCGACAGCGCGAACGCCGCGCCATTTCCTTCGATGGTGGTCATATTCAGGGGTTCACCCTAGCTCTTCGCCGCGTCCCGCCGGGCATAGTAGTCCGCCATGATCTCCGGCAGCGGGCGCGGGTGATGCCCGGCGGGGTTGATGTGGGCATACAGCCACAGGATCAGCTCCGCGCGCTTCTTGGGCCCGGCGGCCTCATAGGCCGCCGCCCAGCGGTCGAACATCTCAACGGTCATCTTAAACATGGCCATCGCCTCCTTGCTACCAGTATAACACGACCTGTCAACCGGTACGGGGCAGCCATTAAACTCCGAACTCCGAACTCTGAACGCTGATCGACCCTTGAGGGCAGCGGGCGGGCGATGCTCGCCCGCTGCGTTGAGGGGCCGGACGCCCATTTTTACCTATAAAAGTGGCGAGCCCTAAAGCGGGCTTGTATACCGTATTATTATTTGACGCACCATGCCGGAGGCGGGCTATGAAGCTATCGGACTTTGAACTGCTGTACGATCTGCCCGCGGGCCAGGCGGACGCCCGTGCCATCGACGGCGTGCGGACGGTGACCGTCCGGGCGGGTCGGAGCCTGGAGGTCATGTGCTTCCCAAAGGGCGCGATGACGCCGGGGGCGGTCCGGGAGGCGAAGGCGCGCCGGTCCCGCCCGGCGGTCCAAAAGATCAACGACCGCAATCGCGAACGCCACATGATGCGCCTGATCGAGGCGAACTTTACCGAGGCGGCCCAGGTGATCACCTGCACCTATGCCTATCCGGCCCAGGATTACGGCTTCGTCAACCTCAAAGACCTGAAAAAGGACTATGACGCCAGGCGACTGCCCTGGGAGGTGGCGGACGTGCGCCGGGACATGCGGAATTTTCTTGCGCGCCTGAAGCGCCGGGCGGACCGGGACGGGCAGGCGCTCAAGTGGCTTCTGCGCATCGAAGAGGGCAAGGAGCCGCCCGCCTTTGGCCTGCCGCCCAAGTACCACGCCCATCTGATCGTGGAGGGCGTCAGCCGCGAGGCGGTCAAGGCCTGCTGGGATCACGGCAGCGTCCGCTGCGACGACTTCGACCTGACCGGCGACGGCGCGGCGCGCCTGGCGCGGTACCTCAACAAACAAAAGGTCGGCGGGCGCTGGTGGAGCCACAGCCGGAACCTGATCGCGCCCACGCCCACCGTCAGCGACCGCAAGGGGAGCCGTCGGCGACTTCTCAAGATCGCGGCGGACGTGACCCGCGACGGGCGTCAAATCCTGGAGACCCTTTATCCCGGATATCAGCTGATGGAGGAGCCGCTGGTGCGCTACTCCGACTTCGCGCCGGGATGCTATATCTATGCGAGGCTGCGGAAATGGCGAGACTGAGCGGCGACCCGCCGGAGGTGGTGGCGCTGTGCCTGAGCTGCGCGCGCGACGACTGCGACGGGGGAGAGGATTGCCCTGAACGACTGGCGTTGATGGGGCTGGAGCGCGGACCATCGCCCGAGGGGCGGGGGCCGCGATATTGCTATCTCGTCGAGGTGGACGGAGAACGGCGGAGCCTGAGCGAATGGGCGCGGGCGCTGGGCGTTAGCGGCGGAGCGCTGCGCATGCGGATAGCGCGCCGGGGCGGGGACGCCGCGGACGTGATCGCCGCCATGATACATTCACGCGAAAGCGGGCGCCGCTAGTGTAAAATTATGGCGTGGAGGCGGGAAAGATGCCCCATGACGCTTACTACACCTCAAAGAGGCACCGGGCCTGGCGGGCGGCGGTGATACGCCGCGCCGGAGGGCTGTGCGAGGAGTGCCGACGATATGGCCGCGTGGATCGCGACGGGCTGCCAGTGGCGGCCACCACCGCGCACCACATTAAGCCGCGGGAAGACTTCCCGGAGCTGCAATTCGACCTGGCCAATGGGCGCGCGCTGTGCGAGGCGTGCCACAATGCGGCCCACCCGGAAAAGGGCCGAAAGGGCCGGTATTGGTACTGAGCCGCGAATGTGGACGCCGAACGCGAAAAAAACGCGGGAAAACGCGAAAAAAACGCGGCGGCGAAAAGGGCGGCCTGCCAGGATCGGCGACGGAAAGCGCCGCGCGTGTGCGTGCGCGCGCGGGAATCGATCAGAAATCGACATCCCCCCCGGTCGATCCAAAAATATTTTGGGGGTGCCGTGCCGGCGGGGGGGACTTTTTATATATCCGGCGGGATTTTTAAGAAAACGGGGAAAGGGACGGGTTATGGCCGCGAAATCCTTTGATGTTTCGGCGTTCAATACGGCCTTCGACATCGACGCCGTGTCCGTGCGAATCGAACCCAAGCCCGCGCCATCGCCGGACGAACCCGAGCCGGAACGCACGCCGATCCGCGTCACTCATCGATATGGCCACCGCCACTTGATGCGCAAGGCAGCGTCAGAAGCTGCGCTGTCAGATCAACTGGACTGGCACTTCCGCGAAGGAGACTGCTATCACTGCTTCAGCTTCGGCGACGTTGACAGCCTGACCTTTTTCAAACACATACTGCGCCAGCAGCCGGTCGAATATCTGGCGCTGTCGACGTGGTGCATGGCCGGCGAAGATGTGGACGATCTGCGCCAATGGCATCGCCGCGGCATGCTGGGCCGCGTGGACTTCTACATGGGCGAAATCTTCCCGGGGTCATATCCCGAGGTATACGATGCCGCACTGTCGTTTTGCCGCGAATGCGGCGGCCGCCTGACGGTCTTTCGGAATCACTCCAAGGTCATGGCGGTAGTAGGGGGGGCGTTCGATGCGCTCATCGAATCCAGCGCGAACGTGAACACCAACCCGCGCAGCGAAAACACCGTCATCACAGTGGACCGCAAGCTGGTGGCGGACTATATCGACCTGTTTAACAGCATCCGCAGCTTTGACACCGCGACCGACGGCGTGCCGCTCTACGTGAACCCGCACAAGGAGACGATCCAGTGACCAGGCTAAAGTGGATTAAGCGCATCACCGACGCCTGCAAGGCTGTCGGCACCTACAAAGAGGCCTTCGACGACGTGATCGCTACCCTGGCCGACATCATGGCCAGGCGCGACGCTGCCCAGGCGGCCTTCAAAAAGTCGGGCGGCGCACTGCTGGTGAATCACGTCAACCGCGCCGGGCAGTCCAATATCGAACAGAACCCGGTTCTCCGCATGATCAACGACCTTAACCGCGACGCCCTTGCCTACTGGCGCGACCTGGGCCTGACACCTGCCGGCCTGCGCCGCATCAATGACGCCGCGCTGGCACGGCCCGAGGCCACCGACCCACTGGCTGACATGCTGAGCCAAATTAAGCTGGTTGATGCCATGTGACGCTCAAAGGCAAGCACGCCCAGGCGGTCATGGACTACGCCCGAGGGGTGGCGGACGGTCAGATCATGGCCAACCGCGACCGCATCCTGGCCTGTCGCCGCTTCCTGGACTTTCTGCAGCGGGATGATTTCGACATCCGCACCGCCGACGCCGACTTCGTGATCGACGTCATCCAGACCACCTATCACCACCGCCAGGGCCAGGGCCTTGACGCCATGCCCATGCGGGGCCGCCCGCTGATCCTTCAGCCGTGGCAAAAGCTCTGTGTGTACGGCATGCTGATCTTCTACCACCGCGGCACGAACGTCCGCGTGGTAAAAGAGGCCCTGATCTTTGTCCCGCGAAAGAACGGCAAGACGCTGTTCATCTCCGCGCTGGCCTGGGCGCTGGCCCTTCTGGAGGCAAAGAGCGGGGCCAAGGCCTACGTGGTGGGCGCGTCCCTTAAGCAGGCCATGGAGACCTTCGACAGCTGGGTCTTTAACGTCAAATCGCTCTACCCTGCGCCGGAGCTGCTGAAGCGGTCCGGCTGGCGCATCAAAAACAACAGCTTCGACCACGTGGTCTTTAACGACAGCATCGGCGGAGGCTCCGTGCACCTGAGCGCCCTGGCGTCGAATCCTGACAAGCAGGACTCCTTCAACGCTAACTTCATCATTGCCGATGAGATGCACGCCTACCGGTCCCCGAAACAGTACACTATCCTTCAGGAGGCCACCGCGGCCTACACGAATAAGCTGGTGATCGGCATCACTACCGCTGGGGACAACGGCATGGGCTTCTGCGCCCAGCGCGTGGAGTACTGCCGCAAGGTCCTAAACGGGATGGTCCAGGACGACCAATATTTTATTTTTATATGCTGCGCCGACAAGGACGAATCCGGAAACGTGGACTATACCTCCGAGGAGCAGCTGATCAAGGCGAATCCATCCTGGGGCGTCACGATAAGGCCGGCGGACGCGCTGAACGATGCCTTGCAGGCATCGAACGATCCCCAGCTGCGCAAGGATTTCCTTTCCAAGCGCCTGAACATCTTCACGACGTCCGAGCGCGCCTATTTCAACATCGACGAATTCCGCCGATCAAACGCGAGGGCGGAGAAGGCGCTGGGCATCGATCCGGCCTGGCCGGTCAAGCACAAGCTGGAATACCTGGCGCGGCTGCCCATCCGCTGGTATGGCGGCGCGGACCTTTCGAAGCTCCACGACCTCACCGCAGCGGCGCTCCACGGCCAGTATAAGGGCATCGACATCGTGATCCCGCACGCCTGGTTCCCCGTGGTGGCTGCCGCCGACAAGGCGGACAAAGATAAAATCCCGCTTTTCGGCTGGATGGACGACGGATGGCTTGACATGTGCAACGCCCCGACGAACGATCCCGACAGGGTGGTGGCCTGGTTCAAGGCTATGCGCGCCATGGGCTTCAAGATTCACCAGGTAGGCCATGACCGCAAATTCTGCCGGGAGTACTTCCTGGGCATGAAGCGCGCGGGCTTCACCACTGTGGATCAGCCCCAGTATTTTTACAAGAAATCCGAGGGCTTCCGCCATATCGAAGTGGCGGCCAAGAATGACCGGCTCTACTACCTGGGCGCGGAACCCTATGAATACTGCGTGGCCAACGTCCGCGCAATCGAAAAGACCGACGACATGATCCAGTATGAGAAGACGGAGCCCACACAGCGCATCGACGTGTTCGACGCCGACGTGTTCGCAACCGTCCGCATGCTGGAATGCCTGGAAAAGGCCAACCGGGCCGCAACCTGGTTTGACGAAGGAGGCAAGGCCGATGGGCAGGATCACTAGACTTTTCCGCTTCGGGCGGGATGCCCCCAAGAAACGGGGGATCAGCGTGGCCTATACGTCCACGAAATCCTTTCAGGTGCTGCTGGAGGATGGTTACAGGCCTTTCACCAGATGCCCCGAGGTGCAGATGTGCATCGGCGTGTATGCCAAGCTGATCGCCAGCATGACCATCCGGCTCATGCGCAACACCGAAAGTGGCGACATCCGCGTGAAGGATGAGCTGGCCCGGCGGCTTGATATCGACCCGCACCCGCTGCTGACGCGCTATGATCTCATGCAGACCATCGTGCGCACGCTCATGGAAACGGGCAATCAGATCACCGTGCCGACGTACTCCGATGGGTATCTTGCGTACCTCACGCCGCTGCCGCCTTCCCGGGTGTCGCTGGTGCCCGAGGGCGACGGCTACACCGTCAGCTATCGCGGCAGGACGCTCTGGCCTGATGAGGTGCTCCATTTCCGGCTCAACCCGGACCCGGAGCGCCCCTGGCAGGGCTTGGGCTACGGCGCGGACCTGGGCGAAATCGTCAGATCGCTGCGCCAGTCCACCGCCACCCGCCAGGCGCTCAAGGAAAGCCCGGCCCCGTCCATCATCGTCAAGGTGGACGGCCTGACGGAGGAATTTGCCTCCGAGGAGGGCCGCCGCAAGCTGCGCGCCCAGTACCTGGACGCCACCGATAACGGCCAGCCGTGGTTCATCCCGTCCGAGGCCTTTTCCGTGGAACAGGTCAAGCCCCTGACAATGGCCGATCTGGCCATCAAGGACGATATGGAGCTTGACAAGCGCGCCATCGCCGCCCTGCTGGGCGTGCCACCGTTCCTGGTGGGCGTGGGCGAGTACAACAAAGACGCTTATCAGCAGTTTTTGACCGTGGACGTCATGGCCATGGTGCGCGAGATCGAACAGGTGCTGACCCGAGGCCTTTTGTACAGCCCGGACCTGTATTGGTCGTTCAATCCGCGCAGCCTGTATAACTACGCCATCGGGGATCTCATCACCGCCGGCAAGGAGATGGTGGACCGCGCGGCCATGCGCCGCAATGAGTGGCGCGACTGGTTGGGCATGCCGCCGGATGCGGACATGGAAGAGCTTTTCCTGCTGGAGAACTACCTGCCCACGAACCGGCTGGGCGACCAGAAGAAGCTGAATCAGGAAGGAGGTGACGACGATGCAGAACAGGAAGACGCGGCAAACGCGGACGATTGATCAGCGCTTTGCCGTCCGCGATGAAAACGGCCAGCGCAGGCTAGAGGGCTACTTCGCCGTGTTCGGCCCGGAGTATGAACTCTGGCCCGGGGCCACGGAGTCCATCGACCCCCATGCCTTCGACGGATGCCTGACGGACGACGTCCGCTTTCTGACGGACCACGACACCGCCAAGGTGCTGGGCCGCACCGCGGCGGGCACCGGCGAGCTGCGCGTGGATGAGCGCGGCCTTTGGGGCTCTGTTGTGATCAACGAAGCGGACACCGACGCCACCAACACCTATGCCCGCGTGCTGCGCGGGGACGTGTCCCAGGCGTCCTTCGGCTTTGACATCACCGACGAAGAAGAGATCGTCCACGATGACGGCACCGTCCACTGGACGATCAAGGCCGTCAAGCTCTACGAGGTGTCGGTCGTCACCTTCCCGGCCTACCGGGACACGGAAATCGTGGCCCGCAAGGCCGACTTTGACGCCATCCAAAAGCGCCGGGCGGATGCCTGGCGCGCCAAGCAGATCGCCCGCCTGAAGAACGCGGGCAGAAGGAGGAATCGCCATGCTTAAGCAGTTGATGCTGTCCCGCAAGATCAGCGCCAAGCGCGCCCAGCTTGCCGAACTCAAGGAAAAGCGCAAGGCCCTGCGCGCCAGGCGCGCCGAGCTCAAGAAGCGCGAAGAGGAGCTTGAGGCCGAGCTCAAGGACGTCGTGGAGGAGGCCGCCCAGACCGAAGCCGAAGCCGTCGTGGATGAGGTCGTCGAGCAGATCGACCAGGTGGAAACCGAGACCGATGAGAACGCCGAGGCCATCGAACAGCTGGAGACCGAGATCGAAGAACTCCAGGCCCAGCTGGACGAAATCGACGCCGCCGCCACCGGCGACGATGCGCCCGAGGATGAGGGCGCGGGCGAGGAAAGCGCCTCCCGCGCCGCCAATACTGAGAACAGGAGGGTAAGGACCATGAACACCACCGTTTTTGACCGCCGCCGCCAGCGCCTTGAGGTCATCCGCTCCGCCATGGGCGATGCCGACATGAAGGCCTTTGTGGCGCGCATCCGCGCCGGCATGGGCAGCGAAAAGCGCGCCGTGGCGGGTGGCAGCTACACCATCCCCCAGAGCATGCTGCCCCTGATCAAGGAGATCGTCGAGGAAAACAGCAAGCTGCTCAAGTACTTCACGCTGTACAGCGCCAAGGGCACCACCCGGCAGCCCATCATGGGCACCATCCCGCCCGCCGTGTGGACTGAAATGACCGGCTCCATCAACGAGATGGACCTGATCTTCAATCAGACGGAGATGGACGGCTGGAAGGTGGCCGCCTTCGTGCCGCTGCACAATTCCATCATCCAGGACAACGATGTGGACCTGGTGGGCAACGTCATCTTCGCCCTGGGCCGCGGTACGGGCCTGGCCATGGACATGGCCTTCTGTTACGGCACCGGCGTGAAGATGCCCCTGGGCATCGTGCCGCGCCTGTTGCAGACATCCGCCCCGGCGGACTATCCCAGCGATGACCGCCCCTGGATCGATCTGCACACCAGCAATGTTCAGGTGATCTCCGCGGCCAATTCCAAGGGCCTGGTGCTGTTCCAGTCCCTGATCACCGTGTTCGGCGCGGCGAAGAAGAACTGGGGCGCTGACGGCAAGTTCTGGGCCATGAACGAAAAGACGCACATGCGCCTGCTGGCCGAGGCGCTCAACTTCAACGCCAACGGCGCTATCGTGGCGGGCCTTGACAACACCATGCCCCTGGTGGGCGGCCCCAACGAGGAGCTGGACTTCATGCCCGACGGCGTCATCATCGCCGGCTACGGCAGCAACTACGGCGTGCTGGAGCGCCGCGGCCTTGAGATCGCCCAGAGCGAGCACGCCCTGTTCCTGCAGGACATGACCGTCTGGCGCGCCACTTCCCGGTACGACGGCAAGCCCGTCATCCCCGAGGGCTTCGTGGCCATCGCCATCGATGGCGGCACCGTCGCCGGCGACGCGGTGTCCTTCCTGCCCGACGAGGCGAACAGCGTCAAGGGCATCCAGCTGAACACCGCCACGGCCTCCGTGGTCGTGGGCGCTGAAACCCAGCTGCTGGCCACCACCTATCCCGGCTCCGGCGCCGTCACCTGGACCTCCGCCACCCCGGCGAAGGCCACCGTTGACGCCAACGGCGTGGTCACGGGCGTGGCCGCGGGCAGCTCCGTCATCACCGCCGCCTGCGACGGCATGACGGCCACCTGCACCGTCACTGTCACCGCGTCCTGATCCTGACAGGGAGGTGACCCACAATGGCGATCAACACCGAAACCGCCCTGGGGCTGGTGAAGGCCCGGCTGAACCGCCTGCCGGGGGACACCTCCCTGGACGACTATCTGCTTAAGCGCATTGAGGCCGCCGCGGCGGAGCTTCAGCGCGTCGGCATCGACCTTGCGGACACGCCGGACGATTTGATGCTCCTGGTGGACATGACCGTATGGCAGTATTCCAACCGCGACAAGGCCGACGGCATGCCCCCGTGGTTGCGCCTGCGCCGCCGGGAGCGGTGGCTTCACCAGCGCAAAGGGGGCGGCGCGTCATGATCCTGGATGACGGCATCCTGACGGCCTACAGCCTCACCAACACCGCGCCCCTGGGCGGAAAGCCAGATTACGTGGAAAAGCCTGTGTGGATGGGCTGGTATAAGGCCCTATCCTTTGAGACCTCCCCGGCCCGGCCCACGCCGGACCGGGAGGAGGTCCGCACGGACGCCCGCGTGCGCGTCCACCAAAACCGCGCCATCCAGAATCACGCCCGCGTGGACCTGGGCCCTTTCGGCGGCAAGACGCAGTCCTATCGCGTCACCCGCGCCTTTCACGGCACGGACGACGAAAGCGGCCAGCCCATCACCGACCTTTCCCTGGAGGTGATCGCGCCGTGACCCTTGACGACATCCGGCTGCTGGTGGTGTCCGTGGACCCCGAGGCCGCCCACTACGAAAGCCCCCGCCAGGGCCAGGAGGCCTATACCGTGTGGCAGGAAACCCGGCGGCTTGACCTGTCCGCCGACGATTCCCACGCGGATGAGGGCTGGGCCTTCACCGTGGACCGCTTCTCCCGCAAGGAGATCGACCCCATCCGCCGCGCCCTTTTTGCGGCGCTGGACGGGGATGAGCGCGTGGCGGTGACGGAGCTGACGGCCTACGAGCCGGACACCGGCTACATCCACAGCATCTTCGACTGTCAGGGGGTGTGATCGTGGCGCGCTTTTCCTGCGAGGGCCTGGACGAAGTGGTCCGCGAAATGGACCGGCTGGCCTCCCGCTCCGGCGAGGTGGCCACCGCCATGCTGCAGGCCGGGGCCGAACAGGTCAAGGCCGCCTGGCGCAATTCGGCGGAGGCCCACGGTCACCGCGATACCGGCGATCTCATCGAATCCATCGGCTTTGCCCGGGATCCCGTGGACGTGTCCGGCGTCAAGGCCATCGACATCTATCCCCAGGGCAAAAATTCCCACGGCCAGCGAAACGCCGAAGTGGCCTTCATTCTCCACTATGGCACCAGCAAATTAAAGGGCAGCCACTGGATCGACGATGCGGACCGCGCCTGCGATGCCACCGTCGTGCCCGCCATGACGGACATCTGGCGGCGCTACCTGGCCACCGGCCAGATGCCCCACGTGACCCTCACCCCAAACCACCCGTCCGGCAAAAATGGCGGCGGGATCAAGACCAAAAAGACTTAAGGAGGCTAGATCATGGCTTTTATCGGCATGCGGCACCCCGTGGCCGCCCCCATCACCGCCGAGACCGAAGGCAGCGCCATCACCTACGGCGCGGGCATGGTCGTCGGCAAGGCTATCTCCGGCAAGCTCACCTGGGACAGGCCGGATAAACCCCTTTACGCCGACGATGCCATCGCCGAAGATGACAACGGCGTCACCGGCGGCACCCTGGAATTCGGCGCGGACGACATCGACGATGAGGCCCGCGTGATGATGCTGGGCCTGGTCAAAGAGAATGGCACCGGCACCGGGGCCACCCCCACCTATCACATCACCGACGCCCCGGCCCCCTATGTGGGCTTTGGCTACATGCGCGTGCGCAGGAAGAACGGCGCCACCAGCTATCAGGGCCTTTGGTACCACAAGGTCCAGTTCGGCGAAACCACCGAAGAAGCCCAGACCAAGGGCGAATCCATCGAATGGGGCACGCCCACGCTGTCCTGCCGCGTGTTCGGCGTGGCCATCGATGCAAGCGGCGCGAAGAAGTATCGCCAGCACAAGCTGTTTGACACCGAAGCCGCCTGCAAGGCGTGGCTTGACGGCCTGGCGGGCATCGCGTCCGCGGGGGCGAACCTGTGATCCGCGTGCGCGTGGGCGAGCGGGAAATCCCCCTCGCCCTCACCCTCAACGCCATGGAGGCGCTGGAGCGCCGCTTCGGCGCGCCCCTTGATTTGATGGGCGTCATCAACGGATTAAAGGGCGTGGGCACGCTGCTTGACGTGGTGGCCGTCCTGGCCGATGAGGGCCAGGACATCGAAGGCACCCCCGATCCCGTGGACCGCCGCTGGATCGCCCGCCACGCCGATGCCGCCGGCCAGGTGGACCTTGCAAACGCCGTCGTGGCCGCCGTCAACGAATCCATGCGTATGGAGACGGAGGCGGACGCCGATCCGGACGAAGAGGTGGACGTGGTGCTTGAAGAACTCAAAAAAAAAGAGCCGACGGGCGGCTGACCTACAGAACCGTCGTGCACTATGGACTGACCGCGGGGCTGGCCCTGGCCGATATGGGCCGGCTGGCCCCCGGCTTTGTTTGCGACTTATACGTCATGCGCCAGCGCTATGACGATCAGCAGCACGGCATCCGGCGCGCAAAGCGCCGCAAGTGCGAGGATTAAGAGAGGTGACGACCCGTGCCCAACCCCGAGATCAAGACCCGGCTGACCCTTGACGGCGAGCGGGAATACCGCGCCGCCATGCGGGACGTCACCAGCGCCCTGAAGGAGCTGGACAGCGAACAGCGCCTGGCCCAGGCTGAATTTGAATTGACCGGCGACGCCCAGACCTACGCCGCCTCCAAGGCGGACGTGCTCTCCCGCAAGATCGCCGCCCAGGAAAAGGCCGTGGCCGCGGCGCAAAAGGCCATCGCGGAGCTGACCCGCAACGGCGTTGACCCGTCGTCCCAGGCCTTCCAGTCCTGGCAGACGAAGCTCAACAATGCCAACACAAAGCTCGTAAAGCTCAAATCCGAGGCGGCCAAGAATCAGGCCGCCATCGCCGATATGGCCGCCAAGGGCGTGGACCCCAACGCCAGCAGCGTGGAAAGCTGGAAGGGCAAGCTGTCCAGCGCCCGTTCCCGCCTGGACAAGGTGCAGGAGGAGGCCCAGCAGGCCGCCGACGCCATCCAGGAATTAAAGGCCCGAGGGGTTGACCCCAACTCCGCCGCCATGCAGACGTGGCGCTCCCGCCTGGCCGCCGCCCAGTCCAAGCTGGACGCTTTGGAGTCCGAACTGGGCGACACCGACAGCGCCATGGGCAACATGGGCGACGCGGCCAAGGATGCCGGCGGCGATGTGTCCACCCTGTCCAGCAAGGCCAGCACGGTCAAAAACCGCCTGGACAAGCTGGAGGATCAGACCGGCGACAACACCGCCGCCTTTAAGGACATGGCCACCGAGGGCATCAACCCCGATGCCCAGGCCGCCGATGATCTGCGCCGCCGCGTCAACACCCTGCGCGCAAGGCTTGACAAGATGGACGCCTCCGTGGACGGCACCACCGGATCCCTCGCCGAACAGCAGGGCGCGCTGGACAGCGCGGCCGCAAGCGCCGGGGAATACGCCGGACAGCTGCAGGGGATCACCAAGCAGCTGAGCCTTGAGAATGTGTCGGAGGCCATCTCCAAGGTGGACAGCGCCTTAACCGGCGTCATCCGCACCGCCGCCCGGGCAGCCAAGGCCGTGTGGAAGGTGGGCCGCGATTCCGGCGAATGGGCCCAGGAGCTGCAATCCGCCGCCCAGGAGGCGGGCGTCAGCGCGTCCACCTATCAGTCCTGGGATTATGCCGCCTCCATGATCGGCGCAAGCGTAAACGACATCGTGGAAGGCGCGGGCAAGATCACCCAGGCGGCCAGCGGCGAAAGCGATGAGGTCCTGAAGATATTCAACCAGCTGGGCGTGGCCAACCGAAACGCCGCCGGCGGCCTGCGCGATTCCAACGAGCTGTTTTGGGCCACCATCGACGCCCTGGGCCGGGTGGAGGATGCCACCCAGCGGGAATACTACGCCCAGAAGCTGTTCGGCGAATCGGCCCGAAAGTTTAACCCGCTCATTGAGGCGGGCAGCCAGGCGTTCAACGCCTACGCCGAAGAGGGCGGCAAGGTGGCCGCCGTTTCCGACGAAAATGTGTCCGCCCTGGTGCAGATGAATCAGGCCTTTGAGGGCCTGGAAAAGCGCTGGGAAAAGGCAAAGCAGACCGTCATGGGCGGCCTGGCCCCGGCCTTTACAAAGCTGGCGGACAAGCTGAGCACAGTGCTTGAACGCTTCACGGCCTTTTTGGAGACCGAAGAAGGCCAGCGGAAGCTGGGCGAACTGGGCGATACCATCGGCAGCCTGATCGATTCCTTCACGGGTGAAAACAGCTTTCAGGGCGTGCTGGACACCGCAAAGCAGGCCCTGACGGCGCTGAACGATGCGCTCAAGTGGATTTCTGACAACAAGGACGGCGTGGTGGCCGCCATCAAGGCCATCGGCGTGGCCCTGGCAGCGCTGAAGGTGGCCAAGGGCGTCACCACCACCCTGCAGCTTTTCCAGGGCGTGAAGGGTTTGCTGGGTGGCGGCGCGGCCTCCGGCGGCGCATCGGCAGCGGGCGGCGGCGCATCATCCGCCGCGCCCGCCGTGGGCGCTGCGGCTGCGGGCAAGGCCGCCGCCCTCAAGGCGGCGCTGTCCACGGCAGCCCAGGGCGTGGGGACCATTGTCGGTCCCGCCGCGGCGGTGATCGGCGGCGTATCGCTGGTGCAAAAGGCCAGGGACGCGGCCTATACAAAGGAGCTTGACGAGCGCGCCCGGCAGCTGGACGCAGCCATGGAAAAGCTGCAGACCGGCACCGGCACCCGCCTTGACCGCTTTGGCCACCTGGGCGCCTTCGTGCAGTCCACCCGAGGGGGCGCGGAGTATGTCAACCGGGACATGGGCGAAGCGGCCCGGGAGGCGCTGATCCAGGCCTATCACGACGACCTGAGAAACCAGCAGAGCTATTCCGGCTCCCGCCTGGGCGGCCTGCGGGAATTGATGGGCGCGGACGCCTACAGTCAACTGCAAAAGATGGTCATGGCGGAGGAATACCGGCAGGATTACGCCGCCGGGCTGCGCCCCTACAGCGATGCCATGGACCAGCTGGGCCAGGCCGATCTGATCGACTGGACCAGCATGTACAGCATGATCTCCGAGGCAGTGGCCGCAAAGCTCCAGGAGGAGGCCGCCGCGGCGGCCCAGGACGCGGGCAGCGCCGGCGAAGCGGCCCAGACCATCGTGGATGATGTCACCGACACCGTGGGCCAGATCGACCTGTCCCAAGATGGCCTGAACATCGACCAGGGCCTTGCCAACGCCATCGATCAGAACGCCTATCTGGTGGCCAACGCCATGGCGCGCCTGGTGTCCATCACCACGCTGTCCTATCAGCGGGGCATGCGCATCGCATCGCCCTCCAAGGTGATGGCGGCGCTGGGCAAATTCGTGCCCGAGGGCATCGCCGTGGGCATCGATCAGGGCATCGGCAGCGTGGAGCGGGCCATGGGCCGCGTGGTAGACGCCACCACCCGCCCGGTAAAACCGCAGACGTCTGCGCGGATGGCCCCCAGCGCCACCGGCGCGGCGGCGGGGGACATGCGCGCCGTCATCGTCATGGACGGGCAGATCGTGGGCGAGCTGGTGGCCCCGTGGGTACAGGGCGAAATCGCCGCCCAGGTGGCGGCGCAGCGATAAGGAGGCGAAAACGTGCGCGAACTAAGACGGCAAAACGCCTGGATCGACGGCGAAAGCCTGCGCGGGCTGGACGGGCGCATCATCGTGCGCCGCATCCTGGAGGACGCCCCTCAGGTGGAAATGACCTATGGCGATATCCCCGGCGGCCACGGCCAGCGCTATCTGGGCCGCCGCCGCATCAATCGCCGGGTGTCCATCGTCTTCGCCATCCGGGAGCTCTATGATCTTTCCGCCCGCGCCAGGGTGGTGGACGCGGTGAACGCCTGGGCGAAGGACGGCGTGCTGACGGTCAGCTACCGGCCAAACCAGCGCCTGCTGGTGCGCCGGGCCAGCCCCGCCGCCACCGGCGACGTGCGGGACTACAACGCCGACATCCAAATCGATTTTGACGCCCCCGCGTCCCCCTTCTGGGAGGACGCCTACCCGGCCCGGCTGTCCCTTTCCGGCGAATCGGGATCGGGCAGCGTGGTGGTCACCGGCACCGCGCCGGGGCTGGCCGCCGTCACCGTCACGCCCGAGGCCGCCCTGACGGCGCTCACCGTCACCGTGGGGGACACGGCCATGGCCCTATCTGCGCTTGATATCCCCGCTGGCCAGCCTGTCACCATCGACCACGACGACCACGGCTATCTGCGCATCGCGTCGGACGGCGCGTCGCTGCTTTCAAAGCGCACCGCCGAATCCGCCGATGAGCTGCTGGGCGGCCCGGGCCCCTGCGCCTGCGCATTTACGGCGGACGCCGCCTGCCAGGTCGAATTTGCAGTCAGGGGGCGGTATCTATGAGCGTGCGCCTTCCCCGGCTGCTGGCCCCGGACCTTTCGGAGGCCCGCCGCCTGAGCCCCACGGCCATGTCCCTGCAGCTGACGCTGAAGGACGTGTCCACCGCGTCCATCACCCTGCCCCGGGATCAGGCGGGCCTGGCCATGCACGATTTCCTCGAACTCTACACGGCCACCGGCTCCGCCGGGCTTTTCCGGGTAACCACCTTTGACGATACCGTCAGAAGCGATCAGACCCTGAACCTGCGCCACGCCATCGACACCCTGTCGGATAGCGTATGGAACGCCCAGGAGGATTATTCCGGCACCGTGCCCGACTTCCTATCGAAGCTGCTGGCCAAGCAAAAGACCGCCTGGTGGCAGCTGGGCACCGTGCAGGACACGGCGGCCTATAAGCGCAGCGGCATCAATTACGATCGACTTTCCGATCTCTTCGCCCAGCTGCTGGAGGATCGTCACGACTTTTACCCGGTCTATGATTTTTCCACCACGCCCTGGACGCTTTCCCTCATGGCCCTGCCCGAGGGCGCGGCCTGCGAATTCCGGCTGGCCAGAAACGTGGAAGCCTGCCGCGTGAACCGCAACGACGCCGACCTGTGCACCCGCCTGTATCTTTCGGTGTGCAACAAGAAGGCCGTCACGCTCAAGCAGTACAACAACACTGCCGCCCAGGCCGTTTACGGCATCGTGGAGAAGACGGCGGACGTGGATGTGGCGGACGTACCGGACGCGGACGCCTGGGCCGCCGATTTCCTTTCCCGGCGCGCCGCCCCGGCGGTCACCATCTCCATAGACGGCTATCAGCTTGCGGCCCTCACCGGCGACAGCTTCGACGCCTTTTCCCTGGGCCGCATCTGCCGGGTGGCCCTGCCCGAGGAGGGCGCCACGTATCTTGAGCGCGTGGTGGCCGTCAGCTACCCCGACCCCCTGGGCCAGCCCGAGCGCGTGACCGTGGAGCTGGCCAACCGCCTGGCGAAGTTCTCGGAGTCCATCGCCAGCCTCAAAAAGGCGGCGGGGGCCGCGGGCGGCGCGGCCCGAGGGGCCGGGCGCGCCGCCGCCGGCAACGCGGAGGAGATTACCCATTGGTCACAGATCGTGCAGCATCACGACAGCGCCCTGGACGCCACCGGCATTGAGACGCTATACGAAACAGGCATCGAGCTGGACGCTGAAACCGGGGCCACCATCTACAGCCTGGTGCAGGGCTTTCAGAGCCAATACGCCCAGCTGAAGGTGCAGAACGGGGCTATTACGTCCGAGGTGTCCCGGGCCACGGAGGCGGAGGGCAATCTGTCCAGCTCCATCACCCAGCAGGCAAACCGCATCGACCTGGTGGTGTCCGGCACGGGCTCATCCGCCGCCATCTGCATCGGCAAGATCGTGGAGGGCATCAACGCCTCCCAGGTGGTGATCCAGGCGGACCGCATCAATCTGGACGGCTATGTCACCGTGTCCAACCTGTCCGGCACCGGCGCGTCCACGCTCAACCGCGTGTACGCCACCACCATCTCCGGCGGCAGCGTCGCCGCCACCGGCAGCCTTTCGGCGGGCAGTCAGCTGTCCCTCCCCAGCGGGGCCAGCTTTGTCTATCACGGCACCACCCTGGATGAGTACGACGTGTATCTGACCGGCGTGGCGACCGGAAAATTCTTTGGCCGGGCGGCGCTGAACCTCAATCACAGCCACGCGGTCACCGTTGGATCGGACGGCACCGTCACGCTGGGCGCGGCGTCCACCACCGGCGGGTCTTTTAACATCGCCGACACGAGAGTCTACCGGGACGGCGTGGCGGCGGCGGCAGTGCTAAGCGCGCTGTCAGTCCCGGATGATACCAGTACCGGTCATCCGATCTCCTACAATTCGACGAACAAGACGATTTCGTTTTATCCAAAGTACCGTACCGGCGGCATGAGCGCGGAGGCCTGGTGGAGCCAGATCACCATCAACGATCCTGGCCTGTACAACGCGGGCCATACCGCCGGCGTGACGGACGGCGAGGCCGGCGTGACGGTTTCCACGGTCGCGCGCGAATCCGGCAATACGTTCTCTTCGAGTAAAAAAACCGTCTACTTCGACGTAACCGCCACGGCCAGCAACGGCGCGACCAAAACCAGCCAGGTATCGGCGAACGTCACCACCGCATACGACGCAGGCGCGGATTCGGTGCAGCCTTCCTCCGTCGCCCATGTCTCACACACCTATAACTCCGCGGGGCGGACCTATAACATCACCGTCAAAGTCACCTGCGACAACGGCAACAACAAAAACATGTCATTTACCATGGCGATTTAAGGGAGGGGTTAATTTGGACAAGTATCAGCTGATCGATGCCATCATCACCAAAGTGGACGCGCAGACCGACGCCCGAGGGGTGGCGCGCTGCGCCATGACCGTGGAGATCGTCCAGGCGCTCAACGCCCTGCGCGATCTTCTGCAAAAGGAGGAGGCCGCCCATGCCGAAGCTGATCCTGAATGACGGCACCGCCTTTCCCGCCGCCTGGTGCTTTGCCGATGGCCGCGCCCTGATGGCGGAAATCCGGGGCGCTTTCGCCGTGCTTGAGCTGGCGGCGCTGCTTTCGGCCCCTGCCAACACCGCCCGCATCGTCTTTGCCACCGACAACGCCCAGACCGAACACGCAGGATATACGCGCCTCATGTCCGTCACCATCGGCAAAAGCCCGGAGGGCGCGCAGATCATCCTTGAAAAGGAGGCCTGACCATGGATCCCCGCATCATCCCCATCACCGTACCCCTGGGCCAGCTGCTGCACCCCGTGCGCCTCACCGGCGCATTGATGCAGGGCGAACGCAACGCCCACCGCTTTGTCATCTCCGCCTGCGCGGCGGCGGATGATCCCACTCCCGTGCCCCTGTCCGGCACCGTCACGGCGCGCTTCATGCCCGCTAACGGCCCCACGGTCAATCTGACCGGCGCTGTCGCAGGCGGGGCCGCCGTGGTGGCGCTGGCCCCCGCCTGCTACAGCCTGCCCGGAGCGTTCCGCCTGACCATCATGGTCACCAACGGCGACGACACACTGGCCGCCTGCGCCGTGACCGGCGACATCCTGCGCACCACCTCTGGCGTGGAAACGGCGGGCAGCGCCATGCCCGGCTATGAGCAGGGGCTGGCCGTGTACGACGATATGCGCGCCGCCATCACCCGCGCGGAGGCCGCCCTGGCGTCCGTGTGCCCCGCCGTCAGCACCGGCCCCGCCAACCTGATCAGCGTGCCGGACGCCGTGGCTATCGCCCCCGACGCCCTGACCCTGGCCCTGCCGCTCACCCAGGACCTGCACGGCTATGCCGCGCCATGGCCGGGCGGGGCTGCGCCGGGTATTCTCTACAGCAAGGAGGTCAGCCTGACGGAGCCGGAGATCACACTGCCCCTGACCCTTGAAAGCGGCACCTATACCCTGTGGGCGCAGGCTATCAGCACCAACCCGGACCCGGACGCGATCTACGAGATCAAGGCCTATCCGTCGATTAGCACCGGCACCTATCAGGAAATTGACCTGTATACCGGCAGCGCTGCCCCCTCCGCAGACTGTGGCGTCAGCACCGGCGCGGTGGACGGCATCGTGCTGGAAGGCGGCATCACCGGCCACGAATACCCGCCTACCGTGCGGGTGATGGTGCTGTCCGGCGACGTGGCTCTGGCGAATATCCCGCCGTGGGAAAATATCTGCCCCATCACGGGACGGACGGGGGCGAATGTGTATCACGCCGGGAAGAACATCCTTCCGAATACTTTCACGACAAAAACGCAGGGCGGCATTACCGCCACGGCGGCGAGCGATGGAAGCATTCATGTCACCGGGACACGAACTGGCAGCAATACGTTTTTGGTCGGCAGCATGACACTGCTCCCGGGCAGCTACATCTTGAGCGGCTCCCCGAATGGCGGCGGTAGCGACAGCAATCGCAAATGGCGTTTGCGGTTGGGTGTGGGTGCGTCCAGCAGCGTTGTTGGGTCGGCGTATGAAGGCGAGCATGCCTTTACGGTAACGGAAACGGATATTTACGCCGTGAATATCATCGTCGATACAAGCGACCTGGTTGACCTCACGTTTTACCCGATGGTTCGCAGTGCATCAATTGCGGATGGCACGTATGAACCATACAATGCCAACACCTACACCTTTACATTCCCGGCTGCCGCTGGCACGGTCTACGGCGGCACACTGGATGTGCTGACGGGGACGCTGACGGTAAATAGAATCAAGCGCAAGTTTTCAGACTTTTCATGGGCCTATGCCACATCAATCAGCGCTTTCAGGATTACACGGACCAGTGCAAACAGCGGCATCTTTACACAGTCGGGTGGTCAGACGCCCGCTCAAGCATGCTGCGATAGTTATTCCGTCGCAAATGAAACTTCTTCCACGGTTTTTGCAGAGCTGGATAACGTGGTTAGCATTGGTAATTCGTCACTGTCCTCGTACTCAATTCTCGTGAAAGATTCGCAGTACACAGAAGTCGCGGCGTTTTTGGCTGCCAGAGGAGACACCGAAATTGTGTATACGCTGGCAACGCCCGTGCCCTACCAACTCACCCCCGCCCAGGTGACCATGCTGGCCGGGGCGAATGCCATCTGGACGGACGACGGCGCCCTGTCGCTGACCTATCGCGTCAGCGCCTATGATGCGCTGCTGGCGCTGATCCGCAGCTATCACCCTGAAACGAGCGAAGGATAAGGAGGAAGATTACACATGTCTGTCAAGATTGGATCGGCCCGCATCGACGAAAACGGCAAGGCTTACAACGGCAAGGCCGGGGATCAGACCGGCAAAGAGGTCAGCACCCAGTCCTGGTATCTGGCCAGCAAGGGCTGGCGCGTCTACCGGGCGAAAAATCCCGCCGTCGCGGAGAAGATCGCCCAGTGCATGGAGCGCGCCTGCGCCAACAGCAAGATCGGCTACGATCAGTATCAGCGCAACACCCTTTACAAGATCGCACAGCCCCTGGGCTTTGATACGGCCAAGGTCACCACGGCCTGCGAAACCGACTGCTCCGCCCTGGTGCGCGTGTGCTGCGCCTTCGCGGGCATCCTGGGCCTGCCCTCCGATTTCCGGACCGGCAACATGCCCACGAACCTGGCCGCCACCGGGGCCTTCGTGGAGCTGACCGGCGCGAAGTACACCGAACAGGATCGCTACCTGGGCCGGGGCGACATCCTGGTGACCAAGACCGCCGGTCACACCGTCGTGGCCCTGACCAACGGCAGCGCCTACGAGGGCACCGTCTCCGCGCCTTCGCCCGAGGTCCTGGGCGAGCGCATCCTGCGCGCGGGCTGCGCCGGGGCCGACGTCAAGCTGATGCAGGAGATGCTGCTGAAATTGGACTATGACCTGGGCAAGTGGGGCGCCGACGGCGATTTCGGCGACTGCACCGACCTGGCCCTCCGCGCTTTCCAGGCAGACGCCAAAGTGGACGCGGACGGCGAATGCGGCCCCGTCACCCTCAAGGCGCTGAAGGCGGCCATCGAAGCCGCGGGGGAAAAGGTCCCCACCGGCAAGACTGTCCGCATTGAGGGCGGCAACTGCTACATCCGCGCCGCCCCCAACACGGACGGCAAAATCCTGGGCGTTGCCCATCGCGGCGACGAACTGCCCTGGCAGGGCGAGTCCAGTGACAACGGCTGGCAGCTGATCGCCTATGATGGGAAAAACGCCTGGGTGTCCGGCAAATATGGCAAAATCGCATGAGGAGGGCTTGTCATGATTTGGGATAAGATTATTAAGGCGGTGGCCGTCGTGGCCGGTGCCATCGCCGGGCTGTATGGAGGCTGGAGCGCGATGCTGACGACTCTGGTGGTGATGATGGCGATCGACTATGTGACCGGCGTACTGGTGGCGGCCCTGGGCCGCTCCCCCAAGACGGAGGGCGGCGGCCTGAGTAGCAAGGTCGGATTCATCGGCATTGCCAAAAAGGGTATCATCATGCTGATCGTACTGCTGGCCACGCTGCTGGATCAGGCCATCGGCAACGTCACATTTGTGTTTCAGGGCATGACGGTGGCCTACTATATCGCTAACGAGGGCCTGAGCATTCTGGAAAACGCCGACGCCCTGAACATCCCCACACCGAAATTTATACACGATAGGTTGGAGCACATGCGCGCTGAGGCGGACAAACCGCCCGACGGCAAGGCGGACACACCGCCCGAGGATTGACCCCTTCACCCCCGCACCTCACCCGAGGCGCGGGGCCTTTTTCTTTTGTAAAATTGCAAAAAAGTTGCTACAAACTCAAAAAGAGTATTGACTTTGCAGCAACTCCATAGTATAATATAGTCACAAGGTTGAGAGAGACAACGACATCGAGGAGGTCGCGACCATGACGGAGTACAGGGACATGATGGAGCTGCTGGACGAAAACGGCGAGGCGACCCTTTACCTCCTGCGCAACGACGTCTTCGATGGTACCGCGGTGATGATCTGGCACGAGGATGAGGCCGATGAACAGGCCTACGTGCTCAACGACATGCAGAGCGCCGACTATCCCACCACGCTGGCCGATGCCTGCAATTACGACTGGCAGAGGGTGGAGGATGTGGACTGGTAACCAGCCGCCGCCCACCCACACACGACCGGCCCTGAGGGGCCAGAGAGGAGAAACCACCATGACGCGCTACGAAGCTAGAGAGACCGCCCTGCACCTGATCGACGGCGGCTGGACCGGGGAAGACGAGGGGCTGTTCCGGGCAGAGGACGCCAAGCAGGATCGCCCGCTGGAATCCGACGACATCACCGCGATCTTCGATGAGCTCCGCGCCATCGAAGCCGAACAGAAAGAGGAGGCGTAAAAACATGTTGATTACCATCCAGAAGCACACCATGGCCGCCCACGGGCGCACCTACCGCGACGCCGTCGCCGCCCTGGGCCGCGTGAAGGCCGCCGGCGAATGGGTGCTGGACAATGAGCCCAGGGAGCTGGGCCGCTACGACACCATCGACACCGCCCGCGCCGCCCTGAAGCGCATGGCCGTGGACCCCGCCGACGCCCGCCCCGCCTACTCCGGCTGGCAGGCCGAATACACGGTCATCGCTATTGAGACGGAGGAGACCGACGAAGACGGCGAGCCCACCGGCGAATGCCATGACGCCGTCGATTACATCGAGCCCGATACCCTCAGCGTCTACGGCGGCCCTGACTATCGCTGGGACGGCAGGACCTGGGTCGAGATCGAAGACGATGAGGAAGAGGAGGCGTAACCCATGAAGAAGATCATTAATAACAGGCTCTATGACACCGACACCGCGAAAGAGCTGGGCTCCGACTCCTATCTCTATCCCCGCGATTTCGCCCACTGGGAGGAGACCCTTTACATCAAGCGCACCGGCGAGTATTTCCTCCACGGTGTCGGCGGCCCCTCCAGCAAGTACGCCGTGACCATCGGTCAGAATTCCTGGTCAGGCGGCGAGAAGATCATCCCCCTGACCGTGGACGCCGCCCGCCAGTGGGCAGAGGATCACCTTTCCGCCGATGCCTACGCCGACATCTTTGGCCTGCCCGACGAGGGCGACGACAGCAAGACCCGCCTCAACATCCAGCTGCCCGCCCGCCTTCTGGCCGAAATCCGCGACCTTGCCGCCGCCTCCGGCGAAAGCCTGACCGCCTGCGTCGAGCGCCTGCTGCGCGCAGGTATGGGTGCCTGACGGCACCAACCCCGCCCGCACACCAGCAGCCCCGCCAGATCGGCGGGGCTGCTTCTTTGATAATAGGGGTAGCATAGTGGGCGTGATTCATCCCACCCGCCATGCTACCCCTATTTTGCATTAAAAATCATCGTCGTCGGAGGGCTGGCGGGGGTAGATTTCAAGGGTCAGATGCGCGCCGGGGGGATCGTTGCGGTAGCAGCGCTGGGTTTTGTGATAGACGACGCGATCCAGGACGGTGCGCAGAAGGGCGTTTTTCGTGGCCGGGTCCGGGGCGGCCTGGTAGGCGTCCAGGACGGTGCGCAGACGGGGGACAAGGCGCGCGCGGGGATCGGGGCGCGGGGCAGCGGAAAGCTGGGCCAGGGTGGCGTCCAGATCAGCCAGGCGGGCGGAGAGATCGGCGTGGCGCTGGCGGTAGAGGTCGGCGGAATAAATGCCTTGTTCGAGGAGATCATAGAGGCGGGACAGCTGGGCGGACAGCTGGGCACGCTGATCGGTCAGCTGCTTCAGGGCGGCGGCGCGGGCGGCGGCGTCCGGATCGGGGCTAGCGGGAACATCGGCGGGGGTGAATTCGACGGTCCAGCGGGACAGCTCGGAGAGGATCGCCGCTTCGACGACGTGGACATAGGTGCGCGCTGTGGGGCAGCCCGAGGATGGACACTTCAGGAAGTCGGCCCGGTCAGGGGAGGGCGTCAGCTGGAGGGCGCGGCCACAGACAGCGCAGAAGACAAGGCCGGCCAGGGGATTGACCTGCTGGCGCTGGGCGTTTTTGGGGCGCTTTTCGTGGGCGGCAAAGATTGCCTGCACGCGGGCGAAAAGGTCGGCGTCGACGATGGGCTCGTGGAGGCCGTCCGCCAGGATGACGTCCTGGGAGTGGGGCCGGGTGGCCACGCGCCTGCCGTCGATGATCCTGTATTGGGTTTTGCGCTGGTTCCAGCGGACCTTGCCGATGTAGATGGGATTTTGCAGCATGCCGCGGATATAGGACGGTTCAAAGGGCCTGCCCAAGTCGGTACGCAGGCCCATGGCGTTGAGATGGGCGGCGATGACGCCGCTGCCGGCGTCCTGCCCGTCCATGCCGTCGGCGTACCAGGCGAAGACGCTGCGCACGATGGCGGCCTTCTCGGGGACGGGACGCAGGCTCCAGCCCTTGCGGCCCGGCAGCTTGTAACGCTCATAGCCATATGGCGCGCGGGGGCTTTGATAGCAGCCGTCCATCACGGAGGCCAGGCGGCCCCGCTGCATGCGCTTTTTGATGGCCGCGTACTCCCGGCGGGAGAAAAACAGTTTGATTTCGAAGAATTCGCTGTCGGCTTCGCTGGTGGGATCATAGATCTTGTCGGGCGTGATGATGGGCACGCCAGAGTAGATAAAGGACTGCATGATGATGCCCTGATCGATGCTGTCACCGCGGCCAAAGCGGTCCACGTCCATGGCCAGCACGCCGTCCCAGCGCCCGGCGGAGATGTCGGCCAGCAGCTGCTGCACCTGGGGACGCTGGGCGATGGTGTCGCCGGACACGATCTCCCGGTAAAAGTGGCCGATGGTGATGCCCAGGCGCGCGGCCAGGTCCTTCAGGGCATGCTCATGCCGGGCCAGGGTTTCGCCCTGCCCGAGGGCCTCCAGCTCTTCGTCGCGGCGGCTCTTGCGCAGATAGGCGCAGTAAAGGCCGCGGGGGTCCAGGTCTGACATGGGAACCTCCATCACTTAAAGCCCAGGGAAGGCTTGCCGGTATAGGGCATAAAGACCGCCGGGGCGTTGTCTTTGCTGACCAGCAGATAATCGCCGTCGTGCAGTTCAATGACGTCTTCGGCGATCATGCCGTTGTAGTATTCGTTCTCGGGGTTAAAGACCTGTGTCGAATTGTAGCCGGAGGCAAGGTAATCGGGTTCGCCATCGTCATCCAGGACAGGGCCCCAAGACAGCCATGTTAGATACATAAAGGGCTCATCGCGATAGACGTCGGCACACTTGACGGCCCACGTCCCGGCGGGGATGTCTTCGCCGACCTTCCACAGCCCTTGCGGCACGGTGACCTCCTGCCATTCCTGACTGTTCCATATGGCCAGATTGATCTGATCCTTCAGGGCGACAAGTTCATCAAAGGTCATGCCGGACAGATCGACGTCGGCCAGGGCGGCGGCGCCGACCATCAGCGCCAGGACAAGCAACAGGGCAAACAGCTTTTTCATGGGAAATACCTCCTCTTATTCCAACCTGATCAGTTCGATCAGGCTGTTATTTCGCTTGATGCGCCATCTTGCTTAAAATCGGCATTGGAGCCAATGCCGCGGGCGGTGTTAATGAGTATGTTCTTTCCGGTGGCGTTCAGCTCCCGATAGATGGTCAAAAGCTCAAACTCTTCCCGGGTGATATCGGTGGAATTTTGCCCGACGTCAAAGACATAGGTGGCCATGTCGCTGAAATAGCGCGCGGCGGGGTCGTCCGTCATCTCCATGAGATAGGCGGGCGTGGTGTTCAAAGCCACGGCGATGTCCAGC
>ODAI012428306.1_pt1 | contig 34950 bp, 41 predicted proteins | sample 1539321 | NCBI WGS metagenome assembly ODAI01 (sample SAMN02144231, study PRJEB22623) | gut metagenome | biome: sheep rumen | host: Ovis aries | place: New Zealand
CCCTCGACGGGAACGATATGTCGGACTTCATCAAACTGCAGATGAAGTCGCTGCTCCGTCCGGACAACCTCGTGAAATATGTCGAGGCGTATTCCGCATACGGCGGGATCGTGTTCAAGCCGTACGTCAAGTCGGTCGACGCGAACGGGATCCCGAACAGGATAGGCATTGACACGCTGTACGCGAACGAGTTCTCCCCGCTCGCATTCGATGACGATATGGTGCCGTCCGCCATATTCGTCGATTCGCTGAAGAAACAGAGATACATGTACACCCGGCTCGAGATGCACACTTGGACACCGGAGAAGTACACGGTCATCAACAAGGCGTTCCGGTCCGAGGAGATCTACAATTTCACGGATACGGAGACTGCCGGGGACAACGTGCGTGACCGCTTCAGGGAAGAAATCCCGCTGACGGACGTCGAGGAATGGGAAGGCATCCAGCCCGAGGTCGAGATAGCGAACATCGAGACCCCGCTGTTCGTTTACATTAAGGTGCCCGTGCCGAACACCAGCGACCCGAAGTCACCGCTCGGCGCTTCCGTTTTCCATCGCGCGGAAATGGACTTCCGGGAGGCAGACAAGAAGTATGGCGGATTCGTCTGGGAGTATGAAGCCAAGAAAGCGAAGATCTTCGCGGACTCCACCATGTTCGACGAGGAGCGTGACGAGGAAGGCAACCTTCAACTGAGCGGAATAGACCAGAAGCTGTTCCGCCTGCTCCATTCGGATACGAGCCTTAATGAAGGAACTAAGAACCTTATCGAGCCGTACGGTCCGGATATCCGGGACACGGCATGGATCAACGGACTGAACGAAGACCTGCGGCAGATAGAATTCAAGTGCGGTCTTGCATACGGAACGCTGAGCCATACGACGGAAGTCGAGAAGACGGCGGAAGAGATCAGGATGTCCAAGCAGAGGAGCTACCATTCCGTCAACCTTATGCAGCAGGCATGGGACGACGGTCTGAAGGAGCTCTGCCAGGTACTCAAGACATACTGCCGGCTGTACGGCATCGTGGCGGACGCGGATGTCGAACCCGTCATCACATGGGGAGACGGCGTCCTGCAGGATACGGACAAGGAGCTGCAGATACGGATGCAGCTGGCGAACAGCGGATACCTCCGGAAGGAATACGTCACGTCGTACTGGTTCGGATGCTCTCCGGAGCAGGCGCTTGAGGAATACATGCCCGCGGACGTCCCTGATGCCGAAGAAAGGTTCCCGTTCACGGGGAATTCATGACGGAGGTGTGAGGGATGCTGACACCGGAATACCTTGCGGGATGCAGTGATTACATCCTCGGGCTGTACGACCAGCTGGAGACGCAGATCGTGACGGACATCGCGAGAAGGCTCGTGGAGAACGGATACCCGACGGACACGGCCGTCTGGCAGTACCAGCAGGTGCAGGAGATAGGCGCCCTTCAGGACGAGGTCAACCGTCAGATATCGGAGATGACCGGGAAGACAGCGAAGGAGATCGAGAAGCTGTTCAAGGAAGCCGGGGCGATGAACATTGAGACGAACGCCGCGCCCCTCGTGGCTGAGGGCATCGAGGTGGACAGGAGCATGTCCATCGCTATGCGTCAGGTGCTTGAGGCGGAGATAAGGCGGACACAGGGAGACCTGATGAACCTTACGAGGACAACGGCGGGGACAGCCGCCTCGCTCTACCAGCAGATGTCAAACCAGGCGTACATGCAGTCCATCTCAGGTGCGTTCTCACCGCAACAGGCCTTACGTGCTGCTATCATCGGCGCGGCGCAGGAAGGGGCTTATGTGCAGTTCGCGAAGAGGAAGGACCACCTTGACGTCGCGATCCGCAGGAACCTGCTGACTTCCGTCAACCAGACAGCGGCTAAGCTGACAGAGATACAGGCGGAAGCGATGGACGTGGAGTATTACGAGGTGTCAGCGCATTTCGGGGCGAGACCTTCCCACTCCGTATGGCAGGGGAAGATCTACAAGATCGACGGAAGCTCGTTCGAGTACCCGAACTTCGCGGATTCCACGGGGTACGGCACGGCAGGCGGTCTGTGCGGGGTGAACTGCCGGCACAACTTCTATCCGTTCTGGCCGGGGATATCAAAGCCGAACTGGCCGCAGGAACGCCTGGACGAGTTCGAGAACCACCGGGTGAAGTACAAAGGTGTCGAGTATTCGGATTACGAGGCATCGCAGGAACAGCGTGCGCAGGAGAGGGACATCCGGGAACTGCGGAGACAGCTCGCATCCCTTGACGCAGCCATGCAGGCAGCCACGGACGACGAGATGGAGGAAGAACTGTCGGAGGATTTCAAGAAGAAAGCAAAGATCCTGAAAGCCAGGGAGAGGGAATTGAAGAAGTTCTGCAGGGAGACCGGCCGGACATACGAGAGCAACCGAGTGCAGGTCGTTGCCTACAAGGACAAGAACGGCAGGGTCGTGCGCTTCGGTCGTTCTACATCGCAGAAGGCTGTGCACGCCAGCAAGAAGGATTAAGTAACAAAGTGAAACTAAAGTGAACATATTGCCCGCACAGGGCAGGATAAGGAGGTAACATGGGAGCAAAGGGAACATCATTCAGCTCTTTCGTAGACAGGCTGAACGAGATCATGGCGAAAAGAGGAGTATCACCCGGCAGGCTCGCCGAACAGATCGGTGATACGGAAAGCAGGGTCAAAGAGTATATCGCAGGGCAGAGGTGCCCGAATGCAGTGATCATCATGAAAATCGCGGAAGCACTCGGCACTTCTCCCGAATGGCTCTACGGCCTCCCGGAAAAGAAGACCATGTTCTTCTCGGAAGCGCTCGACGCCATGAAGCATGGAGCGAAGGTGAAGCTCCCCACATGGGCCGGCTACTGGGAATGGGACAGCGAGAAGCAGACCGTCCTGATGCACTGCCGTCCGGAAGAATCAGATAATGGCGAACCTGTCCTTGATATCCGGGAATCACAGCGGGTTGAGTACACGCTCCGCAATATCTGTTCGACTGAATGGATGATCGCGGATGAAGACAACTGCCCGAAGCTCGGCGGAAGGCAGACGGGTCTCTCATTTGGTGATGCCATCAACATGGCCAAGCGCTACGGAAAGAAGATCGCCCGTGCCGGCTGGAACGGGAAGGGACAGTACGTGGAGCTTGCGACCTGCATCAGCTACAAGAACGCTGCCGGCAAGACGGTCAACGCGGAGCATGACGCGATCGGGAACAAGGCGTTCGCTTTCGTCGGGACATCCGGCGTTCAGATGGGATGGCTCGCGTCTCAGGCCGACATGCTTGCGACCGACTGGGAAGTAGTCGAATAACAGGAGGACCCGGCATGGCAAAGAAAAAGAAGGACAAGAAACAGAAGAAACAGAAGATCCGCATATTCTTCCGGGACGGGAAGAAGGACATCATCCCGCAGAAGTTCTGGGATGATTACGAAGTCCTCGCAAAGGATAGCGGAATCTATCTCATCATCATCAAGAATGAACAGTGGATTGCCGGCTACAACATGCGTGATGTGACGGCATTCACAGTCGGATAAGGAGGAAATTTATGGGAAGCAAAGAATATATCCAGTTCTGCAAGGAGCAGATCGTCGAGTATTACAACGGAAGGGCGGACAAGACCGATAAGAACGGGCACATCACGACGGATGACGTGTTCGTCGTCTGGTACAGCAAGACGCTTCAGAACCAGAAGGCCCTGCTCAGCACGACCGTCCCTGACGGCATGTACTACGAGGTCACGTTCAACGGTGACAAGTCCGAAGCGTATCTGGATGCCTACAAGAAGTGGGAGAACAAGTGCATCCATGTAAGCAGCAAATAACCCGGGAACATATCCGTTCCCATCACAGATCAGATCAAGGAGGTGAACAATGTCGATATTTCATAAAACGATTGTCGCTGTGGAGGTAAAGGATGACAGCCCGGAGACAAGGGAACGCCTTACGTCACAGCTCTGCATGGAAGACCCTGTGTTCGTGTACAACGATACGACGGGCGCGCTCGAGCTCATGCTTCCCCGGAAGGACGATGGAAGCATAGCAACGGTACCGCTCGGGAAGTGGCTGTTCCGGAACGATGAAGGGGAATTCGGGTTCCTTTCCTACGATGAACTGGTGGAGCAGTACGGCCAGCCGATCGAGGGAACGGAAGATTTTGGGACTGCAACGTCAAGGAAGCTCTTCGTATCCTGCCCGATGAAGGGGCGGAGCGAAGAGGTGGTCTACCGGGAATTCGACAGGCTCTGCAGGGTCGCCGAGGCATATTTCGATGAAACGTTCGACGTTATTGAATCCTTCTTCGAGGAAGAGCCTCCGGAAGGGATCACGGGTGACAAGGCTGCCGTCTGGTATCTCGGAAAATCGATATCGAAGATCTCCGAGGCGGATGTCGCGATCTTTGCGGAAGGCTGGTATGACGCCAGGGGATGCAGGGTCGAGCACGATGTCTGCAGGTCGTACGGCATCCCTGTCATTGAAGTGGAGCTCCATAAGGCCCGCAGGCCGGAACCTGTGGAGTGTGAGTCTTGACCTGCAGGGCTGCGTTCGAATGTGAGGCGTTCATGCTTACGGCGGACGCAGAACGCACAGCACCGTCCTGGTTCTGCGTCAGGGCGAGGCAGGGGCTGATACAGCTCGACTTCAGGATCGTGGACGGGGCATCGAAGTTCTGCGGTTGCACGATCCAGACAGGACGTGGGAACATCACGGCCAGCGTCGGGGATTATATCGTGAAGTACCCGAACGGCCACCTGTTCCCGTTCGACAAGAAAACTTATGAAAGGCTCTTCTTAACATGCACATAAGCAAAAAAGTCAACGTGCTCGGAGTCAGGTACAATATCAGGCTCCATACATCAGATGAAGATGAAGATCTCAAGGGATGCGACGGTTACTGCCGTGAGTACCAGAAGCTCATCGCGGTAAGGGACTACAGAAGGGAAGACGTGATAGGATGCGCCAGCCGGAAAGAGGCAGAGAAGTGCATCAAGCATTCGCTCCGCCATGAGATCGTCCATGCGTTCCTGTTCGAATCCGGGCTTGGCTGGGATTCGGATGCGGCAGAACACTGGGCAGTCCACGAAGAACTTGTGGACTGGATCGCCCGGATGCATCCGAGGATTCAGAAAGCGTACAAGGAAGCGGGATGCGCATGACCATGTGAGCTCATGGAATGACCACAGTCGAGATTTTAAGGAAAGGAGGTATATTTTATTTGCCGAGCAGCAAATTGACCATCAGAAGCCCGTCCAGGAGGTGATCCATATATCTCCCTTGCCTGAGGGTGAGAAGGCAGCAATAATCTGGTAAGTGCATTAGAAAACAATCGATAACAATGGAAACAATCGATAACACGTTATGGGATTGTTCATATTCTGCAGCCAGTCGTAACTTATTCGGTCTTACAGTTATACAACTAAATTTTCACGGAATGGAGTGCCGGTCCACAGCCGGCACTCTTTATTTGTCCCGGGCACGACGCTATAAAAGGTCCGCACGTTCAAGCCCCGGTGGATGGGGGCGTTTACAAGTACGTCCTGAGCGGATGACTGAGTGAACAGTCGTTTAAACCAAATCAGCAATAAGCCATGAAAGGAGAACATTATGGCATACGATTTCTTAAAGAAACTCTTCCCGGCGAATGAGGACGGGACACCGAAGGCAATGACCTTCGAGGAACTCGAAGCAGCGATCAGCGCGGACAAAGGCATCAGCCTCGTCAACCTCAAGGACGGCGGATACGTGTCGCAGGACAAGTTTGACCGCAAACAGCAGGAACTGGCACAGGCCCAGTCATCCATCGAGACCCTGAACGGCACGATCGCAAAGAACACCACAGACCTCGAGGAACTGCAGAACCAGATCAAGGCGGCTGAGGGCGATGCGTCAAAGATCGCGGCTCTTACAAGCCAGGTCGCACAGCTGCAGACGGACGCAAAGACAGCAGCCGATAAGTATGAAGCGCAGCAGAAGGACTTCAAGAGCCAGCTTGAGAAGCAGGCGAACGAATTCGCGATCAAGACAAGGGTCGGCGGATTGAAGTTCTCATCCGCATCAGCGAAGCGCGCATTCACACAGGACATCCTTAACGCAGGTCTCAAGGTCGATGGTGAGAATGTCCTTGGCTTCGACGATTATGTCGCGAAGTACAAAGCGGAGATCGACCCGGACGCATTCGCGAAAGAGGAAGAGCCGAAAGAACCGGAGCCGAAGAACCTGACACCGCCCCCGATCTTCTCGGGCGGTACGCATAACGGCACAGGCGCAGGGAAGGATAATGACTTCTCCAACCTGTTCCACTTCACGCAGGTCAATCCTGTGAATAAATAAAGGAGATTAGAAAGAAATGGCTATTACAGGCATTAACTATGCAGAGCAGTACCTTACAACACTTCTCCAGAGCTTCCCGTATGTCCTCTACTTCGGTGAGCTCTTCGCTACCCCGGCCAACGGCCGCTACCAGTTCACCGGTCCGAGCACCATCCAGATCCCGAACATCAACGTCAACGGCCGCAAGGACGGCAACATGGACCAGCTCACGACCAAGGGCAGGAACTTCGGCCTTACCTACAAGACCCTTGAGCTTACCCGCCACCGCACATGGGACACGCTGCTCCATCCGGAGTACGTGAACCGCACGAACGGCATGGCTACGATCGCCAACGCTACGCAGGTCATGAACCAGGAAGAGAAGTTCCCGGAGATGTCCGCGTACCTCGTTTCCAAGCTGTTCTCTGATTATGTCGAGGCCGGCAAGAACGTCGTTACGACCACTCTTACGGTCAACAACATCCTCAGCGTATTCGACGACATGATGGTATCCATGGACGATGCACGCGTACCGAGAGCCGGCAGGATCCTCTACACGACACCGGGCGTCGGCAAGCTCCTCAAGGAGGCAGCTGACCTTCAGCGCTCCTTCGCAGTCCAGACCGGCAACCAGAGCGTCCAGAGACAGATCGCGAACCTTGACAATGTCAAGATCGTCGACTACATCCCGACCGACATCATGAAGACTGCCTATGACTTCTCCTCTGGCTGGGCTGTCGGCGCTACGGCACGCCAGATCAACATGATGCTCGTCCATCCGGACGCAGTCATCACCCCGATCAAGTACACCTTCGCCGGCCTCGACGAGCCGAGCGCGGCGCATCAGGGCAAGTACTACTACTTCGAGGAGTCCTTCGAGGATGTATTCCTCCTCCCGCTGAAGGAAGGCGGCATCGTGTTCCACGCAGACGCTGATACAGCGACTTACACTGCAGTATCGAACCCGTCCGGCAACCCGAAGACACTCGGCTACTACGTCCTGTCCGGCAACACCTATATCCTGACAGAAGATGAGGCGGTCGTCGCAGGTACAACGTACTACACGAAGTCCTGATCTGACACACGCAGCTAAGAAGGGGGCGCTCAACGCGCCCCTGTTTTAACGAAAGGACATAATCATGAAATATATCGCAAGAAAGAAGAACGTCGAGTACAGGATCGATGAAACAGAGATCGGCCGCTTCCTGGCGGACGGATGCACGATCTTCGTTGACGACGGAACCGGCTTCCGTGTCTATAAGGCACCTGCCGGCAAGGAAGACCTGCAGAACAAAGTGAAGAACCTTGAGGCGGTCATTGCCGACCTGAGGAATCAGGTAACGCTCAAGGACAGCCAGATCATCAGCCTTACATCCGATAATACGGCACTCAAGAAGGAGAACCAGAAGCTCAAGGCTGAGCAGGCAGCCGCGGAGGACGCTGCGGCTAAGAAGGGCGCCGGCAAGAAGGGCTGACACCTGAACTGCCAGCCGTGAAAGGAGGGCTGAATGGACAGGCCGTATGTTGATTACAATTATTACACCTCGGAGTATTTCGGGAACAAGATACCAGAGGATGAATTCATTGCTTTCGCCAGGAAGGCAAGCCTGAAGATGGATGCCTTCACCTTCGGGCGGCTGGCGCGGTGGGATCGGTCCTGCTATCCGGATTCCGTGTTCGATGCGTGCTGTGCAGTAGCTGAGGCTATGTATGAATACGACGCACAGCAGAAAGCGATCTCCGAAGCCACGAGCGGCGGGGCGGTCAAGTCCGAGAGCAACGACGGTTACAGCATATCGTTCGCCTCGACGGACAGGACGGCAGACGCGAAATCACAGGACAGGGACATAAGGGATGCAATCGAATCCTATCTCGGGCATTCGGGTCTTCTCTTCCGCGGTGTGTCCAGAAAGTGGGATTCGGGTAAACGGCCATGATCACGAACGCAGATATCACCATATTCAACAAGGTGCTTGGCGATGACCGGAGGGACGTATTCATCCCGACGCATATCTACGGGGTCTCATGGTATGACGCGCACGACGGTTCACAGCCAACTTCACTGTCTCTGCCTGAGAGGGAGAAGTACATCGTGCGGATCCCGATATCCGCAAGCGTTTCCGACGATAAGGAATACATCGATGCTGCCCTGTACGACGAGCTGACCGACCAGCAGCGTGAAGGATACTGGACCATCCAGATATCCTGCATCGTTGCGCATGGGATCGTGAACGTCGATGATGGCGGGGACGGCATCACCGAGGACGAGATCCTGTCGCTGAACACCAAGCTTTTCACGGTGAACACCTATGCGGACAACACCATCCGGGGAACGAAGTTCACCAAGCACTGGCGGATAGGAGGCTTCTAATGGCTGGCGTGAGCTTCAATATTCCCGGACCGATTACTGCAAGCTCCGTAGGGTTTACTGGTTCGCTAGAATGGAAACCTGAATTTCCTTCAGCCTGCGGTCAAAGATTTTCTAAAGCACAAAAGTTTGTTGATTCAGAGGTGCTTCGTTACTGTGATCCGTTAGCACCAAAAGTTACTGGTTTTCTGATAGTAACCGGTAAACTTGGGACAGTACTGGGAAGTGGTGTGGTTAGTTACACTGCTATATATTCCGCGACACAGTATTACAAGACCGCGCAGACAAGACCGTACGACGCAAACAGAGGCGGCATGTGGTTCGAGAGGATGAAGGTGAGACACAAGCAGGACATCCTCGAAGGTGCCAAAAGAATTGCAGGAGGTGGTTAATGGCTGACCATATCATCAATGCCATAACGGATTATTTCAAGAAGTGCCCGCTCCTGAGGGGCGGTGTTTTCCGTGTCGATGCGCTCGGCCCGAGACCGGTCGAATACGTCATCGAGACATCAATGTTCACGCCTGTCCTCAGGACTTACGTGAACGGGGACACGGAACGGCAGTACCAGTTCTCGTTCGGATCCAGAGAGTATTATTCGATGGACAGGCTCCAGATGATGAGCGCGAGCGGGTTCTACGAAGATCTGTGCGACTGGGTGGAATCCCAGAGCAGGGCAGGAAAACTCCCGGAGCTCCCGGAAGGGATGTATGCAGATTCCATAGAGGTTCTGTCACCGGGGTATATCTATGACATTACCGGAAAGAACGCACGGTACCAGATGCCGATGCGGTTGATTTACACAAAGGAGGCTTAACAATGCCAAAAGGACATGCGGTTCTCAGACATGAGTTCGCCGACTACCTGAACGTCGGCACAATAGAAACACCGAATTACGTTCTGATGGGCTACGGCTTCACGACTCTCGACGAGACGTTCGGCGCCCAGACAGAGGAAACGAAGTACGTCAACGACAAGACAGCATCCACAGATGTTGTGTCGTACACGTCCAACTTCCCGTTCACTGCGCACCTGATCAAGTCCGAAGATGCAGTTATTGCACTGTACAACGTCGGACGCAACCACCTGACCGGTGGAGATGCTGAATTTGAATACGTCAGAGTTGAGCTTTGGGATCAGGCAACCGAAGAATCCAGTGGTGAAGAGACACCTGTTGCCAACACGTTCAAAGCCCGGAAGTTCGTTGTTTCTGCAGCCGTAGAAGGAGTCAGCGGTGAAAGCAAGCAGGAAATGACAGGGACGCTTAACGCTGTCGGTGATCCGGTCGATGGCACGTTCAACACGCAGACAAAGGCATTTACACCTGCAGCCTGATCGAAGTAAGAAAAAGATAAATGGAGGATGGATATATGTCAGAAATGGAATATAACGGTGTAAAACTCGAATTAGACCTTCTCGATGCCGATGAAATGGAAAGATATGAAAACGCCCTTGCAGATACAAGGACGCTCATCAGCGACCAGAGTCAGTACGAAGGGAAGAAGAACTCTGAGCAGATGCGTATTCAGATCAGCATCATTGATGATTTCTTCGACAATCTGTTCGGCAAAGGAACGTCCGGACGTATGTTCGGTAAGAATGCTGACCTTCGTAAAAGGATCGATGCTTTCGGCATGGCTGCCAATCTCGGAGCACAGCTTACCGCTGAGGTCAATGCCCTGAAGGAAAAGTACAATCCCGAAAGACTTCCCAACAGGGAGCAGAGAAGGAAGAAGAAGTATAACAACCGCACCCGTAAATGGCAGTAAATATCCTTCTCGACCCCGTTCCTGAAGAAGTTGAAATAGGAGGCACGATGTATCGCATTAACAGCGATTATCGTGTCTCTGTTCTTTTTGAGCTTATGATGTCAGATGATGAACTCGACGCAAGAGACAAGATAGCACTCGCCCTCGACCTGTATTACGGCTGTGTGCCAGATGACATAGGGCAAGCCGTAGAAAAGCTTCTTTGGTTTTACCGGTGCGGAGATGAAGTGAAAAAGAAGCAGGAGAAAAGGTTCGATGAAAAGACCGGTAAGTTTGTCCCTGTAGACAACAGCAAGACATCTGATCTCGTTTACTCGTTCGAACACGATGCGCAGTACATATACGCTGCTTTCATGGAGCAGTACGGCATTGATTTGACAGAGGAAGACATGCACTGGTGGAAGTTCCGTGCATTGTTCAGGTCGCTGAACGAAAGTACAAAGTTCGTAAAGATAATGGGGTATAGAAGCATTGAAATCAGTCCAAGCATGTCAAAACAGCAGAGGATGTTCTATGAAAACATGAAAGAGCTGTACGCACTTCCTGCTTCTCAGAAAGAGCAGGATAGACAAGATGCTATCGTTGCCGCACTCATGGGGGACGGTGATGTATCAGGTTTGCTTTGAAACAGATATGAAAGAAAAAAACGTTAAGACCCAGGTCGTGTGTCCGGTATGTGGATATCTGATGCCACTGTTTTTCGATGAACAGGCCGAGTCGAAAGGTATATTCGTTACGTGCAAAGGCAGAGGATGCAAGGCTGTCTTTGAAGTCATAGTGAAAAAAGGAGAACAGATTAGGTAGAGCCATCATGAGCCGATAATCGTTCACTGCATGAAAAGAGGTGAAACAGATTGTCTTATGATGGAACACTGAAATTCGATACGAAAATCGACAGCAGTGGTTTTCAAAAAGGAATCAGTAAGATCAGCAATATCGCACAGACCGGTCTTGCTGCTGCTACGGCAGCACTCGGAGTCGTATCTACAGCAATAAGTGCGATTGGTACGTTTTCCGTAAAGGCAGGAGGTGATTTCGAAGCCTCTATGTCAAATGTGGCCGCTATCGCAGGTCTTACCTCGAAAGAGGCTGGCAGTGATTACGACATTCTGGTGAAGAAAGCGAAAGAAGTCGCGAGCCAGAGCAAGTTCACCGCTGCTGAGACAGCTGATGCCCTTTCTTACATGGCTATGGCCGGATGGAAGACGGAGGACATGACCGCCGCCCTGAGCAGCGTCGTCAACCTCGCAGCCGCATCCGGACAGGACCTTGCGTCGACGTCAGACATCCTGACAGACGCAATCACAGCTCTCGGCCATACAGCGAGCGATTCGACAGGCATCGTTGATGAGTTCGGCAACGAGGTCTCATATGCGACCCATTTCGCGGACATACTTGCCGCGGCATCGTCAAACGCCAACACGAACGTCGGTATGCTGGGCGAGTCCTTCAAGTACGCTGCGCCTGTCGCTGGTGCCCTTGGAATCACGGCAGAAGATACATCCATCGCACTTGGACTGATGGCGAATGCCGGTATCAAGGCATCACAGGGCGGCACGGCACTCCGTACCGGACTTTCTAACCTAGTCAAGCCGACCAAGCAGATGCAGACTTACATGGACAAGTACAACATTGCCCTTGTAAAGAATGCGGACGGCTCCGTCAATCTCCGGGACACAATGGAGTCCCTTCGAGAGAAGATGGGCTCCCTCAGCACGACGGAACAAGCCGCCGCAGCATCCGCGATCTTCGGAAAGGAAGCAATGTCCGGATGGCTTGCCATTATCAATGCGTCTGATGCGGATTTCGAAAAGCTGACGAACGCGATCGACAACTGCGACGGCACTACCCAGCAGATGGCCGACACCATGAACGACAACCTCAAGGGCCAGCTCACGATGCTCCAGTCACAGCTGGACATCCTCGGCGTGTCGATCTATGAATCCCTGCAGGTGCCGATGAAGGGCGCTGTGCAGACTCTGCGTGAATTTGCCGATGAACTTCAGAAGGCATACGATGAGGGCGGTATGGATGCCCTTATCGGCAAGTCAGGCGAGGTCCTTGCCGGCATGGTGACAGAACTGGCGCAGGCAGCGCCTCAGGTCGTCGAAGTCGCGCTGTCGGTCGCAAGGTCGTTCATTTCGTCGCTCCTGGCTAACAAAGCGGAGGTCGCGTCAGCCGGATCCGAACTGGTCACGACGCTCATCACGGGAATCATCAGCTTCTCCGGAGATCTCTGGAGCTGCGCTGTAGAGCTGTTCGCTGAATTCCTCAAGGGCATTGCGGACAACACGCCGCAGATCGTTAAGGCAGCGCAGGACGCGATTATACAGCTCGGCACCGCCCTGGAAGAGAACGCTCCATCAATCGCCAGTTCAGCTGTACAGATCATAAGCGCACTTGCCAAAGGATTCATGCAGGTGCTCCCACAGCTGATCGACATCGGAAAGCAGATCATCGAGGGAATCATACAGGGGGTATCAGAGGAATCGCCGCAGCTCGGTGCGTTCCTGTCCGGAATGTTCGAAGGGGTTCAAGAAGTCCTTGGCCCCGCTGTTGACGCTCTCAAGACGGCATTCGAGGCGGTATCGTCCGCACTGTCGAGCATAGACCCGGCTACAGCGTACCAGATAGGCAAGGCGATTGCAAAAGTAGTTGCGGCATTTATAGCATTTAAAGCCGTGCGAACAATCACAGGTGTGGTATCGACCATCGGTGGAAGTTTAACTGGCTTAGCAGGCAATGTCACATCATTTGCGAAAAAAGCTGTCGAAGGTTTTGAGCTTTGGCGTGGCGGAGCAGGAACACTGTCAGAAGTCCTTGCTCTTGAGTTCCCAAAGATTGGCGCAATTGTCGGTAAAATTGGGGGGCTATTTGGTTCTGGTGGACTCATTTCCACCATCGGATCAAGTCTTTCAGGTGTTGCGTCTGCTGCTGCAACGGGCATAGCAGGTATTGGAACAACAATAATGACAGGATTCAGCGCAGTAGTCGCAGCTATCGGTGCGGGACCGCTTATAGCCATAGCAGCAGCCATAGCAGCGATTATCGCTGTTGTATGTAACTGGGATGAAGTAAAGACTTTCTTCACCGAGACACTGCCTAACTGGTGGAATGAGACAGCGTGGCCTGCTATAACCGGTTTCTTTGAAGCAGCCGGTCAATGGTTGTCAGAACTGCCCGGAAAGGTTGTTGCTATCTTCACCGGCATCATCGAATCCCTCGGTGAATGGGTCGCTTCGGTAGGCGAATGGATAGCTGAAAACGTGCCAATGCTGATTGAAGCTATCGTAACGTTCTTCAGTGAACTGCCGTACAAGATAGGCTACGCAATCGGTTTCTGCATCGGTACATTTGTGTCATGGTGCGCAGACGTAATAAATTGGATAGTTGAGAACGTTCCGCTGATTATCGACTCGATATGCACGTTCTTTAAGGAGCTTCCCGGAAAGGTATGGGACTTCCTGAAAGAGACATGGGATAACCTCGTTACATGGGGAAGCGACATGCTCGAAAGCGCAGGAAAAGCTGCAGAAGACACTATAAATGCTGTCGTGGAGTTTTTCACAGAGCTTCCCGGAAAATTGTGGGAGTGGCTTAGCCAGACATACGAAAAGGTCGTTAAGTGGGGAGAAGATACCCTTGACAGTGCAAAAAAGGCTGCAGAAGATATCATAACCGCAGTGGTCGACTTCTTTAAGGAGCTTCCCGGAAATGTATGGGAATGGCTGACAGAAACAGTCAGTAAAGTCACAGAGTTCGGAGCAGACCTGTTAGAAACAGGGCGACAGGCTGCACAAGACTTCTTCGACGGGTTCATCAATATTTTGACTGACCTGCCCGGTAGAATGTACGACATAGGATCTGATATCGTTACTGGTGTGTGGGACGGTATAAAAGACATGGGAGACTGGTTGTGGGGCAACGTTACCGGTTTCTTCTCTGGACTTGTAGACGGTGTTGCAGATGGACTTGAAATCGGCTCTCCGTCCAAAGTTTTCGCAAGAGAAGTAGGACGTTGGATACCACCAGGTGTAGGAAAAGGCGTTGAGACAGCAATGCCCGATCTGATATCCGACACACAGGACCAGATGGAAGAGTATGCAAAGAAAATGACTGACACGGTGAACAAAGAGACGTTCAAAGTCAAGTTCGATTCCGGAACGTCAGAAACGTACAGGGCAGGAAGAGATAATGAAGGTGCGTTTGTCCACAGAGATGCAGAAGTCAGCATAAGCGGAGAGATACATACTCACGTAGAAATCGACAAAGAAGAAATCGGAAACGCAACCACGCCGATTGTCGACCGTAACTTTGCAAGAATTGACCAACACAAGAAAAGAGGTGGTTAACAGTGGGCGTGATTGGAGTAAAGTTCGGAGACTATCACTCGTATGATGACTGGAAGCTGAAGCTGAAAGAGATTGAAATAGGCAGCCCTGGGGCAAAGCTAGTTGAAATCGATGTCATGGGAATGGATGGTGTTCTCGATCTTACTGAAGCTGTAACAGGAAGTGTCCGGTACGGAAAACGGACACTTCGTTTTGTTTTTGACGCAAGAAATTGCGGATATAGGAAATGGGCGGATCTCATAAGCGAGATATCGAACAAGATACACGGAAAAAAGGTTCGGATCGTCCTTGACTGTGACAACGAGTATTACTACGAAGGAAGATGTACTGTAGATACGTCAAAGATTAACGACATAACATCTGAGTTCGTCATTACATGCGAATGTTATCCGTACAAGACCGCAGTTGCCTCCGAAAACGGAGATTGGCTTTGGGACCCGTTCTCGTTCGTAAACGGAGTTATTCACAAGAAGTATGAGTTCACGATTAACAGCCCTAGCCAGTGGGTCGGAAAGGAAATCATCGGATACCCTGTCAGCTATGGAGTTTCGTTCACATGCAGCTCCGCTATGGATGTAAAGTTCAACAATGTTGTGTACAGCCTTCCTGCCGGCAGTACCATGCTCGAAGAGATCGAGTTGTCCGACGGCACAAACACGGTGTATTTCCGTGGGACCGGCACTGTAGATGTGCTTGCTAAAGGAGGTTCGCTGTAATGTATACGATTTATGCTCTTGTCGGGGACAACAGGTATCTCATCCATAACCCACGCATGCGAACCATGCAGGTAGGCAGCCCGTATTTTGAGCTTGCCGACAACCTTAACGGACAAGCTGAGTTTTGGGTGTACAAGACACATCCGTACTACGCACATGTCAAAAAGCTTACCACAGAGATCGTCGTCATGGATGAAGACGACGAAGTGTTCAGAGGGCGTGTGCTGTACGACGATGAGGACATGAACGGAACCAAGCACGTTTTCGTAGAAGGTCAGCTCGGATACCTTAACGACAGCATCCAGAGACCTGCTGTGTATCGCAACGTCTCGATTTCCACGTACCTCGGAACGCTTCTTGAGAACCACAACGCACAGGTTGAAGAAGGAAAGAAGTTCTATCTTGGGCGTGTTACCGTCACTGACAGCAACAATTCCATTTACAGATACTCGAACTGGGAGACCACTAGAAAATGCCTAAAGGAAAAGCTTGTCGACCGGCTAGGTGGTCATTTCGTGATCAGGTGGGGGCAGGACGGCCTTCGATACCTCGATTATCTCGCTGATTACGATTATTACAGCGACTGTGAACAACCGATAATGTTCGGCAAGAATATGCTCGATTATTCCAAGACGATAACCGCTGCAGACATTGCAACGTGCATTATTCCGCTTGGATACAGACTGCCTGAAGAACAGCAGGACCCCACTCTGCAGGAGCAGAGATTAACGATAGAAAGCGTCAATGGTGGTGTCGACTACGTGACAGACAATAATGCAATCGCAATGTACGGCAAGATTTTCAAGACTGTAATAAACGACGATGTAACCACCGCTACCTATCTGAAAGCCTGGGGCGAAAATTATCTTAGTACCGTTCAGTACGAAAAGCTTGTGCTCGAACTAAAAGCAGTTGATCTTGGACTTATCAATGAAGACCTCGACCGATTCAAAGTCGGAAAGAGGATACACTGCATCTCCGAGCCTCACGGAATGGACGTGTGGCTTCCGTTGACAAAGATGAGAATATACCTCACGAGGTACGAACAGAACACCGTCACAATCGGAAACGAGAGTGTCGTTGCAAGTTATACGTCATCGAACGCACAGACAACCGGAGATTTGGAAAAGACCATACAGCTCCTGCCGACAAAGAAAGAAATTCTCGAACAGGCGATCAGAGATGCAACTGCTATGCTCAATGCATACTGCACCGGTGGTTATGCAATCCACACGCCTAACGAGTTTATTGTTGCAGACAACACCGATCCCGAAGAGGCCGTAAACCTTTGGCGGTGGGGGTTGGGTGGTCTTGCTCATTACAGCCAGGGATACGACGGACCAGTTGACGGAATTGCCCTCACGATGGATGGCAAGATTAACGGAAACATGATCCTCGCAAATTCCATAGCTGCAGCAAGTATCGACCTTGGATACAGAACGTCAGTCGAAAAGGCGATTTCAGACGGAGACGAGCAAGTTGTTACTGAGCTTGAGAACAGTATCACGAACGCAGAGAACCGGATTAGGCTGTACGCATCCTCGGAAGCAAGACGTATGTCCATGAAAGAGTACGTCACGAATGGCGAACAGGAAACGCTCGACATAAGCTCGTTCACTGTCACAGGTAACGGTGCATCCGTAACAGAAGCGCAATTCTTGAATCTGTCATGCTTCAAGGTCCAGTTCAACAGCTCGTCGACAGTCTATATCAGCCAGGACCTCGGAAATCTGCCGGCAGGAAAGTACCTGATTGAAGTCACCTTCGCATTTCCGCTTGATAGCGATGGTCTGACAACGCTCAGACCTACATCGCTTGCATATGGTTTCTCCGGGAACCTCCGGACTGTCAGCTTGTCTACGTACACCGGAAATGAAATGCATACTGTCCAAAGAGCATTAGAGATCACGGCAGCGTCAAAGACTATTTCAGTTGCTGTCAACGGTGCAGCCGGTACGATTCTTTACGTCACGAATATCCGGGTCCTCAGAGACCTCACCGAATTGATCGAAGACGTATCGTCGGAACTGACAGTACAGGCAGATTCTATCCGTTCAACAGTAACATCGCTGTATGAAAATATGCAGCACAATTACTGCTTGAACTCCAATTTCTCGGACTCGTCAAATTACTACGAAGGATGGGTAAGATCGAGCGAAAGCTACGTCGTCAGAACGACGTATAGCGGAAAGTCATGCCTTTCGATTGCGAACCAGTCTTCCGGAAACCAGTACGCAGGATACGCTTTTGAAGTTCCCAAGGTGTCGGATGTCAAAGTTCGCTTTAAGGTTGCTTGCAGAACGGCAGATGTTGGAACAGCGAACGCAGAAGTGCTCATCGGCTCCAAATCAATATTCACTGATGACGGATTTATAGGTTCCACGTGGAAAACGTTCGAAGTCGATTTCAGCAATGTTCCTGCAGGAACCCGTTATGTTTACATACGTAACACTGTTAGCAACACGACTATCTACATCACCGACGTTGAGATTCTTGGGTACGGCAGTGCGTACTACGAATCACAGATCAAGCAGAACGCTGACGCTATAAACCTCCGGGTAACGTCCAGTCAAGCACAATCACTTATTGATCAGAGTGCCGATACTATCAGATTGAAGGCGAATAACATCGTGTGGACAAGCACGTATTCGTCGATGACCTCAGACGGAAAGCTCACATGTACATCTGCTGACATCAAAGGAAAAATCACGTCCACTGATGGAGAAGAAGATATGGTCCTTGACAGCTCCATGCTGATTGGAAAGCACAACGGTGCTCAATGTGGCTATCTTGACCTCAGTGCGTATTACAACTCCGGTTACGAGGTCGCACTTGGAAGCCAGCATGACATGTACCTTGAAATCGGAAGTTCCGGTACGCTTTATATCGTTCAGATATCCGGAAACACAAAATATACATGCGGTTATTTCGACAGAAATGGTTGGCACGGAGATGTTCACGGAACTGTGAATGCTACGTGAAATACCTTGTCGTAAAAACTTTGAGAGGAGACAGAAATGGATACACCAATGATAACGTACTGCATGAAAAAAGCGTCTGTTGAAAAGGAACTGCTTGCAGTAATCGATGATGTTATGGACAGGTCTGGTCTACCGCACTTTATGTTGGTAGACATCCTCAGAGCTGCCCTTGTTGCAGAATCTCAGAAAGCGTATAGCGAGCTTGCGAATGACTCTGAATCTACGATCAGACAGACGCACGACTACTATAAGGAAAAGATGAAAGAAATGGAAGAGGCTGCCGAAAACGAAAAGAAAGAGCTGATAAATGCCTTTGAGAACCATGAAAGCATCGACATGAACGAGCAGGCTTAACAGGAAGGAGGTATGAAATGTCAGCGATTTCTGTTTATTTAGAAAGATTGCGGTCTGCTTTATTTGGCGAAGATGTAAGGGGCGCAATAATCGGGGCGATTACCGAGTGCTATGACAACGTAAACGACCCGAGACTGCGCACAGATGCGCTTGAAGCAGCACTTCAGCATAAAATCGATCAGGGCGAGATGGCGGCGCTGACGATTGGAGACGAAACAATCACCGGCGCGAAGCTGGCCAATGGTACTATACCGAAGTCAAAACTTGATCCGTCTATTACCTTTGATGCCGATCCGGAGCTGGACCCTACATCAACAAACGCGATACAGAACAAGGCAGTTGCGAAGTATGTCGCACTTTCAACGGCGCAGATTGCGGCCATTACAGGGCTTCTTGATTAAGGAGGGATATTATGATTTCACTGGTAGGTACAAGTAAATCAACTGGAACAATTAACGGATCGGCGCTGAGCAAGGAAATCATGTCTTTCGTGGGGCTCAGCACCGATGAGAAACCCACCGGACAGTTCAACGGTTCAGCGATCGCCAACGGCTCAGTGCTCATCGCCATGGATTCAGGTGAAGCCTACATGTATGACGAAGACAACAGTCAGTGGCGCGCGCTGTAAAGGAGGTGCGGTATGCAGATGGGATTTGTCATTGCGCTGATCCGCGCCCTTATGCCGAAGACCGTAGAGCAGATGAGCGCAGCCGGCGGGGCTGGTGACGCGGGGAAGGTTCTCGCGGTCGGTCCGGATGGAAAGGTAAAGACTGAAACTTTGACGAGTGGATCTGTTGTGGTAGACAGCGAACTGTCGACGGCATCAACAAACGCGATACAGAACAAGGCAGTTGCGGAGCATATCGCGCTTTCAACGGCTCAGATCGATGCTCTGACAGATCTGCTTGAATGAAAGGAGTAGCCAATGGCTTTATTTGATGATTTATCAACAATATTTGGCGCATACGCGGCCAAAATAAATTCCCTAAAGAGCAATTTAGGTAACATAGCAAACCTTGACACATCCGTGAAAACCAGTATCGTCGACGCGATCAACGCAGCCCAGGCTGATATAGACGATGCAAAGGCGGGTTTAGGCATCTTAGATGAAAAGGTGGATTCTGTAGTTGGAACATTAACGCCGGAAATTAAAGCGGCTCTTTTAAACTGCTTTGCGCATGTCGGCTGGGATCATGGTGGTGATAAGTCATACTATGATGCGCTTGAAGAAGCATTGTATGCTGATAATGTAACAAGAGTTGAAGCCGTTCTTTCGCTTGGTGCACATGAAGTCTACAACACTGATAGCATAGAAGCGCTAAGGAACTTCCTGACGGTTACTGCTTACTTTGGCGATAACACCAATGAAGTAGTAGATACATATACACTTGAAGGCGACCTTTCAGAAGTAGGTACAAATACGGTAACTGTTAAGTATGGACGTTCAAAACGCACCACAATCAGTGTTCCGACAGTTGAAAACCCATCTGGTATTTTATATGAATGGGATTTCACAAAAAGATTGATCGACCTACGACAAGGAAAAGAAGCGACGTTGGGGACTGGAGAACCATCACTGTCTTATGCGGGAACTGTCGCCCCGACTCGCAATAACACAGGAGTTGTGTTTAATAATAAGGCACAGTTTATAGAACTGTTTGATCTGGATTACAATGTAAAAGCTAATTTGTATAATAAAACAATCCAAGTTAACATTTCTAATTTCTCGTATGCACCAGAATCATCATATAATTGTGGTCTAATCATTTTTAGTGACAAAGACCAATCTTGGAACACGTCTGGGATGAAACGCTTTAGTGACGGTTTTGCGTATAAGAAAAATACTGGATGGTCGTTTTATAGCGGTGCAACATGGAAATCGAGTATTTATACAGGAATGAGTGATGTAAACGCTATTTCTAACCGAAAAATTTCTGCATATATTGACACTAACGGAAAAATGAAAATATATGTTGATGGCATATCAAAAGGGATTAGCGACAATGGGTTTGCACATAATATATACGGATTGCACATTGGTGATGGAAGACCATATACGGATGGAGGCTCGTTTTATAATGGAACAATAACCTCTGTTAGAATATACAATGGGGAGGTAGCTCAATAATGGCTGTGTATAATCTTAATGGCGATATTATTGGCATCGGAAGCGCTCCAGAAGAAAAAAACTTAAATTACGATGCAAATGTTATAAGTATTAATCATCGAGGATATTCAACTGATGCTCCAGAGAATACAATCCCAGCATATATTCTTTCGAAAAAGAAAGGTTTCAATTTTGTTGAGACCGACGTGAGCTTTACGTCTGATGGTGTACCGGTGTTGCTACACGATAGTACAATTGATAGGACTTCCAATGGTAGTGGAAACATTAACAATTTAACGTATGATCAGGTTAGAACATACGATTTCGGGTCGTGGAAATCCGCCTCTTATACGGGAACAAAAATTCCATCTTTGGCCGAATTTTTACAGCTTTGCAAGTCAATCATGCTCCATCCATACATTGAGCTAAAATCAAACGGGAGCTATACCAAAGAGCAAGTTCAGCAGATTGTCGATATGGTTCGTGCATACGGGCTTAGAGGTAAAGTGACATATATATCTTTCAGCTCTACTTTTCTCGGATACGTAAAAGACTACGACTCAGAAGCAAGGCTTGGCTTCTTGAAATCCTCATATGCATCAAGCGACATTACTACATGCAAGAGCTTAAAGACTACCAAAAACAGCGTATTTTATGACGTTGCACATGGTGCTATTACACAATCTGTATGTGACAGTTTTATGGCGGAGGATATACCGATCGAAGCTTGGACAGTGAATTCTGCAGATACCATGTTGGGACTTAACAAATATGTCAGTGGAATTACGTCAGACAATTTAATAGCCGGAAAAGTCCTGTATAATAACGCTATGTTGCAATCAAACTAAACGTTTATTAGTATCTTTTTGTCACTGACGCATCCATCTGCCAAATGTCATTGTTTGCTATCATGCTGTGACCACTAGCATTAGGGTGTAATGCGTTCATCGTTGAGTCATTCCAATCACCCATGTAAATATTCATGTTCTGATAAGTAAGACCACACTGAGCGTGTTCGAGCACCTTTGCGCCGAATACTTGAGCGAGATTTCTTATGGCTTTGTTAAAATCATCTAAAAGCACATTGTTCCCGTTAATCTCAGGTGCGCCTGTCTCGCCATTGCGTTCACACGCTGGAAGGGTGGCACACCATATTTCTGTCCTCGGATACGCTGTCATAATTTTATTAAGCATGATAGCATACGCTTCTCTGAATGTCGTTGTCGCAGTCGGGAACGTTCCGTTTCCGTCATAAGTGCCAAGCGGCACCTCGTTATTGAAATCGTTTATTCCCATAAAAACGATAATAACATTCGGATTGGTGCCTAAGTTCTGACATCTTGCCATGCAGCCTGCACCTGCATCGCCATTTGTTGTGGTAACTCTTGAGCCGCTCCACGAATTATTTAATTTCAGCGTCATCCCCAGAGCGTTAATGAGTTTCATCCACCAAGTATCATTAACAGACGATACGCCGCAGTTGCTGCCCGTATAATAGTTGGCATTGCCGGAAGGAATATATCCGGCAAATGTGCTGATTGAATCTCCGAGAATAGACAGCGTTTTTCCCTTGTATGCGCTATTTATAATTTCAGTACCGTCATATCTGTAGAACATTATTACCTCCCATTATTCAATAAAGACATCTAAGCCTAACCCATACGTTGTCTGATGTCGCAAAGACCCGGTACTAGAAGCCCAAAAATAAAAACCAATATCGTTCGAATATTCTCCATATTTTACACGAGCGGTATCTCCAGTTTTACAGAAGACAAACAGTTGCCCGCTGGATATGACTATTGGAGAATCAAACGTATACGTTTGCTCCCCTGATTGCGAAAACGTGACAACTTCATCAACAACAAAATTGGATTCCAATGTCGATCGTGAAACAGTTTTGTCAACATATTTATCCACAGTTGATTTGTTTTGATGACCAAAGGTTAGCTGTCCTGGTGTGTCAATATTCAGTGTAACACCTTTAATCTTCACAGGATAAGAATATGCATAATCATCTGACGGGTAATAATATGGACAGGCGGCTAGATTCGTATACCTCGTATTGCTTTTTGAATAACCGTTAATCCACAACCTTTCGCCAGCGGCACTAACTACCACATCAAAGGAAGTGGTTTTGCCATGATACGCCACAACGACTGTGCATGTTCCTTCTACAAGTTCGCCTATTAGCATGTAATCCGTAACCGTTTTGCTAGTGTTCCCGCTAATGGCTTTGACCACAAGCGAATTTCTCAAATCGTCTAAATCGTTGTCGGTCGTTACTACCCCTTGAGTATATGTTGCAGCAATGCTATCAGGAACTTCGTTCGGGAAAAATACATTACATAATTTTTCATAGGATACGCCGTTCGTTCCCGGATCACGTACCATGTCACGTATTACGCCAAGTAACGCTTCCTTCCCGCTGTTCAAGTCACCTAAACCCGCCTTTGAGTAAAAGCATATTCCAGAAGCAAGATCTCAGGCGATATATTGATCAAAGACCGATTTAGATTCCTTAGATGAACGTGTTGAGGCTCTGGAAGATGGCGGCGATGGTCTGACAGAAAGTATTAAAAGCGCACTGATGGACGTAGTAAGTCATATCGGAACATGGACATATGGAAACGCACAGGAATATATAGATGCTCTGCATGACGCTCTTTATCCGCAAACAGGTCTTGATAGCATTAGCGCAGTATATACACAGTCAGGAAGTGTTTACGAAGACACAACGCTAAACAGTCTGAAATCCGGTCTTGTAGTGACCGCACACTATCAGGATGCTACGACAAAGACACTCAACGCTAACGAATATGCACTGTCTGGCGTTCTGGCATTAGGGACAAGCACTATATCAGTAAGTTATATGGGAAAGACAACATCATTTACTGTAACAGTAAGTGAGCGGTGGTCATACAGCATTAATGACCTTACTAAGGTAGTCGGTACGATAAGCAACAGCTCAGACTTTACATGCGGAATGGCAATAGGAACCAATGAAAACAGACGGGCATTTGTGCTGACAAGCGGCGTGACATCACTTGCAAGTACTCTTAATGGTCAGTCATCAGAAACAAGTAACTACTATCTTGTAAAAGTCCCTTCTGGTGCTAACACGTTCAGAGTATCAATCACTCCGTCAACTCAGTACGTTCAGGTACTTGCGAGAGAACTGAACAATGGAGTATTTAGCAAAAGGTCTGCAACAGGGACACCGTCAGGATATCAGCAGGGAGCAATAGAAAGGACTTTCGACGAGACTGCCGGAAATAATGTATATTTGGCAATCACGACAGGATATAATGCTGATGGATCAAGCTATCCGGTCGAACCGACAGGGCTTGACATATCATTCACATAAGGAGAGAGCGAATAAATGGCAATATACGATATTAACGGAAACGAACTCGATATAAGCTCGGGACTTGACATAGAGGCTCGAATGTTGGGGTTGCACCTTATGCCTGCAAGTCGCGGAGAGCTGAACATTGTTAAAAGAGCAAGGCAGTTCACTGATATTAAATGGACACCTTCGGCAACGGTCAAGCGTAAAAATGCAGTGGAGTATGATGATGGTGAACTGGATTATTCGCAGGGCTGGCAGGACTCTTTCACCGCAGGAGTCGAATATACAGGATTGCCGTATTCACACGGTTACTATAATGGAGCTAACCGCAACTTTGCTATGATTGGCTATCAGGTGTCTCTTGACGCTTTCGCAACGTCTGTGCTTTTTCCTGAATCTTATTTCAGTGCGGTTGATGCGTGGGATGAAACAAACGCTGTATATACCCCATACGGCATATCATGTGATACACTTGGATGCTATGCAATGGGGCTTGATACATGGTATGGTTCAAGCGCAGGTTTCCAGACACTTGTTAATAATGGGGTTATCGTTTCTCAGTTTAGCGGTGATGATATTGACGCGCATATTGATGATATACATCTCGGTGACATTCTTTGGAAAAAGGATGTACATGTAGCGGTCATTACCGATGTTGTCACAGATGGCAGTAACGTTTACATCGAAGTGTCCGAAGCTACCACAAGAGGAGCGTCAAAACCGGACGTGGACGGCACATTGAAGGGCGGAGTTGCAAGGCGTGAGCTGTGGGACCTTGAGACATTCTTTACCCGCTTTTATGGCTATACGGTTTACCGCTATGCAAACTCAGCTAATGTAACATATACACAGAGCCCTTATGTTACATTGCAGGGTGAAACACCGCTTCATACTCTGCGTGACAGAATCCCGCTTATCCCTTATATGGGGGATAACTTCAAGTACCTGTCAGGACATATCCCTAACAGCAAGATACTGATCGCCTCGGATGAATATGCTTATCTCGCAGTATATAAAGACGGTGCACTGTTTAATACATTCACAATCGGTTCGGCAGATAATATCACAGTAGGCTTTAGCTCGGTCGGTGCATATGAAGCGTTCCTTTACAACTCGACAGATGGCACCATTGCAAACATGACTAACAGAACAGTATCTTGCCGTTGGTCGGTAGTAAACTAAACGCCCAATCACACCAATGATCGAAGCGTTTATGAAATCGCTGTAAGTCTGTTTGTTTGCTCTATGGCTGCGGAAGAATTGGCGTTTAGTTGACTACTTAATTCTCGTAAATAAAGTAGGCTACCGGCTTCTCAATGGTATTAACCAGAGTAACAGAGTAACCGTTGACTGTCACAGTTTCGTTGATTGTTCTCGGTATCCAGATATGGCGAACTCCCTTGTCATAGTATGTCTTAAGGTCTAAGACCATTTCACAAAGCGCCATGTCATAATCAACCTCTCCGGTCTGCACCTTTTTAACAACGGCTTCATCAACACTAATGATTCTTATGATTTTTTTGCCATTTGCCAAATCCTGTTTTGACATGTCAGCAGTAATAGAAATGTCTAAAATTGCCGTAGTTGATTCGGCCGATGCCGCAAGACCCAGCGCTATTGTCCCGCCGTCGAATTTAGTATGAGATCTAAAGCAAGGGCATACCACATATAGATATTTTGCTCCATTATCATATCTTGAGCCGATATTAAGCGGAGTCTTGTATGTCTGCATCAAATCGGCGTACGTATTTTTTTTGGTAGCCGTGGTCGGGCGATACCTAACATAATTTGCCGGCGGGTTATATTTTATTAGGTCACTATCATCGAAAGTAACATCCTCAAACGTGATTCTCTTACCCACGCCAACAGAAATATTATTGAGCTGCATTACATTCTTAGTTAAATTCATATGAGAAACCTCCTACTCAAAATCATGCATTAACTGTCTGTACATGGTATCTGCAATCAAAGTATGCCCTTCTCTATTAGGATGCAGACTCCCGTCTACTGTATATTCGCTTATGTTCCACGGGTGAATCCCACAAGTCTCTAAATCAATCACTCTTGCCCCAAACACATGAGCAAGTTCGATTATCATATGATTAACTTCGTGTAATGTCTGTCCTAAATCGTCCTGTATCGGATAATCTTCGTCTCCGCTTGTCGAGTGCCTGCCGTCTAAATGTGTAACGCAATACACCAAAGCGTCAGGGTATGTGTTGCGGATTTTGTACAGCATGAGCGCATATCCCTGTGAGATATTGGTCACGGCTCCGTTAAAAGGTATCGCCATTTTGCTGTTATACTCACCGATTGGAGTAGAATGTCCCCAGTCGTTAGTACAAATGTAGCAGATAATAATATCCGGTGCCTCCTGCGTGTCGGGGTTTACCAAATCCGCTATTCTTCCGTCAGAAGCGCCAGATGATGAATTGGTTGCCCCAGTTATATCATACCCAAGCCTCGATCCAGACCACGAAGCATTCACGCACAGCTTCATACCGGATTTTTGCAAGAGTTGTTTCCACCACATATGGTCCACGGCTGAAACATTATCTCTAGGGTAAAATGTAGCGTATCCAGTCGGAACCCACCCCTCATAACTTGATATGGAATCTCCGATTATGGACACCTTTAAGCCCTCAAGTGGGTTCACTATTTCTTTTTTATCCGTAAACACTACATATCCATCCTTATCGAGAATAAGCGCATACGGATAATATCTTTCAATCTGTGTTATCTCATCTGGTGAAGCAGGTGCATTGTAGTTATACAGAACACGTCCGTCACCGTCCAGTACAAGATAATCATATAAGGGATGATAACGAGAGAACTCAGTTACGTCATCTAAATCGGTCTTTGCAGCATCTATCTCGGCCTTGGCTGCATTGATCGCGTCAACGATACTGGTTTTTACGGATGTGTCAAGGTTCGCGATGTTACCTAAATTGCTCTTTAAGGAACTAAATGGCGTCCGGATCCGGGAGACAGTGCTGCACAATCCGACATGATTTCTGCACTCTCTGGATGAAATCTATATATTGTTGCAGGTGGTATCAGTCGTGCTTTATCATTGATGCAGGGGTGCTTTTTTTGTCTCCGGATATTCAGATTCCACCCTCCCCAATAATCAACAGGGAGGGCTTATTATGTCAGATTCATTTGTTGATGGTTTCAGCCTTAAGCTAGAACCATATTTCACACCTGAGCAGATCAGGCAGATCAAAGAAGCGCTCTATATCTACACGCTTGGGTTTACGATAGTGCCCATCACTACGGAACTGGCCGTAACTGAATACTGCCTTCCGCAAGCGTATCATGTGTACATCGCATCAAAGGAGCAGGACGGCAAGTTATCTTTGCGATCGCGGGAGCAGTATTGCCTCTGTATTGAGGACATGTTGTATTTCCTTCGAATTCCTCTGGACGCGATTACCGTGAACCATATCCGTATGTATCTGCAGCATATATCCGTGAACAAGAAGACCGGAAAGAAGCTCAGTGCGGAAACCATGAACCAGCGGAAGAGTATCATTAAGTCATTCTTCAGGTGGCTGTACGAAGAGGAATATATTGCAAAGGACCCGTCCGTAAGGATCAAACGCGAGAAATCACACTCAAAGCCCAGGGAACAATATGAGGATACAGAAATCGAGAAGATACGTGATGCCTGCATGTCTGAGAGGGACACAGCGATCGTAGATCTTCTGGCATCATCCGGGATACGAGTATCTGAATGCGTGGGCCTTAATATTGAAGATATAGATCTTGAAAACCGTGAGCTTGTTGTCTACGGGAAAGGCGGGAAGTGGCGGACTGCTTATATAGATGCAAGGGCTGTGGTGAGCATCCGGAAGTATCTTGATTCAAGGACAGATGACTGCGAGGCGCTGTTCGTATCGAAGAAGAAACCGTTTCAGCGAATAGGTACCCCTGCAGTGCGCAGATGCCTTCATAGCTTGTCTTTTGAAAGCGGGGTACAGAATATTATCCCGCACCGGTTCCGCTACACTGTAGCGACCCGAGCGATTGAGAAAGATATGCCAGTCGAAAGTGTTCAGGCTCTGCTCGGGCACATGGATATAAAGACCACAATGCATTACGCGCATGTGAACAAGGAAAAGGTTAAAGCTGATCACAGGCGCTATATAGGGAAGTAAACTGACATGGAGCGTATATCGCTCCTTTTTTATTTTACGGAGGTGATGTTCATGTCTTATTCGAGAGACGCACCGTAACATTAGAAAACGACAAGATTACTGTATGTTAATTTAGAAAGGAGATTAAGGCCATTGTCCCTAAACGATTTGCTCACTATGCTCCATATATCCCCGGGCGCAGGAATGTTCATTGTCCTGGCAGTGTTCCTCTCGCTCGTTCAGATTGCACCCATAAAAATCAATCCGTGGGATACTATCCTGGGATGGATCGGGTCTAAGATCAATGCCGGCGTAAAGAAGCAGCTCGATGCTGTCAGCCAGCAGAGCAACGTCCAGAAGGAAGAGTTCCGGGAGTTCTGGATCGATTACCAGCGTGAGGCAATCCTGCGGTTCTCACGTGAATGTTCGCAGGATATGTCGCATAGCAGAGAAGAATGGAACCACATATTGGATATCATCAAACGATACGAGACATTCTGCAACAAGCATGAGATCGCGAACGGAGTGATAGAGGAGAATTCTTCCTATCTCCGGGACCTTCACAAAAAGCTCCTGCAGGAACACAGAATTTAAGGAGGATTTTGCATGAACAATTTATTTTTCAACATCTGCATGGCACTGATCGTGGCGATCGCCGGCATCGTAGCCAAGACACTTCTCCCGTACCTCGAAGAGAAACGCGCCGAGGTGGAAGCGAAGCTCCGGAACACAAGATGGTCGTGGGCCGTTGACATCGTCGACGCGGTGGTTCGTGCGGTCGAACAGACCGTCGAGGAAGACATCCACGGCGAGGAGAAGAAGCGGATCGCCATCAAATATATTGAAAAGCTGCTCAACGACAACGGGATCGCCCTCACATATGACGAGATAAACACACTGGTCGAGGCTGCGGTCAATACAATGAACTCCGGATTCATTTCTGTGGAAACAGAGGGGGCGGTTCCGGATGAAACAGAACCGGTAGAAGCGGATCCGGTTATCGCATCTCAGCTCTCAGCGCTCGCTGTTGACTGCTGAAGATGAAGAATAAAACTGAATAAACAATGCAGGGCGGGGACTTCAGTCTCCGCCTTTTTTAGTGAGGAAAAGTATGAATAAGAAAAATTTACACGTTCTTTCCAATATTATAGCTGCCGTTGAGAGCGGCGGACAGATCTACAGTGAGAATAGAGATTGGACAGCATACGCCGGAGCCTACGCTAACACTCCCTGGGAGCACACGTGCACCCTTGGACCTTATCAGGCGTACGGGGACGAGGCGCAGGAGCTTATACAGTATATCTGGGATCACCACGAGCATGCATTCCGGGAATGCGATCCGAATATGATCATCTATCGAAAGCTGTATGACGGCCAATTCACCTCATGGGTCGAGATGCGGTGGAACCCGAACAGCACAGAAAAAGCAATCCTCATTAAACTGCTCGGTACGGAAGCCGGGCATGAGGCGAGCGAGTATGTATTTCAGGAACGCCTTAATAAGTACATCACCAGGGCCGAGAAATTCGGTGTGAAGACCACATACGGCCAGATGATGTGGGCGCAGATCCAGCATCTGGGCGGCGTAGGCCCTGTGACACGTGTCTTTAACCGCTGCAATGGAAATTATTCCCTCGACAGCATTATGAGTGCCCTGATGGCGGATCAGGCTGATTCATCAAGCAGTAACCAGGTCGGGGATAAGATCTATTGGAGCCGGCAGCAGAAATGTGTTGAGTTTATTCGTAAATACGCCGAAGAGGAATACGGCGGAGGGGAAAAGAGAGAGGAGGGTGAAACGATGAGTCAGCTTCAGAAAGGACTCAATCTGCTCGGTCAGTGGGTAAAGGAAGGTCATGTCGAGCCAAATGGAGACGATGACATCATCAAGGCATACAACGACCAGCGGCCGGCAGGTACCTATAAGATGTCAATGTCTGACAGCTGGTGCATGGCGTCTCAGTCAGTAATGGCGCACATCGTAGGGCTTAATCCGACAGGCAAGGCGGTAGGAGCTCCGAACACATGCGACTGTGATGTGGGAATGCAGTGGTTCAAGAATCAGGGCAGATGGTATTCCCGGATGCAGGGACAGCTCGGAGACCAGGTGTATTATACATGGCACAGCGACCCGTCTGATGCGCAGCATGTGGGCACGATTACTGCGATCGAGGGCAGCTATTATTATGTGACCGAGGGTAACTACCAGGACCGTGTCGCCGTCCGGAAAATCGCAAAATCCGATTCCCGGATCATTGGCGTTGGTCGTCCGAAGTGGGACAGCACAGAAGTTGCTAAAGAGACAGCTCCGACGCTTGACAATCCCGCTTCAAAAGACAATGCTCTGCAGGGGAAGTATACAGTTAAAGAGGACTTGAATATCCGCTACGGTGCCGGCACTGACAAGACCAGAATCGGCACATTGACAGGCGGCGCAGAAGTTTCCTGCGATGGATCCTATACAGCTGTCGGTGATAAGAAATGGTACTACGTCAAATCCAGTCTGGGGTATGGCTTTGTGTCCGGAGCTTATCTGACGAAGATCGTGGAGCTTCCGAAGGTGAGCGATATCACTGTCGCCACGTTCATCGGCGCGATTGATGCGGTCTACCAGACGGCACACAAGGGAAATTACTCTTATGGCAACAGCCTGGCAATGCCGCCGACGTCTGACAAGATCATCTCCTGTGATCGTCTGATCGCCAAGGCCATGTATGACCTTGGATTCACCGACCAGCCTAAGGGCGGTATCACCGTAGGGCATATGGAAACATATCTTACTAAGTGGGGGCTTAAGAAGGTCACTGATCAGAGCAAGATCAAGAGTGGCGATATCATTCTTTTCAAGGCTGACGGCACGGCGCAGCCCACAGCTGCATGGCACGCATTTGTCGTGACAGATTATGATCACGTCACAAAAACATGCAGCAAGTACGATATGGGATCTCAGGATCGTATTAACAGTGCGCAGCCGTTCACGAATGTGGACTTTGACCAGTGGCCGGCAAAGTCCTTCTATTGTGCGTTTACCGGTTTCAAGGAAGAGCCGAAGGAAGAGCCGAAGCAGAGCTCCGGAAAGCTGAATGAATCTCCGAAGTGGGTGGCAAAAGCAACGACCGGCTGTAATGTCCGTGTTTATGCAGGCACGGAATATCCTAACATCAAGTCATATCCTCAGCTGGCGAAGGGAAACCTGGTCGACGTCTGCGATTCCGTCAAGGCGAAAAACGGTGTGATCTGGTATTATGTACGCATCAAAGCCAATGATAAATATGTGCATGGTTTCGTGTCGTCCAAGTGCCTTGCAAGGGTGTAAAAAGTAATTACAATTATCATTACTTGAATAACTCAACGCTAACTTGCCGGTAACTTGCACAAAGCTTGCTCAATTCGTGATTCCTTCTGGATTTTCGCAAGATAGTCACGAGTTATAACTTGACAGTAACTCAACAATTCGAGTTAGATTCAATTTCAACTCGATTGAATCGAGTTAGTTCAATCGAGATTCAATTAAGGATTCAATCGAGAATGGTTCAAGCTGGGTCGAGATTGGTTCAAGATTGGTTCAAGGCATAAAGATAGGGGCGGTCAATTCCGCCCCTCTTTTTTTATGCTCGATTATTGGTGGTTCTTCTCATAGAGTTTCCGGATATACCGTTTTCCGTCCACCTCGATGATGTCCGACCGCTCCTCCTGAGAGAGCTGGCTGTATGCGTACATGCCGCGCCTATTGGATTCATACTCCGCCTCGCTGACCACATACACATCACTGACGACACCATCAGGATCGCTCTGCCTGAATAGCCAGCGCTGCGCTTCCTCGACCTGCCGGCACTCCTGCAGTGTACCGCGTGCAATAATCATCTCCCGGAATTCCGGCTGCCCCGGCCGGCCAATATTCTCATTTGATATTGTCAGGTAGACCATATCGTTCTCACTGACTTCCGGGCTGCAGGACACGATCTGCGAGATATCAACGTTGAGCGCTTCGCAGAGCCTGTCAATGACCTTGATGCTGACAGGCTCGTTCTTCCCCATCTTCGTGACTGTGCCCCTTGCCAGCCCTACCTTCTCCACCAGGTCCATCTTCTTCATGCCCTTGTCAATCAGCGTCTTCCAGAGCGGGTTGTAATTAAACATTTTCGATCCTCCTTATACTGCATGATGTTTCCGCCATAGAGACGAGCGTATCTGTCGGATATGTATTGAAAACAGCGGCCAAGTCGAGACCATACATCTTCTTGTCGAACGGATGTACAAGGTCTGCAGATATATCCGCTGCCAGCTTACGTGAGAACTCCGTTGAGAGCCCGATCAGGCGCAGTCCGTGGACCATGCCCGTATCGGCATCCCCGAATATGATCTGCAGGGCGATGCCCTCACCGTCCGCCGGCTCTGCAATCCCTGATATTTTCGACAGGTGCGGGGAGTACGGTGCGTCTACCCAGTTGAGGCTTCCGAACTTGAAGAGCATCATGAACACGCTTCCGACCTTCACGTACCTGATCTCGATGTCCTCTTTGAACTGCCTGATCTCGTTCTCTGTCGGGCTGCTGAAAAGCACATAGAGGATACCGCCACCGTCGGTGATGTCGAAAACTATCTTTTCCTTCCCGATCAGATCTGCGCTTACCTTTCCTACCTGATACACACTGACATCCATATATTTTCTCCTTTCCTCACTCCCATGCACGGGAGAAATCCGCATCCTTGAACAATTCCTGCAGACCGGAGAGCTGCTTCAGCCTGAGGAGCTCTTCCGCGTCCATACCGATATTTTTCATGATCCATGCGTCCGACATACCTGCGGATGACAGCTCCGCCACGATGTTGACCATGAGATCTATGCTGTGCTCGCCCCTTGCCCGGTTGTGGCGTATAGTGCTGGCCATGCGCTCCGTGACCGGCTTATCGATCACGGACACGGGGAGCAGGCCGTGCTCACGCTCGTAGATGTCCTTGTGCAGGAGCATCGTCGTGTACCGGTGATACCCGTCCACGATTTCATATACATCCTCTTCCGGGATGTAGTAGCAGACGATAGGCATTGTATACCCGTCCGCCTTGATGGACTGGTAGAGCAGTTTCATTTCGGGCGGGGCAACATGGTTCGGGTTCCATGTGTTCGCCCTGATCTTCTCGATCGGGATCGCCTGTATGCCGTACACAGGGCTTTTGAATTCTTCCATAACTGCCTCCTTACAGGTTCTTGTATTTCTCGATAGCTGCAGACCTGCGCATTGCTTCCGCCTTGGTGGGAGCGAAGCCCATGTATTTGCAGAGATAATCGTTCTTGATGATACAGACACACATACGCTTGTAGGAAGGGACATCCTTGAATTTCGTGACTGCTGCCTCATCCGGATAATCCTCGAAGGTGCATACGTCCTTGGTCGATGTCTTACACTTCTTACCTCGGTTCTCGAACCGCACTCCGGCTTCTTCCAGTTCACGGATGGTCTCCTCGTCAAGGGCACCGCCCCTGTCGTGCCAGAACTTGATGCTGGTCTTCAGCTTGGCAAGGTAGTTCGCCCTCGTCTCCTCCGGGAGCGTGTTCAGCAGGAAGAAGCAGTATTCCTTCCATGTGAAGTGTGCCGGCTTGGTGATGTTCTTCCAGCCCATGGCAGTCGTCCCGCCATAGAGGGATGCCATATTTACGCCGTTGACCCTTCCGACCATTTTTCCCCAGTTCACCGGGTCGATCACTTTGTAGAGGTGGAGGGAATCCATTGCGCAGTCATTGAACGGACTGGCCACCCGCATCTTCGCTACCGGAACGCCCGCCTGATAGTAGAGGTCGTACAGCTTGTTGTACGGCTTGCCGAACCGGGCATTGTACGTCCAGATGTCCGGAGCTGTCCAGTCATACAGCGGATACGCGTTGGCCAGCATGTCGCTCTCGGCAAGGATGTAATTCGTGTCCTTATAGGCGCGCACCTTGTGGTTGCCCTTGATGGCCCGGAACCGGTTCAGTGATTCGTCGGCGCGGATCCCGATCAGGACTGCGGTCTTCTTCCCGGTATCCTTCTGGAACCATCGCCCGAACTCTTCCTGCACGTCGTAATCAGCTGCCCCCTTGCGGAATGGGAACGGCACATTGTCCTCGTTGATCACGTACGGATTGACGGGCATCTCACGCACCCAGAGGTGCTGCGCATCCCTGTCCCAGGGAATCCAGTAAGCTCCATCCATACGGCACGCGCACTGGGCGCTGAATGGAAGGCAGAGCCAGAATTTCCGGATGCCCGGGAACTGGTCAAGGAAACAGTCGGCAACGAAGTCAGTGGTCATCTGGTACTGCGCTTCGTAATCAAGATGGAACATGGCAAGGTCTTCAATCCGGCCGTGCTCCGCAGCGTAGTCATACGCCAGGTTCATAAGGACAGAACTGTCTTTCCCTCCGGAGAAAGCGACAATGACCTTGTCGAATTCCGAGAAGATGTACTCAACCCGTTCTTTTGCGGCTTCGTACACGTTTTTGTTCAGGTACCTTTTTTCCATTGTTCGATCTCCATTTCTTCTC
>ODAI012599852.1_pt1 | contig 34929 bp, 28 predicted proteins | sample 1539321 | NCBI WGS metagenome assembly ODAI01 (sample SAMN02144231, study PRJEB22623) | gut metagenome | biome: sheep rumen | host: Ovis aries | place: New Zealand
TCTATGCCCGTAAGGGCATTCTAAACATCTTATTCTACCGGTGTTTCTCTCCTCTTTTTGCTACTTTTTCTCCTCTCTTTACATCCGAAATAAAGAGAGGAGAAAAAGTAGATATAATAAGAGTTTTTGAATAAATGTTTTATATGTACTTATGTGACGAAATGATTTTTTATACTTTAAAGTTCAAATATGTTTTTTAACAATTATAATATTAAAAATAGACCACATGGTCTAAAGTTTCTTAAATATATAATCCTTTGATTGATGTTGAAAGCTTCAATATAGTTTATATTGTAGGAGGGGAGGAGTGGTTTTTATTCATTCCTCAAAAATGGTAAGTGAGAAAATGAATTTTACAAGTCTTGATGTAACTTTGCAAAGAATTAAGATGATTGAAAATCAATTTCAATCGTTAGCGTCGTACGGTGCTCCTCAGAAGCCGTCAGAAGATTTTCAGAAAATACTGGATACTTCAATAGAAAACAAAAAGAATGTCAATTCTGTATCAAGGGGAGAAATCAACGATTTGATTGATAAGTACTCGGCACAAGCAGGACTGGATGTCGATTTTGTAAAAGCTGTGATTAATCAGGAATCCGGTTTTAACCCAAATGCAACATCCAAGTGCGGTGCTATGGGATTAATGCAATTAATGCCCGGAACAGCGCAGGGCTTAGGTGTTATGAATGCATATGATCCGGAGCAGAATATTCAAGGCGGAACAAAATATTTAAAAGGTTTAATGGACAGATTTGATAATAACAAGTCACTGGCACTTGCCGCATATAACGCAGGCCCGAACGCAGTAAAAAAATACGGTGGAATTCCGCCGTATCTGGAAACACAAAACTATGTAAAAAGCGTTTTGGCACGATATGACAGAATTAAAGAAGCAGGAAAATAATTTATAGCAAGAAAGGAGGCAGAATATGATATTAAGAGGACTTGAATCTTGTGCAAACGGAATGCTTGCTCTTATGGACATGAACGATAATACTGCCAACAATCTCGCTAACGTTAACACTGTCGGATATAAAAAAGGTTCTCTAAAATTTCAGGATATAATGGAATCAGCAGTTTTTACTCAAGCTGAATCTGTTTTGAGAAATGATTCTTCCAGATACTTAGGAAATCTCAGTGTCGGTAGTTCTGCTTACGCATACACGCATGACTTTTCTCAAGGAGCCCTAAATCAAACGGATAATCCTTACGATTTAGCCATTGAAGGGGACGGCTTCTTTAAAATACAAGATGCTGACGGAAAAATATACTATACAAGAAACGGCTCATTTACAAGAAATGATCAGGATTATCTCGTTACCAAACAAGGGGAGTACGTTTTGGATGTTAATAACAGACGCATAAGAATGGTTCCTGAAGATTTAGATCCTGATTTAGTGAGAGATAAAGTTCAAATAATTATCGGTGAAAAGGGAAATATCGAGATGAATGCGGGTTTGCAAAAAATTCCGATGCAAACAATCGGTATTTTTGATTTTGGAGATAAAGATGACTTATTTGAAATAAGTGACACCCGCTTTATTCCAAAAACTCCCGAAGAAAATCCCGAACTGCGTTCCGAAAAATTTGTTTTACAGCAAGGAATGCTCGAACTTTCAAATTCCAATGTAATCAGAGAAATGATTAATACCATAAGCACTCAAAGAAATTACGAAAGCTTGGCTAAAATAGTAACAACAAACAGCCAAATGCTTGATACTGCGGTTTCAGTGGGCAGAATTCGACAATAATTTTAAAAGGTAAGCGTATTATAATAGATATTTTTTGTATTCATGCTAAAATCTAGTTATGTTAAATCTATATATCACATCATCTGAAAAAAAATGCGGGAAAACACTTTTAACAGCAGGTATTGCAGGAACAATGCAATCTCTCGGATATTCTACGAGTGTGTACAAACCTATTCAAACATCCGGAATTGAAAAAAACGGGTTTATGCAATCTCCTGATTTAACATTTGTAAAAACGATTGATCCGTATATAAATACGCATTTTTCATATTTATATAAACATAACTTGGAACCAATGATATCATCAGAATCGGATAATGAACAGATTGACATTGATTATATTAATAAAGAATATAAAAGAATAACATCTACGAGCGAGTGCACTATTATAGACGGCGATTGCGGTTTATTAAGCCCGCTTGCGCCGAATACTCAAACTTCGGATTTAATCAGACTTCTGTCGATTCCGATTATTATTGTCACTACTCCTACGGAAAATTCCGTAAATAATACTTTAATGACGATATTTACAGCACAGGAAAAAGGAATAGATATCAGAGGGGTGGTAATTAATAATATAGATAAAGATTGTAACAAGTCTTTATTAACATCCATTCCAAGGGTTATAGAAGAATTTACAAATGTAAAAGTTCTCGGACTGGTACCAAAATTAGAAAAAGATTTTTCTCCGGAAGACTTAATAACTGCAGTATTGAACGGTATTGATATTGAAAGTATCTTTGATGTAAAAATAGAAAAATTGGATATGAAATAATGAATATTACAGCAGGAATATATAAAGGTAGAAAAATTATATCGCCTGATGAAAAGATTACGCGCCCAACATTATCCAAAACAAGAATGGGTATTTTTAATTCACTGTATTCAATAATGGGAGATTTTAGCGGAAAAACTTTTTTAGATGTGTTCGGCGGTTCAGGCATTATGGGTTTGGAAGCACTCTCAAGAGGTTTTGCGGAAGTAAAAGTTTTTGAGCAAAATAAAAAAGCTGCTGAAATTATTAAAAAAAATTACAGTTCTTTAGGTTTAAAATTAAACTTAACAATAGGAGACAGCTTAAAGCTTATTCAAAATACAGAAGAGATTTTTGACGTTGTATATGTTGATCCGCCTTATAAAAGCGGAATTTATGAAAAAATAATGCCGTTCATAAAAGGTAAAATTATAATTATAGAAAGCTCTGATATACAAGAGTTTAATAATTTTTATGTATTAAAGCAGAAAAAATACAGCAGCAGCTATGTTACGTTTTTATCACCAATGACCTCTAAGTAAGACTATTGTAAAAAATCGTAACATTTTAGTCTGATATCAGGACAAATTCTTTTTGTTATATTAAAATATAATCATAGGGTTGTAAATTACAATAGATGTTATTTGGGAAATATTTGTATTGAGAGGAATAGAATGGTGTTGGAATTAAAAGAAAAAGAATCAATGAATATAAAGTTTGAAAACTTTATTGATACTCTGGAAGGTGAAGATTTATTCGGTAAATGTGATAGGGTTGACGAAGTCTTATCAAGCGGAGTTCTTACCGGCAATGAGGGCTTGGGCATGGTTACAATGAATAAAGTTCAACCGGATTCCAAGATTAAAGAAAAAGACGGAACGATACATGATGTAATAATGTTGGGTTCAAACTCATATCTGAATCTTTCCACTCATCCTCAAGTTATGCAAGGTGCTCGCGAAGCCCTCGAAAAATTCGGATATGGCATGGGCGCTGTTTCAAATTACGCAGGCATAACTGAAATACACAAAGAATTAGAAGCCAGAATCGCTAAATTCCATGGCACTGAGGACTGTATTGTATTTCCTTCCGGATATGGAGCAAACATCGGTATTGTTTCAGCTCTATGCGGAAAAAATGATGTAATAATAAATGATGCAGCAAATCATGCTTCTATTTTTGACGGAAATGTTTTATCAGGTGCCGAGATTAAAGTTTTTCCTCACAGAGATATGAAGGGATTAGAAAGAATCCTTTCAAGATTACCGAAAGAAAAAACAGGAAGATTGATTATAACAGACGGTGTTTTCTCAATGGACGGTGATATGGCTTATTTAGACAAAATTGTAGAACTTGCTGAAAAATATCACTGCCGAATTATGGTTGACGATGCACATGGTATTGGAATAGTAGGACCAACCGGACGTGGTACCGCAGAACATTATGGCGTCATGGATAAAATCGATTTGCATGTAAGCATGTTGTCAAAAGGTCAGGGCGGTTTAGGCGGATATTGCGCTGCTTCCAGAAAAGTGGTTCAATATCTGAGACTATATGCAAGAAGTTATTTCTTCTCAACTGCACTACCGGCTTCTGTTGCTGGCGGATTAAATGAAGTTTACAAGCTTCTTGAAACCGATACGGCAGGCAGAAAAGAATTATGGGAAAAAACTAACTATTTAAAACAAAAACTTGTTGATGCGGGTTTTGATATCGGACATTCTCAATCAGCTATTGTTCCGGTTATGATATATAATGAGCAGATTTTATTTGAAATGTATGCAAAACTCAGAGAAAGAGGTGTTTACGTAAACATTGTTACTTATCCTGCCGTAAGAAGAAAAGAATGTCGTTTAAGACTCTGCACTATGAAGGATTTAACATTTGAGCAAATAGACAAAGCCGTAGATATTTTGACAGAATTAGGCAAAGAATACGGAATAATCAAATAACAGGTAAAATGCAAAACTGCACCGTTGCAATTTTACACACATACAGCAATCGCTATTAATTGTGATAATTTTGTCTTGGCATTTATTTGGAATTCTTAGGTTTTGGTTTATTTTTCTTTATAAATTGCTGAGGAGCTTGATTAAATGAAGTTTGTATTCTCTTGACGCTCAATACATCAGGCATGGCTTGCAGTGCAGTCATAACTCTTCTCAAGGTATCAATATTATCTAATTCTATACCGAGCTCTATAATACCAACCTTTCCTTTTGATTTGACGTTTGCAGAATTAATGTTGGTATTGTTATCTGATACAACTCCTATAACATCTTTAAGCATTCCCAATCGTTCACCTGTTTCAATACGAATTGTGGTTGAATATGTTTTGTTAACATTATTTCCTGACCATTGAATATCCATTAGGCGTTCTACAGGTATGTTTTCAAGTGTTTTACAATCAAGTCTGTGAACAGTTACGCCCTTTGAACGTGTTACAACACCGACAATAGGTTCTCCGGGGATTGGAGAACAACATCTTGCAAAAGAATATAACAAGCCTTCCAAACCAACTATGTCTTTTTCAGAAGCTTTTCTGGGCTTATGTTGGTGCACTCCTTCTTGTTTCGGAGGCTTTTTAAGTCTGTTAATGATTTTATTTAAGGTAGTTTCACCGTATCCTAATGCTGCAAATAAATCATCAGAACTTACATAATTCATTTGCTTGGCAACTTTTTCAAACTCACCTTCTTTTACATATTCATCAAAAACTGATTTGGTAAGCTCATGTTCGAGATTGGCTTTTCCGATGTTGATATGATCTTCCCTTTTATTTTTCTTATACCAGATGCGAATCCTCGAAGCAGCTTGCTTTGTAACAACAAAGTGGAGCCAATCCAGACGAGGTGCAGCTACTTTGGAGGTCATAATTTCAACAATATCACCATTTTTGAGCTTTGTATCAAGCTGCGCAATACGTCCGTTAATCAAAGCTCCAACTGTTTTATGCCCGACATCCGAGTGAATACGGTATGCAAAGTCAACAGGAGTTGCGCCCTGCGGTAAATCAATAACGTCACCTCCTGGAGTAAAAGCAAATACCTGATCTGAAAATAAATCCAGTTTGACAGAATCTACGTAATCCGCAGCATCTTTTGTATCTTTATTGTATTCAACCAGCTTTCTCATCCAAGAAAATTTTACATCCGTTGTTGAATCCGCTTTCTGTGAACCTTTCTCCTTATATCTCCAGTGCGCAGCAACACCATATTCTGCAATTTCATGCATTTCCCAAGTTCTTATTTGAACTTCCAAGGGCTTTTGACGGGGACCGATTACAGATGTATGCAAAGATTGGTACATATTTCCTTTTGGCATTGCTATGTAATCTTTAAATCGTCCCGGAATTGGTTTAAATCTTGAGTGAATTAATCCTAAAACTTCGTAACATTCTTTTTCTGTATCTACAATTACACGAACGGCAGTAATATCATATAAGTCATGGAATGCTACATTTAAGCGGTTCATCTTTTTATAAATACTGTAATAATGCTTTGCCCGACCTGTTATCGTTGCATTAATTCCGCTTGCTTTAACATCTTTTGATATGCTTTCAATTAAAAAATTTACTGTAGTTTCTCTTTCTGCTTTTTTTTGCGAAACAAGTTGTGCAATCTCATAATATTTATCAGGATGAAGATATTTTAAAGATAAGTCTTCTAATTCTGCTTTAATTTTTCCGACACCCAGACGGTTTGCAAGCGGAGCAAATATATCCAATGTTTCTTGTGCAATTCTTTGCTGTTTAGCAGGCGCCATGTAATTCAGTGTTCTCATATTGTGAAGTCTGTCAGCCAGTTTGAGAAAAATTATTCTGACATCTGATGCCATTGCAATAAACATTCGTCTAAAGTTTTCTGCTTGTCTTTCTTCTGTTGATTTAAATTGCAGTTTTCCAAGTTTTGTTACCCCTTGAACTAAATTTAAAACATCTTCTCCAAATAATTCTTGCAGTTCCTCGGGCTTAGTTTCCGTATCTTCAAGTATGTCATGTAAAAAACCCGCCATAAGAGTATGTTTATCTGCTCGTAATCCGATTAATATCTTTACAACTTCCATAGGATGAATTATATACGGCTCTTCTGAAACCCTATATTGACCGGCGTGAAGTTTTTTCGCAAATTCAAAAGCTTTTTCCAGCTCTTCTATGTCTTCTTCATGGTATTTCTGTTTAATCAGTTCTTCTTTTATTTCATCAAAAGAGATTACAAATTGTTCCATAATAAAGCTATTTTAGTTTTTTTTAAGAAAAAAATCAAGAAAAGTGGGATAAAATACACTATTTATTATAGAAAGAGTTGTTTTAAGTGATTGCATAATTAAATATTTATGCTGCTAAATTCTTTAATACAACAATGAGCATAACTATCCCTTTTATTGTATAATGTTTTTATTAGAGGAGATACGCATGGAAAAGAATATTGATTGGGGCAATTTGGGCTTTGGATATATGAGAACGGACTTTCGTTATGTTGCAAACTTTAAAGACGGAAAGTGGTCAAGCGGACAGATAACATCTGATGACAAAGTTGTAATTAATGAAAGTGCAGGAGTCTTGCAATATGCACAGACTTGCTTTGAAGGCTTAAAAGCATACAAAACAAAAGATAACAGTGTTGTGTGTTTTAGACCCGATTTGAACGCCGAAAGAATGATTCAATCAGCTGAAAGGTTGGAAATGCCCGCATTCCCAAAAGAAAGATTTTTGGATGCCATACATCAAGTTGTTCAGGCTAATCTCAACTGGGTACCTCCATATGGTTCAGGAGCTTCTTTATATATTCGTCCGTACATGTTTGGAACCAATCCTGTTATGGGGGTAAAACCTGCTGATGAATATCAGTTCAGAATTTTTGTATCACCTGTCGGACCCTATTTCAAGGGTGGAGCAAAACCGATTACTCTTAGAATTCCCGATTTTGACAGAGCAGCACCCAGAGGGACAGGACATGTCAAGGCGGGACTTAATTATGCAATGAGTCTTCATGCTATTGTAGAAGCTCATAAACAAGGCTATAACGAAAACTTGTACCTTGATTCCGCAACAAGAACAAAAATTGAAGAAACGGGGGGAGCAAATGTTATTTTCGTTACTAAAGATAATGAAGTAGTGACTCCTAAATCATCTTCAATATTACCGTCTATTACTCGTCGTTCATTAATGTATGTTGCTGAGCATTATTTGGGGCTAAAGGCTGTAGAAAGAGAGATATATTTAAATGAAATACAGACTTTTAAAGAATGTGCTCTCTGTGGAACCGCAGCGGTTCTGTCACCGGTCGGAAGAGTAATTGACCATGGAAAAGAAATAAACTTTTCTTCCGGAATGGAGCATGCGGGTGAAATAACGCAAAAATTATATGATACTCTTACAGGTATTCAACAAGGAAAAATAGATGCTCCTGACGGTTGGATATATAAAATTGCATAATTAAATACTGTATTTTTTTGTCCGTTTTGCTCGAAAGGTGGTAAGGGGTAAATATTGTTAAGGTGCAAAAAATTGCACCCTACAGACTTTGGGGTATCAGTAACCCCACCCCGAAATCAAAGATTCCGACCCTCCCTCAAGGGGTATTGTTTATACATAAAAAATAAGCTATGTAGGGTGGATAAAGCCGCATCCTGCTTAAAGTTTAGGCAAAATTTTATGAGTGCGTACCCACAAAATATTTAATGGTGGAAATGTGCGTTCAATCATTTTAAGCACTTCTCACCATACATAACTCAATATGTATTTTCATTATTCTCAAACCGAGTGTTATTATACAGTTATTAAAGTATTTCCATTACAGGGTCAGAATTTTTGAGTTCCGGAATTTCATTTAACTTAGGAAGGTCAAAATCTTTTGGTGTCTGATTAACACTCTTTTTTGCTTCATTTTCTATTGTTTTTGTATTTTTTACTTTTGCAATAGCAGGGTCAGGATTCTTCTTTTGATTTCTATAATCCTGCATTATTATGTTAACAAATCTTTTAGTTTCTCTGTAAGGAGGGACTTGTCCTCCGTATCTTTTAACATTTCCCGGCCCAGCATTGTAAGCCGCCAGAGCAAGTTCTGTGGAACCAAACATTTTGTACATTAATTTATAATAAGCTAATCCGGCTTTTATATTTTCACTTAAATAATATGGATTATATCCCATTCTCTTGGCAGTGGACGGAAGTAATTGAAAAACTCCGACTGCGCCATGCGGACTTTTTAATTCGTGTTTAAATCCGGATTCTTTTTTTGCAATACTTAAGGCCAAAGCCGGATCAATATTCATCTCTATAGAATGTTTTACTATGGTTTCTTTGACAACATCTTCCGAAACATTAGCTGCTTGTGCTTGTGTACATAGAATAACTATCAATGCAAAAACAGCCGTTACAGTCTTTCTAATCATTGAAATCCTCATAAATATTGTAAATTGGATTCTGTATAACTACTGAGAAAATCCTCACTACGGTTTCGCTATGTTTTCATTTGGTTTCTATAAAAGCGTCTTTCCTAAATTCTTTTCCCCTTTGACCTAAGAACTTGTTAGGCGACTATCTTAAATATTCCCCGCATTCCGGTTTGGATAAATAACTATACAGAAAATATGTCAAACACATATTACAACAAACAAAAAAAATTTTCAACCCTTTGATTGTATTTTTTACACTTTATTAGCCGAGTGGATAATTATTTACACGTTCTACAAACGTTCGAGTTCTTCAAGAAATTATACTTCGTATGGCATTTATGTGAGCTTTTAGATCAATCTGTTTGAATTTATTTTATTAGTGAAAATTGTCTGTTAATAAGTTGATGCTTCTCTTCAATAAAATCAATTTCTGATACGTAGAGTTTTAATGACTTATCTAAATTCATACTCAATAGCATCGCAAAAATATCGGAATGTATATTGAATAAAGATACATTCTTTATTGTTAATACTTGTTTTATGAAATCCATTGTGCAGTCTTTTACGTATGACATATCCAAAGCAATTTTTGCTTTTTTTTCGGATAAAATTTCTTTTTTAATCCTTAAACTTTCTCTTTCGCTTAATTTAGGACTCAATGGGGTTATTATGTTATATTTTTCAGTTGATTTTATTTCCATATTTATATTCTATAAGATAGACCGAATGATAATAACTATGCAAAATGATAAAAAATCTATAACTTAAGTTTGAATATAAAAAAGACCAACGGCATGGTACCATTGGTCTTTTACTTTTAAGAAATAAATCTTATTTAGAAAGTAAAGTTTTGAATGCTTTACCTGCAGAGAATGATGGAACATTCTTAGCAGCAATTTTAATTTCTTTACCTGTTTGTGGGTTACGACCCTTTCTTGCAGCTCTGTGCTTAGATGAGAAAGTACCAAAGCCAACTAAAGTAACTTTGTGACCTTTTTTAACAGATGCTTGAATTGAATCGATTGTTGCAGATAAAATTAAAGATGCATCCTTTTTAGATACTTTTGTCTTTTTTGAAATTTCTGCAATTAATTCTTCTTTGTTCATAATAAATCTCCTTTCCTCTTATAAGTATTATTATATACAATCTTTCAATAATTGCAACGTATATTTTTCAATATTATTGAATTGTAAAGCTTTGTAAATTTAACTGGCAAATTTATTTTTTACAGGGTTATAAATATATGTAAGAGATTTATAAGATTATTATATCAAAGGGAATTACGTTAAATGCAAATACAAAGAGTACAATCGTCCAATCCGTCTTTTGGGTATAATCCTACTGTTAATGCAAAATTAATGCACAAGTTGTCTGCAACGAAGAAAAACAAAGCATACTGTGATTACTTAAAAAATTTATGTGTGGCTACAAACCAAACAGAGTTAAAACTTCGTGAAGCGGAAAAAAAGAACATGCCTCAATTACAAAACAGGCTGGAAAAATTATTTCTTCCAATAAAAGTAATATTAACCGATTTAATTGATGCTCAGTTCCCAAAGTTAAACTATAAACAGCAAGAAATAGAAACATATGCGGAAGAAGTTGTTGCAAGACATTTGGAAGAAGACCATAATCACTGGTTAAACGGACTAATAGAATGGATGTCAAAAGAAGAAGATTTCGGAGATTATCCGGAGGTTGTAGAAGGTGTTATAGACGGTGCTGCTGAAGGTACAGAAGAAGGTATAGATCCGGGACAGGTATTCGCAATTATTACGGCTCAAGTAAAACAACGTCATCCTGATGCTGAGGTGGTTAGTTCTTCTGAGATGCCTGAAATCGAAGAAAAAGCCGATGATGCAGCAGAGGAACTTAAGGAAAGTATTGAACTTGGGAAATCAAAATGTATTGAATATAAGCCGTATGGCGAAGCCTTGAAAGGATTTGCAGGATTAGGCGGAATGAAAGAGTTGAAAGAGCTCTTAAATGACCGAATTGTAGGTGCGCTAAAAAATCCTAAACAAGCGGAGTTGGATTTTGTAGAATACGGTAAAAAATCTCCGAGAGGAATTTTATTCTACGGACCTCCGGGGTGCGGCAAAACTACTATAACCGAACATTTGGCAACAGAAGCCGGCGTTAAACTTTTAAAAGTAGAGGCAGGCAGTGTTGGCGGTATATACGTTCATGAAACTTCAATATACACTGATGCGGTCTTTAACTATGCAGAATCTATTGCAACAAAAGACAAACCGGTAATTGTGCTGATTGATGATGCGGATGCATTTTTTACTAAAAGAAATGAACACTCAAAATCCTGGGAAGCAGAAGAAATGGCTACATTCTTAAATCGTATTCAGAAAGCGGGAGATAATAATGTAGTTGTAATCGCAGCTACAAACAGATATGATATAATGGATGAAGCTATCAGAAGCAGATTTGAAGAGCAAATATATGTCGGACTTCCTGATTTTGAAGCAAGAAAAGCTATAGTAAAAATGTTTATGAGTCAAAGAACAAAAGGAAAGGCAATAGCAGAAAACGAAGATGCTTTGAATACTCTTGCACAAAAGCTTGACAAATTCCCTATTAGAGCAATAAAAATGATATCAGATAAAGCTTCAATTGCCGCATTAAAAGACGGCAGACGTGATATTACCGTTCAGGATTTTGAAAAAATAATTTCCGAAAACAAAAATATGCAGGTAAAAGAAGAAAATTATAAAACAAACGTTGACAAAAAACCGATTGGATTCTAATAAATTTTAGGCATTTATATATGACAAAATAAACTATATGTGTTGACTATGATGTCATTATGAGGCATTGTTTGCCGAAGAATCCGGATTTTAATTATAGCAGTTTTTAATAAGCCGGATTGCTTTGTCCAAACCGCCCTCGCAATTGTTTGACATGTACAGCAATGACTTTTTGTGACAATTTGTACATAGTCGCCAAATTTTATATTTAACTTTCGTGATAACTAAAATAATCAAGAATATCTATAAGAGTTTTGCTTTTACCAAGGTTTCCTGACTTAGTGACAATCCATTGTCCGTTAGAATCCGAACACAGTGAAATAGCCGGTGCAACTTCATCAACAAGCCTTAACATTTTTGAATTTAAAGCATTACAGCATTTATAAGAAGTTTCTCCGCCTAAAGTGATTAACGTAACATTTATCTCTGATAAAACTTGTTTCGTTAATTCTGCAAGATAATCTGTTATCATAGATGAGAATTTGTCTTTTGTTAAGTCTGCGATATCAGAATCATCGGAAAATCCGTCAAAATTGGTTATTAAATGTGATGTATGAACACAAACTGTTACGCCGCTTTTTAAATTGGTTACAATTCTTGCTACAAGTTCATCATCAACACCGCATAATATATCACGCATTTCAAGCGGTATAAAATTAACATTATCGTAATCGTCAGATTGTTCCAGTTTGGTAATTTGTTCTGCAGTGATTTGGGTTGCTGTACCCGATACTATGAATTTTGGAAGTTTTGACAGTTTTACGGATTCTCTTTCATTTTCAATATCCGCCAGCCAGAATTTACCAAAAACTTGTGCTCCTGCAGCTGTTCCTGTCGGTAAAAGCTTCTTATCGCATTTTTTTACTGCAAGCGCAATCTGCTCTATGTCAGTTATAGATGTAGAGTCTGCAACAATTAATTTCTTACCTTCTTTTATGAGTTCATTAATTTTAATTAAAATCGGGCCTGCACCATTCATTACCGTTTTTAAATCCAAAATTCCTACCGGATTCTCATCTTCATGAAGTTGTGATTTTAATAGAGTCGGAATATGTGATTCCAGAATCGGTGAATGCGGATCCATTGCAATTTCGGTTCTTCCTATCGGAACTCCTTTTAATAAATGGTATCCTCCGACGGTTATTCTTCCTTCTTGCGGAAATGCAGGAATAATAATTGCTGCGTCATATTCTAAAATATTCAGCATTGTTAATGTTTCCAATGCAATATGACCTCTTAGTGTAGAATCAATCTTTTTGTAATAATATTCAAAAGAAAAATTATCCGCAAAAGTTTTTACTGCATTTTCAACACGTTTTATAGCTTCATCTGTATCACAATTGCGAGATTCGCTTGATACAGCCCAAACTTCCGTTAAGTCTTTTCTGTCGGGTGTATAGGATTTATCTAATAAAATTTTAGTTTTAGCACCCTGATTATGAAATTGAAGAGCTGTGTCATTTGCGCCCGTTAAATCATCGGCAATTATTCCGACTAAGTCCGTAAATATCATTTATATCCTCTATAAAAATTGTTATTTGATTATTATGCTCCTTCAACATCTCTTCTTGAGCCTAACAATCTTATCTGGTTTGCAACAACCAAAAATCTTTCTCTTTCTTCTCCTGTTTGATCAGTCCATTTGCTTATAGATATTCTTCCGTCAACAGCAACTTCTCTGCCTTTTTTGATATATTCTCCCGCAAATTCAGCCTGTTTGTCCCAAACTTCAATATTAAACCAGTCCGGAACTTCTGTTTTTGTTTTTGAGTCAAATCTGTTAACTGCAAGCGAGAATGTTGTTTTAACCTTGCCTGATTCAAAATACTTTATTTCCGCATCTTGTCCTGCTCTGCCGACGATAGTTACTGTATTCATAAAAATCTCCTTATTAAAAGTCTTTGTGAAGTCATTATATCATGGAAGTTATACAAATACCAAAATTTCAAATTTTGTTAAAACATACAATATACCAATTACGGTAAAAATAGTTTGAAAGTTTAACTATGATGACATCGCTGTTCTTGTTTGATATGTATAAAAAGACTTTTTATTAACTTATATCAGTTGCCATAATGTACTTGACTTATTGAAAAATGTAATTAAAAAAATAATAGTGAGGTTTATTATTATGAGTTTAACAGAATTTTTATCAAATTTTACAAGAATATTTTTCCCTTCAATAAATACGAAGTGTACACACGATAAAATTCGTCCTGATGCAGAACAATCATACTGTCCTGATTGCGGCAAGCTGATTCAAAACGAATGGTATGTTACCAGATGTTCATGCTGCGGAGTTAAGATGAAAGCAATGGTTTCAAACGGAAAGATTGTTCCTCAACATCATTTTTGTTCAAACTGCGGAGGAAAAGATTTTACGGTTGAAAAAATCGAAAAAATTAATTTTATAGATATAAATTTTGCAGCGCTTATCAAAAGAGAAGTTGATGAAGAGAGATTTTGCAAAACTACGCGATGCTGGCAAGAAAGAACAGCCGAGCAGCCAAAATTGCTAGTACAATACCTGTAATATCAGCAATAATTCCTGTTAGAAGAGCATATCTGTATTTTTTTATCCCGATAGAACCAAAATATACAGCAAGAACATAAAATGTTGTTTCAGAGCTTCCTACCATAACAGCTGCAAGTTTTGCAACATAGCTGTCAGCACCATGAGTTGTCACAATGTCTGATAATAAACCTAATGTTGCGGAGCCGGAAAGAGAACGAGTTATCATAATCGGAATAATATCGACAGGAATTGAGAATTTTGCAAGAATACTTCCAAAAAGATTTGATATTAAGTTGATTGCTCCGCAAGCTTTAAACATAGCAATTCCTACAATGATGGCAACTAAATAAGGAATAATTGAAATTGAAACCTTAAAGCCATCTTTTGCACCTTCGACAAACTCTTCGTAAATCGGAACCTTTTTAACAATTCCAAGAAATAAAATACTCAAAATCATTAAAGGAAGAATGTATAAAGATAAATTATTCATGCTCCCTCCAAACTTTTTTTAGTATTAAAGCAACAACTATTGCTGTTAGAAAAGATAAAGTTGTAACAATAAGTGTAGGCAGAATTATATCTGTCGGATTTTTAGCTCCTGCTCCTGCCAGAACAGCAATTACTGTGGCAGGGATTATTTGAAATCCTGCGGTATTCATCCCTAAAAACATACACATTGAATCGGTAGCGGTCTCTTTGTTCTTATTATATTCTTGCAGTTCTTTCATTACTTTAAGCCCTATAGGAGTTGCAGCATTAGTCAATCCCAGAGCATTTGCCGCAACACTCATCGCAATATCGCCGGTTACGTTTTTATTGTTACCTCTGTCTTTAAATAAAATTTTTGCTATGGGTTCCAAAATTCTTGCAATAATCTTTACTAAACCCGCTTTCTCAGCAATTCTCATAATACCTAACCAAAAAGCCATAATACCGATTAAAGAAAATGCAATTTTTACAGCAGTATCACAGGCTTCCAACATGGAGTTTGTTACATTACTTAGTGTTCCGTTTATGCAGCCTATCGCCAAAGAGCCTGCTATAAGTATAAAAAATATATAGTTCATATCTTATATAATAGAAAAAAATTTAATATTTGTCACCATGTTTATATTATTATATAATTAAAAAGGATTATACTATTATTTTGTACAGGGATACTTAAAAAGGGCTAAAGAGAAGGGGTAACAATAGATATATGGCTGATTTAAATAATTTTTCCGATATTAACGAGAATTTTGATACTATAAAAACGTTGCTGAATTCAATTAGAGCACAGGGAATTCTTAATACTTCAGATGTCGACAAGCTTTTGGAGGGAATTAATTCCAAACTGGAAAAAATTAATACCGAGGAAGATATTGACCTAATCAAGGCCTTTTTGTCCGAGTTAAAGCAGAATTTGGATGAAAGGCATAATATACTTGTATCAAAATTCGGAGCGATTGAATCCTTATTCTCTAACCTTCTGAAAAATAGTAATGAAACCGTAAAATCAGCGGAACTAAAGGAACTTTTTGATATTGTAGCAACAAATTTGTCAGTTTTTTCAAGAGAAGTAGTTTCTCACAAAGAAACATTGACAGATATCACATTAAGATTAGATGCCCTTCGTTCAGATGAAACTCAGAAAAAAGAGATTATCAAAAGCATATCCTTTGTTCGCAACGATATAGAAAAAGTGAGCAACGGTTTTGATTCCATCGTGATTAGTTTGAACGAAAATTTTAAAACTGTTTTAAAAACAATATCTGAAATTGATCAATCCGATGCTATAAAAGGTTTTACAGATCAGCTTAATGATATTATAAATTCATCAAATGCAATATTATCGGCTATACAACTGATTGATAAAAAGAATGACCAATTTGACGGAGCATTGGAAGGTCTGGCTACACAAGAAGATACAGCAAAAATTCAAAAGGATTTGGTGGAATTAAATGCAAAAAGCGAAGAACTTTCAAGTTTAGTTGATTCTTTAACCCAAAAATCATATAAAATTGATAATTTATCTGACAAAATTGATGCAGCCGTAAACATTATTGCAGGTCTAAAGACAGAAATTAGTGATAAGGATAATGAATCTAAAAATGAGATAATTGAACGTTTATCCGAATTGGAAAAATTAATTAGCGAAGTAAAATCGGATGAAGAATTCCAAGAATTTAAGAAATCACTGCAGATGTTTTTAACTGATTTAAGCGGAAGCTCAGAACAGTTAAAGCAATCTTTGGAACAAACTATTTCCAGATTGGATAATATAAGTCAGGATGTCAAAGGCCTTGATATAAATGCAAATCTCGAAAGCCTATCCTCAGGACTTGACAGGGTTATAAGAGGTGTCGAAAAAATTAATGATGAAGTGAACTCTCAAGAATTGGATTCTCTGTCACAAAAAATGATTTCCGGTATTACAGGAACCGGAGAAGATGTAAAAGAGAAAGTTGCAAGTGAATCCGATAAGATTTCACAATTAATGGATGTAAATGTTACAAGAACATTAAATGATATTTCATCAAATGCTGAAGTTTTAAATGCAAGGATAAAAGAATCTCATACAGTTTTGGCTGAATTATGTGAGAAGAATTTTGCAGAAGTAAGTGAAAATGTTACAGGATTAAAAGAAGTTGTATCTCAGCTTGATGAGAATAATGTTTCTGCAAATAATGCAATTTTTTCAAATATAACTGACAGATTAGCAATTTTTGAGAACAGTTTAAAATCATCTTTGGAAAAACAAGAGGATTTTGTTTCATCTTCTTCAAAGAACCTTGTTGAACAAATTCTTAGTATTAAAAAAGTATCAGAAAATATTGATTATAAACTTGACAACTCTTCAATTGAAATGACCGGTGCTAAGAAAAGTTATGAAGAATTAAAAAGTTCTGTAGACAATCTTTTAGCTCTTGATTTTGTAAACGTAGTCAAGGATTTAAAGGTTGATTTATATGCTGTAAAACAAGATTTGGCTGAAGCTGCTGAAAACTCAGAAAATGAAATTACAGAAAAAATAACAAATGATGTATTCAGAAAATATGAATTGTTAATAAGCAAGTTAGAAACAACCGAAGATGAAATAAAGCATGCTCAAACCGATGCATTAACCTCTATAAATTCGGTTTTATCTAACATTTCTGACTCAATAGTAGACGTATTATCATACGTAAGTTCCGCAAAGGAAAATAATAATGAAAAGATTGAGGCGGAATTAAAAACCGTAATTGAAAGTATAAAAGATAACAATCTTAACTATATAGAAGATGTCAGAGATGTTGTAGATGTAATAAGACAGCAGGTGGAAAAAAATTTAGCACAAATCAGTCAGGAATCTGACAGCAGATTTAAAGGTATAACGTCTGCAATTTCACAAAGCAATATGTCAATAAAAACAGAGATTCAAAAATCTTATGACAAAATTTTGCAAGTATATGATAATTTCGATTCAATAAAAGAGATTTTAAATGTAAACAATTTGACGTTATCGACAAATATTTCCGATGCTATTTCCGCGTCAGAAAACTTAAAAGGAGATTTTGAGCAAAAAATTTCATCTTTGAAAAAAACATTGTTAGATAAAGTTACAGAATTTAAAAATGAATTTACTTATGCAAATGCTGATAAAATAAGCGAATTAAAATTTAATTCAGAGTCTTTACATGCAAAATCCATTCAAAATTCAATTGATTTAAATAATGAATTAAAAACTGAACTTGACAGTATTATAAAATCGTTAAAGCAAAATATAGACGAACTTAATGAAAATATAGCTTCTACAGCGTTAAAAATAGAAGGTGCAAATAAAGAAGTTATTGATTTTGTAAAAAATGATTTTACGTTGGATATAAATAATTCCGTTGATAATATAAGAAGTACAACAGGCGAAGTTCTGGCAGAGATGGACAACAATGTTTCAGGTGTTGTAAAGAGTTTCAATTCGCTCGAGTCTTCCGTAAATAATTTGTCTTATGAAATGACTTCTTCTTTGTCATCAACATTAGGTAAAATTTTAGAAAACTTTATTTCATTAGAGACTTTGATAAAGAGTTTAAATGAGCATACGCTTGATAATGTAACAAAAATATCTGATGACATGAGAAGTGATTTTTCTTCAATGGAGGAAAAATATGAAATTAATAAGAATATAACGGATTGTCATTTAGATCATCAAACGTCCGTCATAAAAGAAAATCATGCAGCTTTGGAAACTTTAATTAAAAGCTTAGATGAAGAATCTAAAAAGAATTTTGAAACAGCGGTACAAGAAATAAATATTGAAATTAATTTATTAAAACGTAAATTAACTGAAGTTGATAATGCAGTTGATGCTGATTTGGCACACCAAATATCAATCATTGAAGGCAGCTTCGAATCCTTAAATTTAATGCTTGTCGACATAATGAATCAGACCAAAGAAACCTTAGGCGATAAGATAAAACATGAATTGAGCGGAGTATCTTTCAAAATGAGTGAAGCTTTGGAAGCTGAATTGGAACAGTACAAAACTCAAATAGAAGATTTATTTGATGAACACCATAATCAAAATGATAAACAAGCTGATTTCATAAAAGAGCGTGTTTTGGAGTTAAATTCGATTTTAGAAACCACTTTAGCAAGACAAAGTTCTGAAAATGAAATGCAGCTGGATTCTATATCAAATAATTTAAAACAAATACTGTCAGAGAATTTGGAATTATCAGCAGCTGACTACCAAACTTTAAAGGCGAATCTTGAAAGCTTTTTTGTTAAAGTATCTCAAGAAAATGACGATTTTGTAAATTCAATAAAAACTCAATTGGATGAAATTGCAAAATTTGTTGATTCTAATATTGATATTCAAGCTCAACAAATTAATACAATGTTTGAAAATATCGGTTCTAACATACAAAAGATAGATGAATCTATAGAAAACAGCGGAGATGAACTTGGTTCAAAAATAGATTTATTGCAAGTATCTGCCGAGAATTTAAATACAAATGTAATTACAAATGTCAAAAATGAACTTCAAGAATTAAAAGAAAGAATCAACACATTATTTGAAGAAAGTTCTATTAATTATGTTACACAGTTGGGAAATGTTAATACTGAATTGTCAGATGAAATCAATAACAGTGCAACAGAACTTAAAAATGCATTGGAGCAATTAAATCAACGTCTTAATACTGACGAAATATCCAGAAAAAATCTGTATCAAGCTCAACTTCATGAAATCACTGCTACATTTAATGATTTGATTGAAAGTTCAAAGACTCTTACAAAATCTGAATTGGCATCAATATCTGATGTTTTAATTTCTAACAGTCAAAGTGTAATGGATGAAGTCAAAGACTCTATAGATGAAAAAATTAATTCGCTTCTTGTCTCAAGTGCAGATATATCTGCAGGTGAATTACAAACAATAGAGGCGTATGCAACAAGTATTTTAGATAAAATAGAAAGTGTAAAACAGAATTCGATAGTTTGCAAAGATTTAATTCTTAAGTTAATAAACGAGCACTTTAACTCTATTTCTGCCAATATAGAGAAGGAAACGGATGTTATTGTCGGTGATATTATTGAACAATTCGGAATTCTTAAAGACAGTCAAAAGGACGAGTTTTCTGCATTGACAAATGCATTAGAAGGTTCGGTCGCCGGTTATATTATTGATGCAGTCAATGATTTGAAGTCGTATCTTGATATCAGAACCGATAAAGCTGATATGAATTCTAAACTTGATAATCTAAAATTAGAGCTAGAAAAATCTTTTGAAAATACTGCAGGTAATATAAATAAGTTATTGGAAGTAAGCATATTTAATGATGCAATTACCGATTTAAGGGCCGCAAATGAAGTTCTTGTTACTTCTGTTTCGGAAAAATTAAATGACCAAATCAGAGAATTTGTCAGAGAAAATGTTTCAAAGAAATTAGAAGATAAGATTAATCTGTTTGACAAAAAGTTTACGGATACTGTTGTAGATAAATATGAAGAAGTTAAGCTGTTATCTTCTCAATACAATAAATCTTTTGAAAATATTTCAGGTTCGGTAAATGATTTAGTATCAAAATTCATTTCTGCAAAAGATGAAATAAATTCTAATTTAAATTCTGTATTGCAAGGGATTAACGGTTCAATTGATGCTCTGCAAGAAAGCTTTAATGAATTAAAAGCTCAGATATTAAATAAATCTTTTGATGAAGCTTTTCATGCTTCTGTGCACAATCAAATTTTAGGGATTGAAAATCTTGTTAAAGAACAATTAGGTTATATTGAAGACATAAGTGACGTATGTTGTTCTAATATGCCTGAGATTGCAGAAATGAGTGCAGCAGTAAAATATGGTATTCAAGGCACACTTTCTGATATAAAAGAAAAAGTTAACAATCAGGATGCAAATATTGCAGATGAGCTTAATTCATTAAAGTCTGAAATAATTACTCAATTCATTAATATATTTAACCAAATTTCTTTTGTTGCAGAGCAAGAGGAAATTTTAGATTTTATTCAAGAGAAACACTCGGAATTGATAACTATTTTGAGCCATATTGTAACCACATCAGATAGTATTGAGGATGTAAAAGATAATGTAGCTGTAGTTGATAATAAAATAGATTCACTAAAAGAAGATATTGAGTTAATTAATGAAAAAATTACGTCTATAATGTCATCCGATGGGGATATTGATTATGTATACAGCTTACAGGATTTGGAATCAGATATTGCAAACTTAAGACTGGTTCTTAATGACATGAAAGCTGATAATAAATCCAAAGAACTGGATGAATTAATTAATTCGACTAATAACATATATCAGTTGGTAGAAGCAATAAAATCTGAAATGCCAAAATTTGAGATAGAAGAGTTCAAAAAAGATTTTGAAAATCTGTCTGAAGATATAGTAAGCATAAGTACGAGAACAAATAAGCTTCTTTTAGCTTCTGATGAATCATATAAAACATTGCAAGAAAATTTACAAGATTTTAAACTGGTTATAAACGATTTAGATGAAAGAACGCGTAATTTCTCACATGAAGCAGGCATAGATCGTTTGGATAATAAATTAGCTGCTATCAATACAATGGTACAAAACGGAGCTAAAACAAATCAAGTCTTTAATCAAGTATTCGAATATCTTGCAGAATGGGTAGACAAAGCCGGTATTCAAATAGCTTCAATTTCTGATAAGGTAGAAACATTAGATGATATAAGCCAAATAAAAGTTATGCTGCAAGATTTGAAAGCAGAAACAGAGGACAAATCAGAAACCTTTGATGACATCGGAAAAATAAAAGTAATGCTTGAAGATTTGAAGGCAGAAAACGAAGACAAATCAGAAACTCTGGACGATATTGGCAGAATCAGAATAATGCTTGAAGATTTAAGAGCAGAATCTCAGGACAATTCTGATAGTGCAGAACTTGTTGATGCCTTGAGTTTAATTTTTGATAAACAAGCCAAGCGTATTGCTTCATTGGAGGCAAAACTTGACAGGCTTATTGTTGATGCAACAATAAACAGCCGTTCAAATAAAATTGATCTTTCACCAATGGAAGATACTTTAAATAAATTTTTGGCTGCGATTAATGACAAAATGCTTATTCAGCAATCAAAAATTAATTCTTTTGAGGAAAAACTGGCAGAAGTTGTTTCTTTGGTAGATAATAAAGATACAGCTCAATTAACAAAAAAAGTTGGCGGTATGGACAAGCAACTTGCAAAGCTGAATAAAAGTATTGAAAAAATAGCATCAAATGTTGTTGAAAAGTAAAACAGAACAATTAAAGTCGTTTTTAAAAAATGAGAATCTTCTTTTTCGTGAAGAAGAACGGTACTGTTATGCGGAGGATTCTGCGAATTTACGCATAGAAACCGTTATTCCGGATGTAGTTGTTTTTGTGGAGACCATAGAAGACGTTCAAAATGTATTAAAGTATGCAAACATTCATAAAATTCCTGTTGTGCCAAGAGGTGCGGGAACAAACATGGTAGGCTCTTGCGTGACGAATAAAGGCGGTATAGTTCTTAATTTTGCCAAGATGAACAAGATTCTTGAGTTTAATCCCGATGACATGACAATGCGTGTTCAGCCGGGAGTTATATTAGGTGATATAAAGGCTCTTGCAGAAACGGAAAAACTTTTTTATCCGCCTGATCCTTCCAACTATAAAGTGTCTACAATCGGAGGAAGTATTGCTCAATCTTCCGGCGGGGCGCGGTCTTTTAAATACGGAACAACGAAAGATTATATTTTAAGTTTAAAAGTTGTTTTAGCAGACGGTACACTTGTTGCTCTCGGGTCAGGAACGATTAAAGATGCAGTAGGATATCACTTGAATCAGTTAATAGTCGGTAGTGAGGGAACTCTGGCAGTTGTTGTCGAAGCTCAACTGAAACTTATTCCTCTGCCTGAAACATCTGTTGTTGTTACAGCTTATTTTAATGATATAGAAAATGCCGCCGGTGCAGTAAACGGTATAATCAAGGAAAGAGTATTTCCTGCGACGATAGATTTTATGGATAAAAATTCTATTTCTACTGTTGAGAAGTTTTATCCGTCCGGATTGAATACGGATAAAGAATGTCTGCTTTTAATAGAAATTGATGGATTTGAATCTTCTATGGATACTCAGATTCAAAGAGTTGAAAAGGTTCTTAGAGAAAAAGGAGCCGCAGATATTGTTTGTATTTCCGATAAGGAACAGATGGAAGCTGTTTGGACAGCCAGACGTGCAAGTTACGGGGCTGCTGCAAAATTAGCGCCTGATATTGTTACGGATGATGTAATCGTGCCGCGTTCATCTCTGGCAAAAATGGTTAAAGGATGTAGGGATATCTGTGAAAAATATAGTTTGCATGTTTGCATAGTAGGGCATGTAGGAGACGGGAATATTCATCCGCAGATTGCTTTAAACATAGAAAATGATGACGAATTTAAAAACTTGATGAGTGCAAAGTCAGAAATATATTCTCTTGCAGTAGAATTAGGCGGTACAATATCAGCTGAACATGGTGTAGGATTGGAAAAAATGCCGTATATTGATAAAGTGCTGGATAAAGAATCAATCGAGTACATGAAACGTATAAAACATTTGTTTGATCCGAATGGAATTTTAAACCCGAATAAAATATGGTAAATTTTGTTTAAGCCGGATGTTTAGCAGATGTGATAACCTGATGTCATTATAATATCGATTAAGCGGTTATTTTAGTCCAAATCTTCTTGATTCTTTTCATAATCATATGTTCCGGGGAACGCATCAACGCCTGTTGTTTTTCGGGTTACATAGTATTGGAACTTAGGTATTAATGTAGATAAGAATATTGCTGCTACTGCAAATCCTGCAGCAAAATTAATTCCGCTATACATAATATTTTTATTCTTTATTTTTTCCAGTAAATTTTTATCTATTTTACCGTCTTTAGCTGCTTTACAAATTGTTTCCACGTATTGTTCCATTTGAGCCTTAAGCTTATAAAGTTTTTTGTTGGATACAAATCTGTATTCGTCATTATAGTTACCGCCGGTGAATTCAAATTGTGAGCGTATTTTTTTCCCGTTAGAATCTTCGCCTAATTCTTTTCCAACTCCTCCGGTAAACTCAGAAAATACGTTATGCAGTAATTTTGTATCATTGAGTTCCGCTTTATTAAATGAGTCTATAACTTGCTGCTTTGTTAATACTCTTTCACCCAATCTCTCAGGTTGAAGAGTCGACATATTTCTCGCCCTTTCAAGAGTTTCGCTATCTGTTATATATTTTTCCAATTCACTCAGTTTAATAACTTCCATCGGTTTCTTTTTCATGAATTTAGATAGCGCACTAAGTTTTTCTGTTTCAAACTTCAATTCTTTCGGCAATTTTACTTCATTCGGTTTTCCTATAACTGCAGAACGGAATTCTTCGACTGTCAGACTTCTATTCCCCAGAAAATCTTGCAAATGTTTATCTAATATCAGAGCAGTACTCGGGTTAAGTCTTGTTGCTTTTCCGCTTTCTATTAAATTAAGCAAGTTCCCGACATGGCCGCTTGCCCACATGTAAAAGTATATAGAACCTATGTCACGAATCGCAATTTCTCTTCTTTCCTCCGGTCTTCTGGCATTATAGGTTCTACCGGCAACAATTCCGGCGTCACTTGATAGTAATTTCCCTGTATTAGTATTTTCTATCATATTTGTAAATGCATTTACCGCATTCATCGCACCGCCTTTAAATGCAAGTTCATTCGGTGCGGTTTTATCAGGAGCTAATATTTTCTGCTGCTCCTGTTCTATACGTCTTTCATGTCTTAACTTCTTAGTTAAACTTTGATTAACTTTAGGTACTACAAATCCGATAAATAAATTTGCAAGCAATATACTTGTCAAAACTTTGGCGCTTTTTATACACGCAACCTGTGTTTGAGAGAATTTTTTTGGCGCGATTTTCTTCATAAAGTTATCAAAAGGAGTTCTCAATAATTTATCGGTTCCGACATCAAAGTTTTTACCGTTAGATTTAAGTATTTTAGCTACACCCTTATCTCCAAGCCAGTTTAAACATAAAACTCCGCCAAGCCATGTAATTGAACCCATTATTTCTTCTATAAATCTTTCTCTTGCTTCATCCCATTTCCCTCTTTTATAAGCTTGATAGGTTCTTCCTGTAACAACACAGCCTTCAAGTGCAATAACAGGAGGTAGTGCATCAGCCTTGGTCATACCGGTAATAAATTTTGCTAATTTTCCGGTATTTTTCCCTTGAAAAGATATATTAGAACTATTGTTTACACTATTTATAGAATTCAAATGACAAACCTTTCACACGTCTTTCGGCTGTTTACATTAAACACTGTAAAGGATGAAATTTGACTAATTTTTTACAAATTGTTACAAAACTAAACAAAAATTGTATGAAATACACTTGGTTTAACATATCTTAACCACTAATATATAAGAGCCTGATTTTTATTATATTTTACAGGGATTATGAAGTTTAGCTAAAATTCGAAAATAGCAAGAATTTGGTTTTTTATTTTTTTTTATAAAAATAAGTATTATGTTATATAATAAATTCTTAAGTAAGATTGATAGAATTACTTAGACGGTCACGCCAGTGGCTACTTTTTAATTACATGTTTCATTGTAACAGCGTTTAGCCGAAAGCAATTAGGCTTTTTATTAATTATAATTGTTTGATTACTAATTAATTTTTCAAGATTTTTTATTGGCTTAAACTCAATAATATTAACAGCTCTGATGATTAAGTGTATTACCGCTTTATTTATAAACATTTGTAGAAAAGGCAATATTTTCATTTAAACTTATATATGATATAATTTTGCTGTGAGAGATTTAATCAGAGTATTATTATTTGGGATAGTTTTATTTTGCACATCTGCTGTGTTTGCTGCTGATGTACAAAAAAAGACTGTGCTTATTTTGCCGGACAATATTGTAACTGAAAGTCTTGCAGTGGATTCATATATCTATGATTCTACTTCAGAGTTTTTTTCAAATGAAATAATAAATCTTTTAAACAGAACAGATTATATAAAATCTCCGACCGTAAGTGATGAAAGGCAGCTTTTGAAAAGTAAGCCATCGTATATGATTCCTGCAAGAGATTTAACAAATAAATTTAAAACCACATATAACGTAAATTATCCGTTATTAAAAAAAGTAGCAAAAATAAATAATCAGCAGTACGTACTGCTTTTAACATCAACAATTGATGCTGAGAATTATATTCTAAGAAGAACATTTTGGGACTTTTTAAATATTGCGGGTGCGACAGTAGTAGATCCTGCGTATAAGATAAGTACTTATGCGGTTTTAATTGATACCAAGACTAATTCTGTATTATGGTCAAACACATTTTATAAGACAATAAGTGTTGTAGAAAGCAGAATATTAACAAGAGGTCCGTCTCCTCAAACCGAACAGCTTCAAAAAATACGGGATTATTCAAGAATGGTTTGTCCTGAGATTGCAGAAAATGTGCAGGTGAGTGTACTGACAGAAGATGAATATTTAAAAGAATCATACAAAATTTATTATGATATGGGTAATTTTGATAACATCTTTACTAAAAAGTACAGAAGATGGTACAAAGAAGGCAAAAAAGATTTTGACGGCTTAAAATCAAATACAGGTAATAAAATAGATTCCGCAAAAAAACATTATAATGAAAGTAAAGCCAGAAGAGAAGAACGTAAACGAGTTAAAGCCGAACAGTATAAAGAATCCGTTTCTTCAGGAAAAGAAGTCAAAAGCAATCCTACGAAGATTATTCAGCCTCTTGATTTTGAAGATCAATCATTATTTGAACCTGTGAATATGCGTCGAATATGGAAAAATAAGTTATATGGCGAATATGATGAAGACAGACCGGAATTGAGAGATTATGACAGGCTGTAATTATAAAATTTATTCCGTAATGTGTTTTTTAGTATTGTACGATAATTAGGTTAAATTGTATTTTACTTGTATAAACCGACAGTAATTGCAGATAAGGGGATATTCTCGTCCTTTACTTATCTTTTCTTTCATTTTTGATTATTAAATAAGTTAGATATTAAAAGATTGTTGTAATAATAGCTTTCATCTATATTTACGCTTTTGCATTTTAAATCTTTTAGGACACAATTATTAATAAATGTGTCTCTTAGGTCTTTATCTTTAAAATATATTTCTATAAACGGACCTCTGGCGATTCTGTACTTAAAGTCAGAAATCAGTAAATCAAAAGGAACTTTTTCTTTTGGATTTTTATATGGATTTATTTGAACAACGTAAAAAGGTTGTTCTGCTTTTATTATTTTAAACCTATCCGTTTTATGCGGGTGATACATAAAATACCCTTGATTTACAGCCGAAAAGTGTTTTTTTCTTCTGGTTTGTATTGGCCTATCAAAGGTATTGTTATCAAAAAACAAAACATCATATTTATTAAAAATGTTTTTTGTTTTTCTGGGGACTATATCTATTGAACTATTGCAAGCACATATTAAATAGTTTCTTATATCGTTCTTTAAATCAGGAAATAAATTTAAGAAATCATCTTCGTAATAAGGATTACTAAAAGTATCGGAGTGCATGACATTAATCTTAGAATTATCAAGGTTCAATGTTTTATAAACTTCCTTAACTAATACACGAGTACCTTTTTGGCTCATAATGTTGTAAAAATGCACAGCATTAATCATATTTTGAATTAATAAAATTCCGATAATTATGATACCTAATTTATACTTAATTTTATAAGGATTTAATTCAAGAATGTATTTTATAAACATACCTGCAAATACGGTTAAAAATGGTATTATGGGCAAAATATACCGTAAAAATACAAGTTTTGAATATCCCATAAATATAAAAAATGCTACAGGAAAAGATAACAATCCGTATTTATACTCAGGTTTTATTTTCTTATCAGTACTAAAGATAACAAACCCCAGCATTGAAAAAATAAACAATAAAATTCCTATTCCGTTAGGTATACTGTGAAATATATTAAATAATAAAGGATATTCATCATCAGAACTTGAATGACCTCTATAAAAAGCGTGATTATATTCATAAGAAAAGTCATAATAAAAATTATTAAAATGAATTAATATATAAGGATTTGCAATAAAAAATGTATATAAAACAGATAGAATAAAAATAATTAATTTTGAAAAAAAATCTTTTGATGACTGCTTTTTGCATAAAAGAACCAAAAATGGTGCAATTGCTACTATAATACCGTTGTATTTAGTTGCAAAACATAATCCTGATAATATTCCTAATACAATAATATCTTTATAAGAATAAGTTTCTTTATTTTTTATAAAAAACAGCGTAAAGAAAATTGTAATTATACACAATGCAGATAGAGGAATATCTACCGATAAATGATGAGAGAAGCACATCCAAATATATGTAGTGGATAATACAAATCCTGTAATAAAAGACGGAACAATTTTTTTATTTGTTACAAGGTATGTGGTTAGAAAAGTAAAACACACACCCAAAGCACTAAAAATATTATTTACTATAAGTGCCGGAAGCGTAAATGCAATATTACCTATAGGCGTAACTATGTGGTTTGTTGTAAATAGTCTGACAAAATTATCAAAATTATCAACAATATTTATATGTTTTAACCATAAATAGAAAAACCAATAAAAAACCGCTTGTATATCTGATACAAGATTTGGTTTTTTGAAAAATTCCGGACTGCCGTTATTATAAAACATATTTAGTGTTTTATGCACACAAAAATCCCGAAAATAGTATTCGCTTCCGCCATGTATTCCCAAAATAAATACTATAATACATAATATTAATAAACTAAAAATTATTATTTTTTTATTATTCATGATTTATACCGTCAATTTTACCATCAGGTTCTTTTTCAAAATTTTTATAATAATAACTGTTTTCAATTTCAACAGATTTACATATAATCGAATTTAAATCACATTGTTTAACAAAATCATCTCTTAAGTTTTTATTTCTGAAGTATATTTCTACAAAAGGACCGCGAGCTGTTCTATATTTAAAATCAGCTCTTAATGCATCAAATGGGACGCATTCTTTTGGATATTTGTATGGATTTATTTGTACTACATATAAAGGATGTATACTCTTTTTAATTTGAAATTTACGAACTTTATTGGGAGTGTACATAAAATACTGAGAATCAATCTTAGAAAAATTTTCATATTTACTCGTGTACAACATTCTATCAAATGTAGTACTATCTAAAATTATTACGTCGTATTCATTAAACATAGTGTTTAATATCATAGGAGATACATTACGACAATTTTTACAAGCGCATTCCAGATAACTCTTAACATCGCTTTTTAAATCCGAATACATACCGGTAAAATCTTCTACATAATACGCATTACTGAATCTATATGTATACATAGTGCTAACTTTTGTATTGCCTATATTTAATATTTTACATATTTCTTTTATATCTACTCGTGTATCATTAGTACTCATAATGTTATAAAAATGTATAGCATTTACACTATTTTGAATTAATAAAACAGTTATTACCAGTATTCCTATTTTCTTAATAAACTTATGAGATTTTTGTTCTAATATAAAGTTTACAAGTACGCCTGCTAAAACAGTTAAGAAAGGAATTACAGGTAAAATATATCTTAAAAAAATAAGACTTGAAAAACACATAAATATTAAAAATGTAATAGGGAAAAGCAAAAAGGCGTATTTATATTGTTCAGGGATGTTCTTATCATTGCAAAAAAGTATTAAACCAATTATTGAACATAAATATAAAAAATTTCCTATTGCATTAGGAATATTATGAAATATGTAAAATAATAAAGAATGAGAATCATCAAAGCCATAGTGTCCATTATTAAATGCATGATTATACTCAAAAGAAAAATCATCAGTAAAATTATAAAAATTAATAACAATATATGGATTAGTAATAATAAAAGTATATGTAATTACCAGCAAAAATATTGCTATTTTCTTGAAAAAATCGTTTAAAGATTCTCGTGTAACAAATAGCACTATAATTGGTGCTATTGCAACTAATAGTCCATTATATTTTGTTGACAAACATAAACCGGATAAAATACCTAATATAACTGTATTATGAATAGAATAACATCTCTTATCATTTATAAAATATATTGTATAAAATATTGTTACGATACAAAGAGCAGATAAAGGTATATCTACAGTTAAATGATGTGTAAAATTCATCCATATATATGTCGTTGCAAGCGTGAATCCTGCAATAAAAGACGGTATTATTTTTTTATTAGTTAATATATATGTAGTTAAAAAAGTAAAACAAACTCCTAATGCACTAAAAATATTGTTTATCAATAATGCCGGAAACATAAAAGAGATATTTCCAGCAGGAGTAGCTATAGTTGTATTCGTAAATAATCTGACAATATTATCTAAATTGTCAACTAAATGCATATACTTTAACAAGACATAAAATAACCAATAGAATATTGCTTGTAAGTCAGATACAAAATTTGGTTTTTTAAAAAAATCAGGACTGCCATTGTTATAAAACATATTTAATGTTTTATGTACACAGAAATCGCAAAAATAGTATTCGCTTCCGCCATGCATTCCTAAAATAAATACTATAATACATAATATTAATAAACAGATGATAACTTTTTTATTTTTCACGCTTTTACCTTCTAATCAACATCCTTTTATATTGTGTAGGAATATATTTTTCTTTTACTACAGGATTTTCTGCATCCAAATGTTTTGTATATATTATTTTAGGTTTTTTTTGTTCAATATCTTTATATATATTGTACTCTCTCGGTCTTAATTTCCTATAGCTTTCAGCTGCACCTTTTTGTCTTATTGAAAACCAAAAGTAATCTACATCGTTTCTGAAAACATTAAAATATATGCTTCCATCATAAACATAATCTTTTAATGTTGTAACATCGAGTACGTATTGTATCCTATCTAATTGTATCACATTTGTTTTGTTAACTATCATATTTTGATATTGTAAAACAGGAAATCCGATTATGAATAATAGTAATAATACTGAATTTTTGCAGCACCATTTGTATTGTACTATTGCATGAGCAATTATCATCGACCAAAATGGAAGTGCCGGAATATAATACTGTTTATTAGGAACCGTTATTATAAAAACAGAATAAAAAAGCAACATTGATAATAATGTAATTTCTTTTTGTCTATATCCTCGAATTAAATATAAGCTTGGAATTAACATTACAAAAAATACAAGATTTTGAATTAATAAATAATTTAAATTTTTCAAGGGGGAATAATCTTCTAAGAGGTTAAAATTAATTGAAAAATTAAAAAACCAATAATCTTCTAATGTAATAGATTTAGAATAAAAATATATAAAAAACGGTAATAAAGTACAAAATCCGGCAATACAATAAGATATAAAGTCTTTAAATGATATTTTTTTTAGGAATAATCTATATAGTAAAATTGCAGTTATCGGGATAATATACAATATAGCTTTAGGAAGTATAGCAAAACTTAATCCTGCCAAAATTCCGCTTATAATAAAATGAGTCCTTTTTATCTTGATACTCTTATATAAAAATAAAATAGAACACATCATTAGCATTATATATAGCGTATCCGGCCGGATTTCAGTTAATTTATCGGTAAAAAAAGTGCAAGATATTAAAATGATTGGGGTTATATATTTTGTTCTTTTCCCAAAAACACTCATTGAGATTAGACTTGATATATATACAATTGCCAGAAATAAGCAATACATATATACTTTGCAAGCCATGATTGCATTTATTGTTTCTGAAAAAATCTTTATCAAGGGAATTAGTGTAATATGAAAAAACGGCGGCTTCTGCTGAAAAAAATCAATATAGATTATTTGTCCGTTTATAATTTTCCAAGCTGTATGAACAGCTTCAAATTCATCATGGTCAAAAAATTGATTAAAACAAAGCAAGAAGCTTTGAATCAATAGAACCACTAACAATATAATCTCACCTATCTTATTTATATTAAAATTTTTTTCATTTATCATTTTTATGAAATACGCTTAATATGTAGAATTGTACCATATTATCATTATTTGCACAAATGTAAAATGCTTGATAGTTAGTATTGGATTTGATATAATTCGTGATAGTTTTTATATAAGGATATTTAAATGATAGGCGGGAAAAAAATAGTAGTTGTTATGCCGGCTTATAATGCGGAAAAAACACTTGAACAAACATATAATGAAATTCCTAAAGATATAATAGATGAAATTATTTTAATTGATGACAAATCAAATGATAAAACGCCTGAAGTCGCAAAAGAGCTAAATATTACAACTATTGTGCATGAAAAAAATAAAGGTTACGGAGGGAATCAAAAATCATGCTACAAGGCAGCACTGAATGCAGGAGCAGATATTGTAATTATGCTTCATCCGGATTATCAATACACTCCGACTCTCATTCCGGGTATTGCTTCAATACTGGCATTTAGTTCGTATGATGTGGTTATTGCTTCAAGAATGCTTTCTGACGCGCTTAAAGGAGGAATGCCATTATATAAATATATTTCAAATAAGTTTTTAACCATGTTTGAAAATTTTTTCCTTAATCTGAATTTATCCGAGTATCATACCGGATACAGAGGGTTTACAAGAGCTGTCTTAGAAAAATTACCGCTGGAATCTTGTGATAATGATTTTGTTTTTGATAATGAGGTTTTGGCTCTTGCACACTATTATGGTTATGAAATAGGAGAAGTGAGCTGCCCGACAAAATATTTTCCTGAAGCATCGTCTATAAATTTCTTACGCTCTTGTAAATACGGTCTTGGAGTATTACAAGTATCTATAAAGTATTTTTTAGCACATTTGGGAATTTATAAATCAAAAATTTTTAAACAAAATGCTAAAAAACTGGATTTAAATTCAGAACTTATATATTATCATAAACAAAATACAGAGGATTAATCAGGATTAGAAATGCCTTATAAAGTATCAATAGTTATACCGATTTATAATGAAGAAGAAAACGTAAAATTATTACATGAACAAATAGTTACTGTTGTTAATGAAAATAACATTAATTATGAACTTATTTATGTTGATGACGGTTCTACAGATGGCAGTTTTGATGTATTAAAAACTATAAAAAATGAAAATACAAAGATAATAAAATTCAGGCGTAATTACGGACAAACTGCCGCTTTGCAGGCAGGTATAACTAATTCAATCGGAGATATTATTATTACTATGGATGCAGATTTACAAAATAATCCGAGTGACATACCTAAAATATTATCCAAATATAATCAAGGATACGATTTGGTTAGCGGTTGGAGAAAAAAACGTCATGACAGCAGTATTAGAACAATCCCATCTAAGATAGCAAATTTTTTAATCGCTAAGATATCCAAAAAAGAACTGCATGATTCCTGCTGTACATTAAAAACATATAACGGTAATATCATACGCAAAATAAATTTATTTGCAGACCATCATCGTTTTATCCCGTCAATATTTATGGAATACAGTAATAAAATTACTGAAATAGAAGTTGAGCATCAACCAAGAATGTACGGAAAGAGTAAATACAATATATTCAGAGTTTTCAGAGTAATTATTGATATAATTGCAATTTCTTATTGGAAAAAGTACAGAAATAAACCGATGTATTTTTGGGGAATGCTATCATTGTTTATTTTTACTATTTCATTAATATGTTTTGCAGGTTTGTTGATAAATTCATTTATGAATTTTAATTTATTTTTATTTTTTGCCGGACTTCATTGTTTATTCTTATGTTGTTCAATTATAATATTTGCAATAGGTCTGTTGTTTGAAAATTCACTAAGAATAAGTTTAAAAATAGATAACACTCAAAATTATTCTATAGAAGCCATTTTATGAAAAAGCAAGTAAAATTTATATTAAAATTGGTATTTGGAATAACGATACTTGTTATATTATTAAGCAAAACAAGTATTCAGGAATTTATGCATATGCTTTTAGGGGCAAAATATAAATATTTTGCACTAAGCTTAATTTTATATATATTAGGACAAATTATATCTGCTGAAAAGTGGATGGTATTATCTGAAAGATTAAATTTTAATAATTCTTTTTTTCAATATACAAAATGGTATTTTTTAGGGATGTTTTACAACATGTTTTTACCTACAAATATAGGCGGTGATATCGTAAAAATCGCAAAGCTGAATGATAAAAAGAATAACGGTTTAAAACGGGCTGCAATATCCGTATTTTCAGACAGAATCATCGGGGTTAGCGTATTATTTATATTGATATTATTCGGACTGTTCTTTTATAACAGTTTTACCGTATTAATAATGGCAAATATAGGAGTAATCATATTTTTATGTGCTATTCTGTTATTTTTTTACATTTATAAAAACAAAAATATAATATCTGATAAATTTAAAACAATTTTTAATTTAATATTTTCATTATGCGAAAGAAAATTATTGATAAAAGTTATAATACTATCTTTGATATTTCATTTTGTATTAATTTTTATTCATTATTTTATTGCTCAAATGTATAACTTGTCTATTCCGTTTTTTTATTATTTATTACTATACCCGATAACTGCAATTGTCGCATCATTACCGTTATCAATAAACGGTATGGGTTTAAAAGAATTTGTCTATGTTTTTATGCTAAAAATGTTTAATATCAGTATTTCGGAGGCGATATTGTACGCTGTAACATTTAATATGGTTATATTATTTTCAAGTATATTAGGATTTATACCTTTCTTAACTGATGATAAAGTTTTTTCAGCAGAAGAAAACAGCGGTATTGAAAAAATTAAAAAATAATTTATAATGATAATGTAAGTTGTGTAAGGGGTGATTTATATGAATTTCATGAGTGTTTCAATGTTTAAAGCTCAACAGAAACAGAACTTGATAAAGAAAAATTACGCAGAAATATACGCTCATGAAGCTGCTCATAAACGTGCAGCGGGTTCTCTTGCCGGTCCGATTGTAATCGAACGAAATTCAGAGGGGATACCTGTTGGCGGGCACGTATCTATTCAAATGCCGTCATTGGATAAAAACAATCCGCAAAAAACAATAGATCAAGCAGATATTGTGATTAAATCCGCAATGGCACCTTCTGAGCCTTCTGCTCAAGATTATAAAGTTGCCTTTCAAGCAAAATCTATAAAAACTCAAGCGGAAAAATGTAAAGATAAAAAGGGGTTAGACTACTATGCTTAAATTAATTTATATGATTTATAATTTCTGTTTTAAA
>ODAI013288517.1_pt1 | contig 34919 bp, 30 predicted proteins | sample 1539321 | NCBI WGS metagenome assembly ODAI01 (sample SAMN02144231, study PRJEB22623) | gut metagenome | biome: sheep rumen | host: Ovis aries | place: New Zealand
CTGCCAAACATCACTCCGCTGCAGAATAATGATGCCATGTGGATCAACACCGGCTGGCTTGCCCGTCTTGGACTGGAAACCCCGGTGGATGCAGAGTCGCTGAAGAATGTGCTGAAAGCTTTCCGGGAAAAGGATCCCAACACAAACGGCAGAACGGATGAGATCCCGCTTACGTTCGTTGGGATGTGGGAGCTTCGTTTTCTCGGGCACGCCTTTGGTATCATAGACAATGATTATTATGTTTCCGTCCATGACGGAAAGGTCGGAACTGCTTTGACGACTGAAAACAACAGGGCATTCCTGAGCTGGCTGCACGAGTTGTGGGAAGAAAAGCTTCTGGACCATAATGGCTTTTCCATGGCGGACAGCATGAGGCAGATCACGGATGAAAAGGCTTCCATTCCTTACGGCGTGATCCTTTCTTCTTCTCCGTTGACGGTTGTTCCATCCGCGGCTTTAAAAAATTATTCATTGCTGATGCCTATGAAATACAATGGGAAACAGGTTTACCGGGATCTGGGCGGCGATCTGATCCGGGGAACCTTTGCCATTACCAGCAGGTGCGCTTCACCGGAAAAGCTTGTAAACTGGGTCAACTATCTGTACACGGAAGAGGGCTCCAGGATGGCTCAATTCGGCCTGGAGGGGGAAGATTACGCGTTCCGGGATGACGGAAAATGGGAGTGGCTGGAAGACCTGAATACGGTTGCCCGGGTTGTTCTGACCAACAGGACCATTGCTTCCGGCAGTTCAATTCCCGGCATATCATCAGCGGAATTCCAGGTTCAATACAGTGATGAGGAAGCAGCCGGAGATATTGCGGAACTGCTGGAACTCAAAAAAACAGCGGTTGAACCATACCCGCCGGTAACGATGAGCAAAGAAGATGAGGAAGCCGTCGCACGGATACAAAAGGATCTTTCCCCGTATGCTGAAACGACGATGGCACAGTTTGTCACGGGAGATATTCCCTTGAATGATGAACAATGGCAGATCTTCTGTAAAAAAGCGGAGGATCTTGGATTGAACGAAATGATAGATATTTTTCAGAAATATATTCAATAACAGGTGCCTTGTAAAAGCAAAATGAAGGGAATGAAACGGAAAAATGAATCGCTGTGAGAATATGATCCGGAAAATGGATGAGCAGGAGACTGTGGATCAGCTTGGCCGCCTGTACGGACGGGATTCCAGAATGGTCCTCTTGCAGCAGAACCGCTATAAGGAATTGCTGAAGCGTCATGCGGAAACGTTCGGAGAACGTGAACGGATTGAACTGATCAGCGCTCCGGGAAGAACTGAGATCGGCGGCAATCATACCGATCATAATCATGGAAGGGTTCTGGCTGCTGCCGTGAACCTGGATGCATTGTGCGCTGTATCTCCGAGAGAAGATATGATCGTCAGGTTTCACAGTGAAGGATATCCGGCGATTGAGATGAAACTGGATGATCTTTCCGTGCATCCGGAAGAGAACGGAACAACCCGCGCATTAATCCGGGGGGTTGCGGCAGGGATGCGGGAAGCGGGATACAGAATCGGCGGATTTGACGCTGTGGTTCATTCCACGGTTGCGGGCGGCAGCGGCCTGAGCAGCTCCGCTGCGCTGGAAATCATGCTGACAGGCGTGCTGGATGCTTTATATAACCGCTTTGAAATGCCCTTTGTACAGCGGGCGGCAATCGGTCAACGGGCCGAAAACGTCTGGTTTGGGAAGCCGTCCGGGCTGCTGGACCAGATGGCAAGCGCGGCCGGGGGACTTGCCGCAATGGATTTCAAGGATACAGACAGCCCCAAAGTTGAAGCATTGCAGTATGATTTTTCAAAGAAAGGGTATCAGCTCGTTGTCACCGCCACGGGCGGTTCCCACGCGGACCTTACAGATGAGTATGCTGCAATCCCCGGAGAGATGCGGGCGGCGGCCGCTTGCTGCGGGAAAGAGTATCTCAGGAGTGTGTCGCTTGAGGAACTGATTGAAAATGCGGAATATATCCGGCAGAAAACAGGGGAACGTGCGCTCATGAGGGCCATTCACTTTGTAAGGGAGAACGATCGGGTTCCGGAGGAAGTGGCCGCACTGAAAGAAGACCGTATTGATGATTTCCTCCGGCTTGTTGTTGACAGCGGCAGGAGCAGCTTTATGTACCTGCAGAATGTTTATTCCCCCAAAACAGACCAGAGTCTGAGCCTTGCCCTGTGCATTGCAGAGCAGCTGCTTCAAGGCAAGGGAGCATGGCGGATTCATGGCGGCGGATTTGCCGGAACTACGCTGAACTTTGTGCCGCTTGAAGAAGTGGATCATTTTGTCAGCATTATGGATCGTGTATTCGGCGAAGGCGCCTGCACTGTCCTGAATATTCGTCCGGAGGGGGCAGCATGGCTGAAATGCTGAGAATCCGCAGTCAAAGCGCTGCGGAAACACGTTCTCTTGGACAACGGATTGCGCAACGGCTGAAACCAGGGAATGTCGTGGTGCTTGAGGGCGGACTGGGAGCAGGGAAAAGTGAGCTTGCACGGGGGATTGCAAATGGGCTGGGCGTGAAGGAAACGGTGACAAGCCCGACATTTACGATCCTGAATGTGTATGAAAGCGGCAGGTATCCCCTGTATCATTTTGACTGGTACCGGCTGGAGAACAGTGAGGAATTGTTTGAGCTTGGAATGGATGAGTATCTGGGAGGAGACGGCATTGCGCTCGTCGAGTGGGCAGAAAGATGTCCAGAGGCCCTTCCGGACAGCTGCATACGGATTCGCCTGGAAGTAACGGGAGAAGAAGAAAGGGAAATTCTGGTAGAGGGTCTTTTGCTATGAAAGTGTTGGTAATGGATACATCGGGGCCGGTATGCGGGGTTGCAGTAGTGGAAAACGATAAGGTCCTTTGTGAATATACGGTTCAGAACAGGAACACACACTCTGCGAATCTGATGCCGATGGTGGAAGCATCGCTGTCATCTGCCGGGGTTTCAGTCTGTGACCTGGAGGCAATTGCTGTTGTTACCGGACCGGGCAGTTTCACAGGCGTGCGGATCGGTGTCGCGACTGCCAAAGGCCTGGCACACGCAACGGGTATTCCCTGCATTCCCGTAGATGCACTGGAAGCGCTGAGCCTTTCGGCGGGGGAAGCCGATGGAATAATCTGTCCCATTCAGGATGCCCGCGCAGGACAGGTGTACGGCGCCGCGTTCAGACACGGAGAGCGGCTTATGAAGGATGAGCCGCTGAAACTTGAGGAGTTTCTTGAAAAGATCCTGGATTTCGGAGAGCATTTCCTGTTTCTTGGAGACGGGGTTCCGGTTCATCGGGAAAAGATAAAAGAAATCCTCGGCGGGAAAGCGGAGTTTGCGTCTCCGCACCTGAACTACCTGCGTCCGTCAGCAGCCGGGATCCTTGCGATGCGAAGCGGAATACAAACAGATTATCTGAATCTCCAGGCGACATACCTTCGGCCGCCGAATGCCCAGAGAAACAAGAAATTGCTGGAAGCGATGGGGAAATAAGCAGAATGAATTCTGATACAGTCATTATTCGGCGTATGACGAAGGAAGATCTTCATGCGGTCTCCGACATCGAAAAAGCGACATTCGCACGTCCCTGGAGCCTGGACAGCTTCCGCCATGAGCTGGAGAGAAATGTGGCTGCCCGCTATCTTGTGGCGGTAATGAATGAGCGCGTTGTGGGATATGCAGGCGCGTGGATTATTTTCGATGAAAGCCATATTACCAACATCGCTGTCGCAGAGGAGTTTCGCGGCAGGGGAATCGGAAAACAACTGACAAAAGCATTGATTCAATACCTTTCCAACCTGGGGGCAAGCTATGCGACGCTTGAAGTCCGGGTAAGCAATGAGCGCGCACAGAACCTGTACAAGGGACTTGGATTTGTGAGTGTCGGTAAAAGGAAAAAGTATTACGAGGATAACGGCGAAGATGCATATCTTATGGTATGTGAACATATGCCGCCCGTGGAAGAAGGCTTCACGGAAGAGCCATGGCCTGCGTCGGAGGCTGCGAAATGAAGAAACGAATCCTGGTCATTCTCCTGGCGTTGATGTCACTGGCGGTTTTGCCCCGGGGTGAAGCAGAAGAGCCTTTCCCCGGGTGGAGTGAAGTGCCGTTGAATGAAAACGGTTTTCTGGACGAAGGCGAATTCGTGAAAGAAGACCCGGAAGCGGGCATCTGGATGTACGCCAACAGCACGCTGAGGATCTGTGTTACCAGAACATGGGAAACTCCTGAAAAAATAAGGAAAAGGGATCCGAATCAGGAATTCAACTGCTTTACTGCTGAAATCTGGTGTGATACTGGCAAGTATGAGCTGCCGATGACATTGTGGGCAGATCCGACGAAACCCGGAAATGTCAACATCCGGAAAACCGTAGCGCAAATCGCCAGTGAACAAGGCGCGGTTTTTGCTGTGAGCACGGATTTGTTCACTGCCAGGCTCACCCAGAAAACGGCCGGCGTTGTGATCCGGAACGGAGAAATCCTGTACGACAGGAAAACGGGATACTATCCGGGAAAAAGACCGCCGTTTGAAACGCTGGCGCTGTATGAGGACGGACACGCCGAGAGCTGCCACACCGCGGAAAAACGCGGGGAAACATATCTTGAGGAAGGGGCGGTTCAGGTTTATACCTTCGGTCCGGTGCTCGTAAGGGACGGAGAGATACCGGAAAACATCGGCAAATATGAAGACAGGAACCTGAATCCCATGCATGCTTTCGGAGTTGCAGAACCCGGACACTATATTGATGTGCTGTGTGAAGGACGGCTTAAATCCGTAAACGGTTCAACGGGAGTGCTTACAGAGACCCTGGCCCGGATCATGAAGGAAAGGGGATGCAGCGTTGCCGTCTGCCTGGACGGAGGAGACAGCGCAGTGATGACCTTTATGGGAAAGCAACTGAACAGGGTTGCAAAGATTCCTTCCGGCAGGGTGACCTGTGAAGTGCTGGCATTCGGCCGGACAAAGGGAAAAGACGCAGAAAAGCCTTGACATAAAAGGCCAGGAGTGATAGTGTATTACGGTAAGCCGCTCGGGAGAGGTATGTTCAAATGCATTTATGCAACCTCGGATTCCCGGCGAGTATAAAACAGGAGGTGCTGTCCCATGTATGCTGTAATCGCAGCGGGCGGCAGGCAATACCGCGTATCCCAGGGTGATGTTATTTACATCGACAAAGTGAACCAGGAAGCTGATTCTGCTATTTCCTTCGACGTTCTGATGATCGGCGGCGACGGAGATGTGAAAGTCGGAAATCCGGTTCTGGCAGGTGCCAAGGTTGAAGGCAAAGTACTGGCTCAGGTAAAGGGCGAGAAAATCACCGTTTACAAGTACAAGAGCAAGAAAGACTCCAGCCGGAAGATCGGCCATCGGCAGCCTTACACCAAGGTGGAAATCACCGCTATCAAGGCCTGATGATTTCCGCAATCCTGTATTCAGGGACAGACGGATATACCGCTTGCAGGATTACCGGACACAGCGGTCAGGCTGAAGCAGGCAGGGATATCGTATGCGCTGCAGCTTCCATCCTCGGGTGTACGTGTGTGAACGCGTTGGAGAGCGTATGCGGTATTATTCCGGATGTCAGGCTGAACGATGAAGGTGTATTGGAGTTTCATCTTCCGGAGATGACTCCGGAGGAAAATGAAAAAGCGCAGATCCTGATGGGTGCACTGAAACAGGGCCTGACTGATCTGGCTGAAGCATATCCGAAGAATGTAAAGGTAACATTGCAATCACTTTCCCACTAAAGAACGGAGGAAAAGACGATGATCAAACTTAATCTGCAGCAGTTTGCTCATAAAAAAGGAATGGGCTCTACCCGGAATGGCCGCGACAGTGAATCCAAACGTCTTGGACCGAAACGGGCGGACGGTCAGCTGGCCGTCGCCGGCAATATTCTTGTAAGGCAGCGCGGGACTCACATTCATCCCGGTCACAATGTCGGCATCGGGAAGGATGACACGCTTTTCGCGAAGACCACCGGTGTTGTCAGGTTTGAGCGTCTGGGTAAAGACCGCAAACAGGTTTCCGTGTATCCCGTGGAGACCGCGGCTGAAGCTCAGTAATTCAGGAATGCAGATGGGCTGTTGCGGGTGCAACAGCCCATTTTGAGTTTTTTCAGGTTCTGAGATTTCTGGAAGAAGAAAGAAGGTTTGAAGACTGTGGAAGAAAACAGGAAAACATTTTATATAACTACGCCGATTTATTATCCATCCGGAAATATGACCATCGGGCATACATACACCACAGTGGCAGCGGATACCATGGCCCGCTTTAAAAAGATGCAGGGATATGATACATACTTCCTGACAGGTACGGATGAGCATGGCCAGAAAATAGAGAAAAAGGCTGCGGAAACAGGCGTAACGCCCATTCAGTATGTGGATAAAATTGTGGCGGAGACCAAAGATCTCTGGAAGCTGATGAACATCGAATATGATGATTTTATCCGTACATCCGAAGAGCGCCACACGAAAATCGTACAGAAAATCTTCCGTAAATTTTATGAACAGGGAGATATATATAAAGCGGAGTATGAAGGGATGTACTGCACACCGTGCGAGAGCTTCTGGACTCCGACGCAGCTGGTGGACAAAGATGGGACAAAGGTATGCCCTGACTGCGGCAGACCGTGCCAGCCGATGCGTGAAGAAAGCTATTTCTTCAGGATGAGCAAATATCAGGACTGGCTGATTGAATATATTGAAACGCATCCTGATTTCATTCAGCCGGCAAAAAGGGCAAATGAGATGCTGACCAATTTCCTGCGCCCGGGCCTGCAGGACCTTTGTGTCAGCCGGACCAGCGTCAAATGGGGTATTCCTGTTGACTTTGATGAAAAGCACACGGTATACGTCTGGATTGACGCCCTGAGCAATTATATTACTGCCCTCGGATATGGCACGGAACACGATGAAAAGTTCAGGAAATACTGGCCGGCTGATGTGCACCTTGTTGGCAAGGAAATTGTACGGTTTCATACAATTTACTGGCCGATTATGCTTCATGCGCTCGGTCTCCCGCTTCCCAAACAGGTGTTTGGTCATGGCTGGCTGCTTTTCGGCACGGATAAAATGAGCAAAAGCAAGGGGAATGTTGTATACCCGCAGCCCATTGTGGCCCGATACGGAGTGGACGCCCTTCGTTACTACCTGATGAGAGAGATGCCCTTTGGCGCAGATGGAAATTATACAAATGAAAGCTTCCTCACAAGAATGAATGCAGATCTGGCGAATGACCTCGGAAACCTGGTCAGCCGGACGGTTGCCATGATTGAGAAGTATTTCGACGGGACCATGCCCGCATGGGATACATCGGCGGATGAGAATACCGGAAACGATCTCCGCAAACACTGCAGCGAGCTTCCGGACCTGGTGGAAAAGCAGATGGACAGGCTGCAGTTTTCTCAGGCGCTGGCAGAAATCTGGAAGATCATCGGGGAATGCAACAAATACATTGACCTTACACAGCCCTGGATCCTTGGAAAAGACCAGGAGAAGAAAGGTTTGCTTGGGAATGTTCTCCTGACACTGGCTGAATGTGTGCGCTTTACAGCCGTGCTGATTCAACCGTTCATGCCGTCAACGCCGAAACGCATTTTTGAGCAGCTTGGCATTGAAGACGACAGGCTGAAATCCTGGGAATCCCTGCAATCCTACGGCGCGAATCTGGCCGGTATCCGGGTCAAAAAGGGAGAAGCCCTGTTCCCCCGGATCGATGTGATGAAAGAGCTTGAGGCACTGAGTTCCGATAATAAGGAAGACAGGAAAGCAGAGAAGAAAGCGGCCAAAGAGGAAGCCAAAAAGGAAAAGAAGGCGGACAGGAAGCACGAGGAACCTGAGTTCCCCGCAGAGATCTCCATCGATGACTTTTTCAAATGCAAAATACAGGCTGCCCGGGTTCTCTCCTGCGAAAAGGTTGAGAACAGCACAAAGCTTCTCAAGTTCAGGCTGGGACTCGGGAAAGACGGTGAGCGTACGGTAGTGAGCGGAATCCAGAAATGGTATGAACCGGATACACTTATCGGCCGTCAGGTCGCTGTGATTACGAATTTAAAAACAGCGAAGCTTGCGGGGATTGAAAGCCAGGGCATGATCCTGAGCGCTATGGACTCCAGCGGGAATCTCCGGCTTGTCAGTATTGAGGAAGGCGTGGAGGACGGTGCCATTATCGGATGATTGAATGGTTTGACAGTCACTGTCACGTGAATGAGGAAAGATTTGATGATGACCGGGATGCTGTGCTGGCCGGAATGCGCGAGCATGGCGTAACCCGTTTTGCGGTAATCGGAAGTGATATGGAATCATCCAGGCACGCGATTTCATTTGCCGGGAGTCATCCGGAAGCTGTTGCGGCGGGCGGAATTCATCCCCACGAGGCGAAACAATTTCGCACAGAGGATTTGGATGAAATTGCCGGGTGGTACAGGAATAAGGAAATCTCCGCTGTCGGAGAGATAGGACTGGATTACTATTATGATAACAGTCCCCGAGAAGTGCAGCGGGAGGTGTGTATCCGGCAGATGGAACTGGCGTCGGAGATCGGAGCGCCGGTGGTTTATCACATCCGGGATGCCCATGCTGATATGCTTGAGATTATGAAAAAAATGAAAAACAAGCTTACCGGAGGAATTATTCATTGTTTTTCCGGAAGCGCTGAAATTGCAAAGGAATACCTGAAGCTTGGATTTTATATTTCCTTTGCCGGGCCGCTGACGTTCAAAAAGGCTCCGAAGCTTCGGGAAGCTGCTCTGATTATTCCGGAAAACCGGCTGCTGATCGAGACGGACAGTCCGTATATGGCGCCTGAACCGGTCCGGGGAACACGAAATGATCCGGCAAATGTGCGTTATGTGGGGATGAAACTGGCGGAAATCCGGGGAGAGGCTCCGGAAAAAGTAGCAGCTTACACGATGGAAAATGCTATGAAAGTCTACGGAATTCATTGACAAAAGAGATCAGGAGCTAATGAAGAATGACATTAAATGAACTGAAACCAGGCGAGAGTGCCCAAATTGAGGAAGTGGGCGGAGAAGGAGCTTTGCGCCAGCATTTCCTTGATATGGGATTGATTCCGGGGGTAGATGTTACTGTTGTGAAACTCGCCCCCCTGGGGGATCCGATGGAACTGATGATCCGCGGATATGAGCTGACGCTCAGGATGGACGATGCAGCCAGGATTCGCATATTATCACCGGCTGAAAGCGAAGAAACAGGGAAAAAGAACGAGCACCCTGAACGCCGGAAAACGCTTCATCCAGGCCTGGGGGAGGAAGGCGTGTTTCATCCCAAAGGGACAGGGAATCCCCTGCCGGAGGGTACTCTGCTTACTTTTGCGCTGGTGGGAAATCAAAACAGCGGAAAAACCACTTTGTTCAATCAACTCACGGGATCCAACCAGCATGTGGGGAACTTTCCCGGGGTTACCGTGGACAGGAAAGACGGAATGATCCGCGGATATAAAGATACATTAATTACGGACCTTCCGGGAATCTATTCCATGTCACCTTATTCCAGCGAGGAACTCGTATCCAGGGACTTTGTCCTGAATGAAAAACCGAAAGCAATTATTAATATTGTTGATGCAACCAACCTGGAACGGAATCTGTATCTTACGATGCAGCTGCTTAAAATGGAAATTCCTATGGTTGTGGCGCTGAACATGATGGATGAACTGCGTGGCAACGGAGGAACTGTGGACATCAACATCATGGAGAGCATGCTCGGTGTTCCTGTCGTTCCTATTTCCGCAGCAAAAAATGAAGGCGTGGATGAGCTGATCCGCCATGCGATTCATGTAGCGAAATACCAGGAAAAACCCTTGAAACAGGACTTTTGCAGCCCGGAGGACCATAAGGGGTCCATGCACAGGGCATTACATGCTGTGAGTCATCTGATCGAAGATCATGCGGAACGCAGCGGGGTACCTGTGGAATTCGCATCCGTTAAGCTGATTGAGGGAGATGAACGGATTTCAGCAAGGCTTGAGCTGGATGAAAACGAGCAGGAAACACTGGGCCATATCGTGCTGCAGATGGAAAAGGAAAGAGGACTGGATGCAGGGGCCGCAGTTGCGGATATGCGCTTTGATTATATTGAAAGGGTATGCGAGGCATGCCTGATCCGGCCCAAAGAAAGCCTGGAGCATATACGAAGCAGGAAAATAGACCGGATTCTGACAGGGAAGTATACGGCCATTCCTCTGTTTATTATCATTATGGGACTCGTGTTTTTCCTGACATTTTTCCTGATCGGACCCTTTTTGCAGGATTTGCTGGCGACAGGGATCGGATCTCTTTCAGCGCTGGCGGAAAAAGCAATGATATCCGTTCATGTAAATGAAACGATTCAGAGCCTTGTCATCAACGGAATCTTTGAGGGCGTCGGAAGTGTAATCAGTTTCCTGCCGCTGATCGTCATTCTCTTCTTCTTTCTCTCCATGCTTGAGGACAGCGGATATATTGCGCGGGTGGCGTTTGTTATGGACAAGGTGCTGCGCCGCATAGGCCTTTCCGGACGAAGCATTGTACCGATGCTGATTGGATTCGGATGTACCGTGCCTGCTGTAATGTCCACGCGTACGCTTCCCAGTGACCGCGACCGGAAAATGACGATCCTTCTGACGCCGTTTATGAGCTGTACGGCGAAGCTTCCGATCTACAGTTTCTTTGTTGCTGCTTTCTTCCCGCAGCACAGCTGGCTGATCATTACCGGGCTGTATGTGCTGGGAATACTGGTCGGTGTGCTTGCAGCCCTGTTGTATCGGAAAACGCTGTTCAGGGGTAACGCGGTGCCTTTTGTGATGGAGCTTCCCAATTATCGGATACCCAGTCCGCGAAATGTTGTATTGCTGATGTGGGAAAAAGCGAAGGATTTCCTGCAGCGCGCGTTTACCGTAATCCTGATTGCCACGATTGTGGTCTGGTTCCTGAAAAGCTTCAATTTCCAATTGCAGCTTGTGGAAGAAGCAGACAGTATGCTTGCGGCCGTCGGAAATGTTCTTGCGCCCCTGTTCAAACCGGTTGGATTGGGAGACTGGCGGCTTGTTACGTCCCTGATCTGCGGATTCATGGCCAAGGAGAGCGTTGTTTCCGTGATGGGGGTGTTGTTTGGAAGCGGACTCATCAGCCTGATCAGCCCCCTCAGCGTGGCCTCCATGCTGGTCTTTTGCCTGCTTTACACTCCGTGTGTGGCAGCGATCGCCGCTATTCGCCGGGAAATGGGCGGAAAATGGGCTGTCTTTGCAGTGATCTGGCAATGCGCCCTGGCGTGGATTGCCGCATTTGCTGTAAGACTGATCGGACTTCTTTTCGGTGTGGGGTGAGGATATGAATATCTGGGATGTACTGATTCTGCTCCTTGTTTTCGGGGCATTGGCATATTCGATTCGTATTCTCCACGCAAAAGGGAGAAGCGGCAAATGTACCTGCGGCTGCGATGGATGCACGAAAAAATGTCAGAAGGAAAACAACCGGAAGTAAGTGGACAATATAAATCCATAGTCGGGGCACAGACGGGAGGAGAGCCTGTGGGTAAAATCGTGGTACTGGCTGAAAAACCAAGCGTCGGACGGGATATAGCCAGGGTTATCGGTTGTAAAACCGCAGGGGACGGATGCCTTATCGGTGAAAAATATATTGTCACATGGGCAATCGGACATCTTGTATCACTTGCGGAGCCGGACGAGATAGATGAGAAATACAAAAAATGGTCCTTCTCGACGCTTCCGATTCTTCCGCAGAAGATCCCATTGAAGGTTCTTCCCTCAACACGTTCGCAATTCCAGAAAGTAAAAAAACTGATTAATGATAAGGAAACAGATTCTCTGATCTGCGCAACCGATGCCGGGCGGGAGGGAGAACTGATTTTTCGGTATATCTATGAAGAAGCAGGCTGCAGGAAACCGTTTGACAGGCTGTGGATCTCTTCCATGACGGATGAGGCGATTAAAGAGGGTTTCCGGGATATTCTGCCCGGGAAAGAATATGAAGGGTTATACCAAAGCGCTTTATGCCGAAGTCATGCGGACTGGCTGGTCGGGATGAATGCGAGCCGGGCGTTTTCCCTGAAATACAATACGCTTCTCAGCGTCGGAAGAGTACAGACCCCCACACTGGCCATCCTCGTAAAGAGAAGGAAGGAGATCGAAAACTTTATACCGGAAGGATTCTGCACACTGACGGCAGACTTTGGTGATTATAAGGGGATACTGTTTTCTGAAGAACTGGATCCGGATACGCACCTTAAAAGCCGAAAGGCAGCAGAAGCGGCAGAACAGGAAGTGGCCGGAAAGACCGGAATCATTACGGCAGCGGAAACGGTCAGGAAACATGATCTGCCTCCTCAGTTGTATGACCTGACAAGCCTTCAGCGGGACGCGAACCGATTGCTCGGTTTCACCGCAGACAAAACACTGCGGACAGCGCAAAGCCTGTATGAAACCCATAAAGCACTGACCTATCCCCGGACGGACAGCCGGTATATTCCGCCGGATATGATTCCCCGTGTGATACAGACGATGAAACTGCTGCCGGATGAATACCAGAGGTATGTTGCCGGAGCGCTTCCGGAAGGAAAGCTGCCTGTTACAAAAAGAACGGTTGACGCTTCCAAAGTAACGGATCACCACGCTATTCTTCCGACAGCGAAAAGAACGGACCTGTCAAGATTGAATCAGGATGAGCGCGATCTGTATGACCTTGTGGTCCGCAGGCTGCTTGCTGCATTCTATCCGGCGTGCGACTATGACGCCGTCAGGATCATTACCGAAGTGAACGGGTATCATTTCAGAACAAACGGAAGAACCGTGATTAACAATGGCTGGCGTGACATTCCCCAGCAGGGGAAGATAAAACAGAAAAAGAAACAGAAAAATGAAGAGGAGGAACCGGGACTGCTTCCGGAGCTTAACCGGGGAGAAGAACGGAAAGTAAAGGGGACAACCATCAAGGAAGATCAGACAAAACCTCCGGCTCCGCATACAGACGCAAGCCTGCTTGCCGCTATGGAAACAGCAGGAAAAGAATTGGACAATGAGGAGCTGGCCCGTGAAATGAAGGGGAGCGGGATCGGTACGCCGGCCACCCGCGCAGCTGTCATAGAACGGCTGATTCACGTGGGATATGCTTCCAGACGCGGGAAAACCATTCAGGCTACGGATAAAGGCGTTATGTTAATCGAAATCATGCCGCGGGAAATCGCCAGCCCTGAAATGACCGGGAAATGGGAACTTGCCCTGCATGAAATAACGGACAACAGGCAGGATCCGGCGCGCTTTATGGACGGAATCCGGAAAATGAGTTCGTTTCTGGTGAATTATGCCAGGGAGGAATCCAAGGATGTTGTTTTTCCGCAGGATGAAAGAAAAAAGAGATATAACCAACGGAAAAGCAGTGCCGGGGAGATCCTTGAGGATGTAAAATGCCCTGTGTGCGGAAAGGGAGCGCTGAGGGAAAATTCTGTCGCTTTCGGATGCACGGAACCGGAATGCAAATTCACCGTATGGAAAGACTGCCTGCAGCGCGCCGGGGGGCCTGTATTAACCGGGAAGCTAATGACGCTGCTGCTGGAGAAAAAACAGTTGCGCGGATCAACGGGAATTCTTGCGATACGTAGCGACAGAATTGAGTTTACACCGGAAGGAAGTGTAAAACCCTCTGTCAGCCGTGCACTCGTGTATGAAAAACAAAACAACAGGAGGGAATGAATACCATGAGCGAGGAAATCAGAAGCAGGAATGAAATTGAAGAAAAGTACAAATGGGACCTTACTCACATTTTCAAATCGGATGAGGAATGGGAAAGAGAATACAATGCGGTGATGGCTGAAACAGAGCTGCTGGAAAAGCTTAACGGACACGTAGCGGAAAATCCGAAGAAAGCAGTTATAACGGTGCAGAATGTTCTGGACAGATTGATTCCGGTGTATGAGTATGCATTCCTCCGGAAAGAAACAGATCATACGGAATCCGCGGCGCAGGCGCTGAAAGATAAAGCGGCGCGTCTGTATGTTACTGCGATGACAAAGGGAGCGTTTTTATGGCCGGAATTACAGGCAATGCCGGAAGAAACGCTGCAATCCCTTGCGGAAGACCCGGAGATGAAGGATTATGATGCGATGCTGCGCAGGGTACTGCTGAGCAAACCGTATACGCTGCCGAAAGAGCAGGAACAATTGATTGCAATGATGGGAGAGGTGGCAGAGGCTCCGGAAAATATTTTTTCGGCGCTGTCTGACGCGGATATGAAATTTCCGCCTGTAAAAATGGCTGACGGAAAAGAGCAGGAGCTGACAGAAGGGAACTATTCTTCGTTTATTCGGGATGATGACCGGGACATCCGCAGCCGGGCCTTCCGGAATATCATGAATACTTATGCCGCTTATGGCAACACAATTGCAAGTACATACGGCGCAAGCGTAAAAAAGGATCACTTTATGGCGATGAGCCATCATTATTCCAGCGCCCGTGAAGCAGCAATGAAACCGCTGGAAATACCTGAAAGCGTATATGACAATCTTGTAAGTGTGGTTAATGAATACATTCCGGTTCTGCAGAAATACCTTCAACTGCGCAAGGAGCTGCTCGGAGTGGAGGAACTGCATCTGTATGACCTGTACACTCCCATTGTCAAGGGATTCACGATGGATCTGAGTTATGAAAAAGCCTTTGACCTGGTGCTGGAAGGCCTGAAACCCATGGGTGGGGAGTATACAGATAAGCTGAAGGAAGCAAGGGATAACCGCTGGATTGATGTCTACCCGAGTGCAGGAAAGTCTTCCGGGGCATTTTCAGCCGGGAGCATCCGCAGCGTCCATCCCTATATTCTGCTGAATCACAACAACAACCTGGACAGCGCATTCACGATTGCCCATGAATTGGGTCACAGCATGCACTCCTACTACAGCAATCTGAATCAACCGTCACCGAAAAGCGACTACAGTCTGTTTGTCGCAGAAGTGGCATCCACCTGCAATGAAGCGATTATGCTGCGTTATCTGATGGATCAGATGAAGGAGCCCACCGCCCAGGCTTATCTGCTGAATTACATGCTCGAACAATTCCGCACGACTGTATTCAGACAGACCATGTTTGCGGAATTTGAGCAGATAAGCCACCAAATGGCAGAAGAAGGGATTCCGCTGACCAATGAAGCCCTTTCCGAAGCTTATTACAAACTGAATGAAAAGTACTACGGGGGAAGCTGTGTGATCGATGCTGAAATATCTTCCGAATGGATGCGGATTCCCCATTTTTACAGTGCCTTCTATGTATATGTATACGCAACAGGTCTTTGCGCAGCTGTTTCCATCAGTGAGAAGATTCTGAAAGAAGGGGATGCAGCGGTGAAAAAGTATAAAGATTTCCTGAGCGCGGGCAGCAGTGTTCCGCCTATTGAAGCATTAAAACTTGCCGGAATCGACATGTCATCTCCTCAGCCGGTGCGTCAGGCAATGGAAGTATTCAGGGAGACCGTTGAAAAGATGTATCAGACAATGGGGAAAGCCTGAGGAATTCATCATGAGCAGAGTCGGAATCATTACATTTCTGCATAATGACAACTACGGATCCTCGCTGCAGGCGTATGCGCTGCAGCGGGTAATCCGTGAACTGGGACATGAATGCGAACATCTTAATTATCAACCGAACATGACGGAAAAGGTTCTGAATCTGCTGAGAAGCGGGAACAGTCCGCAACGGATTCTGGAGGGCTTGCAGAAACGGTCAGTTTATGTGCGGCGCCAGGGGGCAAGGGATAAAAGCATGGCAATCCCGGAATTCTATGCCCGGAGAATGGAGATAAGCCGTGCATGCAAAAACCTGCAGGAATTGCATCAGGAGAGTCAAAAATATGACATACTGGTGTGCGGCAGTGACCAGATCTGGAATCCGTCATGGTTGAATCCTGCCTATTTTCTGACGTTTGCCGCAGGTGGGGTACGGAAGGTTGCATACGCACCAAGCCTCGGTGTTCAGTCTCTTCCATCAGCCGGAAAAGTCCGCAGGATGCGTAAATGGATACAGGGTTTTTCCGGCATCTCCGTAAGGGAGAAGGAAGGAGCGGAGCTGCTGGATAAAATAGCCGGCATTCACGCGGATGTCATGCCTGATCCCGTATGTCTGCTAAGCCGTGAAGAGTGGAGTGAGATAGCAGCGCCTCCACCGTCCGCGGATCCTTACATGCTTTGTTATTTTATAGGTGAAAATGAGTCATACAGGCATAAAGTACAGGAGATCAGCACTGAATCCGGATTGAGGGTTTTTGAAATACCGGTCAGTTCAGCCGGATATCAATCCGGAGAAGAACTCCTGGAAGGACTGGGACCTGAGGAATTCCTCGGGGCAATAAAGGGCGCATCCTGCATCTGTACGGACAGCTTTCATGGCATCGTATTCGGGACACTGATGGGAATTCGCACTGAAGTGATGCGAAGATACAGGGACGACGATCCGGAAAGCAAGAACAGCCGCGTGGATCATTATCTGCGAATCATCAGGGAAATCAGTCCGGATGAAATGAGGGAACGGGGAATCACGTGGCTGAAAAAGCAGCTTGAAGGGTAAGAAAAAGCATCCGTGAATAATCACGGATGCTCTTTCTTAACACATCTTTCGTGAGGCCGGTTCCAGCTTCAACCGCATCCGCCGCTGCACACACGGACGGAAACAGGAAAGCTCAAGCCTCTTCGTGAATCTTGGGCAGGGCACGCTGCACATTTCCGCTCCGAAGGCAACGGGTGCAGACATTCATCCGCTGTGCGGAACCATTCACCATAACGCGAACGCTCTGCACATTGGGAGCCCAGATACGATGACTCTTGCGATTGGAATGACTGACATTATTTCCGTTCAGCGTTCCCTTTTCGCAAATTTCACAAAACTTACCCATGGAAATCATCCTCCTCACTGGAGTGTTACACATCAAGCTTATCTAAGATATCACAATGGGCGCGGAAATGCAAGAACTTTTTCATTCTTCAAATTACAAAATGAAATAGCAACAGAATTCTTGCGCATAAACGTATATTCTGATAAAATCTCATCAGTAGAAATAACCGATTGGTATCGGGTGTCGGAGGTTGTTTTCATGAGTAAGGTTGTAGTTTTTGATCATCCGCTGATTCAACACAAACTGAGTATTATGAGGGATAAAAATACCGGAACAAAAGCTTTTCGCGAACTTCTCTCCGAGATTTCGATGCTTATGGTTTTTGAGGTGACCAGAGATCTTGAAACGGAAGAGATTGAGGTTGAGACCCCTATCACGAAATGCAAATGCAGGGTTCTCTCCGGTAAAAAACTCGGCATCATTCCAATCCTGCGCGCCGGACTTGGAATGGTTGACGGCGTAATCAATCTTGTTCCGGCCGCGCGTGTCGGACATATCGGCCTTTACAGGGATCCCAAAACGCTGGAGCCTGTTGAGTATTATTGCAAGCTGCCGGAAGACAGTGACAAGCGTGAGCTCCTGATTCTTGACCCGATGCTTGCTACGGGCGGAAGCGCGAGTGCGGCAATCAACTTCATAAAGAAGCGGGGATGCCGTCATATCCGGCTCGTTAATCTTATTGCAGCTCCCGAAGGAATTGCCCGTATTCAGAAAGAACACCCGGATGTTGATATTTATGTTGCAGCGCTTGATGATCATCTGAATGAGCATGGCTATATTGTTCCGGGACTTGGTGATGCAGGAGACAGGATTTTCGGAACGAAGTAAAAGCGATATAAACAATAACCAGCTTGTTCTGCCGAATTCGTTTCGGTGCAATAAGCTGATTTTTATTATATTGGAAGGCTGCAGACGGTGGAAATAAGACTTGCTCCCATGTGCGGTATCACAGACCATATCTACAGAACATTATGCTTTGAACAGGGATGTGACGCAGCATATACAGAAATGATCAGCGCAACCGGGTACTTATGCGCACCAAACCAAAGAGCGGTTCGGCAGCTGATGGTCAGGGGAGAAACAGAAAAGAAGCTGACCATACAGCTGTTCGGAAAAGATCCGGACAATGTGGCTGAAGCTGCTGAGATCATCAGCGGATTGGGAATTTATGACGGAATAGACCTTAATATGGGCTGTCCGGCGAGAAAAATAGCAGGTTCCGGCGAAGGCTGCGGTTTGATGAAAACGCCGGATATTGCGCGGAAAATGATGGAAAAAACTGTCAGACATTCCTCTTTGCCGGTGTCTGTAAAAATGAGGGCCGGATGGGACGGAGAACACATCAATGCCGTCGAACTGGCCAGGATTGCAGAAGATTCGGGTATATCTGAAATAACCGTTCATGGCAGAACGCGAGAGCAGCAGTACAGCGGAAAGGCCGACTGGGATATTATCGAAGCGGTAAAACAGAGCGTTCATATTCCCGTCATAGGAAATGGGGATATTTTCACCGCTGAGGAAGCTGTGGGGAGAATCAGGCAAACACATGTGGACGGGATCATGATTGCCCGGGGAGTGTTGGGGAATCCGTGGATTTTCCGGGAAATAAAAGAGCTGCTTTCCGGAAAAGAGCCGACACAGGTTTCTTTAAAGGAACGACGGGACATTATTTTCCGTCATTACAGAATGCTGAATCTGTCCAGCCCTTCCCATATTGCAGTGAGAGAAATGCGGAAATATATCGGTTGGTATATCCATGGAATGCGCGGCAGCGCAAGAATACGCGATGAGATAAACAGGTGTGGCGGGATGACGGAGGTCCTTGATATTCTTGATGCTTTTTTCCGGAAATTTGAAGCGGAAACATCGGAGGAGTAGAACCGTGAGGAAGAGAATTTCTGCAATTCTGCTGGCTCTGCTGGTTCTTTGCTCAATCCATTCTGCTGCAGCAGCATCAGCCTTCAGGGAATTTGCAGACCGGTTACGGAACATTGATATCCTGAGCTATTCATTCGGTATCGAAATCGGAAAGCTTGCACAGTTTTCTGATGAACGTACGGAACAGCTGAACAGACTGCTTAAACATGTTGGATTCAGCGGATTTGTCAGCGAGAATCAATCAAAAGTTGATGTTCGTATACAGGATGATACACTTTTTACCATCTATGAGGAAAGGCTTCCGGATAAGGAAATACAGCTTCTTTCGACAGATCCGGAACATCTTTACATTATTCCGGAAGAAAAAAGGCTTTCGACGGACCGGCTGAATGGGATCAGCAATGATCTGGAAGCTTTTACAACTGAAACGCAGCTGTATGAATTCCTGGGAACGTGCTCGGAACTGTTCAGGAACCTTCCTTCTGCTTTTCCTGACAAGACTTCGGAAAACAGGATTCAGGTAAAGTACAAAGATTACGGAACGGCTGTAAAAAAAAGCACAATCAGCCTTTCCGGCGAGGAATTGAAACAATACCTGGAGAAAAGCATGAAGGGATCCTCACCGAATCAATATCAATCGCTGCTGGAAAAGCTTGTATTTACGAACCGGCAATCATTTGACCTGTATTTTACTGAGGACGAAAGATTGATACAGATCCGATATTCCGGGAAAATCTGGATTACGGATGAGGATATTCGGAATGTCCGCCTTGAATGGAAAACATGCAGAAAAGATTCGATGGAAAAGGACGAGCTCGTTCTTCGGACACCGAACAACCAGGGAACCAGAAGAAATAACCTGATACTGAATTTCCTTTGCGAAGAAAATGACGGGAAGGAAGTATTCCACTGGAAGGCGGAAAGGGACGTTCTTTCAGAGGGCTTGAGAACACGGACCCTGGCAGAGGCAAAACTGGAGCAGAACGAGGGGAGGATATCCGGTTCACTGAGCAATCTTGAGATCGTCGGAAACAAGCAGGTACAGTCAGAAGCTGTGATTTCGCTCGTGGGAGATGCGGAGCCGGGATATGAAGGTACACTTGAAATAAATCATAAAAAAGATAAAATAGAAAATGATCGGCTGACGCTGCATTTCAGCCTTTCCCCGGGGAACTTTGGGGCGGTGGAAGCCTTACAGCCGGAGATTATCAGCCTGAGCGCCGAATCGTATGCGGACATTCAGGAGAAAACGCAGGCAGAGATTATTCGGAGAATTCTTGAACTTCCGGCTGCAGATATTCAGTTTCTGATGGAAGGGATACCCGAGGAACAGCGGACTATGATTGTCGGAACCAGGGAATGAATAAAGGAGAACCGGTAGATTATGAGGAAGATTATCAGTATTCTGGCAGCCATTGTTATGCTTGCGGCAGCAATTTCAACCGCAGCAGGTGAAGGCTACACACTGAGGGAAAAAATGGGCCGGCAGCTGCAGGTGGGCAGCGGGTTGATGGGCACGTTTGTGGTTCACGGGAATCTCGATGCAGAGCCTTGTGCCATCCTGTCGGCTGTACAGAATGCCGAGTATGGGATCTTTGGGATTCAGTCAGAGGGAAATGCGCATTATGGGGTTTTCCAGCATGCAAATGACGGGAAAGTCCTGCGCCTTGCTGACTATCGGCTGGAAAACGGAGAAAAATATCTTTCTTCAGATCTGTTCAACAGCGCAGAAAGATATCAGTTTCCGCATGAAGAGCATATTCTGAGCCTTCTGTTCAAAACGGAAGGGGAGAATCCCTCCATCCTTTCCGAATTCCTCGGGATGTTCCGGGAATATGAGAATAACAATGAAATCAAAAGCTCCGTGGAAGCTCTTGAAAAACAGGCGGAAATGTGGATTGCAGGCTTCGCGCCGGAAACGACCATACACAGATCAGAAGACAATGAGCCCCAGATGACGCAGGTCTTTACTGTTTCGGTGGAAGATTTGTTCAAGGCTGTTACGGAAATGGTTCGTTTTGCTTCCCAGAATGAAACCATAATGAACAGCCTGCGTTCCGTACTGTCTGAAGAACAGATCGCATTGTATTTCAATCCGAATCTGGATTATTATTACCTGGATGCCATGAAAAACATTGACCTGACCGGAGACATTGTTTTTTCGAGAACGGTTTCCACGATGGGAAAATTGCTGAACAGCTCACTGCGGCTGCCCCTGAGTGAAAAATTGACCGGATATGCTTCCGTGAACATGCAGAGCGAAGGACAGCGAAGCAGCATTCTTCTGGAGGGCAATGGGAAACTGTTCTATGTTGATTTTCCTTCCGATATGGATTTGAACGGTGAAGAATACCGGAACGAAATCTATCTGGCCCGTAAGGATTCATCCGACAAGGATAAGAATATATCCGTAAAGGTTCAATTCAGCAAGGAACATGAGGCATACAACGATTCAGACAATACCGGCAGTCACGAGAAGAATGTCTATAAGGCAGATATAAGCCGGGATTGCTCCCGTCTTCCGGAAAACGTTTCTCAGGATGATATTCCTGAAATGGATCCGATCTCAGGATCCCTTGAGTTTCATTACTCGAGCAAGCTGCAGCTGAACAGTCCTACCATACTTGAAGTGTCTTTTGCGGCGAGTCAGGGAGAAAGGGAATTTGAACTGGTAGGCGAGGTCAGGACCACGTCTCCCGGAAAGATCCAGACAGAGCTTCCCTGGGCATTGGAAACGGGTGAAACGGCAGAGAATGCTGTAAATACGGATACTTACACAACGGATGATTTTATCCGACTGCTGGACACATGGATAAAGCAGGGGAATGAAAAAATACTCCATACGCCGGAAGAAATCCGCTTATCCGGGCAAACAGAGGAAGAAAGCAATACCGGAGATTAAGGCCAGGGAGAATGATGTGGAATGACCAGACGAATCATCATCCTATGCGTTGCATTCTGTGTGATGTGCTCTGCTGCGCTGGCGCAGGACAGTCACTGTCAGCTGAATATCGGAATGCATCATGAAGAAACGGAAAAGACAGCTTCATTGGATCTTATCATCGAGGGAGAAGAGGCTTTTCTTCTTTCTGAGTTGTTCCCGTCCTATAAGGTGAAGGTTGGAAACGTTGCGCCTGAAAACCTGAATGCGGTTCTCGAACACCCGTCCGCTATGATGACGCATACGCCTGAAAGCGTCAGAACCGCTATGGATGAGTGGACTGCCGGACTGGACACTGAAAAAACGGAGGGCCTTTTCGCGGGAGATTTGTTTGATGAGGCTGTTGATGTCCGGAAAGGAATCTGCTCACAGAAGGAGCTGCTTTCCCTCCTGGAGAAAGTATTTCCTTTTTACCCTGGAATTTCAGCGATTCATGATCAGACATACCGGTCTGAAACAGAAGGGTTTTCTGTTCAGTTCGGCATCTATGATTCAGGGAAGTATTACAGTTTCACGGGTATGGATAAAGAAAAAACACTGTTTACTGCTTCGGTGGATTTCTCGGAGGATAACCGAATCGGACTGCTTTTCGGGTATCCGGAAAATGCCTGCAACTATTATTGGAAGATTATCCTGCAGTTTCAGCTTCCGGAACAGATATCCGTTCAGAGTTCTTTTTATTCAGATCCGGAGCAAAATGGATTCAGATATACTGACTCCGGCACTCCTGTCCTTTCGGGGAACTGGATGCTTACAGCGGATGAAATACGCGACCAGGTATCTTTCAAAGGAGAACTTCTGCCTCAGAATGACCTGAATCCAATCGAGGTCAATGGCAGCATCACGAAGGATGCAGATCAGTTTTTTTACGCGGAAATGAGGTTCAGGGATTTCAACGATTCATGGTTGTTTGCTTCAATGAAAACTGATCATCAGATCCCTGACGCGAAGGAGCTTAAGGAAATATCCCTGTCAGAGATTGATGATCAGTTCAGGACGGAATTAGCCGGTACAATCCTTTCGTTATCGCCGTTTTTTGTGCTGGCAGTACCTGCAGATTATATTGTGAAATTGCTTTCTGCTGAGTAATCTGCTCTTCGGAGGAGACAAACTGCCTGAGCAGATATTCCTTCTTCGCGGCCTTCAAATCCAAGCTTTTCAGTAGTTGTTGCCTTTATGCTGACCTGATCCGGTTTTACGGCAAGCAAGTCACTGATTTTGTGTATCATTTCCGGGATAAAGTAGCTTATTTTAGGCCTTTGTGCTGCTATTGTCACATCTGCATTCTCAAGCACATATCCGTTCCTGCGGACTTTTTCATATACCTCTTTCAGGAGCGTGAGGGAGGATATGTCTTTATAAGTCGGGGAAGAATCCGGAAAGTGCTTTCCGATATCACCCAGGGAAAGAGCTCCAAGCATTGCATCCATCAGAGCATGAAGGGCTACATCGGCATCGCTGTGGCCAAGCAAACCAAGTGTATGAGGTATTTCCACGCCGCATAATATCAGCTTTCGGCCCTGCACAAGTTTATGGACATCATACCCGCTTCCGATCCTGTATAAAGGCAACTGCGGTTTCAGAAATGATGAAGCAATGGATAAGTCTTCCTTCTCGGTTATTTTGATATTCATTCTCGAACCTCTTGTAAGCACTATTTGTTTTCCGGAAAGCTCCATCAGTGAAGCGTCGTCCGTTGCAGTGCAATGGTTCTTTTCCGCGCCCAAATAAGCTTTCAGCAATTCTCCGTACAGGAATCCCTGCGGTGTTTGTATTTCGTAAAGCCCGTTTCTGTCAATGGTTCGGGTGATGTGATGATTCTCATCAGCATACTTCATTGTGTTTACAGCGGGGATTCCTGCCACTCCGGATCCTGTTGCTTTGCAGGATGCAATCACCTCTGATATAACTTCAGGAGGGGTCATACACCGCGCGGCATCATGAATCAGAACGATATCCGCAGGATCAGCCGGAAGGTTTCTCAGACCGTTGAGAACGGATTCCTGACGTGTTGCTCCGCCTTCTGTAAATGTAATTGGAAAAGTAACGCAGGCTTTGGCTGCATTATCCCGGATTGCGTCAAGGTCTGGTTTGCGATATACAATGGTCATCGCATCGATGAAGCCCTCAAATAAGCGAATGCTTCTCATCAGCACACTTTGCCCGTCAATGTTGAGGAAGAGCTTGTTCCGGGAGGCCATCATCCGGGTACCGGAACCGCCTGCCGCAAGAATTGTATAGATTTTCATTCTGCATTCCGCTCCAACAAAAGCGATTGGTCTTCCTGTAATACTTTATACATATCGGGCGCTGATTCCTTGCGGACGGACTCGGAAACCTGCAGTACTTCATACTTCCCGATGTGTTCACCGAAACGAATGGATATAATATCTCCGATATGGATTTCACTGCCGGGCTTGGCAACATTCCCGTTGATCATAACGCGTCCGCTGCTGCACGCTTCGTTCGCCACAGTGCGTCTTTTTATGATCCTGGACACTTTCAGGTATTTATCGATTCTCATATAAACCTCAAAAAAACCTGCAGGATTGAAGGAATCCTGCAGGCCTCTGAATTTATTATTTCTTTCCTTTTTTCTTGGCAGGAGTATTTACTTTATCCTTCAGCGCTTTTCCGGCTTTGAAAGCAGGCGCTTTGGAAGCAGCAATTTTGATTTCAGCGCCGGTGCGGGGATTCCTTGCCATACGGGCAGGACGCTTTTTCACATCGAAGGTTCCGAAACCAATCAACTGAACTTTTTCACCTTTGGTAAGGGAGCTGCTGACAGCATCCACAAAGGCATTCAGGCATTTTTCCGCATCCTTCTTGGAAAATTCAGTTTTTTCGGCCAGCGCAGCGATCAGTTCACTCTTGTTCATTGAGAAGCCTCCTCAATTTTCATGCAGAAGCATGATAATATGGTATGCCAAAGACCAAATCTATTCAATTCTGTCTTCAACATGCTCTCAGTATACACCCAAATCATTAAAAGTCAAGCGATTCGAGCCGTCTGGGGTGTTGCGGTCTCCCTGCATGCGAACGATACAGTCTATAATCTTCGTGATCCTGTGATGCAAGGCATTTTCTCCATCCACTCCTGTACAACAGCACAACTCTGCGCAGTAAAACAACAGGCTTCCCATAAGATCTTCAGCCTTTTCCGGATTTGCAGAGGCAATGCTTTCAAGAACAGCCCTAATGGAGCAGATAATTTCCGCGGCTGAGCGGGGAACAACGGAAATGCTTTTAAACAATCCGATCAGCTTCTCAGCATAAAGAAGAGAGGGAAGGCCGGATGAAATGCCTTTCAGGGACGCTGAGAAGGAGGTGGAGCCCCGCTCTTTCCGTTTGATTGATTCCCATTCGTTTTCTGAGGAACCATCGGATGCGGGATCTCTTCTACCGAAGACAGCCGGATGCCTGCGGATCATTTTATTGCAGATTCCCGTCAGAATATCCTGTATCGTGAATTCATCAAAACTCTTCCCGATGGATGCATGAAAAACGATCTGGAAGAGAAGATCTCCAAGTTCTTCCTGGAGATGGACGTCATCCTGTTCATTGATTGCATCAACGGCTTCCCAGGCTTCTTCAATTAGGTACCGCCTGAGTGTGATGTGTGTTTGTGCGCGATCCCATGAGCATCCCTCCGGAGATCGCAAAAAGTCCATGATTGAAAGAAGATCAGAAAAATTCTTTTTGCTTCTTTCCGCACAGGGCTTTCCTTTAACTGCAACGGCAGTCAGGTGATTGTAAAAAGGCTGCCTGTCAAGTTCATACAGGGGAACAGTTTTGACAATTCCTTTTTCGTTCAGAAGCAGAATGCTGTCATCATCGGAAAACCAGGATAACAGGCGGTTCTTTATTTCACCGGCGGTTAATTCATCGTTGACCTCTGTGACAAGCAGGGAAATATCCGGTATGATTTCCGAGCTCAGCAAATTCCTTGCCGTACATATGTGTACATTCGAAGTGTCCATATAACAAAGGCAGGAAGGCAGGTACAGATCGGCATACGAAAAACCGGGAACTGATACGATTTTTCCGTGTTCCGGCATGTTTGTATACAAGGCTTTAACTGTTTCATCCGATGAGGAATCGGAAACAGCATAGACGACTTCACCGTGCTGACGGGCTTCCTTCCAGATGAATGCTGAAATGGATGCGGAAAGCTCGTCAAAATCCTCCGCTGTATCATACAGATCGTCTGTGGAGTGGAAAGGGATACCATTCTTTGTCAGCCAGTGGGCAAGAGGATGTACGGATGTGCGAAGGATCAAAGGCGCGGAGCCTGTCAAAAGACTTTGGGTGACGGAATTCATCAGATCAGGATCTCCGGGACCAACGGAAGCAACCTTGATAATACATTTCATGCTCTTCTCTTCCTTCTGCGCAACACGCTCAGATCTTCCGGCTTTACAGCTTTCAGCAACCAGGCAGAAACGGCAAAAACGGATATGCCGAGAAGAATCTCAAGGATTGTGCTTATTCGCCCAAAGGGGAGAATCAATTTCAAAATCCAGACTGCAATTCCCATCAGCGCAGAAGCGGCAGCCGGCTTGAATACCCAGGAAACCCAGTCGAAGCTCATCCCGGCAGATTTGCAGACAAAAACTATGTTCAGTATCATTACCAACAAATAGCAGGCGATGGATGCATACGGTCCGCCATGAATGTCGATTCCGGGAGTGCCGATCAGCAGATAATTCAGCAGGATCTTTACCGCCACACCGGCAATCATTGTATACATGGCAAGGCGCTGCTTCCTTAAACCCTGCAGAATACTGCTTGTAGCCTGAACAACGGTAAAAAGGACAACGGTCAGCGCGGAGAAAGTCAGAAGCTCAGAAGCAAGACGGAGCTTGGCAGGCGTGAATGAAGACACATCTCCGTACAGGAAGAAAACTATTTCAGAGGAAAGCATGCTTAAACCGATGGAGCAGGGGAAACCGATTAAAAACGCAAATCGTATTCCTGTGTGACTCTCCCGCCGGACACCGTTCATATCATTTGCAGAGCGGCAATAGGAGATAACGGGGACAAGGCTCATGGAAATAGCCAGCGCCAATGCGGTAGGAATGTTAATTAATCGTATGACCACGCTGGTAAAAACACCGTATGAACTCTTGGCTACGCTCAACTCCAGTCCGGCGTTTTCCATACGGTCGATCATCATTGCTGAATCAATAAACTGGGATAAGGGAATAATGCAGGCACTGATCGTTATCGGTATAGAGATAAGAACCAGGCGCTTCATGAGGGACCTGGAAGAAGGAGAGGATTGTTCTGATAACTGGGATATGGTATTGAAATCCTTTCTTCTGCGCAGATACAATACCAGCATATATATCAGTGCGAAGATTTCGGATAAAGTTATTCCAAGCAAGGCTCCGGCTGCGCCATACTGCACACGTATGATCTGATCTGCCTGATTTCCGGCAAAAAATGTATATCCGTACCAGGCAAAGAAAAGGGAAAGAAATACTTTTCCGACCTGCTCGATGAGCTGGGAGATCGCAGTAGGAACCATATCCTGCTGTCCCTGGAAAAAGCCTCTGAATGCAGACAGCGCACAGACAATTGCCACACAGGGAGAGATTGCGTAGAAACCGAGAGCGGTTTCTTCGGCGTTCGTCATCAGCGTGAGCTGACGATTCAGAAGGACCATCAGGATCGAAAAGAACAAGCCGATGGTGAAAAGGATTTTCATTGCGGCATAAAACACGTTCTTTGCGCTGCGCGGATCATCCTTTGCAAGAAAACCGGCAACCATTCTCGAAACCGCAACCGGAAGGCCTGCGCTCGAAATTGTCAGCAGCAAAGCATAAGTGGGATATACAAGGTAAAATGCGGTAGCGATATCCGCGTCGATTCTGTTCAGGAAAATGGAGAAGAAAACGCCGACAAATTTGCAGACGATGCCTGCGATGCCGAGAACCGAAATCCCTTTGGCGACGGATTTTGTCTGACCGGGCATAGTGTTTCCTCCTGAGAAATATAGGGATCAGTATTTTTGCCAGGCACTCCTGGTGAACAGGATAAACATGGGAAGAAGCTCAAGTCTTCCGAAGAGCATCAGCAATGAGCCGACAGATTTGCCCCAGATGCCGAATCCTGCAAAATTGTCCACGGGGCCAACAGCGCCGAGGCCCGGGCCGACATTGCTGACGAGGGTCAGAGACGCGGTAAGATTGGTCAGGACATCGAATTTTCCATCCAGGGAGAGCAGGAAAGAACCCAGAAGAACAAGCGCTACGTACATTACAGCGAATTGCGCAACCTGGGAAACAATGCTTTCATCCACGGCTTTGTGGTCAATACGGATTACATCCACCTTTTTCGGGCGGCCTGTTGACAGGATATTCCGCCTGGAAAGTTTAAAAAGCATGGAAATCCGGACTACTTTGATTCCGCCTGCCGTAGACCCGGCACAGGAGCCGATCAGCATTGCAAGCAACAGAAGAATCTGCGATGCAGCGGGCCATTTGCTGAAGTCGGCAGTAACAAAACCTGTTGTTGAGATAACGGAGGAAAGCTGGAAGGAACTGTATCTGAGGGAGGTCAGATAAGACGGAATGAGGCCGGCATCCTGGTTCTGGCGCTGCAGCGAAGCCTGGTAAAACCCTGTATTAAAAACGGAGATCAGAATAATAAATACAATAAAAATGAATAAATAGCATCTGAATTCTTCGTCCTTCCAGAAGGCTTTAAAATGATCGCCAATCAGGAATTTATAATACAGCGCAAAATTGATCCCAAACATGAACATGAAAAGTGTAATAACGATTTCAACAGCGACGTTCTCAAAGGCCGCTATGCTTGCTCCGTAATTGCTGAATCCTCCTGTTCCTGCCGTGGCAAAGGAGTGAACAGCAGCATCATAGGGCGACATTCCGCAAAGCAAAAGTGTAACAAACTCGAGGGCAGTAATTGCTATATAGATCCGATACAGTATTTTGGCAGTTTGTCCTGTTTTTGGCACGAGCTTGCTCAGGGAAGGGCCGGGACTTTCCGCTTTAACCAGATGCGCGGTCCTTCCGGTCAGCTTCGGAAGAAGTGCAAGCGTAAGAACCAGGACACCCATACCGCCGATCCAGTGAGTGGTTGCACGCCAGAAAAACACACCGTGGGGATAATGATCAAAATGAGTAACTACAGTAGCGCCGGTGGTTGTGAAGCCGGAGACTGCCTCGAAGTACGCATCTTCGAAACGGGGAAGCACTCCGGAAAGCATATAGGGAAATGCGCCGAACAGGCTCATCAGGATCCAGCCCACGGCGACGATAATAAAACCTTCCTTCAGCCTGAGGTATGAATTCCGGTCTGTCTTTGGAATGAAATACAGGGACGCGCCTGTAAGCAAAGCTGCGATCATACTGATTCCCATAGCCTGCGCATCTCCATCCCGGTGGAAAAGCGCAATGATGAAGGCGGGAATCATTGCCAGACCTTCAATTGCCAGAATAGCCCCAAGTACGCGTATGATTAACTTGCGATTCATCGGTAGAGCACCTCATTCAGATCGGAGATGCCGAGATTCCGGGAAACAATGATCACATGATCTCCTTCCTCAATACGGTCATTTCCGAAAGGAATAATGATTTTTCCCTGGTGAACGATAACAGATACCAGCGAACCTTTTCTTGTATTAAGGTCCTTCAGTTGTATTCCTATGTACGGGTCACCTTTCCGGGCGATAAACTCTATTGCTTCCGCGTTGCCGTCAATCAGTCTGTAAAGGCGCTCGATATGCGTTCCGTTGCTGTTTTCCCGGGCGCGGACATAGCGCAGTATTGTGGAACTGGTAATGACCTGCGGACTGATTACGGAATCCAGGCCAAGGTCATTCAATATATCCATATATGCCATCCGGCTGCTTTTTGCGATCGTTTTCTGGACGCCGCTGCGTGAAGCATAGAGAGCAGTCATAAGGTTTTCCTCGTCACGGTTGCTGAGGGAAACAAAAGCATCCACCTGTGACAATCCCTGCTCCTGAAGCAGGTCCTGATCAGTACCGTCTCCCTGAATGACATCCACCCGCGGCAGCTGTTCGCTAAGGGTTCTGGCTTTTTGAGGATCCATCTCAAAAAGCGTAACATGTATTCCCATCGGGACAATAAGCCTTGAGAGGTAATAGGATATTCTGCCGCCGCCGAGCAGCATTACACTTCGGACCTTCTGGCTGTTCCGTCCGAGAAAGCGGAAAAACTCGGTGATTGTAACCATGTCTCCGGAAACAAATACTTTATCACCGGGGAGAATAACGAAACTGCCATCCGGAATGATTACGCTGTTGTTTCTCTCAACCATTGTGTAGAGAATCCTGGGCAGTTTCGGTACTTTTTCGGCAAGATCCTTCATCGGGATTCCAACAATCAGATCCTTTTCAAGCGCGCGGAATTCGACCATTTCAACCTGGCCGCGCGCGAAGGATTCAATACTTCCGGCAAAGGGATAGCGAAGAAGCCGGCTGATTTCCAGTGCTGTTGCTCTTTCCGGATTTATAGCTACATCGATACCAAGCTCGTTCTGAAGCAAAGTCTGGCTTTCGTTGAATTCAGGATCCCTGATTCTTGCGATTGTATATTGCGCTCCGAGACGCTTTGCAATCAGGCAGGCCAGCATGTTGCTTTCATCGCTTTCTGTGGAGGCGATTACGATGTTTGCCTTGTCCACACCGGCTTCAAGCAGGATCTTGGCATTGGCGCCGTTTCCTTTCAGGCAGATCACATCAAGCGAACTCATGCAACGGTCAATGACCGCATCGCTTTTATCAATTACAATCACATCGTGCTCTTCCTGCGTCAGGTGCTCCGCCAGTGTATATCCGACTTTGCCTGCGCCGATAACGATGATCCTCATTCCGGACAATCCCCCAATACAAAATTCAAATTTCATTTTATCATTAATATGTAGATTTGGAAAGGGATGTGCCGGCATTGCATAAAACAACCGGATATTTGCGCCGCAAAACGAACTGCTTGCCGGAAAAAGGAATAAACTTGCGCAGGATATTGGAACATAGTATAATTTTTCAAAGAAAAGAAGGGGTGATTCATATGACGCGTAAGTTCATTTGTCTGTTGCTCTTATCTGCCCTCCTGGCATGCTGCTTTTCCTCCTTTGCAGAATCCGGAGCAGCTTCCGGCAGTGAAAGCCAGATGCCCGTTCAGACGACGGGGATAGATATACCCGTCTTTTCAGCGGAGGAAACCGGGGCTTTTGAAATTCCGGACAATGAAGCAATGAAAATGCTTCGGGATATGAAATGCGGATGGAATCTCGGAAACACATTTGATGCATTCGACGTCAGGAACTGGTTCAGAGGTCCCGAGCTGGAGATGGAAGCTGCATGGGTTCATGCGATAACTACGAAGGAGCTTATCTCCGCGCTGAAAAACGCAGGATTCAACACAATTCGAATTCCATCCACATGGTACGAGCACGTGGATGAAAACAATATTATTTCCGAGGCCTGGCTGAAACGGGTGAAGGAAGTTGCCGGCTGGGCACTGGATGAAGGCATGTATGTGATTGTTAATGTCCACCATGATGATCATTATAAGAAAGTGTATATGAATTCTGCCAGCTATGAGCAGACGGAAGAATACCTGTCCGCTGTGTGGAAACAGTTGGCGGAAACCTTCAGGGATTGTGATGAGCATCTGATCCTTGAATCAATGAATGAGCCCAGGCCCATCGGCCACCAGCATGAATGGTGGCTGGACGAATCCTGCGAAGACTGCCGGGATGCGGTGGAGTGCATCAATCAATTGAATCAGAAATTCGTGGATGTTGTACGCAGCACGGGAGGAAATAATACAAGCAGATACCTGCTGGTGCCGGGACACTGCGGAAGCCCGGAAGGGGCAACTTCCGGACTTTTCAGGCTGCCTGAAGATTCGGCTGAAAACAGAATCATGGTGGAGGTCCACGCTTACAGGCCGTATCCGTTCGCGCTCCAAAGCCTGCAGGACGGCGGTGTGGATTCCTTCAGCATCAGCAAAGATCGGGAGGATCTCATATCCTTCATGGATGCTTTATACAACAAATACATCTCCAAAGGCGTGCCGGTGGTTATTGATGAATTCGGCGCAAGGAAAAAAGGAGATAATCTGCAGGATCGCGTCAACTGTCTCGCGTTCTATACTGCAGCCGCAAAAGCAAGGGGGATTCCATGCTGCGTGTGGGACAATCATGTTTTCAGCGGAAACGAAAGCAAAGACGAGTTCTTTGGAATTATTGACCGAAATACGATCACCTGGAAGTATCCTGATATCGCCCTGGCAATAATAAGGAACAGCGAAAGTCAATGATGAAATAAAAGCAGCTTGCCAACAGGCAGGCCGCTTTTTTATGCGGAGAGTTAGGGATTTGAACCCTAGGTGAGGTATCACCCCACACACGATTTCCAGTCGTGCGCCTTAGACCACTCAGCCAACTCTCCATAACATGGTCACGGGAAATAATTATAGCCCGATTCAGGCATTTGTCAAGTGTGATTTCCGCCGGGGAAATCAGACCGGGATCCGTAGGGGGCGTTTGTTCATTCAGAGCCTTTTAAGCTTTTCAATTTCCTCCTGACTGAGATGGCGCCACTTTCCGCTGGGAAGGTCTCCAAGCGAAACAGGCCCGAACCCAACCCGCTTCAGGCTGACAACCTGGTGACCGACTGCGTTCAGCATCTTACGTACCTGACGGTTACGGCCCTCGTGGATGGAGATCAGCAGGACAGTATCAAACGTTTCATAACGAATCAACCTCACTTGTGCCGGGGAAGTCATTCTGCCGTCAATGATCACACCGCTGCGAAGAAGGCGGATTTCATCTTCCGTAACACGATTCGAGGCTTTTGTCAGATAGGTCTTGCTCACCTCATGGCTCGGATGAAGCACATGATTCATCATATCCCCATCATTGGTCAGCAGCAGAAGGCCTTCACTGTCATAGTCAAGCCGCCCGACGGGGTACAATCTTACAGGATAATCGCGAAATTTATCGAGAACAGTTGCGCGCCCTTCCGGATCGGAAACTGTGGAAACTTCACCGAGGGGCTTGTTGTACGCAATATAATGCTTTTCAGCCTGAATTTTGACTACTTTTCCGTTGACTTCTACCACGTCATTGCATTCATCCACCTGGAAACCCATTTCAGTGACAGTCCTTTGGTTGACTGTAACGCAACCGTCAGAAATCAATTTTTCAGAGTTCCGTCTGGAAGCTACACCGCAAAGAGCCAGATATTTCTGCAGTCTCATAGATATCATTTCCTTAACTGTTCAATAAAGTCACTTATCCGTCAAAAAGGGAGCACTGTCAAAGTCTGCCAGCGGGAGGTGTGTATATTTACGCTCTCCTGATTTCATTTCCGCAAGGGTATGCCCATTCCCCGTCAGCATATATTTATACGTGGTCAGCCCATCGAGCCCCATCGGACCCCTGGCATGAAGTTTTCCCGTAGCAATTCCGACTTCAGCCCCGAATCCGTAAACATATCCGTCTGCAAAGCGGGTGGACACATTCCAATATACTCCGGCACTGTCAACGGCATTCAGAAAGAAGGATGCTGTTTCCTGATTGCCTGTGACAATACAGTCGGTGTGGTGAGAGCCAAAGCGGTTGATATGATCCACAGCTTCCTGTGCTGAACCTACAATTTTAACGGACAGGATATAATCAAGGTATTCGCTGGACCAGTCATCATCCGAAGCAGGGATGCAGTCAATGATGGAGCGCGAAATAGTATCTCCGCGTATTTCAACGTTTTTTGAGCGCAGGGCTGCAGCTGCAGCAGGCAGAATTGACTGAGCAGCATCCTTGTGGACCAGCAGCGTTTCCATTGCGTTACATACGGACACGTTTTGGGTTTTGCTGTCAACAATGATACGGACGGCCATCTCCGGATCGGCATCCCTGTCAACATAAACATGGCAGATACCATCGGAATGCCCCAATACGGGAATCCTGCTGTTATCCATAATGTAACGGACAAAAGCGTTGCTTCCCCTCGGGATGATCAGGTCAATCAGTTCATCTTCCTTCAGCATGGCCGCGACATCTTCACGGGTTTCAAGCAGCTGTGAAGAATCTTCCGGAAGTCCGGAGTCAAATAATGCTTTCCGAACCAAATCAGACAGAACACGGTTTGTGCAAATGGCTTCGCTTCCGCCCTTCAGTAAAGCAGCGTTTCCGCTTTTAATGCACAGGGAGGCTATCTGGATCAAAGCATCCGGACGACTCTCGAAAATGACACCGATTACACCGATGGGGCACACGACGCGATAGAGATTCAGTCCCTCCGTAATTTCAGTGCCAAGCGTTATTTTGCCAATCGGATCCGGCAGTTCTGCGAGAGAGCGCAGTCCGCTGATGACCTGGTTCATTTTATCAGTATTAAACTGCAGGCGGTGCAGCAGGGGGGACGGGAGAGATGCTTCCTCAGCCGCAGAAAGATCCTTCCCGTTTGCAGAATATATTGCTTCAGCGTTTTCTTTCAGCAAACAGGCAAGCCGGTGAAGGAAACTGTTTCTTTGATCGTGCGTGGAGATGGACAGTTTCCTGTACGCGCTTCGGGCCTTGGAGGACATCTCATGCAGATTGTTCATCTTCCTGATTACCTTTCCATAATACTCCATTGCATTTTATCACAGTCAAACTGAATTGAAAAGATGAGGCACATGTGATACAATATGCTTGGGAGGAGTTGTACATGCCGCACCAAACAGGAATCAAGACAATTGCCCAGAATCGGAAAGCCTACCACGATTATTTTGTAGAGGACAGCATAGAGTGCGGTGTAGCCCTGTATGGAACGGAGGTCAAAAGTATCCGACTCGGGAAAGTAAACCTGAAGGAAAGCTGGGCACAGGTTCGAAAAGGCGAGGTCTGGGTTGAGGGGATGCATATCAGTCCGTATGAGCAAGGGAATATTTTCAACAGGGATCCGCTCAGAGGGAAGAAACTGCTTCTTCACAGGAATGAAATCCGGAAACTGGACAGCCTGATGATGCGACAGGGATATACACTTGTTCCGTTGGAGCTTTACCTGAAAGAAGGGCGGGTTAAGCTGAAACTCGGAGTGTGCAAGGGGAAACAGCTTCATGACAAAAGAGAAGCGATGGCCAAACGCGATTCTGATATGGAAATACGCCGTGCACTCAGAGCGAAACAGAGGACATAATTGCTGCTGACAGTTTGTGGGGATGATCC
>ODAI011972233.1_pt1 | contig 34913 bp, 25 predicted proteins | sample 1539321 | NCBI WGS metagenome assembly ODAI01 (sample SAMN02144231, study PRJEB22623) | gut metagenome | biome: sheep rumen | host: Ovis aries | place: New Zealand
TATTCTCTACATCGACATCATGAACAACATCTCCATCGACTGTGACTGCGATTCACATCCTCACGATCCTACCATCCAGGACATAGGAATCGCCGCTTCTCTTGACCCTGTCGCCCTTGACAAGTTCTGCCTCGATCAGGTTTTCAATCTTCCCAATGACGAGAACAATGATACCAAGGCTCTTCTCGAAAGGATCAACGCCCGTCATGGAACGAGGATTGTTTACCGCGGAGAAGAAATGGGACTGGGAACAACGAATTACAAGGTTGTCAACCTGTAGACAAGCTGCATAGACATGGAACTGAAAGAGGCCGGAATAATCTCCGACCTCTTTTTTGCATGGACTTCGGTGTAATCTACTCCGTAGTCTCTTCGCTTTTCTCTTCTGCGGAAGGTTTCTCTTCCGTGACTTCTTCCTCTACCGTAACGGGGGCAGGGTCAGGTATAGCAGGTGTGGGCTGCTGCTCTTCAGCCTCAATCGCCTTCTCCTCGTCTTCCCGCTCTTTGGCGAGTTTTTCCGCATGCTCCCTCTGTGCCCTTTCGACGGATACGCTTCGCTTGAGAACGAATCCGCTTCCGAGGTATTTGGTCCGGACCTCTTCATCGGCAGCCAATGACTGGGGCGTTCCCTGCTGGAGGATGGATCCTTCGTAAAGAAGATATGCACGGTCAGTGATGGCGAGGGTCTCTCCTACGTTGTGGTCAGTGATGATGACACCGATATTCTTGTACTTGAGCTTCGCGATGATGTACTGGATATCCTCGACCGCGATGGGGTCGACTCCGGCGAACGGCTCATCCAGAAGGATGAACTTGGGGTCGATGGCGAGGGCGCGTGCGATTTCGCAGCGCCTTCTTTCACCTCCCGACAGTTGTATTCCGAGACTTTTGCGTACTTTCGAGAGGTTGAATTCATCAATGAGGGATTCGAGCCTTTCCTTCCTTTCGGCTTTGGACATGTCGCTCATCTCCATGACGGACATGATGTTGTTCTCGACCGACATTTTCCTGAATACGGAAGCTTCCTGGGGAAGGTAACCGACACCCTTCTGCGCCCGTTTGAACATAGGAAGCCCAGTGATGTCCTCGTCATCCAGGAAAATCTTTCCCGCATTGGGCACGATCTGCCCCGTGATCATATAGAAGCTTGTGGTCTTTCCGGCGCCGTTGGGTCCGAGGAAACCGACGATTTCCCCTTGCTCGACTTCCATCGATACGCCTTTTACGACGGTTCTGACGCCGTATTTCTTTACGAGACCTTCACACCTTAGTTTCATTGCTGTTTTTCGATTGTCGTTAAACATCCAGTCCGAAATCCTTTATCAGCTCCTTGACTTCGGGATTGGTGGTCATAAGCGCTTCCGCTTTTTCCTTGGCCGTGTAAGGGACGGCCTCCTTCGGTTCATCCACTGCCAGGTCGATGATGAGTTTGACCTTGGAAGACTGGAGCTTTCGCATAAGTTTCTCTTCCAGCTGACTTCTCATGGATTCCTGGAGCCACTGCTGCTGTGCGGTGTTCATCGCGAAGAAGGATACGAATTTCACGCCGTCCTTTTCTGATATCTCGACCTTGTGGGATGACAGCGCTGCTGCGAGTCGGGGTTTGGAAGCGTAGTCCTCCGCCAGACTTTTCCAGGCATCCTGTATCGCTTCGTCTGAAGGGATCTCATTGCCCGTGATGATCGGGGAAGCCTGTTTGGGACCCGAGGACGATTCCTCGCCGATAGCTGAAATGGAAAGGGATGATCCGCTTCTTGCCGGCCTTCTCCTTTCTCTTGCGGGAGTCTCGGCTTTGGGCTCGGGTGTAACTGCGGCAGCGGGTGCGCTGACGGCCGGAGCCGGCTTCTCTTCAGGGTTTTCCTGTGGAGGATTCTTCTTTTCCGGGGTCTGGACAGGGGGAGCCTGTACCGTGGGGCGTTGCTGGGGAAGAGGAGTTGCTGCGGTTTTGGGGGCCGGAGCGGCAACTGCCGCGGGACGGAGGGAGACCTCTCCCGTACCGCAGAGGAAACTGAGTTTCATCAACATGAACTCAATGTGCAGCCTCGGGTTGATGCTGGCCCTGTATCCGGCTTCACATGCTGTCGTTATCGAAAGGGCATCGAAGAGGAACTGTATGGGGCAGGCAGCGGCTTGGGCGGCGTATTTTTCCTTGAGGGAACCGGGCAGATTGAGCAGGGCGTCAAGCGAACCGCTCTTGGCGACCATCAGGTCCCTGAAATGGGAACTGAGGGCTCCGACGAAATGCAGCGCGTTGAATCCTTTCGAGAGGACTTCGTCGAATTTGAGCAAGGCTCCCTGGTAATTGCCGCTGAGGAAGAAGTCCACCAGCTGGAAGCAGTGCTCATGGTCGAGGACGTTGAGGTTTCTCTGGACATCTTCGTAGTGGACATCGGTTCCGCAGAACGCCACGGTCTGGTCGAAGATCGTGAGGGCGTCCCTCATCGCTCCGTCCGCTTTCTGTGCGATGATATGGAGCGACTCGTCATCGATTGTGATGTTCTCCTTGGCGGCTATGTCCCTCAGGTTCCTGACGATGTCGGGAATGGAAATCCTGTTGAAGTCGTATGTCTGGCACCTGGACAGGATGGTGGGCAGAATCTTGTGCTTCTCGGTCGTGGCCAGAATGAATATAGCATGAGCCGGGGGTTCCTCGAGGGTCTTGAGGAAGGCGTTGAAAGCGGCCTGGGTCAGCATGTGGACCTCATCGATGATGTAGACGCTGTACTTTCCTACTTGGGGAGGGATCTGTACCTGGTCCATCAGGGCCTTGATGTCATCAACACCGTTGTTCGAGGCCGCATCCAATTCATGGATGCAGTATGACCTTCCCTCCTGGAAGGAGATGCAGGACTCGCAATGTCCGCATGGTTCCATGTTCTCGGAAGGATGCTCACAGTTGATGATTTTTGCGAATATTCTGGCTGCACTGGTCTTTCCCACTCCTCTCGGACCGCAGAACAGATACGCATGGGCGAGCTGGTTCCTCATGATGGAGTTCTTCAGCGTCCTTGCGATGTTGTCCTGCCCGATGAGGGATTCGAAAGAATCCGGGCGGTATTTTCTGGCTGATACTATATACTGCGACATATCTTGTCCCCCGGAGGTCATAAGCCGGGTATCAAATACAAAAATAGGTATTATTTTTCACTATTTCGCTAACTTTGCATTTGCCGAAAATGATTTGGACTTTTGAAAAGACTGCGATGAAAAAGATTATCATATTATTGTCACTTGTCCTGGTGAGCGTGAATGCGTTTTCGCAGGCCCAGATCACGACGAAGAAGGAGAAACTCTCCGACTTCACGATGAAAACGACCAAGATTGTTCTCACCGGGAATGAATTCCTTGACCAGTCGCTCAAGGACGCCGCACGCAATTCCTGGACGATATCCCCTTATGAGGTGTGCACCGCCGAGGAATTCGCAACTATTAAGAAGGATCCCAAGTATTATTTCCTAATGGTAGTTCAGATGGGAGGGAAGTCTTCCCTTCAGGGCATTTCGTATCTGACGCTGGTCAAAGGAACCCAAGGGGCCGAGAAACTCTCCGACATGCTTGAAGTCGTGAACTTCCCGATATGCGCTTCCGACATTCCTTCAGGCAGGGAAGCGACATTCCTCCCGGCGATTCTGGATATAATCCAGAGTTATGTCGAGAATTCCACAATCCATGGCTTCAAGTCTTTGAAGGCGACGCGGAAAATGCGTTCGACTTCCGGTATGTCCATCCTCTTTGTCGAGGATGACCTTGCCTCGAATGTTGACGAGGCTTTCCGCAGGAAATTTCTTGACAACGAGATGAGGATTGTCGAAGAAGAGGAACAGGACGATGCCGCCATGAACGGAACCCGACACACGATCCTCAGTTACGTCATCGCTCCGGGATTCGCCGAAAAAGGTGCGGTCTGTTATCGACTCATGATAGATGCCCGTACACATGAACTGTACTATTACAAGAAGGCAAAAGCCGGTCCCCATGGACCGGGGTTCACAAGAGGGGAACTCGCCGGTTTCGCTTCGCACAGAAGATAGAGTAGAGGTTATTTAGGATTTTTGATGCTGACAGGAACTGCACCATGCGGCATGAGGTATGCCGTACATAAAGCCGGTAGCGCTGTAGCTTACTGCGCACTGAGCATAAAGGTAGGAACGAGGGATGAGGACGGATTCCACAGCGGAATCGCCCACTTCACCGAACATACGATATTCAAAGGGACAAAGAAGAAAAGCGCATCCGTCATAAACGGCTATCTTGACCGTCTTGGCGGAGAGCTCAACGCATATACCACCAAAGAGGAGATAGTCCTTCACGCCACAGTCCTGAAGGAGGACTTCCGGAAAGCCGGGTCACTTCTTCTGGAACTCGCGTCCTCTTCCGTTTTCCCGGAAAAGGAAATCGAGACGGAAAGGGGAGTGGTGATAGATGAGATCCAGTCGTATAAGGATTCTCCGGCAGACGATGTGTATGACCGTTTCGAAGAGAAGATTTTCGAGGGACATCCACTTTCCAAACCGATCCTCGGGACAGTCTTGTCCGTGAAGAAGATCACCTCGGAGGAACTCAGGCGCTTCGTGTCCGAGAAGTTCATCCCCGGCCTTATGGCCTTGACGGTAGTCGCTCCGCTCGAAGAGAAGCTTCTCGAAAAGGATGTCCTCAAGATGATATCGAAGTTCTTCGGTGAGACCCCTTCCGAGATTCCCGCCCGCCCCCTGTCGACGCCGCTTTTCCGCAAATTCGATATAAGGACGGACAAGAGGAATCATGAGGTCAATGCGGTGATAGGTGGCCTCGCGCCTTCACTTTATGAAGAGAAGGACAGATATGCTGCGATTCTGATGAGCAATATCCTCGGCGGACCGGCTTCGAATTCAATCCTGAATTCCGTCCTCAGGGAGAAGAACGGCTGGGTTTATGCCGTAGAGACATCCTACACGCAGTACAGCGACAGCGGGCTCCTGGCCGTATGCCTGGGCTGTGACAAGTCCAATCTGGACAAATGTCTGGTGGCTGTCAAAAAAGAGATAGTGAGGCTTCAGACGATACCGCTCACTCCCGCAAAACTTTCCGCAGCGAAAAAGCAGCTTCTGGGACAACTTTCCATCAGCGGTGACAACGGAGAATCCCAGTGCCTTTCGATGGGAAAGAACCTCCTTTCCTTCGGAAGGATCAGTCCCAACGGTGAAATCCGCTCCAAGATCGGTGAAATTTCTTCGCAGGATATCCTTGATGTCGCGCGGCGTATCTTCGACCCTTCAAGGACGTCCACTCTGATTTTCCTCTGATTACTGAACTATCCCCTCCGAAAATGGAATCTCCTCAAGACAAATACCTCCGCTCCCATACCACTCCTCAGGGAGAGGCTCTTTCGTGGATTGAGAAACAGACCAACATCAAGACCAACTTCCCCCAGATGCTTTCCGGTGCTGTCCAGGGAAGGCTTCTGACGATGATCGTCCAGATGATGAGGGCCGAAAGGGTCCTCGAGATCGGCTGCTTCACCGGTTATTCGTCGGTAGCCATGGCAGGCGGACTTCCCGAAGGCGGACATATCGACACTCTGGAGATAAATGATGAATTGGAAGATCTCATCAGAGAGGGATTCCGCCGTGCCGGGTTCGACGACAGGATCACTCTTCACATAGGCGACGCGAAGATGACGCTTGCAGGCCTGTCCGCCGAAATAGAGCGGGGGATCCGTCAGCCTTATGACCTTGTCTATATGGATGCGAACAAGAGGGAGTATTGTGATTACTTTTCTTACCTCATCGGAATGGTGCGGCCGGGTGGATTCATCCTTGCCGACGATGTGTTGTGGGACGGAAAGCTCTACGAGGAAAAATTGCCCGTGGACCGGCAGACGCAGGGCATAGCCAAATTCAACGATATGGTCGCTTCCGATGACAGGGTGGAAGTTGTGATCCTTCCCCTCAGGGACGGATTGAGCATTATCCGCAGGAAACCATAAAAAAGCGATTCCCGTTTTTGTGGGGAATCGCATCGTGAACAGTCTTTACGGAACCCGATCTACCGGGCTTCAAGAACCAGCACATGGCTTGAGTATCCCTGGAGCCTCATCTTTTCCATGTAATTGTCGGGATATGAGGGGATGTCAAGACCGTTTTCCATCAGGAATTTTCCGGTGAAGGATTTACCCTCGAAGGGGAGGGAAACGTCTGAGAGTTTGTCGATTTCCCTGACGGTATATACCCTGTCCGGATCCAGACCCGCCATCTTCACCCTGGGGAGATGCTGGTCATAGAAGTGTTCGGTCTTCCACCAGAAGAATACGGCCCGATCCTTCGACTCGTCGCAGTACATGAGTGAAGCCAGACCCTTGTTTTCGTAAGGGGACAGAAGCCTGTAGAGGTCTCCGAACTGGATTGTGGGCCTCACTTCCTTGTATTCGCTTATCGCCTTCTGGCAGAATTTTATCTCAGCTTCGCTCATGTCCTTGGGCTGGAGTTCCATTCCGAGCCTTCCGCTCATGGCCACATCGATCCTGAATTTGAGTGGTGTGACCCTCATGTTCGTATGGTTGGGGACGGTGCTTATGTGCGAAGCCATCGCGATCGAGGGGAAGAAATACGATGTTCCCCACTGCATGTATATCCTCTGCAGGGCGTCCGTGTTGTCGCTTACCCAGAATTCGTCGAACCAGGGCAGAATGCCGTAGTTGGCCCTTCCGCCGCCGCTGGCGCAGGCCTGGATGGTGAGGTCAGGGTATTTGGACCTGATCCTGTCGCACACCTTTGCGAATCCGCGGTGGTACTCGATGTTGAGCCGGCTCTGCTCATCCTTCGGGAGATAGTTGCTGCCGTGGCTCTGTATCGACATGTTGGCGTCCCACTTTATGTAGTCGATTCCGGGATATTTCGTCATCAGTTCATCGACGATCCCGAATGCGAAATCCTGCACTGCCGGATTGCTGAGATCCAGAACAAGCTGCGTTCCGCCCCTTCCGGTGGACACCTCTCTTCCGGGTGCGTTGATGACCCAGTCCGGATGTTTTTCATAAAGTTCGGAAACGCTGTTGGTCATCTCGGGCTCGATCCATATTCCGAATTTGATCTTGTGGGAGTCGGCCGCATCCACGAGCCACTGGATTCCGTGGGGGAGTTTGTTCTCGTCCCCCTGCCAGTCCCCGAGGGAACTGTTGTCCGTTTTTCTGGGATATTTCACTCCGAACCATCCGTCATCCATGACGAAGAGCTCACCGCCCATCATCGCGATGTCGGCCATCATCTTGTCCATGGTCGGCTCGTTGATGTTGAAATACACTCCTTCCCAGCTGTTGAGGAGGATCTTCCTCTCCTTGTCTCCGTGGGCCAACTTGTGCGCCCTCGCCCAGCGGTGGAAGTTCCTCGAGGCTCCGCTGAGGCCTTCCGATGAGAACGTGAGGGCGAGCTCCGGAGTGGTGAAGGTCTCTCCCTTTTTCAGCGGATAGGAGCTGTTGTCGGGATTGATGCCGGCGGTGAAGTGATGGTAATCCGTGTCATTGGTGACGACCTCGAGAAGATAGTTGCCGCTGTAACAAAGGGCTGCACCGATGACGTCTCCTCTGTTTTCGGACGGTTTTCCGTCAAGGCTGAACATGATCTCAGCATGGGAGGTCTGTGCGTTTCTCACACCGTCCTTGTTTTCGATCTTGAGGGTACCGGGGCGGAGCTCTTCTTCAACGAGGGAGGCCTCATTCGCCCATGTCCCGGTGAAATGGCTCGCCCAGACTTCGCCTCTCCTTATGGGGAGGTATCCGGAATCGAATTTCCTCAACACGACAGTTCCTTTCGTCCCGTTCAAGATCTCTGTCCAGGTCTCGATCATGTCGACGTCCTTGTAGGCTTTGTAGTTGACGTTGACGGTTATGGGTTGGACTTTGTCCTTGAGGACGAATGTCGTCAAGACGGCGTCCTCCGGAGCGTTGTATCCGTTGGAAGGGGAGTGTATGTCTTTTCGGGTGTAACTGTCCAGGACGAGTTCAAGCGCCATGCTCCCGTCAGGGAGGGTGGCGGCAAGGGCATCCAGGGTGATGTTGCCGTGCCCATAGACGGGATAAGCGTCATATGCCCTGAATCCGGATTCTGTGAGAAGGGAGGCGTCCCTGTCGGAAAGTGCCTTGCCGAAATAAACGATCCGGAGGTGTTCGCCTTTTGTGGCTTCGAGCACCAGTGAGGCCCCTTTGGTGGATACGGTCACTTTCTCGGCACGGCACAGTGATGTGGCCGAGAGCATAAGTGACAGCGCCAGGAGAGTTTTTGAGATAAACTTCATATGTGCAGTTTTTTTGGTTATCGTGAATGCAAGTGGTATTCTCTTGACAAAGTTAACTTTTGTCGGATTGTGGACAAAAGAAAGTGGGGCAATTGTGCCCAAAAGGTCAAAAGACTCAAAAAGATGGTCACATAAGTATCATCAGTGGTACTTGTTGACTTCGGATGAGATTGCTATGCCCGGAGACAAATATCCCCGCCTTTTCGGGGCGGGGAAAATCTATACCGTTGGGCGTTTTCCGTATTCTACACGAAGTCTTCCACATCCTGGGCGGAGACGGGGTTCCCTCCGAGGATGAGGAGCCTTTCGACGACATTCTGCAGTTCACGGATGTTTCCCGGCCATGAGCGCTTCTGAAGGGCCTCGATGGCTTCGGGGGTGAACTTCACTATGCTTTTTCCGCTTTCGGCGCAGCTCTGCTCCACGAAATAATTCACAAGAAGAGGGATATCCTCTTTCCTTTCGTCCAGAGATGGAACGTGGATGGGGATGACGCACAGGCGGTGATACAGGTCCTCTCTGAAGTTTCCTTTCTCGATTTCCTTGAGGAGGTCCTTGTTTGTCGCTGCGATTACGCGGACATCGACCGTTATGTCCTTGTCGCTTCCCACGCGGGAGAGTTTCTTCTCCTGGAGAACCCTCAGAACCTTCGCCTGGGCGGCGAGGCTCATGTCGCCGATCTCGTCGAGGAAAAGGGTTCCCTTGTCGGCCTGCTCGAATTTGCCCTTGTGCTGCTTGATGGCCGAAGTGAAGGAACCTTTCTCATGGCCGAAGAGTTCGCTTTCGATGAGTTCCGAAGGAATGGCTGCGCAGTTGACCTCCACGTAAGGCATGGCGCTTCTTTCGCTCTGCTGATGGAGACTCTGGGCGACGAGTTCCTTTCCGGTACCGTTCGAGCCGGTGATAAGGACCCTGGCGTCTGTGGGGGCAACCTTCTTGATGATTTCCCTCACGTGCTGGATGGCCTTGGATTCACCGATCATCTGTTTGCCGTAGACCTTCTTCTTGAGGATCTTGACGTGATTCTCGAGATTGGCCTTGTCCGTTGCGTTCTTGATGGTGATGAGTATGCGGTTGAGGTCGAGCGGCTTCTGGATGAAGTCGTAGGCTCCCTTTTTGATGCAGTCGACAGCGGTGTCGATGTCCCCGTGTCCGGAGATCATCACTACGGCTGAATCAATGCCTTCTTCCCGGAGTTTGGTCAGAACCTCAGTGCCTTCCATTCCCGGCATCTTGATGTCGCAGAAGATGACGTCATATCTCTCTTTGCCCGCGGCTTCGAGAGCCGACGGCCCGTCTTCTGCGGTGTCAACCTCGTAACCTTCGTCCATCAGTATTTCTTTGAGGGAATTGCGGATCGCCCGCTCGTCGTCTATTACCAGTATCTTCATATCACACGTCGTTTGTTTGGTCCGGGTTTTTCCCGGCATTTGTACAGTTAAGCAAATATCGGGCAAAAAAAGTTTTGTTTCAGCATTTTTTGGTAATTTTGTGAACTTGCTTCCGAAGGGGGTATAACGCAAAAACACAAATCATGAAAGTTCCCGACATCATAATAGCCATCGACGGATTCTCGGCTACAGGCAAAAGTACTCTCGCGAAACTGATCGCGAAGGAATTCGATTTCGTATATCTGGACTCAGGAGCCCTCTACAGGGGTGTCACTTTGCATGCTCTTGAAAACGGCTTCATCGACAAGGACAACAACATCGATCTTGAAGGGCTGAAGAAGAGCCTTGACGAAGGATTGGATCTTCATTTCGAGTCCGACGGAGGCCAGAGCCACACTTTCATCGGGGAAAGGGACATCGAGTCCGAAATCAGAACCCTCAGGGTCTCCTCCTCGGTAAGTCCCATAGCGGCCGTTCCCTTTGTACGCGCCTTCGTGGACAATATCCTTCATGCCGCCGGCAGGAAAGGAAGGGTCGTAATGGACGGAAGGGATATCGGTACGGCTGTTTTCCCCGACGCGCAGGTCAAACTGTTTGTCACCGCGGATCCGGATGTCAGGGCTCAGAGGCGCTTCGACGAACTCAAGGCCAAAGGAGAGAATCCGGTTTTTGAAGAGGTCAAGAAGAACCTCGAAGAGAGGGATTATATAGATTCGCACAGGGAGACCAACCCTCTCCGCAGGGCTGACGACGCCTTCGTGATGGACAACTCCGACATGACTCTCCACGAGGAGATCGTATGGACGAGGGGCTTCCTTATGGGCCGCTTCGGAATCCTTGAGCTTACTACAGCATCTTCTTCAAATGCCGGCCAGTGTTGAGATAGACTCCCATTCGGGTTTTTGCGGCGGAGTCATCCGCGCCATAGGACAGGCGGAGGATTACCTGTCGGAGGGGAAGGGCAAGACCCTTTACTCCCTTGGTTCCATCGTCCACAACGAGGCGGAACTCTCCCGTCTCGAGGGCAAGGGACTGGTGACGATAGGAAAGGTCTCCGACCTCGAGGGCAAGCCCGGATCAACTATGCTTATACGTGCCCATGGCGAACCGCCGGAGACTTATTCGGCGGCAAGGGATCTCGGTCTTGAGGTGATAGATTGCACGTGCCCCGTCGTCCTCCGACTGCAGCAGAAGATCCTTTCGTCATATTCCAGGGTGAAGGAGAGGGACGGCCAGATCATCATTTTCGGGAAGGTGGGACACGCGGAAGTGCTCGGACTCGTCGGACAAGTCGGAGGAGATGCCCTCGTCATTGAGAACATGGGCATGCTCCGCGCCGCTTTGGGCCGTGGGGAGGTGAATCTCCGTGGTCCGGTTGAGGTGTTCTCCCAGACCACGAAAAGTCCGGCCGAATATGCGCGAATCTGTTCGGAGCTTGAGGACAGGATGGCCAGGGAAAATGAACTGTCAGTCGAGAGGTTCAAAGGAACGGGTCTGCTGGTAGTGCATGATACCATTTGCCGTCAAGTCGCCTCCAGACATTCCCAGCTGTCGGAATTCGCCATATCGCATGATATCATTGTATTTGTCGCCGGGAAGGAAAGTTCGAACGGGAAGGTTCTGTGCCAGCTTTGCAAGAGCGTGAACATCAGGACCTATCATGTCGGGGGAGTAGAGGACCTGAGACGCGAATGGTTCCGGTATGACGACAAAGTCGGAGTATGCGGAGCGACTTCCACTCCCAAGTGGCTGCTTGAATCCGTGGCCGAAGCCATAAGCGGCTATGCCGTTCCGTAATGCGTTATATCTCTATCTTTTAGGAGATATTATTGCACAAAAACGCATAATTTGTTACTTTTGCGTGATTTTCAATTAAGATCATCAAATTAATTTAATCCATATATGGCAACAACAGCTGATTTCAAGAACGGACTTTACCTCAATTTCAACGGCAAACCCTGCTCAATCGTATGGTTCCAGCACGTGAAACCCGGTAAGGGCCCCGCTTTCGTCAAGACAAAACTCCGCAATCTCGAAAACGGTCGTATCCTCGAAAACACCTTCACAGCCGGTGCTAAGATCGAGACCATCACCGTCGAGAGGCGTCCCTATCAGTTCCTTTATAGTGATGAGGACGGATTCAACTTCATGCATGAAGAGACTTACGAGCAGATTCATCTTCCCAAGGACGTTGTTGAGAACTCCGACCTTATGAAGGAAGGACAGCACGTTGAGATGATGTTCCTCACCGAGCCCGAAGAAAGGTGCCTCACCTGCGAGCTTCCCACCTATGTTGAACTCGAGGTTACCTATGCAGAACCTGCAGTCAAGGGCAATACCGCTTCCACCAGCGCACTCAAGGAAGTCACACTCGAGACTGGTGCCAAGATCATGGTTCCCCTCTTCATCAACCAGGGAGAGAAGATTGCCGTCAACACTTCAGACCGTTCTTACGGACAGAGGGTGTAAGGCTTTCTTATTGCGATACGTTTATGAGGCTGACTGAAATTTTGGTCAGCCTTTTTCGTTGTTTTTGCTCATGGTTGAATTCAGTCTCACTCGCAAAAACCATAAAAATCAAGAAAGGCAACCATCATCACGACGATCGCCTTTCTAAACCCTATTATTATCAACTAAACTAACCGACTTATGAAATAGCAAAGCGTGTGCCAAACTTTATTTTGCACAAAAAAAGAGGAAAAATTCTATGAATTTCCTCTGAAAAAGCCTCAAAAAACGTCGGAATCCCGCTATTGGGATGTCTGAGAGGACTTTTCGATCTTTATTTGTTGGATTTTGTAGTTGTTGTCCTTGTAGTTCACGAATATCGTGACTTCGAACACTTCTCCTCCCGCGTTGAGTGAACCGAGAGCGTATTTCATGTTGGAACGGCCGGCCGTGTGATTGATGTTGAATGACCTCGGAGTGTAGGAGTCGAAGAAGGATTTGATGATCTGTTTGGCCTGATTGCGGCTGGAGTCGTTGGTGTTTGAGAAAATGGAAACCTCAAGATTGTCGGCGAACCAGGCTGAGAGTTTTTCGGCGTCACCCATCCTAATGTACTTGGCGATCGGGTTGAATACATCGTACGACTTGTCCTGCGCGGTAGCGGAAATGCCGCACAGAAGGGAGGTTATCCCGATGATAGCCGCAATAATGTACTTCTTCATTGTCGAAAATATATGTATAACCGTTACTCAAGTTGCAAATATTGAGCCACATTCGTAAATTTGCCTATGGTTTAACACCTTTTTTCGATGAAGATCACTCTCCTCACTATGGGAAAGACTGATGTCGCATGGGTCAGGCAGGGTCTGGAACTTTACGTCTCCAGAATCGGTCATTATGTGCCGTTTACCCTGAATGAAATTCCCCAGCTGAAAAACGTCTCGTCACTTTCCCAATCACAGATAAAGGAGAAAGAAGCGGACCTCCTTCTCTCCGCCATAAAACCGGGAGACGATGTCATTCTTCTCGACGAGAGGGGAAAGCAGATGCGGTCCACCGAGTTCTCGTCATGGCTTTCCGACCGTATGACCCGGTCCGGGAGGGACATCGTGTTTGTGATAGGAGGTGCTTACGGATTCTCGGACAGGGTGTATGAAAGGGCGGGAGGCAAGATTTCGCTTTCGCTCATGACCTTCTCCCACCAGATGGTGAGAACGATTTTTGCTGAACAGCTGTACAGGGCCTTCACCATTATGAAGGGAGAACCCTACCATCATGAATGAGATTGGCAGGGGGCTTGTATGATAGTGATCGTATGGTAAAAGTTAAGGGAATATTGCCGAAACTGCGTAGGGGCTTGCCTTGGGTTGTCCTTGCGGCGGCAGCCGCATTGATACTCATACTGGCCCTTTCCGTATTCGGGACCGATTCTTCGAAGAAGGCGGCTTCCAGGATTTCGCACAGGCTTTCCGACAGGATGGAAATCCTTTCTTCGTTCATGCAGGAGGTGATGGATACTGATCCGGGGGAATGGCCCGCGCTGGAGAATTTCCCGTCGGATATGGTGGTATACCGGTATCTGGACGATACCCTGCAGTCATGGAACCACCAGTTCACCCTGGACAACGATGACATCTCGCGAAGGATGTACACTCCCGTTTTCGTGGGATCGAGCTACAGTCTGGATTCTCCGCTGAGGGAAGTGGACACGATACCTTCGCTCATGAACTTCGGCCCCAAGTGGTATGTGGTGAAGAAGATCGTCCGGGAGAATTCCCAGGTTTTCGGGGGCATCGAAATCAAGAACACCGAATCCGGCAGGGCCGTTGACGTCAACCCGCGCTTGGGCGTTTCCGACCGCATCGGGATCTATCCGATAACGGAAGGCGCCGGTGTTCCGGTATCCGTCGAAGGAGTCCCTCTGATGAAGATCGTCCGGGAGAACACCAGCTATCTGTCCAACCGTATGCCCCTTTTCTCGCCGACGGTTTATGCGGACGGACGACTTTTCTTCTCGCTCGGAAACGTGCTCATCATCCACCTTCTGATTTTCCTCGCCGTAATGTATCTGTATCTTCGGAGAAGGAAGATCCTCAGGTGGATTCAAAAGGGTGATGCCGACCTCAAACTCTTCATCTACGGAGCGGCCATCGTGCTGGCCATCGGGGGAATCTGCTTCTATATAAACGTCACATTCAGGAGTATCATCATGAACTCCAACATCACGTTGGAGCTCTACCATGTAAGCAGCATCAGCCGTTATACGGTGTATGTGTATATAGCCTTTCTGCTGCTTTCCCTCACGATTCCGATGCTCCTCCAGATGTTGCGTCCGACCATCAAGAGACTCTCGGGAGTAAGTTTCAACGTATTCTCGAGATGGGGAAGAATGATTTTCGCCATCGCATGTGCCACATATTTCGTGGCGATGTCGTCCGTGCTCGGATTCAGAAGGGAACAGGACAGGGTTGAAATCTGGGCGAACAGGCTGTCACTTGACAGGGATCTGGGATTCGAACTGCAGCTTCGCAGCATGGAACGCTCCATCGCCAATGATCCGGTCATATCCTCGTTCATCAACGTCGAGAACGGGACGAGGCTCATAATGAGCCGCTTGAGCGAGAATTACGTTTCCAGGATATCACAGGACTACGAAGTGGACGTGTACATATCCCGCGATTCTGATCAGGACCAGGGGGTCCTGGATTACTTCTCCTCAAGAATAGCGTCCGCCACGGCGATCGCCGACAGCTCCCATTTCCTGTATTCTAGGACAGGCAACGGTCGGGCTGAATATACCGGCATCTTCCTCTTCTACAACAGTGAAGTGGGGGTGACCCGGCTCCTGATGGCGATCGAGTCCAAACTCGACAAGGAGGGGAGGGGATATTCGGAGATCCTCGGAAACAACGGTCCCGGTACGGTCTCGATACCCCAGAGATATTCCTACGGAAACTATCAGGATTCGAAACTTGTCAGCTACCGGGGTGATTATGCCTATCCTACCGTACTCACCGGCAGGCTCAACCGGGCCCTTTCCAGCGATACGCCTTTTGTCAAGATAGACGGCTATACGCATTTCCTGTACCATATCACCGATGACGACACGGAAAGCACGATCATTTCCCGTCCGTCGGAAGACTTCACAAAATACATGGTGGCGGGATTCCTTGTGGCGCTGTTGGCCTATTTCCTTGTTAGTCTGCCCAGGGAAGGACGCCGTCGCCCCATTTTGGGGAAGAACTACTACAAGCAGAGGATAAACACCGTGCTGTACATTTCCTTGACTGGAACCCTCATCATCATGGCGGTCATAAGCGTTTACTTCGTGTACCGCAGAAACGAAGCGAACGTGACGACCCTCATGACCGGAAAGATCAACACGATCCAGTCCCTTCTGGAGGCCGATTGCCGGTATTACACTTCGTATGAGGATTTCGGAACGCAGGAAAGCGGCGGACGCATTGAGGAGATCGGCAATTTCACCAAGTCCGACATCACTCTGTATACGACGCAAGGGAAGGTATTCAAGTCCACATATCCCGAGATTTTCGACAGGATGCTTCTCGGCTCCAGGACCGACGACGAGGCGTACCGGAACATAATGTACCGGAACAGGCGTTTCTTCATTCACAGGGAACGTTTCTCCAACCATTCCTTCTATGCGATGTACGCCCCTGTATTCAATGGAGAAGGGGACATGCTCGCCATCGTGGGTGCTCCTTATACGGATACCGGACTCGATTTCCGCTCGGAGGCCATATTCCATTCCCTTTTCATCATTACGGTATTCTTCATCCTTCTCATTCTGACCCGCTTTGTGACCGGCAAGGTCGTCGAGAACCTCTTCAGACCCCTCGGTGAGATGGGAGCGAAGATGAACTCTGCCAGGACCGGAGGACTTGAGTACATCATTTACGAAAGGGATGATGAGATATCTTCTCTTGTCAGGGCGTACAACCTGATGGTGCATGACCTTTCGGAGAGTACCAAGCAGGTGGCCCAGGTCGAGAGGGACAAGGCATGGAGCGAAATGGCCCGACAGGTCGCCCATGAGATTAAAAACCCTCTTACTCCGATCAAGCTTCAGATCCAGAGAATCATCCGTCTCAAGAGCAAGAATGATCCCAAGTGGGAGGAGAAGTTCGATTCGATAGTTCCTGTCATCATGGACAGCATCGACGGACTCACCGAGACCGCGAACGAATTCTCGACCTTCGCCAAACTCTACAGTGAGGAACCGGTCGTGATCAATCTGGACCGTTTGGCCATGGACCAGATCGCCCTGTTTGATGACAAGGATGAGATCTCGTTCCAGTATATGGGACTTCAGGGCGCAACGGTTCTGGGACCTAAGCCCCAGCTTACCCGAGTTTTCGTGAACCTTCTGACGAATTCCGTACAGGCGATAACCAATCAACAGAACGAGGATATCTCCAAGGGCAAAGAACCCAAGCACGGCCAGGTTACCGTCTCCGTGAGGAATTCCTCCAAAGAAGGCTTCCTTGACATAGTGGTCGAAGACAACGGTCCGGGAGTCAAGGACGAAAACCGCGGCAAACTTTTCACGCCCAACTTCACGACTAAGAGCAGCGGAACCGGACTCGGCCTCGCGATATGCAAGAACATCATCGAGAGATGCGGCGGAGATATACAGTACAGCCGTTCCTTCGTTCTTCAGGGTGCTTGCTTCACGATCAGGATCCCCAAGTACACAGGGGAATAACCCGCTGATCCGTTCAAAACGAAAAAGAGGCGGTGCGAAACCATTCGCACCGCCTCTGTCATATTATCTCTTCCGTTTCCGGGGATTACTTCTGCCTGATGTAAATCTGCACCGGGCATCCCGTCAGGTCGAAATTCTCCCTCAGCCTGTTCTCCAGGAATCTCTTGTACGGGTCCTTCACGTATTGGGGAAGGTTGCAGAAGAAGGCGAATGACGGGGACTTCGTCGGAAGCTGGGTCACGTACTTTATCTTCACGTATTTTCCCTTCCATGCGGGCGGAGGATAGTTCTCGATTTCGGGGAGCATCACTTCGTTCAGCCTGGCCGTCGGAATCTTCTTCGAGTAGTTCTCGTAAACATGGTTCACTTCGTTCAGGACATCGAGTATCCTCTGCTTGTTGATCACGGAAGTGAAGATGATGGGAACGTCATCGAAGGGGGCGATTCTCGCCTTGAGGCCGTTCATGTATTCCTTCATCGTGTTGCTTTCCTTGGGGAAAGTGTCCCATTTGTTTACAACCAGGACGCAACCCTTCCGGTTCCTCTGGATGAGGTTGAAGATGGCCATGTCCTGTGCCTCCATTCCGTTGTTCGCGTCTATCATGAGGATGCAGACGTCAGAGTTCTCGATGGCCCTTATGGCCCTCATGACGGAATAGAACTCCAGGTCTTCGTTGACCCTGTTCTTCCTTCTCATTCCGGCCGTGTCGACCAGCATGAATTCGTGTCCGAACTTGTTGTAATGCGTCGCGATGGAATCCCTCGTGGTTCCCGCTACGGGGGTCACGATGTTCCTGTCTTCTCCCAGAAGCGCATTGGTCAGCGAAGATTTGCCGACGTTGGGCTTGCCCACGATGGCGATATGGGGCAGATCGGCGTAAGGGTCAACCTGCTCTTTCTCTTCGGGAAGGAGCTTGACTATCTCATCGAGAAGGTCGCCCGTTCCGCTGCCGTTGGCTGCGGATATGCTCCAGACTTCACCCAATCCCAGCGAATAGAACTGGTAGGCGTCATACATCTTTTCTCCGGAATCGACCTTGTTCACGCAAAGTACGACCGGCTTTTTGCTCCGGCGGAGCAGGTCGGCTATTTCGGAATCGTAGTCTGTTATGCCGGTGGCCGCTTCAACCATGAAAAGGACGACATCCGCCTCTTCGATCGCTATGACTACCTGCTTGCGGATCTCTTCTTCGAAAACGTCGTCCGAACCGGAAGACCATCCTCCGGTATCCACGACTGAAAATTCGCTCCCGCACCATTCACATTTTCCGTAATGGCGGTCTCTTGTAACGCCGGCGGTCTCGTCAACGATTGCCTGACGCATTCCGACAAGCCTGTTGAAGAGGGTGGATTTGCCGACGTTAGGTCTTCCTACTATTGCTACTAGACTCATAATGGCTGTATCTCTCTTTTTTTCGTCTTGGAGTCCCTTTCCGCCCGGGACTCTGGGGCAAAGCACTTTCCACCTCCGGCTGTGGAGCAGGTGCCGGTACTAAGCGTGCTTCTCGGTTTGGAACAGGGAACAGCTGTTGCAGGCTTCACTGTAGATGCCGCTGCAGCTGGAATCTCTGCTCTTTGCGTTCTTTCCGAACAGCTCCTCGTCGTCCTCCTTCATGCAGCGGATTCCCATCCTGCGCATGTTCTCATTGGATCCCACGTCCGAATTCGGGAAGTCCTTCTTCAGAAATATTACATTGAAGCACATTACGAAGACTCCGACTCCGATAAGGATTATGGCTGCGAGGAATGCTTTCATCGTTCGTGTGGGGGATTTCCCCCGGAATTATATATTCTGTTTTTTAATGTCTTTTCTTGTCAGTTGTGGCCGGGACACTCGTTCCGGCCACAGTTTGTAAGGGAGATACTCTCCTGGTCCTTTCAACTAGAAGATGAACTCTGTGCTGATCGGTTCGTAGTTCTGGACCTTGTGGATAATCTTGGCGAATGTCCCGGTCATGGAAACCACCTTTATCTTGCTCTTGTCCTTTTCGGGATCGGTGGACAGGGGAATGGTATCAGTCACCAGTACTTCCTTGAGGGCTGATTGAGCGATGTTGTCATAGGCCTTTCCGGAAAGGACGGGATGAGTGGCGCATGCCCTGACGCTTGCCGCACCCTTTGCCATCAGAACGTCAGCTGCCTTGGTGAGGGTTCCGGCGGTGTCGATCATGTCATCCACGATGATGATGTTCCTGCCTTCAACTTCTCCGATGGCGGTGATGCTCGAGACGACGTTCGCCTTTTCCCTTGACTTGTGGCAGATGATTACCGGGCAGGCGAGTTCCTTGGCATATGCGTTGGCCCTCTTGGCTCCTCCCATGTCGGGAGCCGCGATGGAGAGGTTCTCGATGTTGAGGGACTTTATGTAAGGGATGAAAACCGAACTTGCGTAAACGTGGTCAACCGGGATGTCGAAGAATCCCTGGATCTGGTCGGCGTGAAGGTCGCAGGTCATGATCCTGTCGACACCGGCCGCCCTGAGGAGGTTGGCGACGAGTTTGGCACCGATCGATACGCGGGGTTTGTCCTTGCGGTCCTGCCTTGCCCATCCGAAGTAAGGCATTACGGCGATGACCTTATGGGCGGAAGCCCTCTTGGCGGCGTCGATGGTAAGAAGCAGTTCCATCAGGTTCTCCGAAGGAGGACATGTGGACTGGATGATGAAAACAGTAGCGCCTCTCACGCTTTCGGTGAAAGAGGGCTGGAATTCTCCGTCACTGAAAGAAGTGACTTCCAAACCTCCAAGATGAATGATGGGCTCATCCGGGTTCTTGATTTCGTTGATTGCTGAAACGACTTTCTGGGCAAAGTCCCTTGAGGCTCTGCAGGAGAATAATCCCAATCTGTGTTCGTAGTGCATAATTTGGACGATTGACTTTATGCTATGATTTTGTTTTTAATCAGTTTCTTTTCTTTCAAGCTTCGTCTTCGTTGTCCACTGCCGCATCTTCTTTTATCCGCTGCAGGACTTCCCCGATGTTTCCGAGGATGTCCTCTTTGCCGAGGCCGTTTTGCGAGGAGCTGACGTAATGTTCCGGAGCGCCTCCCAGGATGCCGGCCAGGGTCATGATGTTGTCGTTGATCTGCCTTTGTCTTGCGACCGGTCCCATCTTGTCACCTTTTGTGAAGATGATCGCGAAGGGGATGTCCGAATGTCCCAGCTCGGTGATGAACTCGAGGTCCGCCTTCTGCATACTGTGTCTGCAGTCCACAAGGACGAAGAGTTTGATGAGTTCTTCGGAGTGGTTGAGGTAATCCCTTATGACCTCCTGGAGCTTTTCCTTCTCCTTGAGGGGCATCTTCGCGTATCCGTATCCGGGCAGGTCCACAAGATACCACTCTCCGTTTATCAGAAAGTGGTTCACTAGTTTCGTCTTTCCGGGGGTGGATGATGTGAGCGCAAGCTTGCGGTTGCCGCAGAGCATGTTGATCAGGGACGATTTCCCGACGTTGGACCTTCCGATGAAGGCGAATTCGGGCAGCCGGACCTTCGGTTTCTCGTGGGTCCGTGTGCTGCTGCCAGCGAAAGTTGCCTGGGAAATCTTCATAAACAACACCGTACGTCGTGTCGGTCTCCATCCCTCCGTCCCGGCGGAATGCCCTCCACGACTCTACGAGCGCAAAGATAGGCAAATTTTGGGGTTTTTGAAGAATGGGAATGAACCTTTTGCCCAAAAAGAGTGCCCCCTTTATACGATTCCTATGATGTCCTGCAGTTTTTCGATTCCGAGGGACTCCATGACCGCGGGAAGCTGCTGGACTATTTCGGGACAGACGAAGGGGTTGCGGAGATTTTCCGCACCCACCTGGACGGCCGTGGCTCCCGCCATCATCATCTCGACAACATCTTCCGCCCTGCGTACTCCTCCGCAGCCCATCACCGGGATATTGCAGGCATGGGACACCTGCCATACCATCCTGAGTGCGATGGGGAAGATGGCGGGTCCGGAGAATCCTCCCATCTTGTTGGCTATTACGGGTCTGCGTCTTTTTATGTCAATCCTCATTCCGAGGAATGTGTTGACGAGGGTGATGCCGTCGGCACCCGCATCTTCGCATGCCTTCGCGATGGAAACGATGTCCGTAACGTTGGGGCTGAGCTTGATGAAAACGGGTTTGCCGGTGACTTCCTTCACTGCCTTTGTCACGGCAGCGGCCGATGAAGGATCTGTACCGAATGCCATGCCTCCGCCGTGGACATTGGGGCACGAAACGTTGACTTCAATTATGTCTATATCCGGACAGCTTTCTGCCTTTGAACAGTTGAAAGCGTACTCTTCGACCGAGTATCCGCTGATGTTCGCGATGATGACTCCGCCGTAGATTTTCCTGAGGGACGGAGCCTTGTCATTCACCAGAACATCTATTCCGGGATTCTGGAGCCCCACGGAATTGATCATTCCCTCTGTGCATTCCGCTATCCTCGGGGTTGGGTTTCCGAAGCGGGCCTCACGCGTGGTGCCCTTCAGGGATATGCCGCCGAGAGTATTGATGTCAAGGGTGTCGGCGAGTTCCAGACCGAAACCGAACGTACCGCTTGCGGGAACGACCGGATTTTTCATTTGGATTCCGCAAAGGGAAACGGAAAGATCTTTATTTACCATAGCAGGTCCTCCTTGTCGAAAACTGGTCCGTCGGCGCAGACGCGCTTGGGGCCTTTGGTGGTTTGAACGGAACAGCCGTAGCAGAATCCCGCACCGCAGCCCATCCTCTCTTCGAGGCTCATCTCTCCCGGTGCAGAAAGGGCGGATCGGACGGCCTTCATCATGGGAAGGGGCCCGCAGGTGTAGAAACGGTCGAATTCAGGCCCGACTTGGGCGATTGCGTCCGTGACGAAACCCTTCGTTCCGACGGAACCGTCCATCGTGGCGATATGCACTGGAATCCCAAGGGACTGGAATTCATCCCTGAGGCAGATTTCATCCGCTTTGTTGAAACCCAGCACCACCGTGACCTCTTTGCCTTGGTTCAGCAGTTCCTTGGCGAGGAGGTAAAGGGGGGCGGAGCCGATACCGCCTCCGATGAGAAGCGCCTTCGAAGCGCAGGCTTCGGGATTGAAGCCTTTCCCCAGCGGAAGAAGCAGCTCGAGGGTCTCTCCTTCTTTCATCCGGGAGATGAGGCGTGTGCCTTCACCCACTACTTTGTAGTAGAGGATAACTCCGTCAGGAAGGGAATCGCTTATGGAGATCGGACGTCTGAGGTAATATCCGTCGAGCCCTATCTCGACGAATTGCCCGCTCCGGACAGAGATCTCGGCATCGGTCCGAAGAACGATCCGGAAGGTGTCCCGGGCGACGGGAGTGTTGCTCCCGATGGTGAAAGTCATTTTCCGCATATCGTCACAAAAATGGACAGCCTTCAAGCTGTCCCGTAAACGTCAAACATGTGCAATGCGAGGGAAGGAGGCCTCCATAAAGCCACCGCAGGGCGAATCAATGTTGTTGAGCTTCCTTTCCAAGGCGTTTTCTTTGCTTGCAAAGATATGCAAAAATCCCTGTAACCCCAATAGGGAATTCCGTTGATTGAGAGAGGGCCGGCAGGCAAATTCACTTTGATAATTCGTGCGGAAGAACTATCTTTGAAAGAAATATCCGATTTGATTTGCCGACCGACAATTACATAGATTTACTTACTCTTCAACGCTACATCAAGGAAGGTGTCGAAAGCTCCCTCCCCGGGAGTATTTGGGTAAAGGCGGAGATAAGTTCCATCAATCAGAATGCTGTCAGCGGCCATTGCTACCTCGAGCTTTGCCAAAGCGAAAAAGGAACCGTCAGGGCCAAGGTGCGGGCAGCAATCTGGAAAAGCCGCTACCCTTTCATATCCCAGATGTTCAGGGAAGTGACCGGAAGCCCCCTCTCCGTCGGGCAGGAAGTCCTGGTGAGGGTGCAGGTTTCATACAGCGAAATGTACGGACTGACCCTTTCGGTCGATGCGATAGAACCTGAATTCACCCTCGGCAAAAAGGAGGCGCTCAAGAAGGAAACGATCAAGAAACTTACCGATGAAGGACTCATCGACAGACAGAAGCGGCTGACCCTGACTGAGGCTCCCTACCGTCTGGCGGTGATTTCGTCTGCGACGGCAGCGGGCTTGGGGGATTTCAACCGTCATCTGAAAGAGAACCAGTGGGGGTTCAGGTACAAGGTCGTCCTTTATGAAGCGACCATGCAGGGGGATGCCGCTCCTTCATCGATTTCACAGGCATTGAAGGATGTCCTTTCTTCAGCTTTGGCGTATGATGCGATCCTCATCCTCAGGGGAGGAGGTTCGGAACTGGATCTGAGCTGCTTTGACGACTACTCACTCGCAAAGGCAATAGCCCTTACCGATATTCCGGTCTTTACGGCGATCGGTCATGACAGGGACAGCCATGTCGCGGATATGGTCGCATTCAAGGCGGTCAAGACGCCTACCGCTCTTGCCGACCTTTTCGTTGATGCGACGGTGTCCGAAGATATGAGGATTTCCGCTCTTGAGTCTTCGATAATGAGGGCGTTGTCAACCCGTCTGGCATCGCTGGAAGCTGGAGTGGATTCGATCGGGGAGAAGATCTCCCATGGAGTCAAGTCGAGACTTTCCGCAGAGGAATCCAAAGTTGAAAGCCTGTCCGTGTCCATCCTGTCCGCCTCCAAAGGAAGGGTCGGCATGGCTATGGCAAAGGTGGACTCCCTTTCTGCTCTGATAAGTGCCGGCCATCACAGTGCAGTGCGAAGAAACGAATCGCTTCTTGACAGCATCGCCCTCTTCCTCAAGGCTTCATTCCTCCGGAGGATAGAATCCGCCGAAGCGGAATTGCGGTTCACTGAAATGAGGATTTCAACGACTGACCCCCGAAACGCGATATCCGCGGGCAAATCCCTCGTGGCGGACGCGAAGGGCGTGAGGTTCTCCTCTGTCAAAGAGCGTCGACCCGGAGACAGCATCTCAGTCTGGATGGAAGACGGAAAACTTGACTGCCTTGTCCAGAAAGTGTCCCTTTCCGGAGACGGGGAAGATGAAAATACAGGAACAATGACGGCGTAAAGCCTTGAATATAAAGAAATAACCACAATAGCTATATGGAAGAAAAATTCGATTACTCCAAAGCGATGGCGGAACTTGAGGAGATCCGGAAACAAGTGGAAGATCCCAGGACAAGCCTTGATGACATCGGCAGCCTCGTCGGCAGGTCCAAGGAACTTATCCAAAAGTGCAGGGATTACCTGCGCTCGGTAAGGGATTCGATAGAATCCACCGGAGAGGAGAAAGAGGATTCCACCTTCTGAGGACGGAAGGAACGTACTTGACGGATTGTCCCCATAACCGAAAAACTGAAAGATCATGGAAGAAAAGAAAACGAAAAAAGCGGAGAAGGCCCCTCTCCGCATGATTTATGATACGGACGAGTACCTTCTCCCGTACAAGGAAAAGATAGACCTTCGCCATGAGAGGATCCTGGCGCTGAAAAAGAGGATAGCCGGTGACGGAACCATCGCCAATGTGATGAACAATCACATCTATTACGGACTCCACAGATGTGATGACGGCTCATGGGTATTCAGGGAGTGGGCGCCCAATGCCAACAGGATGTACCTCATCGGGGAATTCAACAACTGGAAAAGGACACCGGCTTATGAACTGAGGCCCCTGGGAGGCGGCAACTGGGAGATAAAACTGCCGCCGATGTTCCTCAGCCACGGTGAACTCTACAAACTTTATATCGAATGGCCGGGCGGAGGAGGAGAAAGGCTTCCGGCATACGTCACCCGTGCGGTCCAGGACCCGGTGACCAAGGTCTTCTGCGCCCAGGTCTGGGACCCCGCCGTAAAATACGAGTGGAAGAATCCGGGACCCGGCAAACGTCCCAATCCGCTCATCTACGAATGCCACATAGGAATGTCTTCCGAGAAGGAGAAAGTCGCCACTTTCGAGGAGTTCAGGAAAGATGTGCTACCGCACGTGTCCGAGATGGGGTATGACACCCTCCAGATAATGGCCCTCCAGGAGCATCCCTACTACGGGTCTTTCGGATACCAGGTGTCCAACTTCTACGCCCTGTCTTCCAGATTCGGGACGCCGGAAGAGTTCAAGGCCCTCGTCGACGACGCCCATGGCCTGGGGATCGCCGTGGTTATGGATATAGTGCATTCCCACAGCGTCGACAATGAGGCTGAAGGCCTCAGCCTTTTCGACGGAAGGGAGGACATCTACTTCTATCCCGGTCCCCAGGGACACCATCCGGCATGGGGGTCCAGGTGCTTCGACTACGGCAAGGACGAAACGAAATACTTCCTTCTTTCCAACTGCAAATTCTGGATGGAGGAATACCATTTGGACGGATTCCGGTTCGACGGCGTGACCAGCATGCTGTATTGGGACCACGGCCTGGGCAAGGACTTCGTCGGATACGACAACTATTTCAACCAGGGGGTCGATGAGAACGCCGTCGAATATCTGGCCCTCGCCAATATGCTCATCCGGGAAATGAATCCCGACGCATTCACCATCGCCGAGGACGTCAGCGGAATGGCCGGACTGGCCGCCCCGTTCGAGAACGGTGGAGTAGGATTCGATTTCAGGATGGCGATGGGTATCGCCGACCATTGGATCAAGTGGATAAAGGAACGTTCCGACGACCAGTGGAGCACCGGAGAAATCTGGTACGAACTCACGAACAAACGCAAGGACGAAAAGACCATCAGCTATGCCGAATGCCATGACCAGGCACTGGTCGGGGACAAGACGATCATATTCCGTCTTATGGACAAGGAGATGTATTTCTCGATGAATACCGCTTCCCGCTCTCCGATTGTGGACAGGGGTATCGCTCTCCACAAGATGATAAGACTTGTCACCCTCGCTACCGCCGGCAACGGTTATCTCACCTTCATGGGCAACGAATTCGGTCATCCGGAATGGATAGATTTCCCCAGGGAGGGGAACGGATGGTCATACAAATATGCCCGGAGGCAGTGGTCGCTTGCGGAGCCGGAATACCTCAGATACCGCTATCTCCAGAACTTCGAAAAAGAGATGATCGGCCTTTTCCGCAAGGAAAACGTTTTAGCGGAGCCTCCGGTCATCTTAACCTCCGATGAACAAAAGAAAATATTGATTTTCAAACGTAAAAGTTTTATCTTTGCATTCAATTTCAACCCTACCGAGTCGTTCGCGGACTACGGCTTCGCTTCTCCGGGAGGGGAGTGGGAAGTGGTTCTTGACTCGGACGAGGAGCGCTTCAACGGTTTCTCGAGGGTTAAAAGCGGTGAGAGGCATTCTGCGATCCCCGGCAAGTGCCCCAACGGTAACCAGGACTTCGAAGATACTCTTTATCTGTACCTTCCCAGCCGCTGCGCTATTGTACTTGAAAAGAAAGATTGAGTTATCCCCGTATTGAGGGGATTCTCAATCATTTTGTGTGTAAAATAAACAGAGCAAGTGGCACTTGCCTAACTTCATTTTTATATGGCTTTTTTAAAGTTCAACAAACACGAGTTAGTCAACCTGTCGTATTCGCTTAAGAGAGAAATCATCTGCGCGAACAAGACGGGTGCGTATTGCAACACTTCGATCGTGACCTGCAATACGAGGCGTTATCATGGTCTGCTGGCCGTTCCTGTCGAAAATTTCGGAGGTGGCCAATATCTCCTCCTTTCGTCTTTGGATGAAAGCCTTGTGGTGAACGGAAAACAGTTCAATCTGGGAATCCATCGCTATGGTGACATCTATGAGCCGAGGGGACACAAGTACATTGTGGACTTCGAAGCCGATCCGGTTCCCGAGATTGTCTATAAGGTGGGAGGTATCATTTTCGTGAAGACCATCCTCCTTTCGCCTGATGCCGATCAGGTGATGGTGAAGTTCGAACTCAGGGAGGCTCCTTCCAAGATCGAACTCAATCTCAAACCGTTCCTCGCTTTCCGTAATGTCCACAGCCTGACGAGGCAGAACTCCGAGGCTGACACGGAATACAAGGAGATCCGCAACGGCGTAAGCTTCAAACTGTATCCCGGATTCCCGGATCTGAATCTTCAGATGAATTCCACCAAGGCGACCTTCAAGAGCGCCCCTTACTGGTACAACGGGATCACCTACTCCGATGAGGCCAGACGCGGATTCGCATGCACTGAGGATCTCTTCGTCCCCGGAGCTTTCAATGTTACTCTCGCTCCCGGAGAGTCAGTCATTTTCTCGGCTTCAACCAAGGAAGTGGCCCCCAGGACAATGTCCAAGAAGTTCACCGACGCCGTCGAGTCCATGGGCGAAATCACCAGCTACCACGATCAGCTGGTCCACTGCGCCGATCTCCTCAAGAGGGATCTGAACGGACGCAAGCAGATCACCGCCGGTTTCTCATGGCTCTATACCGGACTTCTGAGGGAAACCCTCATGTCCCTTCCCGGACTCACCCTCTATGCCAACGGTGACACCGCCGAGTTCGAGGAGATTCTCGACAACCTTATCGAGGACAACCAGGAGAGACTTTTCCGCAGAACGACCCAGATTGAAGCACCCCTCACTCTTCCGGCTGTTCTTCAGACCTACATCGAGTACGGCGCTGATGCGAGGAAAGTGTGGAAAAAATACGGAGAAACCGTCAAGGGCATCATCGAGAGTTATGCCCCGGGCCGCAGGAAGGAAGTTTCCCTCCAGCCCAACGGCCTCCTTTGGGCGCAGTACGACAGGACCGCCCTCACATGGATGAATGCATACATAGACGGATATCCCGTGACCGAAAGGGCAGGATATCAGGTCGAAACCAACGCATTCTGGTACAACGCCCTTTGCTTCGCCATTGAAATGGAGATGAAGTACAAGTCCATAAGGAGCGAATTCATCAAGGAATGGACTCCGGTCCGCGACCTTTGCGCTCAGAACTACCAGTCCACATTCTGGAATCCCGACAAGGGATATCTTGCTGACTATGTCGACAACTATGGCCAGAATATGGACGTGCGTCCCAACCAGCTTTTCACCCTTTGGGTGCCTTACTGCCCCGTGGATGACGAGGTGGCCGGAAGCGTACTTTCCGTAGTGGACAGGGAACTTCTCACCAAGAGGGGCATAAGGACACTTTCGCCGAGGGACGTGAAGTACCGCGGAGTTTATGAGGGAACCCAGACCGACCGTGACCTGGCTTATCACCAGGGATGCGCATGGACTTACCTCCTTCTCCCTTACATCTCCGTCTCTTTCGCTATGAGGGGACCTTCCTTCTACAAGAGGGCCGAGTGGCTGTGCGAAGGATTCTTCAAGGAGGATCTGAGCAAACACGGTGTCGGAGCCTTCTCCGAACTTTATGACGGAGATCCGCCTCACGAGCCCCATGGTGCGATTTCATGCGCCATGAGTACCGCAGCTCTTCTGACCATAGACCATATCATGGAAAAATATTCGGAGGAATAATATATGAAGGTATTGATGTTCGGATGGGAGTTTCCTCCCCATATCGCAGGTGGACTTGGTACCGCCTGCTACGGAATTGTCAAAGGCCTTGCCTACAACGGAGTCGAGACGCTCTTCGTGATGCCCTCGGCTTCCGGTGACGAGGACCAGAGTGTCGCGAAGATCATCAACGCGAGCGATGTTCCCGTAGCCGTAAGTTCTTCTCTTGACGTGGACGAATTCCTGGACAAGGTGCAGTTCGTGCATATCGGAACCAATATGGTCCCTTATCTGGATCCCACCGAGTTCCACGACCTCGTCGAGGAGGAACGCCGCCGTCAGGTGAAGGATTTCAGGGTGCAGTACGGCCAGAAGTTCAAGTTCTCCGGCAAGTACGGCGCGAACCTCATGGAGGAGGTCGCACGTTATGCGATGGTCGGAGGAACCATAGCTCTGGAGCACAAGGATGAGTTCGACGTCATCCATGCCCATGACTGGCTTACATATTATGCCGGTATCGCCGCCAAGAGGTTGACCGGAAAGCCCCTTGTCGTTCATGTCCACGCCACTTCGTTCGACCGCGGAAGCGCTGACAATATCGACACAAGGGTGTATGCGATCGAAAAGAGGGGCATGGAGGCCGCCGACAGGGTCATCACCGTGAGTGATCTGACACGCAACATCGTCATCACCAAGTACGGTATCGATCCCTCGAAGGTCGTCACTGTCCACAACGCCGTAGACTTCAGCGGAAAGGACAACATCAAGGTCGAAAGGGGAGTGAAGGACAAGGTCGTCACCTTCCTTGGCCGTATCACTTTCCAGAAGGGTCCCGAATACTTCATCGAAGCCGCCGCCAAGGTTCTCAAGAGAACGGAAAACGTCCGTTTCGTGATGGCAGGAAGCGGAGACATGATGAACCGTTCGATCCGTCACGTGGCACGTCTCGGTATCTCCGACAGGTTCCATTTCACGGGCTTCCTCCGTGGAGCGGACGTCCAGAAGATGTTCGCGCTTTCGGATGTTTACGTGATGCCTTCGGTGAGCGAACCTTTCGGTATCTCACCGCTCGAGGCGATGAGAACCAATGTTCCTTCCGTCATATCCAAGCAGAGTGGTGCAGCGGAGGTTCTCCGCTACGCATTCAAGGTCGATTTCTGGGATGTCGACGCCATGGCTGACCAGATCTACGCCCTTCTGCAGTATCCCGCCCTCGCGTCATTCGCGGCCAAGATGGGATATGACGAGGTCAACGCCCTCAAGTGGAACAACGCCACAGCCAAGATGAAGAAAGTTTACGAATCAGTTGTCAACAAATAATTCCGCATAATATTATGGCAAAGAAATCCATATGTCTGTATTTCCAGGTTCACCAGCCTACCAGACTCAGATTATACAGGTTCTTCGATATCGGCAAGGATTCCCATTACTATGACGATTTCGCCAACAGGACCATCCTCCGCCGTATCGCCCAGAAGTGCTATCTTCCCATGAACGCCCTTCTTCTCGACCAGATCAACAAGCACAAAGGCGAGTTCAAGGTAGCGTTCTCGATCTCCGGATCGGCCATCGAGCAGTTCGACCGTTACGCTCCTGAAGTTCTCGACAGCTTCCGTCGCCTTGCCGAGACGGGATGCGTGGAGTTCCTCTGCGAGACCTATTACCATTCCCTCGCTTCGCTCGTGTCTCCCGCCGAGTTCAAGCACCAGGTGATGAAACACAAGGCCGCCGTCGAGCAGTACTTCGGCGTCACCCCCGTTGCCTTCCGCAACACCGAGCTCATCTACAGCAACACCATCGGTGAGGAGGTCTACGATATGGGATTCTCCACGATGCTTACCGAGGGCGCCCGCCACATCATGGGTTGGAAGAGCCCCAACTTCGTTTACAAGGACGAGACCCAGCCCAAGCTCCGTCTTCTTCTCCGTAACTATACCCTCAGCGATGACATTTCCTTCCGTTTCGCCGGTAATGACCTTTCCGGAGAGAAGTTCGTCGATTGGATGAAGGCCGCGGTCAATGACGGTGGAGACGTGATCAACCTGTTCATGGATTACGAGACCTTCGGAGAGCACCAGAATGCCCAGACCGGAATCTTCGACTTCATGTCGTTCCTTCCCGATGCCGTTCTCGCTGACGGAACTTTCGCCTTCAACACCCCCACCGAAGTCGTGAAGAAGCACAAACCCGTCGCCGAGATCGATGTACCCGAGACCATCTCATGGGCTGACGAAGAGAGGGACGTGACCGCATGGCTCGGCAACGAACTCCAGCAGGATGCGTTCAACAAGCTCTATGAGCAGTACGAGAAACTCTCCCTTATAAACGACGTCGCGCTGTGGAACGATTTCGGTCATCTTCAGGAGAGCGACCACTTCTACTACATGTGCACCAAGTTCTTCTCAGACGGAGAGGTCCACAAGTATTTCAACCCTTATGATACTCCCTATGAGGCGTTCATCAACTATATGAACGTTTTAAGTGATTTTATTATCAGGGTCAATGATGAAATTTCAGTTTTAGATGCTAACTTTGCGCCCCGTACGGAGCCCAAGGCCGAGAAGAAGGCCGTAAAGGCTCCCGCAAAGAAAGCTGCCAAAGCCCCGGCAAAGGCAGCCGCAAAACCTGCAGCTAAGAAGACGGCGACAAAAGCTGCTCCCAAAAAGAAGTAGCGACTTCGCCACAAGATAAACTCCATCGGGCCTGACCGCCCGTTGGAGTTCAATGACCGGAAAAGTGGAGAATCAGACGATGGAGTCCTATTCTTCACTCTCAACCATTCAGGAAGGTGCACTCCTATTATTATAAATATATAAATAGGTGTGTGCGTTTCCGTTGAACGGTTTCCGGCAAACAAATAACGTTATTTTTTAAATGGCCAACAATCTGATCAACCCCGACTATCTGTTTGAAGTAAGTTGGGAAGTATGCAATAAGGTGGGAGGTATATATACGGTGATAGCCACCAAGTCACTTTACCTCAAATCCCAACTCAAAAGACATCATATTCTGATCGGACCGGACGTGTGGATGGACACGGAAAGCAATCCGGATTTCACTGAAGACACTCAGCTCTATCGTGATTGGAAGGCTCAGGCCGCGACTGAAGGCCTCCGCGTGAGGATAGGCCGCTGGAACGTCCCGGGGACTCCTATCTCGATTCTTGTGGACTACAAGCATTTCCTCCCGGACCAGGACAGGATCCTCACGGAATATTGGAAGCGTTTCCAGGTGGATTCCCTTACCGGCAACTGGGATTACAAGGAATCCCTCATCTTCGGATATGCGGCCGGAAAAGTGATTGAGAGTTTCTACAACTTCAATCTCTCGGCATCCAACAAGGTCGTCGCCCAGTTCCATGAGTGGCAGACCGGAGCCGGCCTCCTTTACATCCGCAGCGCAAATATTCCCGTAGCCACCACTTTCACGACTCACGCCACAGTCGTTGGACGTTGCCTTGCCGGCAACAATCTTCCTTTGTACGACAAGATGAGTGAGTATATAGGTGATGTGAGCGCGAAGCATTTCAATGTCCAGGCACGTCATTCCCTCGAGCAGAAATCAGCCGAATACGCCGACGTCTTCACTACCGTCAGTGAAATCACCGCCAAGGAGTGCGAGCAGTTCCTCGGCAGGAAGGTGGACGTCGTAACCCCCAACGGCTTTGAGAACAGCTTCACCCCTTCCTCCGACGAGGAATATGACGCCAAGAGGCACCAGGCAAGAGCACGTCTTGTGGAGGTTGCCGCCGCGATGAGCGGAGAGCCCGTCCCTCAGGATTCCATCTTCATGGCTATCGGTGGACGATATGAATACCGCAACAAGGGTATTGACGCCTTCATCGACGCCCTCGGAAAAATGGAAGCCGAAGGATGGAACGGCAGGACAATCCAGGCCTTCATCATGATCCCTTCCGGTCACAACGGTGCCGACAAGTCACTCGTCGCCAAGATGGCCGGCAATGACAACGAACACTACACCACCCAGGTCACACATTATCTCCAGTATCCGGAATACGACCAGATAACAAGACGTTTCCGCGAACTGGGTCTCGTGAATTCCATCGGAAGCCATGTGAAGGTGTACTTCGTTCCTTCTTACCTCAACGGTAATGACGGAATCTTCAACATGAAGTACTATGACCTTCTCATAGGTATGGACCTCGGTCTTTTCCCTTCATATTACGAGCCTTGGGGCTATACCCCTCTGGAGGCACTGGCCTTCAGGGTCCCTACCCTCACTACCTCCCTGGCCGGATTCGGACTGTGGGTAAGGGATCACTACAAGGGCAAGGAGCATCCCGGAATCACTGTCCTTGACCGCAATGACTCCAATTACGATGAGGTCGTGGACGGAGTCGTGGCGAGAATCAAGGAAATCGCTCTCCTTGACAAGGAACAGCGCAAGGCATATATGGAATCCGCCCGTGAGGTGGCTTCGATAGCCCTCTGGGAGAATCAGATCAAATATTATAAGGAAGCATATTCCCTGGCACTCGAGAAGGTTATCGAGAGGGTTGGAGCCTTCCCCCAAAAAATAGAAACAAAACAACAGATGAAGTACGAGAAAATTGAAATCAACGCCCCTTCCTGGAAGAGTGTCATGGTGACCAGGCATCTTCCCGAGGCGCTATCCGGACTTGAGACCCTCTCAAAGAACCTCTGGTGGTGCTGGAACGACAATGCGAAGGCACTTTTCAAATCAGTGGATCCCACGGTCTGGCACAATTCCGGACACAATCCTCTCCAGCTGCTTGACACTGTAAGCATCAAGAGATTCAACCAGCTCGCCAAGGACAAATCCTTCCTCACCAAGCTCCGCGACGTGATGGAGGACTTCGACACATACATGGCCATGAAAGCCGAGAGAACCGATCCTTCTGTGGCATATTTCTGCATGGAGTACGGTCTTGAAACATCCCTTAAGATCTATTCCGGCGGTCTTGGAATCCTCGCGGGAGACTACCTCAAGGAGACCTCCGACATGAATGTCAACCTCGTCGCGGTCGGTCTTCTGTACCGCTACGGATACTTCACCCAGGTGCTTTCAGCACAGGGAGACCAGGTGGCCAGGTACGACGCCCAGGACTTCATGAAGATTCCTGCTGAGCCCGTCATGGACGCCGACGGAAATTGGATGACCACAAGCGTGGCCTTCCCCGGAAGGAACCTCACCGCCAGAATCTGGAAAGTCGCTGTCGGAAGGACCGACCTCTATCTCCTCGATACCGACTATGAGGCCAACATCCCCGAAGACCGTCAGGTCACCCATCACCTTTACGGAGGCGACTGGGAGAACCGTCTCAAACAGGAACTCCTCCTCGGAGTCGGCGGTATCCGCGCCCTCCGCAATCTCGGAATCGACGCCCAGGTTTATCACTGCAACGAGGGACACGCCGCATTCATCGGCCTTGAAAGGCTGCGTGAATACATCTGCAACGATGACCTCTCCTTCCCTGAGGCTCTCGAGGTCGTAAGGGCTTCTTCGCTCTTCACTACCCATACTCCCGTTCCCGCCGGCCACGACGCTTTCGACGAGGGTATGCTCCGCAAATACATCGGCCATTATCCCCAGAGGATGAAGATCGATTGGGAGACTCTCATGGGACTCGGCAAAAATAACGGTCGCGATGTGAACGAGAAGTTCTCGATGAGTATCCTCGCCGCCAACATCTCCCAGAATGTGAACGGAGTTTCCATGCTCCACGGCAAAGTGAGCCAGGACATCTTCTCCCCCATGTATCCCGGTTATCTTCCCGAGGAACTCCATGTGAGCTACGTGACCAACGGTGTCCACTATCCCACTTGGGCGGCCAAGGAATGGAAGCAGGTACATGCCGAGGTCTTCGGTCCCGAATTCCAGACCCACCATTATGACAAGAAGTGCTTCGAAGGTATCTACAAGGTATCTGACGAGGTCGTATGGAATACCCGCAAGATCCTCAAGAAGACCCTCATCTCCGTCATCAAGGAGCGTCTTTCCAATCCCGCGCTTTCGAGCCATTATTCTCCCGCGCAGATAATGACCATCACCAACACTCTTCGTGATGATGTCCTCACTATCGGATTCGCAAGGCGTTTCGCAACATACAAGAGGGCTACCCTCCTCTTCAGCGACCTTGACAGACTCGACGCCATCGTGAACGATCCCAAGCGTCCCGTCCAGTTCATCTTCGCCGGTAAGGCACACCCCGCCGACAAGGCAGGACAGGACCTCATCAAGAGGATTGTCGACATCTCCAAGCAGGACCGCTTCATCGGCAAGATCGTCTTCGTCCCCGGATATGACATCACCCTCGCCAAGAGGCTCGTCCAGGGTGTCGACGTTTGGATGAACAATCCTACCCGTCCTCAGGAGGCTTCCGGAACTTCCGGAGAGAAGGCCGCGATGAACGGTGTCATGCATTTCTCCGTTCTCGACGGATGGTGGGTTGAGGGCTACAAACCGGGTGCCGGTTGGGCTCTTCCCCAGGAGAGGACATATGATGACCAGAACTATCAGAACGAACTCGATGCCGCGACCATCTACAACATAATCGAGAACGACATCGCTCCCGCATATTACGATATCGATTACCGTTCCGGAAGGTCTTCACTCTGGATCGAGTACATCAAGAACACGATCGCACAGGTCGCCTGCAACTTCACGACCAACAGGATGCTCACCGATTACTGCAATCAGTACTACATCCCCCAGTCACAGAGGATGCAGCA
>ODAI012482129.1_pt1 | contig 34903 bp, 46 predicted proteins | sample 1539321 | NCBI WGS metagenome assembly ODAI01 (sample SAMN02144231, study PRJEB22623) | gut metagenome | biome: sheep rumen | host: Ovis aries | place: New Zealand
AAAGACTGTTTAACCTGTGATCGCAGAGCAGCGGACTAGGACTTATATCTGCTGGTGCCTATTGTAGTATTCACCGGTAACGTAGTTCGGGAGTCTGCCGGATTCCATCCGGCTGTCTCCGTTCACTTAGGCTAATCACCCGGCTCAGAGTTCTCTGGTTTCTCAACCTGGGAACCAAGCCGCGACGCCTTTAGCGTCGGCGGTTGGTGACTCTTTCTTATTGCTCATCGTTAAATACAATGATTTCTTTTGTTCTCTACATATTATATAATGTTATTGCGTTTTCGTCTAAACGAAACTTCGAAAATCTGGGAATGATAAATAGAAACATGAGAATCAACGAAGATTTTTTAGACAATGAAAAAACAGAACTGATGGACGTCCAGACGACATCAGACGGCGTTATGCCGGAATTTGTCGTGTTCTGCAACTCATTTATCAATAATAAGAAACAGCGCACGGAATTCATTAACGGATTCGGTCGTTACGTTAAGCGACTGGCAAGTGTTTATCTGTCAGATATTGTCAGTATAGATATTACGCTTGACGACCCACAAGAACCACGAAATATTTCCATAAGAATTGCTCTGTTGCCAGAGTAGACGCCTCGTGACGTTCATCGTTTCATTTGGACGATTTGTAAAGAAATCATTGGAAAGGAACGTCGCTGTTCGATTGCTTTCTTCTGTGAACTCGGTGAAGCGCAAGTAGCACAAGTTATAAACCGTGACATGGTAGATGCATACAACGGTCGAGACAACGCATGGTACATCACTGAAGTCAGCGAACTATGTGCTGAATTATGTAAAGGATATACACAAAAAGACGTAGAGCGTCTGCTGACTGACTTCTTCGTTAAGCAAACTACTGTGTGAACACAGCTTTACAATTTTTCGATAAATAGAAAAGATAATATTAAAATTAAATGCATTTAAAATAAACCAATGATTGGATTCTATCTTACAACGACAGGTGAGTATAGCCCCGAACAGATTGAGGATATCAGTAATTCCATCATACTGGACGATAGGAATAAGACCTTCAAGGTCATGAACCAGTATGTTTTCGATTTCCAGAAGTTGTCCGCTGACTACGATACACTCACTGCCGATTCGTCCAGAGAAGGCCTCAGCATCTACGGCGCCAATGTGATGTTTGATGGTCTCGACGGGAAGATTTCAACAACAGAATCTTCTGTCAACACGTTAGAAGGTTGGAAAGCAGTCGTAGACGCTTCTATAGATACGATCGATTCTTCCATCAATGCTTTGGAAGAGTGGAAGATTGTCGTAGACACATCTATTTCCGACATCAATTCATCTATTTCCGCTATCAAGACAGGCTATATCCCGAATTCGTCTATGGGCGTTGATGACGGAATAGCCACGCTGGATTCCAGCGGTCATATTCCACTTGAACAGATGCCATATGTTCAGGGTACTGTTGAAATTCTGACACAGGGTATAAGCACTGCTCCGATGGTCTGGGACGCCAGTGTCATCAATGCGTATATCGCAGTTCTTGATGCGAATGCAGTTCGCTATAAGGGAGGTATTGATGCAAGCACTGGTCAAATCGACGATACGTCCGAAACGCTGACGACCGTTGCCAATAAGAAAGGCGACGTATATGTTGTGACGTCTGAAGGTACGTTATGCGGAGTTGATATGCAGGTCGGTGATTCTATCATCTTCAAAACTAATGTCGGAAAGAATATTGCACCGCAGCCAGAACAACTCACGTTTGTTCAAGGTACAGTAAAAGTAACTAACATGGATGCTACACTTCAGTGGGGTCAGTTGACTAAGATTGCCACTGTCGAGGGCATAGACATCAGTGTTGCACTTCCTGCTGATCCGGCTATTGAATTGGTTCCTCGCATAGAAGACATTTCTGCGTATGCAATCGATGTCAGTGCTTATGCTGCAGAAGTTAGTACATATACATCTGACGTCAGTAGTAGACTTGCAACAGTCAACACAACTTTAACCGGACGCATCGAGAATGTTTCTACTTATGCAATAAATGTCAGCACTTATGCTGCAAATGTAAGCACATACGCTGTAGATGTAAGTAGCAGACTGGCTTCGACTAATACAACTTTGACCAATCGTATCGCTAATGTATCTACATATGCTATTAACGTAAGCACATACGCAGCAGATGTAAGCAGCAGACTTGCTACAGTCAACACAACTTTAACGGGTCGCATCGCAAATGTCTCTACATATGCAATCGATGTCAGTACTTATGCTGCAAACGTAAGTGTGAATCTTGCTAATGATGTTTCTATCATCAATTCTCACTTTAGTAATGTCGATTCTTCACTGGTTCATCACGATTCGTCAATTTACGAGATATACGACAATCTATATGAACTCACTCAGGTATGGGCTGCAGCATGGTATGACATCAGCACACATCTAAGCACGACAGACTCGTCTCTGAATGAGCATATTGTTGAAACAACAGGTGTCGGAGCATTTGCTGACGTACCGGCTAATCCGTATGTTAGTCAAATGTATTTTGCTACAGACAAGCAAACTACTGAAGGTGGTGCAAACGGAATACCCATCTGGTACAATGGTACAAACTGGGTTGATGCGTTAGGAAGAACTGTTTCTTAACAAAAGATAGAATCTAAAAGAAAGAGAGAAGGTTAAAAATCTTCTCTCTTTTTATATATTCAAACGTTAAGAAAAATTAAAAAATGATTGATTTCAAAAAATAACGCTTTAATTATTTGTATATATGAAAAGAAAAGTATAAATTTGCAGCGTAAACAAAACATCAAATTATATGAGTGATAAAATATTGCCACAAGAAATCAAAGTAGAAGGCGTGACGTACTCGCTTGAAGAAGAACATTACGGTGATGATGCCGGCGACTTCGCTGGCTGGACGTGCTATCGTTACATTAACAATAATGAATCATTTCCGATTCCGTCTATCGCAATTGAAGGTTATATCGAATATATGGTATCTATGTATCCAGATGAGAAAGATGCATTCGATGACATGTGGCGTAAAGTCACAAAGGGAGATTTGACGAAGAATTATAATACAATCGGAATTAAACATTAAATTATATGAAAGATGAATTTAACGTAGACGATTTGCTCAAGAAAATCGAGCGAGAGCCTTATCTTAAAGCATTGACTGTAGAGCAGTTGTTCTTTGTACTGCTCAATGAAAAACTTGTATCATACAACGACTTGAGTAAGGAATATGTCTCACACTTAGAGAATAAGGACAACGAGAACCGTTGCAAGATTGTAGAAGCAACGACAAGATTGTTCCAGCAGTTTGTTCCTCGTATGAAAGAGCAGCCTAATGTCATTAACAGTTCTCTGTACGTCTTGAACAAGATGGGAAATCTGGTATACGGAGACTTGAATGAGCAGTATAAATATGACGAGCAGAAGGCTGCTGACGAGTTCGAAACATTGTACGGATTTAAATTATAAGAATCATGACGACATTAGAATGGATATTGATTGCAGTAGTAGTCGTATTAGTCGGCATCATAGTTTATATTATGTGTTTATGGTCTAAAGCAGTATCTCCGTTAATACCAAAATTACCAAAGAAGAATTACACATTGAAAATATTTAAGTCAAAGAATAAACATTAATACATTATTAATATGGACAAGGAGCAAAGAATCGCAGTATTCCGCGAGACACAAAAGTGCGCTAACGAATTTCGTTACACAAACGACAAAGGTGAGTCGAAAGACCTCTATCGTGAAGACTACGGCATGAAGTTCAGTGATGGACGTCTGTTCAGTCGTCCCGTCTATAAATTGATTGCTACAGATAAGCCGAAGTACGGAAAGACAGAAATCAGTGTAGAACGCATCGATTGTCTGGTTGCTGCACAGCAACTGGTCGACGACGGCTATAATCCTGCAGTTCTGAATATGGCTTCATTCAAGCAGCCAGGTGGTGGCGTGAAGAACGGTAGTGCTGCACAGGAAGAGAATCTGTGTCGCCGGACGAATCTATATAAGTCAATTTCTCGCTTCGAGAAGAACGGCTATCCGCTTGACATCAACTGGGGCGTTATCTATTCGCCGGTCGTCAGCATTTTCCGTAAGACAGAAGCAGAGAACTACGGTTTCATGAACGAGCCATGCGTAGTCGACTTCATCACTGCTGCTGCAATCAAGCATCCGAAGTTGAATGAAGATGGAACGCTTGAGCAGAAGACTCGTGATATCCTGAAGAACAAAGTGCGTCAGATTCTTAACGTCGGACTTTACTATCGTAACGACTCACTGGTTCTCGGAGCATTCGGATGCGGTGCTTATGGTACACCACCTATTGAGATGGCGAAGATTTTCAGAGAAGTCCTCGGAGAGCGCTTCTATCGCGGTGCGTACAAGAAGATTGTCTTTGCAGTGCTGGACGACCATAATGCACATCGTGAACACAACCCAGAAGGAAACTTCAAGCCTTTCTGTGACATCCTTGAAATGCCGACAAGATAATTATGGAGATACTACAGCGATATGTTCATGGTTCAGCCGATAGCACGGACGTCGATGTCGTCTATGTTGTAGACGTGTTGCCCGATGCTGCTGAGTGCAAGAGGTTCTGTTCTGAAAAGGAAGAGAACCGTAACGTCATGACTGTTGCTGACGGAGTCGTGACTGCTTGCTACAAGGGAACTCCGGACGAACTCAACAATAGTCTTCTGAGGACGTATGCACTTCATGAGCAGACATGTCCGCTAATCGTCACAAGAGAAGTCGAGCGTGTCGTACCTATCAAGATAGTTCGTGCGATGCGTATTATTTTATCACATTTGTCCCGCTCACAGTTTCGTCCCGAAATAAAGGAAGCATTACGTGGTTCATGGCGGCAGCGTATGAGAGTATTGCTGACGATTATCTCCCGAATGGAAGAAATTGACTTCAGCACGCTGAACAAGAACATGACTGCAGAAGACATCAAGAAAATCATCGCTTTCCAGACAGGTCAGACACTGTCTCTTATAAACGGACGTGAACTCTTTACTAAGCGAGAAATTGCTGACGAGTATCCCGAACTTGAGCCGTATCTTTATCGCTTGAAAGATTCTGATGTCTGGAATTTGAAGATGGCTGTCAATGACTTATATAGTCATCTGTGGGCTACAGAAGTCTCATCAAATGATGACACTGTTATCTCATTTCCATACTGGGGTTATCAAGTCGATTTGCTGACAGAGAAATATAATAAGATTGAATCATGAGTGATAAGAAAGCAAGTCTGGCATTATACTGCTACAGCAAGGAAGATTTCGAGAAGACTGCGTTGAGTCTGGGTTGGAAGAAAGAACCTGGACCCACTTGTGCTGTCATCAGTATCGGCTGCACGAATGAGTATGAACGTCCTCATATGTACAATAATGACACGCCTCGTGTATTGAACGTTGATTTTGACGACGTGTCTCCAGAGACATGGTGGAACGAGTCTGATACAGAAGTCGACCACTATGACGAGACAATGAACATGTACGTCAGAGAGCGTCAGAAAGAATCAGAGCATACTGAGAGCAATAAGATGTTCTGGAAAGTCTATGAAGACAAGAACGATGAAGGTGAAGTGACTAGCAAGACTGTCATTCATGCAATGGATTATGAGCAGGCTGACAAGATGGAGCGATTCATTGAGCAGTGCGTAGAGAAGAATCTTCACATATACGTCCATTGTGCAGCTGGCGCCAGCCGTTCACAGGCAGTCGTCCGCTATATTCTCGATACATACCAAGATGTTCACTGGATGACTCGTCAGGCTAACCCATGTCGGACGCCGAATATACATGTCGTCCGTATGTTGAAGCGTGCTCATATATTCAATAATGAACAGGAAGAACTACCAGAAGATATTGTTGACGACAAGCAAGAAGATATTTGGCAACCCATGACACGTATTATACCGGAAGTCCGAATCGATTCGAGTACAAATGAAGAATATGTTATATATCGATTGTTGGTTCGCGGTCAGGAATTCGAACTTCGTGGTGCTGACGTCATCGGAATCTCTATGGACGCACATCGTGCATTGAGTATGACAAAAGAAGAAATCAAAAATTTGAAGAAAGATGTTGGAAACGATTAATTTGACTCCAAATAATACATTCGAGGACATCGAATGTTACAAGATGGTCTATCGACATCCGAAAGACCCGAACAAGTGCATCAGTTATGTACAGGGTTATGAGTATACAATCGGAGAAGAGAACGAGCCAGTTGATATCAAGACAGATGGTAAATCGTATACTGATGTCGACCGGTCAATATTCTTGGTTGTTCGTGAGGGTTATCATTCATATGCATCAAAAGATATTCAGTGTTGTCAGGATACTTGTATTGCTCGTTGCATTATTCCAGCCGGAAGCCGTTACTTCAAGGATGTCTACGGCAAACAGTACGTCAGCAGTAATATTATTATAAAAGAACTTCTATGAGACTGCCGAAGTATATTATCATTCAAAAGAAAGACGGAACGTATCGTTTTGTATTCGGACATGTCGAACTGCACTTCGAATTGCTCGATGACTGGACTGATGAATGCGATAAAGTAATGGGCGGTGGTTTCTGGAAAATCGACCCGGATAAGAAGCAGATTATTTTGCATGGTAAGAGCACTGATTATGGACGTCCGACACTTGATGCATTCAACAAAGCAGTTGAGACATTCACTGATGATGCAGTTTACGATTTGGAAGTATGTTGGGCTGTAAGTGCGCCTCGTGAATTGGAGCAGTTACATCCTGATCCTGCAGATGAATTCTGGCGTCTTGACGATTACATAATTGTTAATGAAGATGCGTTGAATTCAAAAATAATGTTAAAAGCAGAAAAAAGTTGAAGAGATATTTGCATAGTTCAAATAAAAGTTGTAAATTTGCACTCGAATTAAGTCAAACAAAACAAATAATTACACAATGGAAGAAGATATGAATCCACAGCCCGGTGTGGGACCAGAATGCGGCACATTAAGCAAAGCAGAAGAGACGATGCGTGCTATTCAGAATGCATCGTCTGGAAGTTCAGTAGTCAGGATGTTCGATTATGTCGGCGCATTCAACTCGCTGACTCCGACTAAGCGTGACGAATACCGTGAGCGCGGACGTTCTATTGACGTCTTCAACTCACGCAGCATCATGGAGTTCGGACAGGACGCATCGAAGGAATTCTCTCGTGTGACTGACGCAGTTCTCAACAAGACGAAATCTGACACGAACGATGAGCTGACGCAGATGACCAACTCGCTGATTGCTCAGTTCCAGGACACTCGTCTCCCCGGTGAGAAAGCGAGAGTGACTTCTTGGTTGACGTATATCCCGTTTATCGGCAAGCGCCTTGCTAAGAGTGCGCAGAACGAACTCATCGAGCGCAAGACTGTCGGTGAGAACATCAAGGAGATGGGTCAGAAGTTCGTGGCAATGAAGTCTATTGCCATGACTGACAACGGTTTCCTTGAGGACGCTGCAAAGAAGATTCAGCAGTCTATCAATATGTCGCATGAAGACGTGATGACGCTGATGGTGAAACTGGATGACGTTCAGGCTCAACTGAAGGAGATGGAGTCTGACCCGGACGTCCAGTTGGAAGCACTTCAGGCTACTCGTATGGCAGAGCGTCGTCTGAAGCGTCAGATTTCAAACCTCAGTTCAATGGAGTATGTTCTTAGCCAGTCTATTCTCCACGTCGGAGCACAGATGTCTAACAACGACGACATTGCTGAGATTGCTGATATGTCAATTACATATCTTATTCCAATTTACAAACTCGAGTGTGCTATTGCTGCTACCGGACGCAACGCTGCGAATTCTGCAGAACTGGAGCGTCTGATGAAGGAGTATGCAAACAATGCGCTGGTCGCTAATGCGAAGTCGTTGTCTGAGACTGCCATCAAGCTGGCTGAACTCACAGAGGGAACTATCTATGAGCCGGAGAAGATTCGTCAGACTCAGAACATCTTCATCGACATGGTGAAGGAAATCAAGACAATCCGCGACAACGGTGACAAGAAGTACGACGAGATGCTCACTGAGCTTCGCAAGATGTCACTTGAACTCGAAGCAGCAGCAAGGGAGGGATAAACTATGGCTGAACTCACAGAAGGAACTATCTATGAGCCGGAGAAGATTCGTCAGACTCAGAACATCTTCATCGACGTGCTGAAAGAAATCAAAACAAACCTCGTCAACGGTGCCAAGAAGTACGACGAGATGCTCACAGAGCTTCGCAAGATATCACTTGAACACGAACCAGCAGCAAGGGAGGGATAAATTATGACTGAACAAAGCGAGAGACTTCCAGTATACTGGCTTGAACGGTTGCATGCGAAAGCATCTGCATCTAAAGAGTGGCTTGGACGTTATAAGAATAACTCCAAGAAACCAGAAGATTCGCAGATTATCGCATTGCGAAAACTACTCGGCAGTGAGGATAGTGACATTACGTTCAAGTATGAAAAACTCGATACGTTCTTTCATAACAATGACCTTGTATTCGTCTCTGACCAGCGCTTCATCGCTATCGTCCTTGAAGACTTCATGTATAAACTGAAGATTGACCAGGACGAGACAATTAGCGAACTGAGAGAAATCATGCAGTTGATTGCGAAGACTGACTTGGAGTTCAATCCGGATACAGAAGACGAAGCACGTGACGGTCTCTACGCTAAACTACTGTTCGACATATACAGCTATACGACTGACATCATCGAGCATGAGCGAGCTGTCATCGACAAGCACGAGCAACGTCAGAAAGCAAAAGCACTTGTTCAGAGGAAGTTTAGAATCGGGTCGCTATATTCTACTGATGCTCCCGAGGACAGAAACGAGACGTCCGGCGTGTACAAATGCGTACAAGTCGTGTATACTATAGGGAAGAATATCGTCAACGGCGTCGTCATGGAACATGTCTCCGGCGACAAGACGGTGGGAAAGCGCAAGACACTCAGTGTCTACGACTGCAGGATTTATCACATCAAGTACCGCAAGGGCTTGTATATGTTCAACATGGAGAAAAATTTCTACGAAATGAAGACAAAATGATATAAATTATAAATTGCGAACGTTCAGTTGGGTTATTACTACATTTACTCTTTAAACCCTCTTGGCGTCCCTGTTAAACCCGTGCGAGCGGAACGACGAATATGCGAGTAGGAATAATATAGTCCGCTTATACTTAATTGATACTATACTTTATCGGCGGCTGCATGAAAGCATAGGATTTGTGAAACTCGAACACTTGGAGACAGAAAGCAGAACGTTCTCGACGTACTTTACAGTCGGGGTGCCGGATGGAGACTTCCTGAAACTGGGGAGATGTCTGGGTCTTTGATACCTGCCTCGGCAAAAGTCCCTGAAGATTCCGGGCATTGAACTGGTGGATGGTGGTCTCTTGAACGCATCTTTCGGCTGTAAAGCACAATTTTAAGAATAAGGTCAAACAAAATATCGAGCAGTTATGCAAAAACATCATTTAATCTTCCTGCACAGTGCAGAGAACAACGAGCCAGTAGTTTTGAACTCAGAGTTCATACTATATGCGACGAAGAATGACGACGATGACACGAACGTCGTGTGCTATGATTACTATGAGTTGTCTATTATCGAGACAGAGACTGGCATCAACGAGACACCCGAGAAGATTTTCACTCTGGTTCCGAAAGAGGACTTCGTTCTGCTTCATGATGCAGAGACTAACAAAGTCATCTTAGTTCGTGTTGCTGCAATCATCTCTATCATTTCACAGGACAGCGTTACACATGTTACTCTTGTCGGCGACAATGTGCTTGAGGTCAATGAGACTCCGATGCGCATCCGTGACATCATCGTGACTGGCAAACAGGTTAGAGCACTCAAGCCAGCACAAGCGAAGCCGACAAAGAAAGATAAAAATAAGGAGGACAGCAAATGAACGAGCATTTTGAAGAAATTGTACGTCGAGCAGAACATGATGTCGACGATATGAACGTCAAACGTGAGATTGACGATTTGAACTATAAGTTGACTTTGGCGTCTGAGAAATACTACCGTGGCGAAGAGAGCGGCATCTCAGACACTGATTTCGACTTGTTGCTGAAGAAACTTCGTCAGATGCAGAATGAGGCAGACTACGTCCCGGAGAATTCCATCACTCAGCGAATCGGTAGTGACTTACAGGAAGGCTTCGGAAAGACAGAGCATCCAGAACCCATGCTCACCATCGAGAACTCTTACAACGATGATGAGTTGCAGAAATGGATTCAGAAGATGTTGCGTGACTGGCAACCCGTCACTGCAGAAATCAGCACGAAGTTCGACGGTGTCTCGCTTGAATTGCATTATTACGACGGACTGCTCGTCAGTGCTTCAACACGTGGAGACAAACTTGTCGGTGATGATGTTACCGTCAATGCAAAGACAATCATGTCTATTCCGCTGCAACTGAAGAACGTCCCTGCTAACGTTACTAACGTATACGTCCGCGGAGAAGTGCTGATGCCTCGCAGCGTGCTGAAGCGCATCAACGAGACAAGCAAGAAGAAGTTTGCGAATTGCCGCAATGCGACGACCGGCTCACTGAAGCAGCTTGACCCGTCTATTACAGCAAAGCGAGGACTCATCTTCCGTCCTTGGGACGTCTTGTTCTACAATGACGCTGAGCGTGTGTTCACTGTCGATGACAAAGCAGACTGGTTTGATGCAAATGGATTCCAGATGGAAGACTTTGCACGAATGAAAACTGTCGGTTTCGGCATAGGACTGGCTATGGAAGTCAGTGCATTCAAGAAGCATCTTGATGCGTCACATCCCGATTGGGACTACGATGGTGTAGTCATCAAAGTGGGTGATGATATCCTTCGCCGAGACATCGGCTCTTCTGACCATCGTGCTATCGAGTGGGGTATCGCCCGTAAATGGAACGAGGACCGGGAAGCGATTACAGTTCTCGAGTCTGTTACATGGCAAGTCGGTTCCACGGGGATACTGACCCCAGTCGGCAATCTGCGTCCAATCGGACTTGATGGCGTGACTGTCTCTAATGTCAGTCTTCATAACATGGACATCATCCACAAGCATAACCTTGCTATTCATGCTCCTGTTCACATCACCCGTAGCGGCGGTGTCATTCCTCATGTCATCGGACGTCCATCTGACAGTGTTTACTATGAGATTTATGATGAACTGCTTGAAGAACCGGTTGAAATCGTTGCTCCGACTGTATGTCCCGAATGTGGAGAGCCCACAGAGATTGACGAGAATACTGGTGATGCACGATGTGTCAATGAACTGTGTCCTGGTATCATAAGAGGTCGTCTTGAGAACTGGTGTTCAAAACCTATTATGAACATCGATGGTGTGGGTCCTGAGATTATCAATGATTTGATGCGTGCTAATCTAGTCGAGTGGCCAATAGATCTCTATCGCATGACTACTGAACTGACAATCGACGAGTTCATCGAACGTATGGGTCCAGGTTACGGTGTCGCTAAAGCACGTAATATATTCGAGAGCATCAACAAGTCTGTGTCAAAACCGCTTGAGAATATCGTTGCCGGCATGGGCATCGAGGGTATCGGACCGCAGAATGCTAAGGCACTCGTTGAACACGCCGGTTCTTTGGAGAATCTCATGAACATGACCGAAGACGAACTGAAAGTCATCGACGGCATCGGAGACGTCCTCGCAAGCAATATCTCTGAATTCATGCTCAGAGAGGGTTTCGAGTGGCTGGAGGCTTTAGAAGAGTTGGGATTGAACACTGTAGCAGAGCAGAAAGCGGAAGCAGCTGGTGCAGAACTCAACGGTCTCAAGATTGTATTCAGCGGAAGCAGCCAGTGGTTCAGCGGTGACAAAGTAGAAGCATTTCTTGAGTCACACGGAGCAAAGTGCGGACACTCTGTTTCATCAAAGACGAATTATCTTGTGACTGGAACCAAACCAGGCCAGTCGAAAGTAGATAAAGCAACGAAATTAGGCGTTGCAATCATTAGTGAGGAAGATTTCTTCGCTAAATTCGGGCTGTCGCCAGTGTGACAATAGTTACATTGGTCGAGAAAGTCCGTCCGATGTTTTGTTTGACAAAGGAGCGCTCGTTCTATTTTGAACGGGCGCTCTGACATTATAATGAACCTCCTTTGCCTTTGATGAAATCTCGTAATCTGAAAGAACCCATCTTTACATAGTCGTCTATCCTGAACGGTTTCTTCCTGCGTCCTACTGGTATTACGTCATTATGCTAATCACACACTATCAACTTACAATGCCCGTCCTTGAACAAATCCATCGGATTCTTATCCATACCTCCGTCTGCCAGCCAGTTCTGAGCGTTAGTCACTATGAAGTTATAGTTGTTCGTCCTGTGCGTACGTCCGTCTTTTTGCTATGACATTCTGCAGATACGTTCATACAATTCTTCAATCTGACGTTGCAGTCTCACATAACTATATTTCCCGTCCTTGGGTTCTGTCATTATGATAATGAACTTACCGTGACAATCTAACTTAGATATACTACTGTCTCCAAGATAACCACAGAACCAGTTATTGTTGCCTGGTATGATTTCGTCAGTATGATGGAACAGATAGTTCATGTATCGGGCATGCTCTGATGAAATCCACAGTGGACGCTTGTGTGAATTCTTATATTCATCACTGTTCATCTCACCGACTTTCTCCGTATCAAGCAGATAGGAAGTACCGTACATGCCGTCATAAATCTGCAGTAATTCCTCATTCCAGAAACGGTCGTCACGAATGAAATAGTTGAACAGCCTCATTCCCTTTCCGTCCGGACCCGGCTTCGAGACGTCCCATACCATCATATTGTCTATGTTCAGTATCGTGACAGTATGATGACCGACGTCCCTCCACAGTTTATACATGTCTTTTATGAACTGTTTCAGCGAACATGGAGCAGCATTGTATTCTACCGAGAATGATACATGACACGTTCCGTACTTTCCGAGCGTTGTGAAGTAATCGATGCACTTCCCGTTAAACCATTCGTGTGGAGTGTATTCTATTTTTAAGTCGTCTTCTCCATAATACGTCCTGAAAGTGAACTTCGGTTCTTCTATGAACATCATCCTTGAGACTACACTACGGAAGCGCATGAACACTGCTTTGTATTTCTTGACAATGATGTCTCCGACAAAATCACGAATGACTGTCGGGAACGGATAGTTGTCATACTTCGGATCGTGAATATCTCCGAGACTCACTGCCTACTGTTCATTGTACAAATCTATACGATAACGCTCTGATGAAGGCTGGACGTCCGGTATAGCATTCAAATCCTCTTTAGATATGTCGTCCAAAAAATCTTCGTTAATCCTATTCCATCGCTGATTGAGTTGCGACATCGGGACGTGCTTCTTCAAGTATTCATTATAACCGATTTCTATCTACTTCAATGCACATTTATGCGTCACTGCATTTGCTGACGTAATGGTTCCGTCATCTGCTACTCGAATATAATGATCTCCACGAAGAACCCAGAACTCGACGTCTATCTCTATGTCGTCAGAACGATATCGATAGCGGAACACTGTACTGTTCTCATTCTTCACAGTCTCTTCATCAGTCAATATGATGAAGGACATGCGTCTTGGTTTTGTGACGTTCTTTGTAAACTGAGCAACTGTCTGCTTATTCAACATCTGACCGGCAACTTTATTCTCTACAAGTTGCATGATGTCAGTCGTATTATCGTTCTCTTTTCTGTCGGGTTTGACTTCCAGGAAAACCATATAGTCGTATATCTAATTGTCATCACGACGCAGATTATAGTCGAACCCTGCAAATTTCAAGTCAACTGTATAACCCTTGAACATCTTCGGATGCAGACGCAGATAAGTCAGCGCTGCACCGACATAGTCCAACTTGCGGTAGTCTACACGCTAGTCGTACCAGTCCTCGTATTCCCACTTCGGAAGGTCAGCGTCCATTTTGATGCGTTCGAATCCTTGGAGTTCTTCGAAGAATTCTTCGTACATATTCTTCAGTATGTCATAGGGAATGCGCTTCTTGTCTACCATGTTGCGCTGATAGATGTACTTCGTGTATTCCTTAGGATGACTGTAGACCTAGAAGTAGACGTCCTGACTCATCAGCATGTCATGATAGCGTGTGATAGCCTTGACGAAAGTTTTGAATGAAACCAGACGCCGGATGTCAAATGCAAAATCAATATCACCGAAACAGAACGCAGTTGGATTATTGACTTCTTTGGTCAGTTCTTTCATCCATGATTTCAGTTTACTGACTGAAGCATTCGGAGTTAGCGTCCGCTTTTCATATTTGCCGAGCGAGACTTCCCATCCGATGTGCGCAGTCACCTGGACGTTCGATACGAAGTTGAAGACTGTGTTTGCTGCTTTCAGTGTCAATGCATACGTCCGTATGAAGTCACAGTCACTCTCTTTCATCTGACGCTGTGAAATCATATACGGTGTAATTTTGAACATGAACAACGGATCGTCACTGACAACATCATCTTTTTGTATAGCGTCATCAGCATTTAGACTATCCAAGAAGTCTTCTAAGAGTATATTATCATTAAGATTGCTCATCTCTTCTATTTATCATTTAGAAGACGATGAGCAATCATTTAAAGTTGCGTTTCCTTGATGAAATCGAAGAATGCACAAACTACTTTGTTCAGCGTGTCTGGTGCATTATTCCAGAAGTCATCATACGATTCACACTCATGGCATAACGGACAATCGCTCACGATTCTTATCCCGACAAACGGTAAGTTATATCTGTAACAAGTCTGAGCGATACTTCCGGACTCCATGTCGATTCCATATATCCACTCTTCGTCCAGGTTATGTTCTTTGTAAATCTGCTCTGCTTTCTCTGCAGTGTCTACAAACCAGTCGCCTGACATCATTCTACATCCATAGACGTTTTTGAATTGACGTCCCATCAAATAAGAAACGAATGATGACGAGAAATCTGCTGCCTTGAAAATCTGAGGCATTCCTTGAACTTGACCAAGTGCTTCGCCACAATATACGTCGTGATACTTCGTTGTCAGATTGACGAATATCGTACCTTGGTCGACACCACCTTTATTCAGACAACCACAGACACCACTCGAGACGACAATATGCGGATGAAAATTCTTGATGACACTTGCAGTCACCAAAGCAGAATTGACTTTGCCTATTCCACATTTTGTCAGCATTACACATATGTCATCACACGACTTAGACGTCCCGATGACGTATCTCTCATTTTCTTTCTTTTCATCAAGTGCAACTTCTTTGATATTCAGCATATCGTGCAAGAGGTCGTACTCTTTGTCCATTGCTACCAAAATGGCTATTCTCTTCTGCATAATATAGTAGATGTATTAATTTAGATTCAATTCAGTGACTTTTCTGATAATCTCATCGACGAGATAGTCAGCGTCTATCGTCCTATCAACTACTTTATGAGGAAGCGTACTGAGCAATGACTCTATCTTTCTGTCGACTTCCTTTGCCTGACTTTCGTCTTCATTGCGACCATTTTGAACGTATTTGTTTCCTCTTTTAATATAGAAATTCAGATTGTTGAATTTCGAATATTCATTATCAATCAGTGCTTTCAACTGAGGATAATCTTCTTTCAGATATATGTACGAGTTCTGCAATGGTGAGTCCGAAATGCAGACGTCCACTTTACCGACTACTCGGTTGATACGATGCAATTGTTTTGCGAAGATATAAATCTTCTCATCGAAGTAGTTGAAGCGTTCTTCCCAGACAAGGTCTTTCGCAAACTCTGGAGCCATCTCGACTTCTATTCCACGCACTTTCAATTTGTAGAACAAGTTAGTCATAAACGTTGATTTACCAGCACCCGGACCTCCGTAGAGATTGACGACTAAAGTATTTCTCTTCTAAGTTCTCATATTATATAATTCAGTTATCGTTTACATATTATACTCAGATAACCGATTTTATTCTATATCAAAGAATTTTAGAAATAAATAGATGAAACCTCGATTAGATAAATAGAAGAAATAGCCCGAATATGGAAATCCGAATTCGGATGAAATTATTTTTCGATAAATAAAGGAAACGTAGATTTTTCTTATATATAAGTCATGACAAAAAAACAAGAAAAAGGCAAATTAGTCATAAAGAGCAAGTCTGCTACTCCACTCGCATTGTTAGAGTCAGCAGACCAGTCTCAGACGTCTGGCAACAAGTATGTGTTCCAGGGCGTGTTCACTGCATGCTCTACTCCAGACCATACTGTTGTCAACCGTAACGGACGTGTGTACACTGCACAGGAATGTCTGAGGCACTTGGCTTATTTGCGTGAGAATATTCGCCGCGACGGTTTCATTCTCGGCGAGTTAGACCATCCAGTAGACCGCTTCGACACACAGCTGAAAGAAGCGTCTCATAAGATTACTGACCTCTGGTATGACCAGAACACTGCATGCATCATGGGTAAGATTGAGATTCTCGACACACCTAACGGCAAGATTGCCCGCCAGCTCGTCGATTCCGGCTATCCCGTTTTCGTATCTTCACGTGCTGCTGGTGAAGTAGATCAGAAGACCAAAGAAGTGCACATCGAGCAGATTTTCACATATGACATTGTCTGCACTCCAGGTTTCGCAGAAGCACGTCTCGAGCGTGTCAATGAATCCATGCGTCCGAAGGTGAAGAAGTATCTTAACGAGTCTGCTGCTGTTCAGACAAGTGACACGAAGACTACAAAGAAGTACGGTATCATCATGGAGGGCGTGACTGTATCAGAATATAAAGGCGAGATACCGATGGACGAAACAAAGAAAGAACTCATGGAAAAGGAAATTAATATGAAAGAACTCTGTGAGCATATCGTGCCTCTGAAGGAAGAAGACAACAACTTCCAGTTGCCGATGGCTGACCTCAATCCGAATACTGCTGTTAAGGAAGGTGACGATGACGCAGACAACACCGATGAAGAGAAGAAGACTGACGATGCTGCTGAGAAAAAAGACGACAGCGAGAAGAAGAATCAGTTGACTGACGAAGAGAAAGCAGCAAACCGCGCTAAGATTCTCTCTGTACAGAGCATCGAAAAGGGTGAGGAACTCACTGATGCTGAGAAAGAGGAGAACCGTGAGAAGATTCTCGACGTCGAAGGTATAGAGGCTGATGCTGAAGAGAAGACGGATAACGAAGAGGAAGAAGTCTTCGATGAAGAGAAGAAGGACGAGAACGCCGAAGAGGAAAAAACTGATGAGTGCAACACAACCGGCGAAGCAGAAGATGACAACAAGGCTGCTACTAAGGAATGTGGTGACGACCAGAAGGAAGACGACAGTGTCGACCCACGTGATATGAAGTCTAAGGACGGCGCTACTAACACTGCTGATGCTAAGAAAGTTCTCAACGACTGCGATAAACAGGAGGACATCAAGAAGAAGACTGAAGCAGACATGGACAAGTTCAAGGCTCTGCTCGACAAGGCTAAGAAAGTGAGCGATGTCAAAGAGAGTATCGTCAAGGCTTATCCGTTCTCAATTTCTCTGTCTGACGCTAACTTCGCACGCTTCGCTGCCCTGACTCCCGCTCAGAAGAACAAGGTCAACAAGTTCATCACTGAGCACGCTATCTTCGACATTCAGGCTATCAATGACAACTGGGCGACTCCGCTGCTGGAAGAGCGCCGTCTCCTGAAGAACTGGCTGCGTCTGGCTACTAACGAAGACCGTCGTCTGTTCGCTGAGGCAACTAAGGAACAGCAGGACGCTATCGAGGAAAGCGCCAAGTACGTCCTCATCCGCAATGAAGAAGAATGCGACCGCTTCTGGGCTCGCACTGGACTCCGTCAGGCTAACGCTGATCGCATCCTGCGCCAGAGCATCAACGAGAACTATAACGTTGCCGGCAAGATTGCCGAAAAGAAAGAGCTCGACGCTTCGGACGAACTGGCAAACGCTCTCGGCTATCGCATGAACTATATGAAGATGGTTGAGGAAATGCTTTAAAAATATTCAAATTTCGCATTATGACTTACAACGAAAAGAAGTCTCTCTATGAGAACATAATGAAAGAGATGTCAAAGACGGTCAAGCAGATGATCAATGAAGCAGGTGTCGCTTCTTTAGACTCTATCAGCAACAACGGCAAGGCCGGTAAAGTGACATTGTCAAAGACTGAGAAAACCGCTTTGATTAGCAAATCTATCGCTGAAATCTTCGCTAATATCATAGATGGAACATAGGATAGAAAAAAATTGAATATTCCCGTTCTTATCAGCCGAATCCAAAGAGGTCTGGAGATGATTGAAGAGGAAGAAATGATAAAGCAATTCTTCTTAGACTTGAAAAAGGCATTCAATAAGAAATAATCAAGAGAAGCGAGAATCAAATATTCTCGCTTCTTTTTTCAACATAGTTCGCCCACCAGTATGTCAACTGAATCTGCGGGTCGTCTGATAACTTGAGCATATCATGGGAATCCGGACGTCCTGGACAAATTTCCTTGAATATTCTATCAAAATAATCTATCTCAAAATTGTCGAACGGAACAGTCCTATCAAACAGAATATTTCTGATGTCATAATATCCTTTATTATTAGAATTGACGTAGAACCAGAGACCTTTAAATACAGTCGTTGGATTAAATATCCAATAAAATGCAGATTTCCATATCTTTCTTATTTCTAGTAGCATCTTCAGAAAGTCGACCATGTTCCTGTTATATTCGAATCCGATTCTTAAATATAATGTATTCTCTGGAAGTTTATTAGATATGTAACCAAGCAAGATGATATAGTCGGGAATAGTGATATTTTCAGGCGGTATGAATTTTTTATTCTTGAATATCGAACCGTTTCCGTTAAGGTCTAACATATAATCAGAACTTGTACTCAAGAACCATTGCGTATGTGAACATCTTATGCAACATGCACTCATTATAACTCTGACATATCTCTCAAGGATATGTCTGTACTTGCTCAACTCATCAATCTTCAAAGGAACTTCAATCGCCAGTATATTAGAGTATTCATGCCGGACGTCTTCCCACGCTTCTTCCATCGTGCGCTCAGCATTGACTGTCTGCTTAGTTTCAGACAGCACTTCTTCTGCTATGACGTCCAGTCCATCAAACTCCATTTTTACTTCTTCAGCGACAATTTGTTCTTATCCAAGAATTCATGAATCTCAAGGACGCTCTTCTTGCCCATGTTCCTGATTCCCAACAAGTCATCACGGGTCTTACGAGTCAAATCATAGACAGTTCTGATATCAGCATAGGTCAGACAATTCACAGTCCTGTTGCTGAATCCCAAGTCACATATGTTCTTCGACATCAACGGGTCCGAACATACATTCTCTTCACTGTCGCCGACCTTTAACTTCAAGTCCATAATAGTGTCCTGAAGCATCTGGTTCTCAGTCTCCAGCTTGTGATACTTCTCTGTCAGTGCATTGAAGTCCTTGTGAATCTGAACATAGTTCTTCCACTTCGGCAGATGACGGATGCCGACCATAACCAACTGACGGATTCTCTCTCTTGTCAGACCGTAGACACCAGCAATCGTCGTGTAGTCCTGACCGCTTATCCACAATGTCATGACCTCAGCAACTCTTCTGCTGTATTTCGAATCCGGAACGAACTCGTCCGAACCGCACATCTCACACAACGTCTCCATGATAGCGAACTTGCTCTGGTATGCAGCACTGGCCAGCACAGTGTCTTCAGTCAACTTCTCAATCAACTCGTCATACTCCTTCTTCTTCTGCTCGTACTCATGCTGCTTGGCGTCCAGCTCCTTCTTTGCTGAAATCATCTGCTGAGCGTCCTGCATGAACTTCTCAACAGACTCTCTCGAGACGAAGATGTGATTGGCAGACTTGTAACCGGACAGCACGCCACGCTCAATGAAGTTTGCGATAGTCTGAGGACATACGTCAATGATGTCCGCTGCCTCCTGCTTGGTAATGAACTTGCTCTTGTCGTAATTTACTTTCTTCTGCATAATATTTAATTTTTGAATTTTCTCTATATGGTATATCTGTCGGCAGATTCCTGTCGAACCAATGCGCTACTTTGCGATATATTACGTCCTGAGGTACTTTCGGGAAGACGTCCTGATACCAGATGACGAATGCCGTCTGCTGAATCTGCTGCTGACACGTCTCAGACAACCTGAACAAAGGCACTTTCTGAGTCTTGTAGATATATCGGTAATAGTCTTTGTCTGCACGACGGGCTGCAGTCAATATCGGAATATTCGTGTAATCGCTGATAGTCTGATTGCGACGAAACCTTGTGATAAGAATGCCGGCATACGGATGTGCACGCTCCATAGACATGTCGTCAGGATATTGCCAACGTCCTATTATCTGCAATGAAGGAGCATCGAAATGCTTCATCTTCATCATGTTGAAAGCACAACACATCTGAAGGAAACAGTCAAGAGAACCTGTGAAATTTATGCCGTACTTGAAAATCAAGTCGTCCTTGTTGCATTGTATTAGAAGTCCGTCATACGGCTCTTCTTTGACATAGTAACCGACATGATTCGGAATCTCATAAGTGATGTAGTACTTGTCCTTCTTAGCCTTGTACTCTAATGAAGTGTTGACGACCTGCACTTCAGAGATACGCTCACAGAACGCACTCAGTATATACATTATCTTATGATGGGCAAATCGTACATTTTCAATCCTGTTGTCGTCACACGAGAAATGCAACGCCAGCATAAGCGGAAACTTTCGCTCATACAGCATTCTGTACCAGTCTGTGGGTGTTTCACAGGTATTCTGGATGTCTGAACATTTCAGCAAGACGTCCTCAGAATTGAATATGTCGTCTAAAACTTCATTCATGAATTTATTTTTTGCAAAGATACACATTTTCCTCGAACTGACAATCAATTAGACATCACATTTAAGTTATTTTAACTATTTCGAAATATTTTCTTCAAATGTTAGAAATATGTAATAAATATGAAAATTTCTATGTTATGAGAAAAATATTTCTGAAAATCGTAAACTAAATCAGAAAACTGCCATATAAATAATAGCGAACGAAAAATTAAAAGTACAAACAGATGAATCATATTAGTTCATATATTAGCAAATCTTTCTCATCGAGTTCTAAAGGATTCGGTGGTAAGAGTTGTTATTGGTTCTTTGGAGGGACTGATGGGACGTCTGCGGGTACTTACCATAATAAGGTATAAGTAGGAATATCGAGTATTATCGAGTATATTTCCCCGGACGTCCAAACGGATTTCCGGGGATTATTTTTATAATGTGTTCTTTGAAATTGTTGGTAATAAATGTCACAGTGCCGGAGTGGTCTATCGGGCAGTTCTGCAAAAACTGTTTATCGTAAGTTCGAATCTTACCTGTGACTCGAGTATTGGGATGTAGCTCAGTTGGTGAGAGCGCTGCCCTGATAAGGCAGAGGTCCGCAATTCAAATTTGCGCATCCCAACAAATTGCCGCGGTAACGGGGCTTGACTGTAAATCAAGTCTGCTTTAACAAATTCCCGTATTGGCCTCGCAGTAAGTAGGTTCGAGTCCTACCCACGGCACAAATTCGGAGGTATAGAATAGTTGGTATTGTTCGACGGTCTGAAAAACCGTAGGCCCGTGAGTCGAGTTCCGGTGCCTCCACGAAGGAACTATGGCAGAGTGGATATGCAACGGACTTTTAATCCGTAGACCGTGATGAGTCTGACAACGGTTCGAATCCGTTTGGTTCCACATATGAAGCATTATATCAATTTGGTAGATAGGGACACTTCCAATGTTCAGGTTGACGGTTCGAGTCCGTTATGCTTCTCAAATGAAGATATAGCACAGTGGTCAGTGCGCCGGCTTGCCTGCCGGATACGTGCGTTCGAATCGCATTATCTTCTCATAATATACTTCGGTAGATAATTGGTTTAGTCGTCTGAACTCCAAATTCATGAAAATGTGCGTTCGAATCGTGCCCGAAGTGCTGATGGAAGTCGAATTGGTAAGGTTCCAACCTCACCCGCTAAGTGAAGGGCTCGTGAATAACGAGTGAGTTTCGAGTACTCCGGCTTCCGCTATTTAATAGAGAGTAAACTTGCGAGGCGTAAGGCTATCCTGGAAAGATATGCGACCGTTAACAGCGGTTTCGGGTCGGGTCCGATGCTCTCTGCAAATTGGTAGATGAACTGGGCAGGCGTACCAGAACGGCTTCGAACACCGATTGATCAATTTTGGTTGAGTTTCAAGTACTCCGTCTACCGCTGTACAATATGGAAGTCGAATCGGACAGGGTTTCCGAACTTGTTTTGAAAACAATGGGCTCAGCAATGAGTGGGCTTCGAATGCTCCGGCTTCCTCGCTCTTATTGATTTACGATGTTGTTTTATGATGTTGGGACGTTCAGCAAAAAGATGATGGCTGGACGTCCCTTGGTGTTTATATAAACTCTGAACTTCTCTGTATAAATAGTAGTAGACGACTATTTTCATAATAATGTTTGATTTTTATTTCGTCTTTGCCGTCACTTTTGTGTCGGCTTTTATTTTTTTCGAGATAAATAAAGGAAATCAAACATTTTTAAAGTAAGTTATGAAAATGAATAAAATTACTTTCGAAGAGTTCTCAGCACGAGTTGAGAAAAATTACAACGGACGTATTTCAGTTGTTAAAGAATCATTTATTGGTTTAAGTACTGGTAAAAGAGTCAAAGCACATTGTAATGTTCATAATATTGATTTTGAACCAGAAGCAAGAGGTTTATGGAAAGGAGAATCGAATTGTCATTTATGTTCTAAAGAGAAAAGACACAAATCAAGACAATTGCCATGGAATAAAGCATTAGAAAAATTTCGTAAAGCATATGGAGATAGATTTTCTTATGATGAAAAGACTTACGATGGTATGAAATCTGACATGGTTGTTCATTGTAATGTATGTGGAGAAACTTTTAAAATTAGTCCAGTTCATCATTTGAAATATAATAATGGAGGATGTCCGAATTGTCATACACATAGAATTGTAAAATGTTCATGTTGCGGAAAAGAGATTGAAGCAGATAGACATGTAAATGGGAAATCAATAATGTATTGCGAAAAATGTCGTCGTGAAAAATATTTATTAAGAAGAGGACGAAACACTCATCGAACAATAAAAGACAAATCTGATTATATTAAGATAGAAAAAGAGTTATTAAAAAAGCACAAAACAAAAGAAGAAGCAAATAAAATAATTTCAAAAAGATATTTTTGTAAAATTTGCGGAATACCATTAAATGAACATCGTAAATGTGACAATGATTTTTGCAAAGATAAACATTATCAAAGTTTTAATCAATTAATAAAATATTTTACTTTCGACCAAGATAAATTAGGAACTATTGATGTAGAAAATGAATTCAATAGAGTTAGAGATATGCTATATGATATGTATTGGATTAAACATATGAGTTCTTCTTAGATTTGTAAATTCTTCAATTATCCATATCTTAGTCATCTAACATATGATGTATTTAGATTTTTAAAAATACCTTCAAAAACTGTAAGTCAAGGTGTGTCTGAAAATATTTTGATGAAACGTGTAAATACAGCATCTAATTACATGTTCAAAGATAAGCATCATATTTCTTGGGACAATAAGAAAGTATATCTTCGTTCTAGTTATGAGTCTGATTTTGCAAATATGCTTGATGAATAGCAAGTTGTTTATGAAGTTGAAAATTTAAGAATTCGTTATTACGATACACAAAAATAGAAAGAGCGTATAGCAGTTCCTGATTTTTATTTACCAGACACTAATACTATAGTTGAAGTGAAATCATCTTGGACGTTTGACAAATAGAATATGATAGATAAGCGTATTGCATATCTTGAGTTAGGTTATAACTTTAAATTATGGTACGAGCACGAATATGTCGAACTTGATGACATCTCGAATAAAGAAAATAATTTAGAAGTTTACAAACATAAGTATGATAATGACTAATCTCTAATACTCACCAATTTCAACATATAAATATAAAAACTTTAATTCTTAAAGATGATATTCTCTTCTAACGGAACAAATATAAACTGGCTGTATGAGTCGTTTTTCGACGAGTTGAGTTTCATCAATTATGATGGGACGTCTATCTCCCATGCATCCCACCCCTTACAAGAATCATTCGGAATTGCAGAACTCGACAACAAAGAATATCAAGATTCTCTTGACGAAATTTCCAAGCAGGTCTTGGACGTAGTCGGTCGTATGCGTCACGGAGATTATCACGGGTTATCTCAGTGTGAAGTCTACGTCAAAGTTACAAATTCTGATGACGATGATGAATCTGAGCGTTTCAACGGCGCATTGTTAAGGTCGGACGTCAATGGTGTAGACTGGATAGACCATGTGAATGTCATTATACAATGTTATGCGTCTATGCATTTTCAAAGTTAGCAGGAATACGAGCAGTCTGTTCCTTACGAGCATGATTCGGTGTTGCTTGGTGACAGCGAGAAGTTATCAGACATCGAGAACCATGTCTATAAACCGACGGAAGTTGTGTATTATGCGAAGCCGTTCGGACCGACAAAATGTGTACACATTCCGTTGAAGATAAAGGACGGACGTATAGATGACTGTTACATAGTCATCATGGTCGGTCGTAAGTCATTGAGTATTTCTGATGTCAGAACGATGGTTGACCATGAAATTGGTCATGCGAAGGACGTCTTAGATCACAATATCTCATTTAAGGACATGAATGCAGATGTCATTGATTTGAGAACGATGCAAGCGCTCAGTCATCATTATATGAAACCAATCATTTTCGACAATATTCAGAAAATGATCGCTTACCTGACAAATGATAATTTGTCAGATAACGAGAAGCGTCAGCGCATTTCCAAAATAGTCGATGAGTACGTTATTGTGACGTGGTTCTGTGAGATTCACTATTATCTGAATTCATCAGAGATTGTGCAGCACAGGAAGAATTTCTTTACGGAGATTCGTAAAGCTCTTGCGACTGTGAAGTACAAATCGCCGATGAACGATTATCTTCGCAAGAATTCAGAAGATTATCGGACGTATGATGACATCAGCAAAGTATTACACGGATTGATAGATTATACTCCTGATTCTGTTAAGCAGAGAGTAGTAGATGAGTTCATCAAGTGCTTCATATCAGTAGGCAGAGGAGACGGACGTAAGAAGTTTGTATACGGAAAGCAGTTTGCCGGTCGTAACCGTAATTACGGTGTGAACTCGTTTGATGAGTTCATGAAATTCCACGCAAAGAATGTCGATAAGTACTTCCTGTATCGTTGTCAAAAATTATTCAAGGCGTATCGGGTAGTGACAGAAGGACGTCTGGCACCATTCGCAACACTTTCTGACATAGACATTAACAGCCACGCTAAACGAATTGTCGAGCAAGCTGAAGAAGAATTGATGATAGACTAATAATAAGTGACTGACCCATCGGTTAGTCACTTTTTATTATTAGCGAGAACTTCGTTATTTCTTCGTCTTCTAATTTGACTGTGACGTCCCAACCGTCGTCATCTAAATAAGGATAACGATTGTGATCGCTAACTTCGAATTTCAAATTCTCTTTAAGATATTGCTTGAGTTCTTCTTTAGTCATAATATTGGTTTAATCAACTTTAAAAGTTCATCACATTCTTCTAATATCTTCTTATACATTATTCTTTCTCTATTTACGTCTCTATCATATCCTAAATTATCTATTTCCCTTTGGAGTCTTTCATAATCTTTGCATGCGTTATCTTTTACTAGTTTGATATATTTAATAGCGTCATTAATATCAGAAGAAAAATCATATATAGTTTCTTTTAAATCTTTGTTATAAGTTTCATTCAAACATCTTTTATATATTCTAAATAAATGTTCATAAAGATATATTTTTCTCCAGGGTCTTAATAAACTATCATGCCAATACGAATATTCTTTAAAATATTCTTCATATTTAGCTGCAATAGTTTTTAGTATTAATTGTTTCTCTTTCATAACTTGTCTAATTATTAATAATACCTTCAATCAACTTCTTGTACTCTTCAGTCAGGTCGTCCGGGTAAATGCTGTTCCATCTCAAATAGTGCTTGCGATAGAGTGTGTTTCTTGTCTCTATGAAGTCCAACGGTTCATCAGAGTAGTACATCAAGTGTGAATCGTGTGACATGATGCTGGACGTCCACCCTCCATTCCCTCCAATTTCAACGTTCAGAATATGATACTGATATTCATCTTCGAAACATTTAAATTCGAGCATCTTATAGAAGCGCACTAGCACATCAGTTTCTGCTTCAACGATGACAGGTCGTCTGAACTTCATGAGTACTCGAGATATTTCATTAATGACGTCTTTAGTGTATTTCCTAAATTCCGAATCAATAATCAAGTAGTCAATGGCAACGAATTCTTTGAGTTTGACGCCGGACATCATCCCGATATATTCATTATTGCAAGTAATCTTAAAGACCATGTAGTCTTCGTCGGGATATAGTCTCCTGTAGTTCTCAGCATAATACACAAACTCATTGCTCGATACTAGCTCGTACGGATGAAAGTAACGATGAAGTAGGACGAGTGCCTGGGCCAGGTCGTCTGTGTTCTTAATGCGTTTAATCTTTATGCTCATTTCGGTTTTGCAGCATCAAATATCACATTGACAGCGGCAGTATATTCTGGAGCGTAGTCGAATACAGTTTCGAATATTTTCTTGAAATGGTTGAGGCTGTCGAAGTACTCTTTCATCTGTTTCTGGAAATCCTCGACACAGATGCGTCCATTAGTGATGTCGTAGCCGAGTTGTGCTATGCGACTGTTGTACTCATCATATATCCTCTTATAGACGTGATGTATAGCGTCCTTCTCGAAGTCTTCTGAGAGGATGTACGCATTGATGATGTTTGTGACGAATTGCTCGCCGATTGCTTTTTTGTCCATATTTTATTTCACATTAAATCATATTTGTCCCATTTCCATGCACCGGAGCCATCTCCAATAGAACAATACTCGAAGTATCCACCTTTACTAAAACTCTTCACTTCGTTGCGCTTGAAAATTATAGGTCGTTTAGAGTTCTTCTTGACGACTATCTTCCAGCTGCTGTACCAGTGTGGTTTGATTTGTCGGATGTATGTATCTTCGTCAATCTTAACGAATCTACTATCGTAGTAATTTATTTCTGCCTCTCTTCTCATGGCACGTCTTCCTCAAATTCCTTAGATTCACCTACTTTTAGTTTCTCGGCTTGTTTTCTTATCCAATTCCAATCCCAACTTATTAGTGGTGGCATGCCAATCCATTTTCTCTCGTGTTTTCTCTTCCACGAGTAGTTCACCTTGCCGTCTACGTCAGGCAATCTCGTCAATACATATGTAGCCATAATAATACTATTAATCTAAGTTATCTTCCCAAATATGATGGTCTTTGATATAGACTTTATTGTCGTTTTCATCTTCAAGTAAAATTTGGTCTTTTGTGCATTCATACAGAGCATGCTGAAGGACGTGAAGATGTTTGATATAGACATCATGAAACCAGTACATATCTGTGAGACTATTCTCTCGTATATTAAGGCTGGCTTCATACCAAGGATGTTTAAATGCTCTATTGAGTCCTATAGCAACCTTATAGTCTGGGTCGCCTTTCTTTATTTCTTTCCAGCCCAATTGAGTGATAATCTCTTCTGACATCGGAATGGGTTGTATGTCTTCCCATTTGTACGGGCATTCTCCATAGTGTCTTGCAATGACTGTCACATGTTCTTTATCGACTGCGACGACTCTGCAAATCCACTTTCTGTGATTGTATACCAAATCACCAATCATCAAATTTCTCTCTTTCATATCTTATAATTTAATGAATATGTCGTCTTTGCATGTTTCTCTGTACAGACGTCCACAGATATTCTTCGGTTCCTTGAGATATTTCACTTTTTCGTGATTTCCTTCGAGTATGCCGACGAATTCTGTGTATATGACTCGGCTCGGATTATATCTGTTGAGAAAAGTGTGTTCAAGACCCATCGGACTTCTGTATATAAGACAGCAATGATTTGTCTTGTCTGTATAACTACCGTAATGCTTGACTTCCCATATTAGATTCTTATCCTCTATATACTCTATATCATCCGGATAAGTGATTTTGCTGTTTGCTGCATATTCGTCCAGGTCTATTTCACCGGAGTCCGTTTCGATGACGTGCTTTGCTGTCAAGTTCTCGATGAACTGTTCTTCGTCGTTTCCTGTCTTAGCAATATGCTCTATCCATAGGGCAAGATTGTCGAACCGAGACTTCTTGTTGTCCCAGAAATACTTGTCAGTCTCCATCACGAAGCGCTTTGCGCTCGGATGTCTGTAGAAGAATAGTGCTTGCTCATCTGTTATCATGATGTTTCTATTTGTTTAATGATTTTTGAAAATGCGTCGTCTCCCTCAGTAGATGCTTTTTGAGCGAACTTCATTTCTGCTTGTGAAGTTGCTCTGATTTCACCGATACGCTCTGTGAGAAATTCTGTTAACTTATTAATGAGTTTCTCTTTGCTTAGCGATACGATGTCGAGGCATTCTGGTAAAGTGTGATCCGTGACACGAATGTCCTTCTTCATATCGTTTTCGTAGATATATCCGTATGAATTGTGGAAGCCATCTTTTCGTTCTTCGCATATGAGGTAATGTGTCGGACGTCCGGCAGCATCCACTCGATACTCGTCAAGATTGGATACAGTTATTTCTTTCGGGAGATAGTGAATCTCCGGACGCTTATCGAAGAGTTTGCTGTAACCGTAGTACATGGAGAATACCCACACCTTGTCTCCGGCTTTCAGGTCAGCGAACGTCCTTGGTGGGCGCTGCATCTTCTCTCGTACGTCCTGGACTCGCTTGAGAAATCTTCTTTCGTCTGATGTTATCATCATATACATTTATATTATATTTGGCTGCAAAGATACAACAATTATTTCAATTACACAAACTTTTTAAAGTTTATTTCACATTAAGTTTGCTTATTTAGACATTTTCTAAATAACAACGCTCACTTGTTAAATAACGTTAAACTTTCAGCAATTATTTGCACGATTCATTTCTTTTTATTACCTTTGCCGAAGAAATAATAAACAAAGAATCATATGAGTAATCCGGAACGTCTAGAAGAGTTCAAACTTAAAGTCGAGACATTCAATAGTGTCAAAAAGAAGTTCATTGGCAGTACATCTGTCAATAACATCATTCGTTTCTTGAAGAAGCAAGACACGCCTCTGTCATGGCTGTTTGTTCATGCACTTGAAGCAGAAGTCAACAACATAGAAGCGAAGCGTCAGTTGCTCAGCGGAAACAAGCGTGCTTCTGTCACATTCTATCGTTATAAGCATTTTCATATCAATGCATTCATCAAGCGAGTCATTGACTGGAATGACTTTCATAAAGATAACATGATACTTTACGGAGGTGCCAGAGATCCGAAGTCGTCAATGCCGACAGTGCTGTTTAATCTTCCAAAGACAGAGCAGATTTCATGGCATGACAACACGAAGAAAGAAGTCCCGCTTCCGAAGTATCCTTTACCTTGGGACGCTAAACTGAACTCTACTCTGATGAAGATTCGTCAAGGAATCATCAATAACTTCGCTGAGGAATTGAGAGCCAGACGTCCGGAAGACGCCATCGAAGAATCTGAAGTAGAAACAGACATTGCAGATGAATTGTATGAAGACGTCCGTGCGTTGAAGTCTGAAAGCGTCAAGGCATGTGAGATGGAAGTCTATCTGCGTAAGCAATTCTGTACAGAGGGTTTCACTGTAGCAATGCATCATATCAAGCAGAATCAGAAAGAGACACCGATGGATCAGAAGAATGACATTGCACCAATGTTCTTGATAAAGATGATTCACACGGAGATGGAGAGACTGCAGAGTCATATCAACGGAACGTATAAACCCAATACTGTAGAAGTCAAGGAACTGATTACGAACTTCAACAAGTGTATTCAGAAGAAGCGTTTCAAGGATCAGTCAGTGAAAGTGAAGAAGGTGCGCAGTTGCTGGGGAAAGTATCTGGTGACTTTCGAGGCTACGATGAACAATGATGCTCATGTTGTCTTCTCGCTGTATTCACAACAGACTCCTTTGTTGAAGAATCATCCAGCATGGATTAAGCGAATCAAAGGCAGTGAAATCGTATTGCCAGAGAGTAATATATCGAATCTCGAGAAGTTCGCAATGACCTACGTTAGACCATATCTTGAGAAGTAATGAACAAGAAAGATGTAGACATATTCGATACGTTGAGTCCGGACGACCTCATGATAAAGGTGAACGTGGAGGACGAACGTCCGAGAAAGTCTCTGGTCGTTTATATTTCTGATGAAGCAGGAAGTGATAGTCAGCGTATATCATATCTCAAGCAATTATTCTACAGTAATAGCGGTATTCCATCTAAAGTGTTCAATTTAGAGCACTTGCATGAGCAAACTGGGTTTCATATAGACATCACTGATATTCGAGAAGAAGACTTCATCAGAGTAATCTCTCATATGATGTGCTGCTATTTAGAAAAATCTTGTCCATTTCGAGAAATAAGATTTATAAGAAATAAAAGTGTGAATAGTATGCGTTTGAATTCGTGGGCTCTTGTGAAACAATATAAGAACCCAGAAGAAGAGATAGAACCGTTATCGCATTTCATATATGGCATGTATCCTGGAAATATGTCTTACCAATTGATAATAAAACGAATTTGTCAAAGATGTCGTTTAAGGACAAGTTTCAGAATATATTTGAATAATAGAATTTCCATTATCAGAAGATTATAATTGCTGATTACAAAATTAAGAGAATATGGCAAAATTAATAAAGAATTGCAAAAAAGGAGATGCTTTGTACTATGTTCTTGACCCGAATAAAACTGACAATCAGGGTATAGAACATTTTGAAGTATATAAGCGTTATATAGAAGAAATAAAGTACGGTTCTGAGTTTGACGGCGGTGATACGTTCATATGTAAGTCATATACATTACATTCTGAAAGTACATATGAGTTCAAGCATGAGAACAGTGACAGACATGACAGTCTGATATTGGACACAGATTATGCATATGACAAAAACGGAAGATATTTCACTACATATCAGGCAGCAGTCGATTTTCTTAATATAACAATACAACACCGGCTATTGAAAATATTGGAGAAACTTGAGTGGATAGAGAAAAATGTTGGGACTACGAAAAACGGAGTTATTACTAAGAAGACGAAGAAATTCAGAGAAGATTATACAAACTACAAGAAGGTTGTTGTAGAGATATATGACATCCCTCGTTATAAAAACAAGAGTACTGGATGGGTTGATAACAAACTAGAAGGAAAGAAAGTAAAAGTATACAAAAAGCAAATAGAGACTGATGTATACGGAAGCGAGAAATGTTACGGATTCAAACCATATGAAGAGTTTGTCGCTGACTTTGATTCTATAGAGGAAGCACTTGACTGGATGCATAAGAATGATGAGTCTTATTACGAAGGAAAGAGTGACATGTGGTATGAGGGTGACAGATATTTTATAAAAGAAGATACAGATGAGTGACACTCGTTGCTAAATTTCTATCATCAGACGAATATAATATAGTATGAAGGTAATTTTCTTAGACTTTGACGGAGTAATAACGACTCCCACTTCAAAGTGGAATATATCTATGGAACTCGTGAAGCGAGTGAAGAAGATATGTGACAGAACTGGAGCCAAACTCGTCATATCTTCGACCTGGCAGCATGGTAACAGCGCAAAAGAGTGGCTAGAAGAAGGAGTCTTGATGAAGTCATATAAGGGATGGCTGAAGAAATTCTTCGTTGATTACACATATGATGTAACTGGACGTCACGCTTGGAACGGGTCGACTGCTCGAGGTGCTGAGATAAAGGCATGGTTGGTGAAACATTCCGAAGTCGATAATTATGTCATCATCGATGACGAGGATGATATGCTGGACGAGCAGTTGTTCCACTTCGTTGATACAGATTGGGTGTTCGGAATCCAAGAACGTGAAGTGATATTAGCGATAGACGTCCTAGAGAATAAAGAACCTCGCAATTCAATGATGCTGAATCATGTCCTGCTGTTCAAGCGTTGGCTGAAATTGGAAGGTTATGATTCAGATATAGATGAGATATACAAAAAATACTATCCTTTTAAAAAGAAATAAGTTATGAAACAAATTTGCACTTCAATTAAGCAGAGTCAGAAATTGCTCAAGTTGGGTCTGAACCCAGAGACTGCTGATATGTACTGGCGAGATTGGAAGAGAATGACTAAGGACATTTCTATTCCTCATGTTGGTGCAGCATCAAAAGATGACTTGCCGGCTTGGTCGTTAACTACATTATTGTCTTTGATAGGAGACTGTAAGTTGCACACACCACCAACAGAATACGGCGGTCGTTATCGCTGCTATGATTCAAAGCACGAGTTCTTGTCTGAAGAACCAGTTGATGCAGTGTTTAAGATGTTCGTCCATCTTGCATTAGAAGAAGCAGCGAAAGTATTGAAAGAATTTCATGATAAAGAATAATATGATACAGTACAGAAAATCAGACGGTTCACTTGGTCAATTTGATTCTGACAAGTTACATAAAATTGAAGCGAAAGGTAACACTTTTACTGTAACGTTGATATATTATGGTTGGGACGAATACGATTATTGGTACGATACAATTGAGGATATTATCGAACTGAGAATAGGCTGACATTCAATTAATATCATAGGTTCAATAGTTTTATTATTTCAGTTTTGGGTAGCTTGAGATGAGTCGTCCATTATTTTTCATTAATAAAATGCGATTCGATTTTAGAATGATTTTGTTTGCGATAAATAGAGAAAACGCGTATTCGCACAAAGAATAAAAAGTCTTTATATATTAACATGAAAAGAAAAGGTAATAAACTTAATGTGCCGGCAACTATCGTTCATCAGATTGATGAGACGCAGTATCGCATTAGTTGTGACATTATCGGCATCAATGAGTCGGACGAGACATGTACGCTGAAGTTCCGCAACGGGCGTGTAGAGTCTGGTATCAAGCTCTCTGACGTGTTCATCAACGAGCGCTTCATCGACACTGTCCGCAAGTACGGTAAGAAGTTCGGTGAGTGGATTGTCAGCAAGGTCAAGGGTCTGATGTGTATCCTCGGTCCCGACGGCGAAGAGGACGCTAACTCGTTCTTCACTCCAGTGAACATCGCTATCAAGCAAGCTAACGGTGAGTTGCCCTCAGCAGTGAAGTTCTTCCCCTCTGACAACATCATCGCTCAGGCTGAAGCTGGTGGTTTTGCTGTTGATGCTCCGGCAGATGAAGAGATTCTCGCTGATGAGATTCAGCAGGAGAAGGAGCAGATTGAGGGCTTCTGGCGCAAGGTCATGAAGAAACTCGGTAGCACGGACGCTACTGTCCAGGAGTCTATCGACGCAGTCATCAAGGAAGATTACAAGAAGGTTCGTTTCAACCAGCAGTTGAACGAGGCCGGTATTGCTTCTTTCGATCCTATCGCTAACAAGTTGGGTTGGGCTGACCTCGACGGTATGTCAGTGAACACTGAAGGTTTGAAGGCATTCATCACTTCTAACATTGATGAGCAGTTGAACCTCTCTCGTATGGCCCAAGTCAAATCTCTGAACAATGCTGCTGACGAAGACCTCGACCCAGGTCTGGCTGACTTCCTTGCTCAGTTCTCTGAGGAAGAGAGCAAGAACATTGCTGAGGGTGAGTACAAGACTCCGGTTCCTCTGATTTGGGGTGCGCCTGGTATCGGTAAGACACAGATTGTTGCACAGTGTCTGAAGGCTTACAAGAAGAATCCTACAACTCCTCGCAACATGTATCTGTACACTGTATCTTGTGCTGGTCTTGATGCTGACTCGTTCCGTTTGCCCGACAAGGCAAGCACTGCTGACGGCATTCAGGATTCTACTTTCGAGCAGGGTGTTCTGTCTTGGCTTCCTATGTACACTCCACGTGGTGGTGAATATGACCAGATGATGGAAGACCGTTTCGAGCGTTGTCAGCACATCTCTAAGGGTGCTGGTGAAGAGGGTCTGCTTGACTCCGAGGGTGATGCATATCAGGGTGGTGTTCTGTTCCTCGACGAGGTTGTCCGTGTGAACCGCAATGCAATTCCTGTTATCATGAACATCTGTGACCGTCAGTTGCAGGAGAAGCGCATGGCTAAGTCTTGGGCTATCGTCTGTGCTGCTAACCGCTACTCTGACGACCCGACACAGGAAGCAAGTGCATTCCTAGAGGCTACGCCTATCGTACAGCGTTTCGTGCATGTGACTTACAAGCCTGAGCGTAACGAATGGCTGAATTGGGCTCGTAGCACTAATGACCTTGGTGTTCAGAATATCGAACCAGAAATCTGTGATTTCATTGAGGCTATGCCTGAGCATATCTGGTATCGTCTGATTGACAACGGTGGTTATGACGAAGCTCTGAAGGCTATGAATCCGAAACTGCAGTCTAATGCTGCTGACTTCTATGCTAACGGCATCGACGTAGAGAACTGGGATCAGTTGAAGGACGCTGCTGAAGAAGGTAAATCTCCTATAGCTCTGACCAAGAGCACTTGGAATGGACGTACATGGCATCGTATCTCAAATGCTTATCGTAACATGCTGACATTCTTGTTGCTTCAGAATCCTCTGAAGTATACTTATCCTGCACTTGTTGGTCGTTCTATTCGTGAGTTTGATTATCACGGTGTTGAAGCCAACCTGTTGGAAGAGGCACTTGAGTTCGTACCGAAAGATCGTTGGAAGTTGTTCTGCAATGAATATCTCGAGCCGATTAACCGCGAGGAAGCACAGAAGGCTGCTGACCCGTTTAAGCGTCTTGAGTGGGTTCGTCAGGCACTGATTCGCATCGTGCGTCTGCACAGTGGTGCTGATGAGCC
>ODAI012991855.1_pt1 | contig 34879 bp, 15 predicted proteins | sample 1539321 | NCBI WGS metagenome assembly ODAI01 (sample SAMN02144231, study PRJEB22623) | gut metagenome | biome: sheep rumen | host: Ovis aries | place: New Zealand
GTTGCTGGATGCGTTGCAGTGGTCGTGTCCGCCTTCGATGACGTAGCCGAAACGGTCTTCAATGCCCATGGATTTCCAAACCTCCTCGGCTGCCCTTAACGATGCATATCCGGCCTCGTCGCCCAACCAGGTGTAACCTGGATTTCCGAATGCCAAGAATGCGCGGGGAGCAATCATGGCAATCAACTCGTGATGGTCGTATGGCAGTTTGTCGATTTGAGATTGGAAGTTGTTCTTGAAACTGCTAAGGAACCAGTCGTAGTTGGTGTTGGAGATGCCCTCCACACTGGAACCTATCTCAGAAGCGACACGCCATGCGTTGATACCGCCACCACCTGACTCTTGAGCGATAGTCAAGGCGACACGCTCGTCGAATGCACCGGCGAACAAGGCCATCTTACCTGCATAGGAACAACCCGTTACGGCGATGTGGCTAAGGTCTGCATCGATCTGGTCTTTCACAATCTCCAATCCGTCAATCAAACGGCTGATGCCCCAAGACCATGCGCAGTAGTCTGCCTTGGTGTTGAATGTGTTAGGGTAAAACTTATAGAAGGGGTCGTTTTGACTTCTACCGTTGCCGCCGAACCCGGAGTTATATTCCGCAATTTGTTTGTGCGTGAAAGGCACTTGGATGCACTTGGAGAAGTAGGAAGAGTTCAGGCTACCCGTGTTGTTGTCCATACCGATGACGATAGGGTGGGGTCCTTTGCCGGAAGGAATGGAGAGTTTGCTCGTCAACGTGAGCGTGTTGCTGCCGTTGTGAATCTTGACAGTCAGTGTCCCGTTCGAGTAGGATGCTTCCAAGTCGTCGAACTTAGGCTTCTCGCCGATTTCCCAGAACTCAATTTCACGTTTGATTTCGTTACGACGGCAAGACCAGTCGCAGAAGTCGGTTACCTTGCCACTACCGTCGGCCCATTCGAATGGGTTAGGTAACGTCTTGCAAGACTTCAAGTTGTTTTTGTTCAAAGATACTGGATCTTCGCAATCGGCACCTGTGTTCTCCACGGTGTAGCTTAGTGGATATTCACCAGCGGCAATGATTGTACTGTTGCCACCTCCTTGTTCACCTCCTTGTTCACCTCCTTGCTCACCTCCACCATTAGGGCAACCATTGTTCACCATTGTGTGGCCACCCCAATCGTATTTGCCGCTGTTGTAAACCTTGTTCACAGAGCTGGTACGGATCTTTGTGTTCTGAGAATCGTCACCATACAAGAACTTGTTGATGAACGCTTGAGCTGCCTTGTTTTGGTTGCTGGATGCGTTGCAGTGGTCGTGTCCGCCTTCGATGACGTAGCCGAAACGGTCTTCAATGCCCATGGATTTCCAAACCTCTTCGGCTGCCCTCAACGATGCATATCCGGCCTCGTCGCCCAACCAGGTGTAACCAGGATTTCCGAATGCCAAGAACGCGCGGGGAGCAATCATGGCAATTAGTTCGTGGTGGTCGTATGGCAGTTTGTCGATTTGATATTGGAAGTTGCTCTTGAAACTGCTAAGGAACCAGTCGTAGTTGGTGTTGGAGATGCCCTCTACATCGGAACCTATCTCAGAAGCGACACGCCATGCGTTGATACCGCCACCACCTGACTCTTGAGCGATAGTCAATGCGACACGTTCGTCGAATGCACCAGCAAACAATGCCATTTTACCTGCATAGGAACAACCTGTTACAGCGATGTGCCCAAGGTCTGCATTGATTTGATCTTTCACAATCTCCAATCCGTCAATCAAACGGCTGATGCCCCAAGACCATGCGCAGTAGTCTGCCTTGGTGTTGAATGTGTTAGGGTATAACTTGTAGAAGGGGTCGTTTTGACTTCTACCATTGCCGCCGAAACCGGAGTTATATTCCGCAATTTGTTTGTGCGTGAAAGGCACTTGGATACACTTGGAAAAGTAGGAAGAGTTCAGGCTACCCGTGTTGTTGTCCATACCGATGACGATAGGGTGGGGGCCTTTTCCGGAAGGAATGGAGAGTTTGCTCGTCAACGTGAGCGTGTTGTTTCCGTTGTGAATCTTGACCGTCAATGTTCCATTTGAGTAGGAAGCTTCCAAGTCGTCGAACTTAGGCTTCTCGCCAATTTCCCAAAACTCAATCTCGCGCTTGATTTCATTACGACGGCAAGACCAGTCGCAGAAATCGGTCACCTTTCCACTACCGTCGGCCCATTCGAATGGGTTAGGTAACGTCTTGCAAGACTTCAAGTTGTTTTTGTTCAAAGATACTGGATCTTCGCAATCGGCACCTGTGTTCTCCACGGTGTAGCTTAATGGATATTCACCAGCGGCAATGATTGTTCCGTTGCCTCCTTTTTTACTATCTTGATCACCGTCTTGCTTTTCTTCTTTCTTGTCATCTTGCTCACCACCTTTAGATGTTTTCTTTAACCTTGCGGCATTAAAGAACTCAATCATATCTGGCACCTTGTCTGTGTTGACACTATGGTCGCCCCCTGTAGGTATAAACTTGCTTTCGATGTTGTTTTTCTGCAACTCCTCGTAGAAAAGCTGACTTTGGCATTGAGCCACGATAACGTCTTCCGAACCGTGTATGAGCAAATGAGGAGGGTCGCTCGGATCCATGAAGGTGACAGCTGTTGCCAAAGCATATTTGTCTGGACATTGGAAAGCGGAGCAGTTGCCCATCATTGGCGAAATGAAACTATTCAAGTCCATAGCAGAACCACAATCCAATTTATCCAGGATGACAGGACCCGACCAATCGCAAACGGCGTCTACGCTACTGCTGAAGTCCGTGAATTGTCCCAATTTTCCTTCTATATCCATTGTTGTGGAGCCTACTGTATACTCCTTTACGTTGCGCGATGTACCCATCATGGTTGCCAAATGTGCACCAGAGGAGAAACCGGAGATGGCGATGAAAGAGGTATCTATCTTCAAAGACTCGGCGTTACCCCTTAGGTAGCGTACCACCGCCTTTATGTCGTTGATTTGTCCAGGCCATTGTGCGTCATTGTTTGCACGGTGGTTGGGAGTTACAAAAATGTAGCCAGCCTTTACCGCACCTTCACCAACGGTGGTCAAGTCGGCCGACCCTTTCGAGTTGTTGCTCGACCATGCACTTCCGTAGATATGGATGATGACGGGATAAGAGGCTTTCTCTTCCTGCGGATAATAAATATCCATCGTGTGGTAGTCCTTTCCGTCTCCGACGTAATTGACATCTTTCTTAGAAGTGTAGGTGCTCAATCCGGAAGATCCATTACCTCCGAATCCCCATCCTTGAGAAAAGGCATTGAGCGATCCTACGCAAAATACAGCTAGTAACCATTTCCTTGTTTTCATGATTTGTTAAATTTAAAGTGTTTTACAGATTGCAAATGTTTTTCACTGGTTGCGAAGATACATTAGCTCCTTTTTATTGCTTGGAAAACAAGATTCAAATAATGGTAATAGAGAATCAGCCCGTGTTTTTTCTTGATGAAATCGCAGAAAATGCAAAAAAATAAAATTTGTGAAAGCTATGAAGACACTAGTATTGCTTGTTAGCTCATTGCTCCTTTTAAGTTGTAATCATACAGTTTCATACAAAATGATACCGGATAGTTACAAGTTTTATACCCTCGAAAAATTTGGGGAAAAGGTGGAATTTTCAAATATTGATAAACTGATAAACGATATAAATAATTCTAAACCAATAAAATGTCCTGTTATTGGTGCCGACGTTCAAACTTTGTTTCTGATTAATAAAAATGTGAAAGGAGATACTTTAAAAGTGATTATTTATGGGGATGATGCCCGTTATTTTCGCATAGGAGAACGCTACTATCAAGTGTGTAGTAACAGTTTCATGAAATAGTATCGTAGTGTAGATGCGCATTGTAACAGTAGGTTAAACAGACATCCGCAAGTTCTTATTTTGTAGTGCTTCTATAACTGTTTTGTAGTCGCACTCTCCGTTTCTGAATTTACACACCATTTCGTCGAGCCGCTTCCAACGGAGATGGCTTAGCAGGGTGTCTTCTACCCAGTAGCTGAATGTGGTGTTTGGACTTAGGTGTTCCAATTGCCGCATGCGTGTGTAGAGTTCCACACCGTCTGCCGCATCGTGCCAGAGGTCGACAAATGCAAAATCGGCCCTTTGGTGGGGCAGAGTTTGGCAAGCATAGTTGAAGGCGTCGTCCTTTATAATGCTTATCTTTTCTTTATGCCGCATTTGCGGACGTGTAATCTCCTTAAACAGGGCAATGGCGTCGCTGTCGCGTTCCACCACTGTAACCCGTTCCACTTCGTCTTTCTCGCTTGCCATATAGGCGAAGTAACCCAGCCCCAGCCCGAACGCGGTGACACTGCCTTTTGCTGCGTCTATGGCCGGCTGTATGGTCTCAACTTCGTTGGGTTTCGTGCTCATCCATTCCCGTCCGTCTTCCAATACGGCCGGAAAGTGAAAGGTTTCGCTGAAAAAGCCTATTTGTGGCACTTCTTCCAGATTATGTTGGCAGCGAATGTCTCGCCAGATAAATGTTTCGTAGGGCTTGTAGTATTCTGTGCCCAGCTGCCAGCGCCCGTGCTTTTCCTCGGGTATGCGAATGTTCTTGTAGAAGGCGTTGTTTGTGTAAGTTTCTGGCGTTAGTCGGCTGATCGATGGTTTTATGTAGTGCTCGTTGTAGTAACGGGCCTCTTCGCCCTCGTCTTCGTTAGCTCCAATTGCCGCAGCAAAAAGCAGTTGGAAGGCGGTCAGTTCGTCAAGGTGGTAGCTGCCTGTCATCTCCCGCATCATTTCGGGGGTGATGTAGTCGGCGCATTGGTCCAAATAGTTGCTATAGGCCTCAAAAATGTTGAAATTGCGGTCTCTGGTCTGTAGTAAGGAACGCATTCTTTGTATGTCGGCTGCTTGCATATTCTAATTAAACGTATTTGTGTGGAAACTATTTGGAAGTTTTGTTATTTTCCTCCTGTTTCTTGTCTCTTGCAAAAATAAGCTAAAAAAGGCATTCTTGGTGTTCCCAAGTCCCTATGAAACGGGAATGGCGGAGGGTGTGAACATTTCTAATTGTTGTATCAAAATAACATAACGAAAGTCACAGCCCCCTCCACAGGATGGATTTTATTCACCTAATTTAGCGGTGATTTTGCTAGCAGTTGACTTTACTGAGAAGCCTGTACGCAAAGAAACCTTATTTGAAGCTGTAAGTATGTCTATTGTATAACAGGGTGACCTTTGTCGTCAATGCCGCCCCATTTGCCATTAGCCATTGCCTCAACCATTTCTTGCCGGAGGCAGATCGATTTCCCGTTAACAGGGTTGACACATATGCCGTCAAAAGGTCCCATTAGTTGGCTTAGTTCGTGCATATATACAGGTTTAGTACCCATTCTCCCTTGTTTTAATTCGGTTTTCCCCATGGTGACTTTATCGGTAAAGACAACAATGAGTTTCATATTTCCTGCAACAAGCGGCTCTATTTTGATGGATGTGTTGTTCCCGTTTTTCTCAATGCCGCAAGGCATAAGGAGGGTAACATTGTTCAAATAGGTGCAGTCGCCTTCGGTGACGGCTCTGAAAAAGCGGTTTGCAACCGAGTTGAGTGCCTCCTCAACTGGTATTGCAGGTTCTGTACGATTCAGGTTGGCGGGTTCTTCGCATTGGTTCATTCGGTCTTCGGCGTCGTAACCTTCCCACTTCATAACCAATTGGTTGTTTTCTACCCTCACATGGCAGGGAGGTATGTTGCCAGAATTCCCCTGTTGGCATTCTAGGGCCTTGTTCATCATCACTTCCGCTATCAAACTTTTTAAAATAGCTTTGTATTTCTCGTGTGTTTCAGTGGTATCTAGGGCCTTTTTCTTTTCTGGTGAACTGCCTTCAATCGAATACTCGGCATTCTCAAAGCGTGGATTCATATCACTGAAACGAAGCACGTCGCTTTCTAAGGTGTATCTGCCCACCAATGTTACTATCACACGGTACTTTTCTTTCAAGTTGTCATCGTTGTCTACTACTTTAGTCGTGTCGAACTGTCGGAATACACGGCCATCGTTGTCAAGGGTTAGAATGTCGGAGCAGATAGCGTATGCGTTTGCACTGATTCTTCCGTCACGGTTCGCTTTCCATGAACCGGTAATTGTTTCTGTTGCCATAGTTCTTAAAGGGTTTTTGTCCTAATTAGGGCGTTTTACGTTTGTATGAATATAAATCTAGATAGAGTGGGTTAATACTTTTCTTTGTTTAAAATACAGAGTTTTGATTCCTATATTTTGTTGTTATTTTTCTTGCAACAAAAGTAGGGCGTTTTTTTATGTTGAAAAAGAGCAAAAGTGACTATGAAAGTGAGCGGAATAGACTTTTTTCCCTGTCGTAATTATCGCTGTTTTCTTGATAGGTTTTCTGTGAGGTTAAGGCTTGTTTTTTTCTGTTAAAGTTACTCTTGGACTGTTTCTTCTGGGTCGGGCAGTATTTGCAGGGCTATTGCGGCACAGGCTTCTGCGTCGGCCAGGGCGTTGTGGTGTTGCGAAAGGTCGAAACCGCACGCGCGTGCCACTGTTGGCAGTTTGCAGTCGCCCAATCGCCGCCCAAACACTTTACGTGCCTGGATAAGCGTGCAGTAGAACTCGTCGTAGACATAGTCCATCTGGTACATACGCATTACGGCCTTCAAACAACTTTCATCGAAGGCCTTGTTGTGGGCAACCAGTGGCAGACCCTCTAGTTTGGGCGCTATCTGTTTCCACACTTCAGAAAAAACGGGAGCGTTAGCGGTGTCTTCGGCGGTCAGTCCGTGCACCTGCGAGCAGAAGTAAGTATAGTACTCGGGCTCGGGCTTTATCAAACTGTAAAAACGGTCGGTTTCTTTCCCGTTACGGTAGATGACGATGCCAACACTGCATACACTGGTGCGTTCGTTGTTGGCGGTCTCGAAGTCTATTGCGGCGAAGTTCTTCATCGGATGTAGAGGTCGAGGCTTATCGGTAAGTGGTCGCTATAGCCACAAGTCCAAGTGTTACCCTTGAAGCCCCGTTTGGGCGAGTAGTAGCCTTTGCTTGACTGGGAAAGCAGGAAGAGTTCGTGGCAGATGTGCCCGCTGTATGGTGTGGTGAACACGTTGGCATTCTTGTTCAGCATGCCGCCTTCCACAATCATGTGGTCTAGCACATCCCATTTTCCGCCGTACTTGTGGCTGCCAATGTTGTCGTTTCCGTCGTAGCGGCTGGTCAGGTCGCAAAGCGAACCTTTGCCTTCCGACTTGTTGTACTGTTTTACCTTCAGCACGTTGGCTAGTGCAGCTTGCGACAGGGTGCTGTTGAAGTCGCCCATCAGCACAATGTTCGCTCCGTCTTCTGCTTTGCGCAGACTGTCGATGGTGTGTAGCACCGCTTTTGCGGCGGCAACGCGTTTGTCTTCGCTAACAGCCTCGCCTTCGCGCATCGACGGCCAGTGATTGACGAAAACATGGAGCATCTCGTTGTTTTTCAGTTGGAATTTTGCGTATAATATATCGCGTGCCCTGCTTTTGGAAGAAAGCCTTACGGGAATCCATTTCTGGCTGGCCAGTTTCATACGGCTGGTGCTGTAGAGTAGTGCTACATCTATACCACGCTTGTCTGGTCCGTCTTTATGGACGTAGCGGTAGCCCTCTGCTTTTAAAACGTCTTGGTTGCGCAGGTCGTTCAATACGGTTTTGTTTTCCACTTCGGCAAGTCCGACTATAGCCGGCATAGTTCCGTTACCTGCAGCCTTTATGGCTTTCGCCACGTTAATCAGCTTGGTCTTGTATTTGCTTTTCGTCCAATTCTTTTCTCCTTCGGGAGTGAACTCGTCGTCGTTGGTGTTAGGGTCGTCTGCGGTGTCGTATAGGTTTTCGCAGTTGTACGACACAATGCGCAGGCGTTCGGCCCCGCTGAAACTTTCAGGATTGTCGGTGTCGCTTTGTAGGTCGGTGATGGCTTTTCCCGCACCTTTGCAGACCTTTATGTCAACAACTTCCTCCGTAGGTTCTTCTGCCCCTTCGTTGTCCGTTGTTTTGGCAGTATTGGCGTTGTCTTGCGGTAGGTCAGTGCAACTGCAGAGTGTGGCGCATACCGATAATTGTATCAGAAATCTGTAAACTTTCATTTTTCTTGGTTTATGCTGTTTGTAGCCAGCCGCCTCTGCTTGCTATTCCTTTGGGGCTGCCGTTTCCATATAGGCATAGGCGCCAGCGTCGACCTTCCCGTTGTTGATGCGCACATTTCCGTCGAGGTCGGTTGCACATTCCGGGTATAGCTTAATCAGTGCGGTGTCGCCTATGTTACGGGCGAAACTGGTACTGTCGATGTGGAAATCGTAGTAGTAGAGTTTTGAAAGCCGGAAGTCAAATCCTGCTTTTTCGTTAAATACGCATTGCTTGTAATAGGTGGCAGTGTCGGCGCTTTCTGTGTTAACCAGACTGTTGTTGATGCTGTAGGTACACCAGTCGGCTTCGCTTGTGCTAACCTCGTTGGTGTGCGTGCCGTTTATGATGCAGTTGTTGAACTGGGCGGCGACAGGGTGTGTCTCGTCACCACGTAAGACTAGCGATTCTCTGACGCGGAGCGATGAAACGCTGTTCTCGCTCAGGGTACAGTTGTTGAACAGGTATTCGCCTCCCGAAAGGTACACGTTTTGGACTCCTCCGTTGGCAAACACACTGTTGTAGGCCTTGACGCGGGCGTCAGTCGCTTTCAAGTTGCCCCTTTTCGAGGTCCTTATCTCACTGTTGGCAATGATTAACCGCCATTGGTTGTCGTCAATTTCTGCCGTGTCTACCACAATACCATAAGTGGCGCCCCGCATGTAGACGCCTTCCATAATATTGTTGGTGCTGGTCTCGGTGAAGGTGATGCCCTCCCACTGGCCGTAAATGTTGGTGTAAGGCATTCCCGGACCAATCTCGTCCATACGGTCGCCGCTAAACAGAACCATATCGCTGGCATTGCCTCTGGCGTCGAGTGTTCCTGCTACAGAGATCGACGCTCCCCGGTGAAACAGTACTTCAGTTCCGGCTTTCAGGGTTAGGGTGGCGCCTTCAGCAACTTCAAGTTTCCCGAAAATCAGGAATGGCTGTTCGTTGGTCCAAACCGTGTCTCGTTCGATGGTGTAGTCGCGGAGGACGACAGCGTTTTGTCCTATAGCATTCAGTATGATGCGGTCTTGGTTGCCGTTGTATCTGACGACAATGGAGTCGTTTACCATGACAGGTTGTTTCTCGTCGTTTACCTGCATGTTGGCCCTTACAAAGATGAAAAGGCTGTCGCCATTGAGTAGCTCCAAATTGTTGATGCTGGTGCCAGAGCGGCCGTCGACAATCATTTGGAAACTATTTGAGGCAGACCTTAACTCTACATTGCTGATTTTTAAGTCTTCTCCGCTGTTGTTCCACACTTTTATGGTGCGTGTCGAGGTGGCTTGTCCTGTAATTAGCGGCTCGAAGCAGACCGAGTCGGTTGAATAGGAAAGGCGTAGGTGGCTATCGCTGCTGAAGTCGGGTTCGTCTTCACAGGCGGCTAGCAGCAATGCTGCAGAAAGTGCGGCTATAAGTAGTCGGAGTAGTTTGCTCATTCTTCTATGGCGAATTTTTCAGGGTATTTGCCTTTAATGTCGTTGTCTACATACCAGCGCTGTATGGCTTTGATGTCTTTGTCAGCATCGCCGGTTATCTCGGCCTGGTGGCTGACATAGACTCTTTTACGGCCGAAGTCGAGGGCAACGATTACAATGGGAATGTTTGCGCCCTGGGCAATGTGGTAGAAACCGCGTTTCCATTTGCTGTTGCGGCTGCGGGTTCCTTCTGGTGTGATGGCCAACTGGAAGGTGTCGCGCTTTTTGGCCTCTTCAACAATAGCGTCGACCATCTTTTTGTCTTTTTTGTTACGGTAAACGGGTATGCCGCCAATAGGACCGAAAAACAGGTTGAACGGGAAGCGGAACCATTCGCTTTTTATCAGAAAGTTTGGACGTACGTTTCCGAGCGAGGTGTAACCAATTTTTCCTATAAAAAAGTCCATATTGCTGGTGTGTGGAGCCACGCAGAAGATACATTTCTTGGGTATCTCTATCTTACTTTCTGCGGTCCATCCTGTCACTTTCAGTATCAGCTGGCATAATTTTTTAGCTATCCCCATATTGATGTAATTTTTTTATCCTTGTTCTCTGTCTGTATACTATAACGCAAATTTAACCATTTATTTTCTTAAACGGCTCCTTTTCCGTTGCTATTATTAACTGTTTCTTGTGGCTTTTTCTAAGGCTTCCCTCTGCTTTTGCTGACTTTTTCGCCCGCGTGGACCTTTGTTCACTTTTTGTTTTCGTATATTTACCGGAAAAATAAAAAAAACAGTAACGCAATGGCTTTAATTAAGAGTGTTCGTGGGTTTACTCCAAAAATAGACCCATCTGTTTATGTGGCCGATAATGCTACCATTGTTGGTGATGTGGAAATAGGCAAAGATTGCAGTGTTTGGTTTGGCGCTATTCTACGTGGCGACGTGAACTCTATCCGTATTGGTAACCACGTCAACATACAAGACGGTGTGGTGTTGCACACCCTCTACCAGAAGTCGAAAGTTATTATTGGCGACAATGTGTCGGTAGGGCATAATGCCATTATTCACGGTGCCATTGTGCACAACAATGTACTTGTTGGCATGGGGGCCACCATCCTCGACAATGCCGAAATTGGGGAAAACTGTATTATTGCCGCGAATGCTTTGATTAAGGCGGGTGAGAAGGTGGAGCCGAACTCTATCTATGCCGGGGTGCCAGCAAAAAAGGTGAAAGACATCTCTCCTGAACAAATCGAGAACATTATTAAGCGCACTGCCGACAACTATCACCTCTATTCTACCTGGTTTAGGGAGGAAGATGCCAAGGAACAAAACTTTTTCGACGATAAAGCACAATAGTTTTGCACTCGTATAAACGGAAAAAGCACCACCCTGCAACTGTGGGGTTGTGCTTTTTTATGGAGTGCTAGGTGTTTAATTCAAACCTTTGGGCAGAAGCAGACTGCTGTCGCCGTAGCTCAGGAATCGGAAGTTGTGGCTGAGCGCATAGTCGTAGATCTTTTTCCAATCGTCGCCTACAAAAGCGGCAACCAGCAGCATAAGGGTGTTTTCTGGCTGGTGGAAGTTGGTAACCATGGCCTTGACAACTTTGAACTCGTAACCAGGTGCTATGATAATCTGTGTTGAGCCTTTCAGTGCCTGCAACTGGTGTTTGTCGAGGTAGTCGAGAATGGCTTGTAGCGACTCTTTGACGCCTATGGTGTAGCCTGCCTCGTAGGGCATCCACTGGGTTACTTTCAACTCGTCGGCGTGCAGGTCCATGTTTTCGTGAAGCATAGCGCCAAAGTAGTAGAGGCTTTCCAGAGTGCGCACCGATGTGGTGCCGACCGCTATAATGCTGCCGATGAATTTCAGTATGTGGGCAATGGTGCTGCGTTCAACACTAATAACCTCGGTATGCATCTGGTGGTCGTTCAAGGTCTCGCTCTTCACGGGTTGGAAGGTGCCGGCGCCCACATGTAAGGTCACCTCGTCACGCTCAATGCCCATTTCGGCAAGTTCGTTGAACTCTTTTTCTGTAAAGTGCAATCCTGCTGTAGGTGCAGCCACGCTGCCCTTTATTTTCGAATAGATGGTCTGGTAGGTGGTTTTGTCGCTTTCCTGTGTGTCTCGTTTCAAGTAGGGTGGAATTGGTAGAACGCCGCAAGCATCAAGAATGTCGGCCCAGTTCACCGTGTCATCGTCCCAGCTGAAGTCAATCAGCATGGTGCGGCTGTTCTCGCCGTGGCGGTCGGCTTTCAGAACCATCTCCTTACCGCGTACGGTTACGGGCAGCGTCAGGGTTTGGCCGTTTTTCCAGCGTTTGGCGTTTCCCACCATACACTCCCAAACGCAGTGGCGGGTAGCTATAAAGGCCAGCGCATAGTCGTTGGGCTCGTGCGGGCTCAGGCAGAACACTTCGATGTGTGTGCCTGTCTCTTTACGGAACATGAGGCGTGCCTGAATAACCTTGGTGTTGTTCATCACCATCAGCATGCCGCCCCGAAGGTGGGTGCTGATGTTCTTGAAGACGTCTTCTGTTATTTCCCCTTGCTCGTATACCAACAGCTTCGAGTCGTTGCGGTGGGGTAGCGGATATTTCGCAATACGGTCTTCGGGCAGTTCGTAACTATAGTCTTCTATGTTGATGTCTTTGGGGTTTTTCATTGCTTGCTTGTTATCTTACCGCAAAATTACTTAACTTTGATTTATAATTCAATTGAAAATATGATAAAGGTAGGCGATAAAGTCCGTTTCCTCAATAGCGAGGGCGGTGGCGTAGTCAGCAAAGTGTTAAGCAAAGATATGGTGGAGGTAATCGATGCCGATGGCTTCGATTTCCCGACGCCTGTTTCGGAATGTGTGGTTATTAGCGAGGCTGCCGACAACGATGTGTTCTCGCGCTTGAAAAAACAAGACGAGGCGAAACGTAAGAGGAGTTCTGACGATGACGAACCGGTCGTGGTGGCTAAACCGGCTGAAAAAGTTCCGCAGAAACAGCGCTTCGACGATGCCGACCTGCCTACAACCGGAAAGGTACAGCCTGAAAGGCCTGAGGGAAATGTGCTGAATGTGTATATGGCTTTTGTGCCTGTCGACAGCCGACAGTTGGGGGCTACTTCTTTCGAGTGGTACCTCATCAATGATTCTAATTACGAACTAGCCTATACCATCTCAACCGGACAAGTGAAGGTCGACCGTCAGGCTTCTGGTTTTATTCAACCTAATACTAAGGAGTTCATCGACGAATTTACAGCCGAAGACCTCAATGCCTTCGAACACCTTAATGTGCAGTTCATCGCCTTTAAGAAGACGAAAGCCTATGTGCAGAAACCTGCTGCCGATGTCCATATTCACCTCAATCCTGTCCGCTTCTACAAACTGCACAGCTTTGTACCCAACGACTTTTTTGACGAGGATGCGCTGATGGTGCCTGTTGTGGAAGACGATGCGCCCTCGGTTCCTTTTGAGGTCGATGCCAGACAGTTGGCCGCTGCTTCTGCGCAGAAGGAGCGGGTAGAACTGCCCAAAGTCTCGAAAAGCAGCAAGCCCGATGGAAGTATTGTTGAGGTTGACCTGCACATAGCCTCTCTTATCGATAACATCAACGGACTTTCTTCGCACGACATCCTCCAGTACCAGTTAGACAAGTTTAGGGAAACCATGAACACCTATATCCGTTTCAAGGGACAAAAAATTGTGTTCATTCATGGAAAGGGCGATGGTGTGCTCCGTGCTGCTATCGTGAAGGAACTGAAGCACAGCTACAAACAATGCACTTTCCAAGATGCATCGTTCCAAGAATACGGATTTGGTGCTACCCAGGTGACGATAAAGTAAGTCCAGTAAAAAACTACCAGAATAAAAAGTGTTACGTGCACGCACGTAACACTTTTTTACTTTAATACCCTCTGGACTGATGTGGAGTTTGATATAAAATTTGCAATGACGGTGTCTGTTTTGTGAACTCTATTTGAATGTGTCTTGAGTTTTTTGATATTAAAGTCATTTTTGCTCACTTTTGGCGAATGTCTGCTATTTTATTGCTGTGGTTTGAGTGGTAACTTTGTAATTGTAAAGAAAACAATACTGGAGATGACAAAAAGCAAAATCTATCTTCTTTGCTTTTACATGTTGTAGATGTATAATACAGTAGATTGCCTTTACATAAAAAACAATAAATTATCTGTTTAATAAAAACATATGAAACCTGTCAAACTAATTTGCTTTATTACTTTGTTTTTAAGTGCTGTAACTGCTTTTGGAGCTGAAAATGGAACTGTACTTTTTAAGGAGGACTTCGGCGGTAATTCTCTTAACGATCCTCCTTATGGTTCTCCCCCTCTACCTGATGGCGTTATTGAAGGTTTGCTTTATTCGTCACATTTGTGGGATATGAAAAAGAATGGCTATTCTATTCGAAAAGAAGCCATAAAACGAGCTACCTATCAGGGAAATCACACTTATAACGGATGGTATGCCGAATTTGGTGACCACACGCACGAGGGTGACCTTACCAGGGGTAACTTTTTACAGATTGACCTTGATTACAAAGAGGCTACATTCTATAATGTGAAAGTTGACGATTTGTGTGAAAATACAGATTTGACTTTCTCTTTTTGGGGACACCCTGTAAACGCATCGGTTAATGCTCCTGTTACGCTTACTATAGAAGACGAAAATGGAAATGTCTTGAATTCAGAGACATTCTACATCAACTGTAAAGCGTATAAATGGCAATACTTCAGTATGCCGTTTACGGTTCCAGTAGGACAAACTTCTATTGTCTATAGGGTTTACTCTGGAGCCGGTGGAAATGGTGGCGACTTTGCTCTCGACGATATTGAAATTTTGTTGAATACGCCTCCAGTTGAGGTGAATATGCCTGACGATTCGCTTTGCGTGGGATCAAACTTCACCATTAAAGCGAAGTTTGATAATACAAACTCTTCTTATATCGAGCCTGTTACATACACCTGGTATAAGAACACGACGAAGGATTATACTAAAAACTGGGAGAAAGTTGGAAAAGGTCCGACGCTTAGCTTTGAGAACCTTTCGGAGGCAGAAGCGGGTTACTATAAAGTGCAGGTGTCTTCTGCTGGCGTGGAAAGTAATTTCAGCCTTTGCGAGTCGGCATCGGACATTGTACCTATTTTGGTGAAAAGGTGTGATATTGATACCACTTTGTACGACACTATTTGTTACGGTGAAACTTACGAATTTGCTGGTCAAACATTAAGTGAGACGGGTATTTATACCGACACTTTAGTTAACCATTTGGGTGGGGATAGTGTTATATCGCTTGAATTGACTGTATTGGATGAAATTCTGCCTACTGTTTTGAAGAAGAGAATTTGTGAAGGCGAATCTTATACGTATGAAAGTTCGTCACTAACAAAGGCCGGTGAATATGAGTTTAAATTTACAAGCGAAGCTGGTTGTGATAGTATTGTAATCCTTTCCTTGGATGTGGTTGATGCGGTAACTAAAGACATCGAGGAAACCATCTGCGAGGGCGGTAGCTATAAGTTCGGCACTCAGACGCTGACGACTCCCGGCACCTATAAGGAGACCTTTACCAGTGCTGCCGGTTGCGACAGCGTCGTGACCCTAACCTTGAAGGTTGCCGAAGTCAGCTACAAAGACATAGAAGAAACCATCTGCGAGGGTACTGCCTATAAGTTCGGCACCCAGGTGTTGACGACTTCCGGCATCTACAAGGAGACCTTCACTAGTGCTGCCGGTTGCGACAGCGTCGTGACCCTAACCTTGAAGGTTGCCGAAGTCCGCTATAAAGACGTTGAGGAGACCATCTGTGAGGGTACAGCTTATAAGTTCGGCAGTCAGGTTTTGACAGCTTCCGGCATCTACAAGGAAACCTTCACTAGCGCTGCCGGTTGCGACAGCATCGTGACCCTGACCTTGAAGGTGGTTGATGTGGCGACTAAAAATATCGAGGAAACCATCTGTGAGGGTACTGCCTATAAGTTCGGCACTCAGGTGTTGACGACTTCCGGCATTTACAAGGAGACCTTCACCAGTGTTGCCGGTTGCGACAGCATCGTGACCCTAACCTTGAAGGTTGCCGAAGTTAGCTACAAAGACATAGAGGAGACCATCTGCGAGGGTGAAAGCTATAAGCTCGGCACTCAGGTGTTAACGACTCCTGGCACCTACAAGGAGGCCTTCACCAGTGTTGCCGGTTGCGACAGTATTGTGACCCTCAATTTGAAGGTGGCTGAAATCAGCAACAAGACCATTGAGGAAGCTATCTGTGAGGGCGAAAGCTATAAGTTCGGCACACAGACGCTGACTACTTCTGGCACTTACAAGGAAACCTTTACCAACGTTGCTGGTTGTGACAGTATCGTGACCCTGACATTGAAGGTGGGTGAAATCAGCAGGGAGGCTGTTAAAGAGGCCATCTGCGAAGGACAAAGTTTTGTATTCGGTACACAGACGCTGACCTCGACAGGTGAATATGTGGAAACATTCACTAACGTTGCTGGTTGCGACAGTATTGTGACGTTGACTTTGAATGTGGCTAAGAATAGCGCAACAGCTATTGAGGAAACCATTTGCGAAGGCGAAAGCTACACACTTGGTGAAAAGACGTATTCAACAGCTGGCACCTATGAAGAAACGTTCACCAATGCTGCCGGTTGCGACAGTGTTGTTACTCTTACTTTGAAGGTGGCCGAAGTCAATAAGGTTGCTATCGAGGAAACCATCTGTCAGGGTGAAGGCTATAATTTTGGAAAGAAGACGTATGCTACCGCAGGTACTTATGTGGAGACCTTCATCAATGCAGCCGGTTGCGACAGTATCGTAACCCTGACACTGAAGGTGGCTCTGAAAAGCACAAATGCTATTGAGGAGACCATTTGCGAAGGCGAAAGCTTTGTGTTCGGTACACAGACGCTGAGTGCGGCTGGTAAATACAAGGAGACCTTCACCAATGCCGCTGGTTGTGATAGTGTTGTGACGCTGACTTTGAAGTTGGCTAAAATCAGCAGGACTGCCGTTAAAGAAACCATCTGCGAAGGACAAACCTTTGTGTTCGGCACACAGACGTTGAACGCTGCGGGTGAATATGTCGAAACCTTCACTAACGTTGCCGGTTGTGACAGCATCGTGACCCTTACTCTGAATGTGGCAAAACATAGTACTAATGCTATTGAGGAAACCATTTGCGAAGGTGAAAGCTATAAGTTCGGAGGCAAGACCTATAACGCTGCTGGTACTTACGAGGAGGTTTTCACCAACGCTGCCGGTTGTGACAGTATTGTGACACTGACCCTGAACATTGCAAAGATTGATTATGTGACTGTTGAAGAAACCATTTGCGAGGGTGAAAACTACAGATTTGGCAAGAAGCGTTTAAACGCTGCTGGTGAATATGTGGAGACTTTCAAAAATATTCAAGGTCGCGACAGTGTTGTTACTCTTATTTTGAGTGTGACAGACAAAGTCTACTCCAATATAGAAGAAACCATCTGTAGAGGCGATGTCTATGTGTTTGGCGATAGAACACTGAAAAATCCGGGCCAATACAAGGCAACCTTTACCAGCAGTACGGGCTGCGACAGTATTGTAACCCTTGATTTGAAGGTGACGGAAAGCAGCAAGTCTACTATTAGAGAGATGATTTGCGAGGGCGAAACTTATGAGTTCGGTAGTCAGACGCTAACTGAAACGGGTAAATATGAGGAAACTTATGTTAGTGCGAATGGTTGTGACAGTGTTGTGACTCTATATCTTACCGTTGTTAAACCTCATATTGTTGAATTTAACGACACCATTAAAGAGGGTGCCATCTACAAAAGGAATGGATTCTATATCGATTCTTATGAGGTAGGGGAGAATGTCTTCACGCATGAGGGGGTTAATCGCTACGGTTGCGACAGTATCGTTACTCTGAATCTGTTCGTTATTGAAAAAGTGGTTCGCCCTGATGTTATACCGGCAAAGTTTATGACTCCAAATGGTGACGGCATCCGCGATACTTGGGAGATTGAAAACCTTTCGTACTACTCGAAGTACACTGTTAAGATTTACAATCGATGGGGCAAATTGCTGGTGACTTACACCAACGAATATCCGGGTTGGGATGGCTACTATCTAGGTCATCCACAACCTAGCACAGACTACTGGTTTGAGATTGATCTTGAGGAAACCGATACTCAAAAAGTGGGAAACTTTACACTGATGCGTTAGACCGGTATCGGGTCGAAAATATAAACATAGAATAGCTTGACATTCAGTCCGCATGGGGCGTAACTCCGCCATGCGGACTGTTTTTTCTAGTGGTAGATGTATGGAATATTGTCGCATCTGTTCAAGAAGTAGATGCTTATATGGAAGATTTGATATTTAAATGAAGAACGGGAGTCTGGCATCCAGATTCCCGTTCTTCTGTTCTGTATGGGACTTATTTGTCTTCTTGCTTTTTGTCGAATGGATAAGTGCGCTTTGGGTTACGTGGAAACCAACCTTTTTGGACGCGTTTCTCCTGCTCGAACAGTTCTCCGATACTCCAGAAACAAGAGAAGCCGATGATGCCCAGTGTGGTGCTGCCGATGATGTTCTCCACCATTACCGATGCTACTACCGACAATACACCTGCCAGTAAGAAGAATATCCAGGTGGGTCTGGCTCCGAAATAGTATTCTGCCTTGATTACGATAGGGTGGAATAAGCCAATCAGTAAAAATGTTATCACACCAAGAATCAACCCTGTCCAATTCAAATCTGCCATAATCTTAAATCCTTATTTTTAGTTTAACGCCTGCTTGTGTAGGCTTGCCTTTTTGTACGAATTTGTTCCCCAAACTTTCGAAGTAGAACGTGTTATAGTCGGTGTTGGTCAGGTTCTTTCCCCAAATGCTCAGCGTCAGCCAACTCCAACCTGCGAAGTTTATACCCATATTTCCGTTCAGAATGCCGTAGGCCTCTTCTTTTACCGAATTTTCGTCGTTCCAGTAAGTGTTGGCGGCGCCGCTGAAGTCGAAGTTAGCGAAGAGGCGTCCCACCTTTTTTACGTTCTTGTTGAAACCAACTCCCAGCATGTAGGTCTGTTCGGGGGCGTAAGGCACCCGGTTGCCTTTGTAGTTGGTGGTGTCGTTGGCCTGGTAGTCTTTAAATTCGGCGCAGGTGTATCCGTAGTTGCCTTGTAGCGTCAGCCAGTCGGTCGGGTGGTAGGCAAGGCTGAGTTCTACACCATAACTTTGGGTGTGTCCGGCATTGGCCATCATGCGCCCCATACCGCTAATGTTGCTGAATACGGTAACTTGCTGGTCGGTGCAGTCAATGAAAAAGAGGGCTGCGTCGGCGTCCACTTTGTTGAAGCGCAGTTTGGTGCCCACCTCGTAGTTCCAACTGTACTCGGGCTTGTAGCCCAGCACGTCTTCCTCGCTCGGTACGTCAGAATTAGGAATAATAAGAATGTCGTACATCATTTCGCGGGCTGTTACCACTTCTTCCGGTATCTGGTAATAGAGGTCAGCCTTCACATCTCTCTGCATCTGGAACTGCAGAATGTCGCTCATCATCTGCGTATTGTAGCCGCCACTTTTGTACCCGCGGGCAACGGTGGCGTAAACCATTTTGCTGTGTTGCCCCTTTTCCCACTGGTATTTGGCGGTAACCTTTGGCAACAGTTGCATAAAGTCTTGCTCTTTATACCCTGCCAGTTCGGTCAGAACGCTTCTAACATTGGTTATCATAGGGGTAAAGATGTAGTTGGTCTCGAAATCGCTGTTGTAGTCGATGTCGGTCTTCTCGTAGTCGGCACGGATGCCGGCCTCGAAACTCAGTTTCTCGTTGACGTTGAATGTCGATTGGTGGAAGATGGCTGCACCCCAGCTGTTGTTTTTAATGTCGGTACCGATGGGCAGCATGTCGTTTGTGATGTCGAGTTCGAATCCCATATCCTCAAGCGCGTCAACCTGGTTTACGTTTCCTTCTATCAGACGCGATATGCCGTCATTTTGCATGGCAACAGGAACGTCTAAATCTAGTTTGCGGCTGAAAGCCGAGACGCCGGTCAGGAATGAGTAGTGGCGGAATGCCTGGTCGCGCAGGTTACTTTTAACAACAATTTCTTCGAACAGCGAGAACTCTTTCTGCTTTTGCTCAAGAGTGAAGATATTGTCTTTTGTGAAGTCGTTGTCCAAATCCATGTCGTCCTTTAGGTATTGGAGGCTAGAAGCAGAACTGACAATCAGTTTGTCCCATGCGTATTCCAGTTTCAGTCCGGAGGTTAGCAGGTCACGCAGGTAGGCGCAGGTGTGGTTGTAGTTAATGCTGTAGTGCTCCCCGTCAGGGTCGAGTTTGGCATAGGGGTAGCCCAACTGGTCGGTATGGTCGTAGCTGATAGAAAGGAGCGAGTTGAACCGCTTCTTCTTGTAGGTCAAGTTCACCCTGCCTCCGGTGTTCCATTCGTCACCCACCTTGCTATTGTCGTAGTGGTTGGTGTAGTAGCCGTCGTTGCTGTTGTAGTAGCCGTCGACCGAGACGCCCACTTTCCCGATGTGGTTGTAGTGGCTGGCTTGCAGGCTTTTTTTGTTGTAGGTGCCGTATCCGGCTTCTATGCTGGTACTAGCTTTGCCCAGGTCGGGCAGTTCCGTCTCAATGTTGATGATGCCGGCCATGGCGTTTCGGCCATAGAGGGTGCCTTGCGGACCTCGCGCTATGTCAATTTTGCGAATTCCTGAAAAATTGAAGTCGAAAGCGCTCTTGTTCATATAGGGAATGCCGTCGACGTAGAGCCCCACGGCGGGCTGGTCCATACGTGTACCTATACCGCGTATGTATATAGCCGAGGTGGTGCGGCTTCCGTAGTCGGGGTTGTGCAGGTTGGGCACCAGTGCCGACAACCCTTTAATGTTGTCGATTTGCAGTTGCTCCATCTTCACCTTGCTTATACCCGTGGTGGCTGAGGCGCGGGCCGTGAGCGGCTGTTCCTCTTTTTGGGCGGGAACCTCTACCGAAATTTCCTCGAGAGTGGTGGTCTCTATTATGTCTGCCTCGTTCTGTGCGTTGGCGCCAATCGCGGCGGCAATCAGCAACAGGTATGTTGAAGCTTTTCTCATCTCCGTAATACGCAGTTTTTAGTGTTGGAAAAAAGTTCTTTTTGTAGGTGCAAAATTAGGATATAAAACGGGTTGAAACTATCCCTATTTGTAGGGATATTGGAAAACAAGAAAAGCGGACGCTGTGCAAACATCCGCTTTTGTTTTTCATTGTTAGGTCTTGGTTAGATAAGGCAAGTCTTGTATACTTTTCTACATAAATAATGCTATTAACGTATAGTCTTTTTGTTGACGATACAAAGATAGTGATGTCTTATTTATACAACTATCCCTATTTGTAGGGATTTTATGCAACCTGTTAGTGAAGTGAATAAAAGATGCTATAAACCAGTAGAAAAAGTTTTTTATGTCAGGCTTTAGATTGTGTCGGGAAAAGCAGAACGAACGGTTCTGTCTGTTTAGATTTTTTAGTATTGTTGCCCAATACGTGCTTTAGTTTCTTCTTTTTTGCCACTTTGTGTGCAAAAAGGAGAATGGCTTGTGGAATAGCATTATTTTGTATATTATGCGCATAGATATACGATTTTTGCCAAAAAGCGAAATACTTCTTTTTTCTTTATGCGAAATAATATGTCTGATATGGGAAAAAGTGTGCATTAAAGCCTGTTTGTACCTGCATAAAAACGGATGAAATATTTCAGAATTGTTGATAACTTTTTAATTTTGCACTTGGAAAACCTATGCCTGTTGAATATGGGCGTTGGTGATGAGAACAAAGTTTGTTTTATAAAAAAAGTGTTTTAAAAGAAGGGTAAAGTGGCTGTGGGTGTTTGGTGGTCACTATTGAAAATGTGAAAACTCAATTTAATTCTATATACAAAGATATACTCACAAAAAACGGTGCCTGAATTTTATACTCAAATATTTAAACTATACAATTTATTTTGATAGGGGCGATGTCTAAAATATATACTTATTTCTTGTTGTTGTTATTATTTATTTCTCCCGGTAGGATGGTGTTTTCACAATGTCCTCCAGAACCTTTGCTTGTGGAGTTTGATGCGTATGAGATAAAGCAGGGTGTTCAAGATTGTGGATTTACAAACGAAAGCGTTATTTCAAGATTGAAGGTGATTTTGGGAGAATGGTTGAATATCCCATCTAGCGATGTTAGTGTTCTTGTTGTAAACGATCCTCCTAATTGTAGTAATAAAGGTAAATACTATACGTATTGTAATTCGGGTAGTGGACGTAGTAACACTTTTACTTATAGTGGCGGAGGGCAAAGTGGTACTTGCCCTGTTACAATTAAGGTGTTAGACAAGTATCACCCGAACTGTGGAAAAAATAATTCATATAATCCAAATTTTCCGTCTACATTAGTAATTGATCGTTGCTCGCCTACAAAAGAACAATTAGACGAGTTCTTTATAGGTGAAGCACAACAAATAATAGCGGGAAGTAAAAGTTGGGGTGAAGCTAACTGGAATGATTTGATGTATCATTGTGGAAAGACAAATAATGGTAATAATTGTGATGGCTCTGGTTTGAAGGAGGCTTATATCGATTGGGAGAATACGGATATCAGTAATTTCCGTCTTGATGGTAAAGGGGAGGACTGGTTGCAAGTTCAATATGTGTTGTTAGATAAAGCAGGAAACAGAGGACTTCGTTATAATGGTGACGTTGCTATGCCATGTAGGACGAAAATCAAAGTTAAACGCACCAATTTTGATGTCGATTTTGTGTGTCCCGATCAAAGTGTGTTATCTGATACAGAGGTAATTCTGGATTTGCCGAAAGAACCTGAAGGTGAGTATATTACTTGGAATACGGGTTGGAAAAGTCTAAAGGATTCAAATAATAAGGATTTGAATAATAGTTCATATGCTTGGACTCCTGCTGGCGATGGTATTTCTGTAACATCGTTTCCTAAAGAGGGTGTTTACAAACTTACGTTAGAGGCTAAAGTCTGCAATTGGAATAACCAAAAGAGAAAAAAGGAATGCCCTGTTAACGTGGTTAAGAAAGTTGATTCGTGTGACCCTAAATGAATAATTCAATGATTAGAATGTCAAAATACCATATAGCAATTTTGCAAATATGTCTTTGTGCGCTTTTCTTGTGTCAGGGGGGGCGTGCAGAGATGTGTCCGCCCGAAACGCTGCATGTAAATTTCGAAGCGAGGGAAATTGCAAAAAATGTCCAATTCTCAATCTTTGGAAACGATAGTGTAATCCCTTACATTGAACGCTATCTGCAACATTGGAGAGGCAACGTCGACGCCGTGGAGGTAGTAAATGCTCCACCTTATTCTAATACAGCAAAAAATAATTATTACACCTACGACAACGCAAAGAATGGTGTGTTAAACACATATACGTATACTGTAGGAAATAAACAATATACGTGTCCGGTTTCTATAAAGGTGCTTGACCGTTATCACCCTTATTGTAATGGACGAAAGAATGAGGGATTTATCCCCTCTATTGGTGAACGTGTTATATCGGGAAACTGTACTGCGACAAAAGCTCTGATTGAAGACGCTTTTGCCGGATATGCAGAACAAAGGTTTTACGAATGCTCTACTGAGTATAACGATGTTATGTGGAGCCACCAGTATGAGTTTGCTGCAAGTGAAATACAGTTCAGTTTGGGTTGTGAAAGGTTGACGCGTGAGTATTGGATTGATTGGGATAACACTTATAAGGACTGGAGCGTTTTGAATGGCGGCAACGTGAATTTTGATCTCAACAATGGCGAAAGTCGTGAAATAAAGTTTTATTATGTCTTCTTTGACGAAAGCGGAAACCGTGCGCTAACCAATTATGCCACTCCTTGTATTGCAAGTATAATTATCAAGCGGACCGATTTCTCGAACGTAGAGTTCACTTGCCCTGATTATGGCAACTTCTTTGCTGGTGTAGAGGCGGTGCTGCCTTTCCCTATTGTTACTCCTGAACAATACGTGAAGTGGGAAAAAGTCACTTTGCAAGATGCCGGTGGCGCCAGTGTTTCAACTTCCATTAATATAGAAGCAAATGGAATTAAGGTGAAAATACCCGAAACTCCAGGTTCCTATACATTGAATGTGACCGGAAGCGTGTGTGGTGCCGCCTTGGGCAAACATACTGTTTCTTGTCCCATAAAGGTGGTTGAGGCGAGGGAACATTGTATAAAATGATTAGTTCTTTTGTCTTAACCTTTAAGTGGTAAAATGTTGGTTAAAGATTCTGCAAGACTGCAAAGCGCTTTTCTTTAGAATAAGAGTTATGATTAACAAGATATTAAATAGAGATTCTAAAACTTTAGTCCGTATGCTGCTCTCATTACTATTTTTGTTAATGAGCGCAGATTTTGTATATGGACAACAAATGGGTGGAACCTGTCCTGATCCGTTTACCTGTCCTTCTTTTATTGATGTGTCTGGTTGTATTGAACTCGGAAATGACCTTCCGTTTCAGAATGGAGACGGACCTCTGCGTAATGCTATCCCAAGGAAAATGGAAGCCTATTACGGTGTCGCAACTGGAGCTATAAATATCGGTGACTTTTATTTTGAGGTGAATGGAGTACGTAAAAATACGTATTCTGAAGTTGTCCTGTCTGACTTAGAGGAAGCTAATGCCAATATATGTTTTGGCTTCGGTATTAATGGGGGGGGGTATAACTGTTATAATGCGTTTTGTTGTGTTCCTTTGGCGATTCCAGCTACAGCCACTTATTGTAAGTGTAGTGGTGTAATAAATGTTGAGGCTACCGAAGGGTATGACGAATACTATATAAAGGTGAGTACCGGAGGAACCGAATACCCGAAAATCAATGCCGGCAACTCCCCAAAATTTGCAATTGTCAATCCTGCTTTCCCTTCTGTCCCTACAGAGGTGCTGGTTTACGGTGTGAAAGGTGGACATGAAACGAGGATGAATACCACGTATAAGGTCTACGAGGTAACAGCCGATTTCACTACTACCCAGAAAGGGTTTGGGAGTGTTTTGCTAACCGATGCATCTACGCTTTCTGTTGCCGATGATGAGATTAAGTCGAGGGAATGGCGTGTTTTCCCGGCAAACTATACGCAGAATGAAAGGCCTGACTTGTCTGGCTATACTACTGTTGCTGGTACGGGAGAAACACTGACTGAAACTTTAAATGAAGCGGGCCAGTGGGTGGCGTTAATTGTTGAAAACTCAATATGTTGTAGAGATACTGCCCTGAAATTTGTTGTGCCCGACACTTGTATTGGATATTCTGTCGATATCGCGACTTCAGCGGGTGACGTAAACTGTGGTAAGACGGTTGAACTTGACGTACCTTCTGTCCGCACGGGTTATGGCAATATGCAATATGCCTATAAATCAGTTGATGCTGTCGACTATACTCTGGTTCCGGGTGCTAATCTGAGTCTTGATCTTTCGGTTGGAACGTATTCGTATTTGTGGAAGGCGACCGACGACAGGGGTAACATTCTGTATTGTACTACCAAAGTTTCCTTGACCGATGGCGTCCCTCCTGTGTGTGGCAATCCTGTAATAGAGTTGCCTTCTGGCGATGATTGTAAAGTGTCTGGCTCTGAAATACTCACTCAGTTAAAAGGAGTGGACTATGGTACCGACGACTGTGTACTCCACTCTGAAGATCCGTTGGAGCCTAATAGTTCCGATCTGGCTAAAGATTACGCCTACGCTGCCGCTGGCGAGTACTTCCGTTATACGTTAAAAGATGCGGCCGGAAATATGAGTGCCTGCTCTTCTTCGGTGAAGGTTATTGTGCCCGAACCTGTTTGTGAGGGTGGCATTCAGACCATAGCCAGCGAGGCTGGTCCTACTGTTTCTGGTGCTGGGGTGGCGTTACCTAACGTTTCCTCGTGTTTGTCAACCGTATTGAAGTGGAGTGCTGTGGAGAATGGAACTGCAAGACCCGTGTCAGATTTGGCTTCGTCTCAGTTTACTTCTGGTGACATCGTTTACTGGACCGTGGAAGACGCAAGCGGACAGCAGGGACACTGTCAATCTTATATTATGGCGGGCAAAGCGGACGCAACCTACTGCCCAACCAGTGGTGTGGTTAATGTGTCGGCGCCAGCCGGTTTTGATAGCTATGCTTTCCAAGAAGGGGCTGGTGGAACGGAAGGGCTGGAGACGTATGCTGGTACATCTCCGGTTTTTGCATTCATGAGCTCAATATATCCGTCTAAACTCACTCAATTAAAGGTTTTTGGCGTGAAGGGTGGACTAAAAGCCGAGTTGTCAGTCAGTCTTTCGAACTACCAAATTAATGGGGCCTTTTCGGTAACCCAGAAAGCGGAAAACCTGGCCTTGCTGACTGATATTTCTACCTTCAGTGTTGCTGGTGATGGAGCCACAGCACGAGAATGGAGGGTCTATCCTCCTAAGTTTGGCGAGAATAACCGTCCAGACGTTTCTGCAAGTAAAGTGGTTGCTGGTACAGAAAATACGTTAACACAAACTATAGATCCGTCAGGTCAGTGGGTGGCCCTTATTTTAGAAAATATGGGCTGTTGTCGTGATACGGTGATGCAGTTTGTCAAACCTGATACTTGTGTTGGTTATACGCTCGATGTTGTTACAACAGCGTCGGACTTGAATTGCCGGAAGATGGTAGAATTGCCTTTGCCATCGGTTCCTTCTGGTTATATTAATCCACAATATGCCTACAAAATTGCCGATAACAATGACTATGTACAGGTATTAAGTGAACCTGTAGCCGTAGAACTGCTTGTGGGAGAGGATGGCATATTATGGAATGTGGTTGATGAAAACGGAAATTTCCTCTCTTGTAAATCGCATGTGAGGGTTACCGATGGCGTACCTCCCGTATGTGATAAAACTGACGTTATTTTGGAATCGGGCGATGATTGTCTTGTGACAGGAAAAGAGGTTTTTGACAAGTTGCTTGAAGGTACATATGGTAGCGATAACTGTATGCTTCATTACGAGGAACCAGTTTCTGTTGCGGCGAGCGAGTTGGAAAAACAATTTTCAATTGCTGAAAATGGCGCCCTCTTCCATTACACGTTAAAAGATATATCGGGAAATACTGCCGCATGTTCGTCGAAGGTGATTCTGACGGCTCCTGACCCTTTGTGTGAAAATGCCAATTTGGCTTTTGTAAAGCCTGTGGGTACTTTGGTTTCAGGAAGTGAGATTACTTTACCAGACGTTACGTCGTGTGTGTCTACTTCGTTAACTTGGTCAACCGAATCAAATGCGGCTACGAAGCCTGTTTCAGAACTAGCTTCGGCACAGTTTGCTTCCGGTGACGTTATCTACTGGACGGTTAGCGATGAAAGTGGAAAACAAGGCTACTGCCAAAGCCGGATAAAAGTGCTTGCTCCAGTAGCTACTTATTGCCCTACCAGTGGAATTGTTGATGTGACGGTTACCGAAGGTTTTTCTTCGTATGCCTGCGAGATAAACGGTGAAAAAATCAGCTCGGGTATTTCCAATGTCTTCGCCTTCAAGAATCCGAACTACCCTGCAGCAGTTGGTGCAATGACTGTTTTTGTGAAAGATGGAGATCTTGAATGGCAAAGCAGTGTAGAGGTTACCACTTATTCGATAACGCCCGATTTTTCACAAACGGATGGTTCCGGCTCGCAGGTAACGCTGACGGACGCATCTACTTTTTCGGTAACTGGTGATCAGGCAACTTCGTGGGAATGGCGCGTTTTCCCTTCGTCATATACTCAAGAAAACGAGCCTGATTTGGAAAGTTATACGGTCGTTGCTGGAACTGCAAAAACATTGGAGCAGACAATAGACCCTTGTGGCCAGTGGGTTGCACTAATTGTTGAAAATGCAGGTTGTTGTAAGGATACAGTGTTGAGGTTTGTTGTACCTGCTCCAAAATGTGAAAGTGGTGCTCCTGTTTATGAGGTTACTAAGATACTCCCGTCGTCTTCTGAGTCTAATTGTGGGGCCACTGGACTTCCTACTCCTGAATTTGCGGCTTGTTCAGTATCTTGGACAGTTGGCGAACGTAGTGGAACAGGTTCTGTTTCCAATGTCTATTTTGAAGATGGGGACGTTATTACCTGGACATTGACCAATGGAACTGGTAGTGGAGCAAAAACGGCTACTTGTCCTACTACTATTTCCGTGACCGACCAAACAAAGCCTAATTGTCCTGGTTCGCCTGTCTCTGTTGGTTCGTTGGCTACCACTAACGATGTATGCTCATATTCACAGCAAGATGTCGCGGACTTGTTCAATGCAAAGGACTTGTCTGCGTTAGGTTCGGATAATTGTGCACTGGATAAAGCCGAGATTGATTGGACAAAAACAGGTGTTACTTCTTTTGTTCCGAAATCAGACGGTACTGCCGAGATTTACACCTTCTATTATAAATTGACAGACAAAGCCGGCTTGCAGAATGATGGTTATTGCCAGGCAACTGTAGTCGTTACCGATAATACAGAACCTGTGTGCCCTGCATCGCAAGAGACAATTCTTATTGAAACAGGGGAAAACTGTTATGCGACTGGCGCTGAGGTGAAAGCAGAATTCGATAAAGCTGAACTTATTAAAGGTTCGCATCCGTGTGGAAAAGAACTGACCTACGAATATGTAAATGTAGTAGACAATGCACCTTTCTTTCCTTACGACACTCCGTTTGATTTGGTGGTATACAGGTTAAAGGCAGCAAACAACAATATAGCTCAGTGTACGATTAAAGTTCAAGTTCGGGATACCCGTACCTTGAAGTGCACCTCGCCGGCTGTGCAGACTTTGAATGCTGGTACTAATTGTATGGCGTCGCTTTCAGATATTGAACTCTCTAGTTCAAATTACGATGTCGAATGTCCGACGACCAACAATTTTCCTGAGTCAAAACGATATTCTTCTGTAAGCTACGAGTATAAATTACATTCTTCTTCGTCTTATACTCCAGTGGCCTCTGCCGATGCTCTGAGGGCTTTAAATCTGGGTATTGGAGAGTACGATGTCAGAACAACATTCTCGCGTGCCGGGTCTACTGGTTATGTCGCTAGTCAGGCGGTGTGTGAACAGCGCATTAACATAATTGATGCGACAGCTCCAAAGTGTAATGCCGTTACTCCTGAAGTCGTAAGTCTGACCGATGCATGTTCTGCCCGGTTTAGTAATTTGTTGAAAGTGAGCGATAACTGTGCTCTTGACAGGGTCCTGTGGCAGGTGGAGGGCGCAACAACTATTCCAAGTGGAAGCCATGCACTTGCGGGGGAAACTTCTGCGACTATCGGCGATTTGAACAATGTGGATTTCAAGCCAGGGGTAACAACTATCAATTGGACAGTTTACGATAAGTCTGGATTAAGTAGCACTTGTTCGTCTGTTGTTTCCATAACAGACAAACGGCCTATTGAGTGTTCTTCTGTTGCAACTCCTTTGGATATCCCAGTTTCTGATTATTCAGATTGTAATGTTGTAAACTTATTGTCAAATGCTGCTTATATCCCAGCTGCTGCAAGATATTCTGTAGAATGTCCCAACGATGACACGCCTGTTGTTACTCGTTATCAGGTTCAGCCTGCAGGAAGAAGTGCCGTTGTATACAGTAATGCAAATGAGTTGAACTCTTATTCGTTTGGTATAGGTACTTATTATCTTCACACAAGTTTCAAAGCTGCAAATGGGAAAACGGCAATATGTGAGCAAACTTTGCACTTTAAGGATGTCCATGCGCCAAAACTCGTAGGAGAGTGGCCTGCAAATGTCGTAAATCAGAATAATTGTAAGGGAAATGCCGACCTTAGCGTCTTGTTAACCAATGCGCAAGCGAAGGCCAAGTATGCCGATTGTAGCAATATAACGGTGACTCATACCGATGTCTCTACTGGTGACAACTGTAATTGGACGGTGACGCGTACTTACACGATTAAAGACGCCTACAATAACAGCACGACGAACACAATGAGTGTGAGTGGTGGCGACCAGACTAAACCTGCATTGACCGGTGTATGGCCTTCTGACATCACTGGTCAGGATAACTGTATTGGCAATGCTGATGTTAGTGGATTGATGTCCAAAGCGGCAGTTGAACGTCTGTTTAGCGACTGCGGCAATATAACAGTAACGAGCAGTGATGCTACCAGTGGCGACAATTGCGGCTGGACCGTGACCCGTACATACACGATTAGCGATGGATGTCCTGCCAACAATGTGGTAAAGACACAGAGCGTGAGCGGTTTGGATAAATCGCCGTTGGTTATTACCACTGCATTGAAAGATGGTGATAAGGGATGTAATTGGAATAAAACAGATAAACCGAAAGTTTCTGACTTTACGTTAAGTGAAGTATGTGAAAGAGGTGCACAATTTAGTTTAACGGAAGGCGATGTTGTTGGCACCGGCTGTGTCAAGAGCCAAACCTGGACGGCAAACTATACCGACGCTTGTGGCAATGCGGCTGCACCTGTGACGATTACTTATTCATGGATAGAAGACAAAGTTAAGCCAGTCATTACCACTTCTTTGCGTGATGCCGACAAGGGTTGTAACCCAACAATCGTAGCGCCAAAAGCATCTGACTTTACGTTGACCGAGGCTTGTGATAACAATGCAGAAATCATTGTAACCTCCGGTACAGACGAGGTTACCGGCTGCAAGCACAGTCAGACCTGGACAGCAACCTGCACCGACGCATGTGGCAATGTCGCCGAACCAGTGTCAATCACTTATACATGGACCGTAGACAAAACCAAGCCTGTTATTACTGGAACACTGACCACCCTTTCTGTAGACGGTTGTTCGGTATCAGTTAAACCAGCGTCCGTTTCCACTGTCGCAGCGTTGAAGGGCATGGGAATCACGTCAATAGAAGATGGCTGTACCGCCGAAGACGAGCTGGAAGTCACATCGTCAGATTCAGATCCAACCGGCACTAACCCAATCGTAATAACCCGTACGTATACGGTTACCGACAAGTGTGGAAACTCATCAACAGCAGTTCAGACCATAAACATTGTTAATACTGCTCCGGAGTGTCCATCTACCGCACCAGTTATCACACTCGCATCCACAGCAGAGAAGTGTACCTTTACCGGTGCTGAGGTGTTAACCAAGTTGAAGACCCTGGATTACGGTACTGACAAGTGTACCGCAGCAAAAGATTTGGGCGTAGCGTTGAGCGCAGCTTACTCATCGTCAGACTACACTTATGTGAATACCCACAATCCAGCCAAGGCAATCACTTATGTGTTGACCGATGGCGTTGGCAACACCACAACCTGTCCAGCCACAGTAGAAGTGACCGACAATGAGGCTCCTGTCTGTCCTGCCAACACCACGATAACGCTCGACGCGTGCAGCAAGAGTAGGTCAGAAATAGAGACCGAAATCGTCAACAGAGCCCATGCTGTAGCGACCGACAACTGCACGGACGGCTCTTCACTGACCGTGTCAGTAACGGACGGAGCCGAACAGACAGCGCCAAACATTGTCACTTATCATTACTCGCTCACCGACGCCGCCGGCAATACAACGGCAACCCAGTGCGCGCAGACCATAGCGCTTACCATAGCAGACTTCTCAATACCAGTTGTGGTGACAGAGAAGACCGTGGACTGTCCGTCAGACGTTAAGGCACCAGCGGCAGCAGGCTCAGGCATCACTATGCCGGAAGTTAAGGATGCGAAGGGCAGTGTCCTGACCCCAACGCTTGTCAGCACCGTCAGCACCCCAGACCCGTTGAACTGCAACGGAACAGTGGCTTACACATACCGCTATACCGACTGTGCGGAACACAGCCACGACTGGAAGTTCACCTACACTGTGTCAATGCCACCTTTCTCGCTGACTCAAAAAACGGGAAGCGCGACCGTCAGCTGCGTGGCAGACGCCAAGGCCGCGAACGAGACCGGAACAAAGATAACCCTGCCAGCCGTAACGGACAAGTGCGGCAACGCAGTGACTCCAACCTTGAAGACCCGTACACCAGCGGACTTGTCAGCTTTGACCTGTGAAGGCACCGTGGTTTATGTCTACAGCTATACCGACTGTGCCGGCAATACGGCCAACTACACGTTCACCTATACGGTAGACATGCCGTCGCTGAGCATCAGCACCGCGGCCGGAGCGTCAACCGTCAACTGTGCAAGTCAGGCAGTTGCGCCTCATACCCTGTCACCAAGTGTAATGCCGCATGTGGAGGACGCTTGCGGACACGACATCAGCGACAAATACACGCTTACCAGCACCCCAGACGCTGTAAGCTGCAACGGCACGATGACTTATGTGTATACCTATAAAGACTGCTCTGGCTCAACCGCCGAGTGGTCATACGTGTACACCGTGTCAATCCCAGACTTCACCATGCCAGCCAACGGCACCGCCGAAGTGTCGTGCCCATCAATGGCGAAGAAGGCCGGCGAATCGGGTAGCAGTATTATCCTGCCAACTGTAACCGACGCTTGTGGCGTAGCAATCACCCCAACTTTGAAGACCGAACCGACCGAAGTGTCATGCAACGGCACGATGGCCTATGTCTACAACTATAAGGACTGCGCGGAACACAGCCACGACTGGACATTCACCTATACCGTAAAGGTACCAGCGTTAACCGTTCCAGTTGCAGGCGCTCAAGAGGTGTCGTGTGAGAGCGACGCCGTTGTGCCAACCGCCCCAGAACTGAAGGACAACTGCGGCCGCATAGCGTCAGTCGCACAGAGCGGCGCTCCTGTGTCAACAGTCAATGCCGAAGGCAACGGCACAGTAACCTATAACTTCGTATATACCGACTGTGCTGGGCAGACCTATCCATGGTCGTTCGTCTATACTGTAAAGGCGGGTGCGTTTACAGCACCAGCAGATGGCGGAAGTACCGTGAAGTGCCTGTCAGAAGTGGCAGTACCAACCACACCAACAGTCTCCGTCTGTGGTACCGATGTAGCTTTCACCTTGAAAGAGCGGAAGGACAACACCAACAACGGTTGTGGTACCGTCGTATACAGCTACACCTACACCGTCAACAACAAGGCCTATGTATGGACTTACACCTACACTGTAAGCCCGGACAACTTCACCATGCCATCCGACAAGGGTGAAACCATAGCGTGCAAGGACGACTTGAAGGCACCAACTTTGCCAGAAGTGGAAGACGCCTGTGGAAACAAACTGTCTCCAATATCGGGTCCGGAAATCAGCGAAATACCAGACTGTGACGGAACAGTGACTTACAAATACACCTATGAAGATTGTGCAGGCCACAGCCATGTATGGACCTATACCTACACAATCGAAAAGTCAGCCCCTGTAATCGCATCTGCAGATATTCCAACAGCGTCGATTATCACCTGTGTGGATGACGCCAAGGAACCAACCAAAGTTCCGACAGCGCTGAACAGCTGTGGCAAGAACGTAATACCAAGTGTGAGCCGCAAGGAGTCCTGGACAAAGGAAAACTGCAGCGGCACGATTACTTACGAATACACCTACACCGACTGTGGTTTGAGCAACAAGTGGAGCTATGTGTACACCCTGAACGACAATGTGTCTCCAACCCATACCGGAACGCTCAAGCCAATTATCGTACCAGGTTGTAGCGTCAGCGACGTACCTTCAGCTGCGACAACAATAAGCGCACTGGAAACAGCGACAGGCCTGACCTTCAGCGACAACTGCACCGCCCACAACGACTTGAAGGTAACCTCAAGCGACGGCGCATTGACCGGTACTTGTACCAAGTCGTTAGTCCGCACGTATACCGTAACGGACAAGTGCGGCAATTCGGTAGAAGTTAACCAGACCATCTCGGTAAAAGACGAGACCGCTCCAATACTGGCAACCGACAAGACTTGGCCGTCGAATATAGTCGGTCAGGACAACTGTCTTGCCAACGCCGACATCTCAGGCTTGAAGAGCGACGAGTATATCAAGTCGCTCTTCACAGATTGCAATACCGTAGTCGTATCCTTAGAAGACCAGACAACTGGCAACGACTGTGGCTGGACCGTAACCCGCACGTATACAGTGAAGGATGTTTGCGGCAACACGTACGAAGAAGATGGCAAGTTGCCAGTCCAGAGTGTGAGCGGCAGCAACCAGACCGTACCGACAATCAGCCTAGCAACTGGCAGACAGTCGACATACGAACTCGGCTGCAATCCAACAGCCACCGAATTGACAGCACCAACCGTCGACTACTTTGTTGTGTCAGACGTGTGTGACAACACCGCCAAGGTAACCTTGAGCGCCGCCGTAAACGGAGGTACCACATGTGCTCCAACCCGCTCATGGACCGCGTCGTATGCGAACTCATGCGGAACTTCAGCAGAAAGTAAGACTATAACCTACAGTTGGAAGGCCGACACCGAAAAGCCAGTCTTGTCTGTAAAGAGCAAGACCGAGCCATCAGCGTGCAACCCAACAGAAATTGTAGCGCCAGTCTTCCAAGGCAGCGACAACTGTGATGGTGACATCAGCGACAAGATTAGTATGACAACCAACGGAGTGGAGGGCTCCGGCTGTGCCAAGAGCCAAACCTGGAAGGCGAACTATACTGACGGTTGTAACAACAAGGCCGACGAGGTTGTCGTAACCTACACTTGGACCGAGGATAAGACCAAACCAGTTATCACAACCGAGTTGTCAAATGCCGACAAGGGTTGTAACTGGGATAAGTCCGACGCTCCAAAAGTTTCAGACTTCACCTTGACCGAGGCTTGTGATAACACCGCTAAGATTACCCTCACCGCAGGAACAGTAGAAATCAACGGTTGCAAACACAGCCAGACTTGGACAGCAACTTGCGCCGATGCTTGTGGTAATGTAGCCGAACCTGTTGCGATTACTTATACATGGACCGTCGACACCGAGAAACCTGTCATTAACACAACTGCCGAAAGTGGCAACAAGGGTTGTAACCCAACCATCGTAGCACCAGTATTCACTGGTACAGATAACTGTGAAGGCGATATCAGCGCCAAGATAGCAGTTACTACCACTGGAGTTCAGGGCACTGGCTGTGAAAAGAGCCAGAGTTGGACTGCGAACTATACAGATGCTTGTGGTAACAAAGCAGAAACTGTAACCATTGAATATACCTGGACAGTTGACACTGAAAAGCCAGTCATCAGCACCACTGCAGAAAGTGGCAACAAGGGCTGCAACCCAACCATCGTAGCACCAGTATTTACAGGTACAGACAACTGTGAGGGTGATATCAGCGCCAAGATAACAGTTACCACCACCGGAGTTCAGGGTACTGGTTGTGAAAAGAGCCAGAGTTGGACCGCGAACTATACAGATGGCTGTAACAATAAGGCCGACGAGGTTGTCGTAACCTACACTTGGACCGAGGATAAGACCAAA
>ODAI014309190.1_pt1 | contig 34875 bp, 29 predicted proteins | sample 1539321 | NCBI WGS metagenome assembly ODAI01 (sample SAMN02144231, study PRJEB22623) | gut metagenome | biome: sheep rumen | host: Ovis aries | place: New Zealand
GAACAGACGGTGTTCCACATTAAGTCGGTTGTTGATATGGTTTCTGCCGCTAAAATGGTGGCTGACCACGAGGCAGGGTGGAGTGCCGACAAGACCTTTATTGTCGATAATGACATTATTGGTGAGGTTACTACGGTTATCGGTACCCCTGCCAAACCTTTCATGGGCGTGTTCGACGGTGGGGCGCATACGATTAACATGGCTATTGCCGGAACGAGCGGTAATGTGGGCGTTATTGGTTGTGCCGCTGGCAGTGCGAAAATCAAGAATGTCTACACGGTCGGTAGTGTTGCGGGTGGTGATAATGTGGGCGCTATTGTAGGCTCGGCTACTGGAACAGTTTCCATCTCCGATTGTGCGAATGGCGCTGTTGTTACTGGTGCTTCAAGTGTGGGTGGTATTGTCGGTTCTTCAACTGGCGCTGTTACCGGATGTGTTAACGTGGCTAACATAAAGGGAACTTCTTACGTTGGTGGTATTGCCGGAAAGGCTGCCTCTCTTACCGATTGTGCTAACATGGGCTTTGTCGACTGCTCTAGTTCTGCTACTACTGGCGGTATTGCTGGTCGTGCTACTGGTGCTGTAAAGAACTGCATGAGTGCTGGATATGTTGAGGGTGCTGCTATTTCTAATGGTGGCTCGCTCTCTAATTGCTTCTTCGATGGCGCTTTGGCGGTTGCGGGACAAACGGGTGCAACTATGTTCACGATGTCTGCTGGACAAGAGTTCGGACTACTTTCCGGCTGGTCTTCCGAAAAGGGCCTCTATCCGGTTCCTTCGGCTGTTGCTGCGTCTGCTATAGGTAATGTGTCAAAACAGCCTATATACTTTATTGGTGCAAATAAGGCAAATAACGATGTCGATTCGGTAGCCGTTTCTTCTAGCTGGAATTGCTCGAACACTTCGGTTTTGAAATATAATGTAGGTGCGTTCCTGCCTGTCGCTCAGGGTAATGTAATGCTGACTTTCGCTGAGGGCGGTGTCGTTCGTTCTGTTCCTGTTGTGGTGGCTAAAGCTACCAGGTTCTCTGGCGGATATGGTAATGTCTTCTCTCCTTTCTTGATTACCAAGAACAAGGATTTGGAAGAATTGCGTGACTATGTTAATGATGCCGATAACAATGGTGGTGAAGGCCGGATCTTTGAGGTGCAGAACGATATTACCGATGGACCTATGACGTCTGTTATCGGAAACCAGAACAATTACTTTAAGGGCGTTTTCCGCAGTAAGGCGGGTAGCTGTTTCAATATCCCTGTGAAAATTACGGTTTCTAACACTTCTCCTGTCGGATTGTTCTGTGTGAACGGTGGGGTTGTTGAACGCATTAGTGTTACGGGTTCTGTGACCTGTACTGGAAATGGAGATAAAACTTTTGTGGGCGGTATTGTTGGCCTTAACTCTGGTAAGGTTATGGGTTGTGTAAACAATGCCAGTGTATATGCAAAAGGCCAGTTCGCGGGTGGTATTGCCGGTGCTGCTACTGGCTCTATCGCCAATTGTGTGAACATTGGTACCGTCTATAGTGGTAAGTTTGCCGGTGGTATTACTACTTGCAGTCAGTCTGATCTCGATGTTTCTGACTGTTTCAATGGTGGAGTGGTTGAGGCTCCTACTGCTGCTGGTATTGTCGTCATGACGGGTGGTTCTGCCGCTGTCAGTCCTGTGTTCTCGAATAATATTAACGTCGGCACTGTAAAGGGTTCTGAAAAATCAGATGCCCTTATCTATAAAAATACTGCGGCTCCTGTTATTCATGGGGGCATCTACGATAATCAGCATAGTTTGGCTGCTTCCGGTAATGCTACGGCAAAATCCGACTCTACTCGTAAGTTGACAAACGAAAAATTGACGGGATGGACTTCTTCTCCTAATACGCTTTATCCGCAGATTTTGAGTGGTGTGGCTGCCAAGGTGGCTGCTGCTCCAGTGTTCTTGAACAAGATTGATTCTGCAGATAATGTCAAGCACGATTTCTCTGTCGCTTCTGGTGTAACATGGAAGTCTACCCAAGGTCTGCTTAAGGTCGACGGCACTAAGGTTATACGTGTTCGTGCCGGTAACGATACGCTTATTGCTTCTTCTGGTAGCTTTACGCGCAGAGTTCCTATTACGGTTGCGTGTGCATGGGATACTGTGGTTGAACCTGATGTTGAGGTTTGCAACGTGTATGCTGGTGTTACCTATACTAAAAACACGGAGTTGAACGTATCTGAGATTACCGACAATACGGACCCTAATGCCGATTGTGGTGTTGTGCATCTCAAAAAAGTGAAGGTTTCTGTTGGTACTGCGGGTGAGGTGCTTATGTTTACTGGTTGTGGGTCATATAAATATAATGGAGAAGTGTTTAAGAAGGACACTTTCTTCACTAATGAGAATTGCGACTATGTAAGTATTTCGGTATATCCAAAGGCTCTGGAGGTTGACTCTATCGTCAAATTGTCATGTTATAAGGAGTCTTATACTTATAAGGGGTCTGATGGAAAGAACTATACGATTAAACGTTCTAGTGAACCTATTATCGATTCTTTGATTTTTGTCGACCACATTAGAAGCAAAGTTTGCGATTGCGACTCTGTTATACGTCGGGTTATTGTAACTATTCCTACTGCTGTCTTCGAGACGGTGATTGCCAAAGAGCAATGTAATACCTATGACTACCAGAAGCTAAATGGCGAAATCATAACCCTTGGCTTCCCGCTTGAACAACGCGATCCGAACGAGTATTATATAAATGCTGATTTCCAGAATGTGGTTTACCGTGATACTAACTTTACCACAGGAAAGGAATTTGATCGGATTAATATTGTTAATGTCCGCATTTTCAAGTCGGTTTACAAAACCGATACTACCTCGTATGTGGGCCAGAGTTGTTCTTCCGAGACTATTACTTTGTCTAATGGTGAGGAACTTGTGCTCAAAGGAAAACGTTATCTGAATGATACTATTTTCTACGATTCACTTAAGATTTCTGCCCTTGATGATCCGAAATCTTTATATCCTCAAATTGTTCATGACGGTTGCCCTGTAACTATAGCAAAAATCAAGGTTCGTCTGAAAGGTATTTCATCCGTTAACGATACCATATATATTGGTAGCCATACGGCTGAAAAGTGTACGACTTGCGAGTTGCCGCTTGTGTTGAGCTCTATTAAGGGTGACGAGTTTGCCAATGTCGGTTTCTGCGACTTACTCACCTATAAAAAGGATTCTACAAGTCGTTCTGTTAAGAAAAAGTCCGACTATGTTGAGGTCGTTCAGTTTGCAGAGGACGAGAATTCGTGCGGTACGGAAACTCCGTTCAAGATTAGAATCAACTCTTCTGTCTTTACTAAGGAAGAGTTGCGAGCTTGCGACTCTCTAGTTTATAGAACCCGTGATAACCGCACTCTGATTATCCGTTCCGACACTTCTTTCGCCGATACTGTTGTCGGGGTTGTCCCTGTTTGCGGTTGCGACAGCATTTGGAATGTTAAGGTACAGATATTCTCGCCTAAGTATGTGAGCAAGAAGATAGAATCTTGTGGTACTTATACCTATACCTATCTCAATAAGTCTATTGCGGGTATTGAGGTTGTTAACGATACCGTAATCGTCGATACGCTTAGAAACATCTTGGGCTGCGACAGCATTATCAGGTCGTCCGATATAACTATCCACAAGGCTTATCCTGCTACTGTGAGCGTGCCTGTTGAGGTGGTCGCTTGCCAGTCTTATACCTATGTTTCTGAAAATGGTAACGAAATTGTATGTAATGCCGATACGGCGTTTAACGATACCTTGGTTACTAAGTTCGGTTGCGACAGTGTTATTCCGGTAAAGGTTTCTATTATTGAACCGGTCGTTGTAGACTCAGTTCTCCATGTGTGTGGAGATTTCGTTTACAAGAAGCGTCAGGGTGGTTCAGTGACAGTTAAGTTGGGCGATAACCCTTCTATTATCGATTCAACGTTTATTACTGATGTGTGGAAGAACGTTAATCCTGATTTGTGCGATACTGTTTTCAACCTTACCGTTTGCTCGCATGCCACAAAGGTGATACAGCCTAAGGTAGAACCTGTCTGCGGGTTCCGGGAATATACCCGTTTCGATGGGTCTAAGTTCGATATCTCAGAGTCTATCACTGTATACGATACGTTGAAGAGTCGGGTTTGCGATTGTGACTCTATCATCCGTATAGATAGCTTCTCTGTTGGCGTTCCTTTCTATCCAACGGCAGACACTAAACTTGATACTACGTTGTTCGGATGCCGTTTCTCTGAGGAACTGACTTATGTGCGTAAGTCGAATGCTTGGAATGCTGATACGACGATCTCGTTTATTCCTGTAAGTTCTGAGTCTGCCAACCAAAAGGGCTTCTTGGAAATTGTCAAGAAGAGGAATCCGAGTGTCGTTGCTCTTGATACTGTTCGCGAACGCACCGAAACCGGCCGTTATGTCACCCACTATTATTGGTTGGCGCACGATACCATGCATACGGTTACTGGTTGCGACAGTGTGATTGCCTTCCATGTGGAATACGATGGTCAGCACACTTTGGGTCGTCGCTATTTCTATGTCGACCACACCTATGCGCCTTTCGTGTTCGATGGCAATACTTACGAAGAGCCTGACTTCAAGAAAGGTGTCGCCTCCCACGATTCTATCGAGGTTGTGCTCCCTTCTGTTACCGGAGGATGCGATACTTCTTATTTCGCTATGATTAAGATGTACCCTTGTAAGATTATCGATACTACAATGCACTGGTGCGATATGGCTACTTTCTACAATTTGCACCACGAGCAGATGAAGTTCTATAGCGACACTGTTTACACCGATACGGTACGTTACCATATCCCTTCTTCCGATACTGCAAGGTGCGATAGTGTGATTAAGACATGGCGTATCAAGGTGGGTACTACAACTCCTGTCAGCACAATTAAGCCGGTTTATGTCGGTGGCTGCGATGAAGTGACTTTCCACCGCTCCGGTCCGGCTACCAATATGGTGGCAGAAGATACCACCTTCTCAACTACTACTATGTTCCGTTGCCGTTATGTTAACAGCACGGGTTGTGATAGTGTAGTCCCTGTCAATGCTATTGTTCATAAGGTTGAGCCTGCTAATGTAATTGTAAAGAAGACAGATTTCTATCGTTATGTTAGTCCGCTCGATAACTCTATTACGCGAATTACTTCCGATACGGTTATTGAGGAGCGTATACCTGACGCGGTTACGGTTAAACTTGCCGATGGCACAACCTATACTTGCGACAGTTTGATTGTTACTGAGGTGAGCATCCGTCCTGCCGATTGGCGAGATACCGTTATTACGGCTTGCGACTCGGTTTATGCGATTGCGATGAGTGTGGCCGACGACTCTATTCGTGGTACGTTCGACGAACAGCCTAAGCAGTGGTATTATGCCGATGCATCTTTCGATGCTCCTAATTCGGTTAACATCAATCCTTACTACCATGTGAAGATTGTTTTGAGTAAGTCTGTTTATAAATCGGTTACTCAAGAAGGCTGTGGCGAAGTAAAGTATAAGGGTAAGGTTTATAAGAAAGATGCCCAACTTATCGAACGCTTTACCAGTGTTAACGGTTGTGACAGCATTGATACGGTGAAGATTATTGTGCATCCGGTTATCTATAGAGACACTACTATTTCGGGATGTGGTTACTTGACGTTCAATTCAAAAACGTATAAGAGTGCCGATGTCGTTTACGATACAGTTCGTTATAAGAGTGGCTGCAAGTGCGATAGTATTGTTACTATGATTAATATCGATGTCTTTGAACCTGCTGTTGTTCAGCAAGTGCTCGACAGTTGTATGTTCCTCTCCTATCCAAAACTTAAGGTGGTTGAATTTAGCAATTATCTGAACGCAAATCTCTACGACGTTGTAGCGGATCGTGACACGGTATACACTAAAAACCAGTCTTTCTTCCGCCGTTTGGGTGCCGACGAAAATGGTTGTGACTCTATTGCTAAGGTTCAGTTGAATGTTAACCCATGCTACCCTTATCCGGTTATCATTAATAAATACAACTGGATTCTGGCCCTGAATAAGGATTTACTGACAAAAGATGTGAATTCTAGCCATATTACCGGCTACCAGTGGTACAAGGTGGAAGATGGCGAAGATAACTTGTTGCTTGGAGCTAACCAGTCGTACTACACCGAAGACCAGGCTTTAGAGGGCTGTTATAAGGTGCATGTGTTGTTCGGCAAACAGGAAATGGAGTCTGAAAGTATTTGTATAGATCCGTCAAAAACAGTATCTTTCTCTTACGACTTGTATCCAGACCCTGTTGCTGTTGGCGGCAAGGTTTCAATTAAGTGTAACTTTAAAGTGGAAGACGCCACTATAGAGATCTACAATATGCTTGGTGTTAAGGTTTTTCGTGGACAGTTCAATGCGAAATCGGGTTCCGATGTTGAAATTCCGTACGTATTTAAAAATGCCGGGAACTATTATTTGAAACTGGCAGTTGCTGAGGGTACTGTCCTTGGAAAGAAGTTGATTGTTAAATAAATATTCAAATTACGTCTACATGCTTTTAAGCAATCGTCATAGGTTACATTCTAAGCTCGGGATGGTAGGACTCTTTATGGTTGTCTTGTCATGTCTGTGCTTGACGGCTCCTGTGGCGTCTGCCCAGTCTGCCAACCGAGCGCTTAAAATGAATCCGAGGGCTTATACGGGTAAGCGCGCCTGGTGGTTGAACTATCAGTATTTCCCTGAACTGACGATTTTTGGTCAGAACGAAGATACTATTCCCGATGTGAAACACCGTTTCTCTTTTTTCTTGAATGGTGGGTATGCGGGCTTCGCTTTCAAACGCTCTGATGCTACTGCCGAACGAAATTTCGGACTCGGTTTTGGCTTTCATTACAATCACTTCGTTTCTCCAAATTGGGGCTTCCGTACTGGACTTGGTTTGAATTATTCTTCTTCGTCTGCTAAAATGGGTGCTTTCCAAGATAAATTTGTGAAGATTGACCAAGAATACGACGAAGTACGTTACAAGTACGATTTTGAATCTGTATCGGAAGATTATGACGCTTATTTGATTGACATACCTCTCCAACTGGTTTACCACTGGAAGAAACTGATGGTCGGCGCGGGTTTTAAGATGGCCTTCCCGCTGGTTGTGGGTTACAATCAGTCGATGAAAGGTGTCACCACTTCTGCCTATTTCCCCCAGTACGATGATTATATTGACGACTCTTGGGTGATGGGGTGTGGCTATTACAGCCAGTTCGCTTCCGACAACAAGTTTGCTGTGGCTCCTGTCGTCTGTATGTTAGCTGCCGATGTGGAATATATGTTCCCTCTAAACAGAAAGTATTCTGTTGGCGTGGGCGCATACATCGATTATTCTATTTCTTCCATCAGTTTCAGAAAGAGTCAGTTGACGGATAATGTCGGAGATCAGGAATCAATGGTTGGCACAACTAACGAGGTTCCCGTTTCTGTGGTTTCCAACAGTTTGTTGTCTGGCTTGAAGAATTATGAGTCAGATAAAGTGGTACCGGTCATCAAGTATATGAATGCGGGTATAAAAGTCTCGCTTAATATAAATTCTTACGGACCTCCGAAACCCAAAACTAAGCCTTATTAGTGGTGGTTTTATTTTAGATACTTATGAGGAAATTTTTCTTATTTACAGTTTTAGCTACTATCGTCGCTCTGCTTCCTGTCAGTGCGCAGCACAATATGGTTTTCCGGTATAAGGGCGAAGCCTTTTACGGGAATGAGGTTAACTCTACCGATTCCAAATTTATGGTCGGTGGTGAGTATGCTTTTGAATTGCCGCAGTTCGGTAAGAAGAATTGGCATTATACCTACAAATTCCCTACTGTTGGCTTTGCTGTGGGATATATGAAACTTATGGGTACCGATTCCATTTCAAATATCGCCTATACGTATCCATACTTCTTGTATCCTTTTGTACATACTCCGCGTGTGGCCATCAATTTGCGTTTGGCTACCGGTTGTGGTATGTATATCGATTATAAGGATAACGGTCGCCATCAGAGCTATTTCCCTTATGTGGGTGTTTATTCCGCTGGTCTTACTGGCGATATTTTCTTAGCTACACGCTATGGAAATCCGTTGTCGCAATGGCAGGTTACGTTTGGTGGTAACTGCACGTGGTTGCACGATGGCTTCATCGACCGCAATACCATGGTAATGTTTATTCCTTATGCTAATTTGGGTTTGAAATACACTCCGAATGTATATCCTTTGCCTATGAAGCATCCGGCCCGTCCTGTCCGGCATGTAATGTGTCTCGAAGGAGGCGTGCAGGGTGGTGTCAACCAACTGGGGGCGGAAGACGGCATCAAATACTATCCGAATGTTTCGTTAAATGTCGGCTTGTATTATCCGTTCTCTAATGCGTACCGTATGGGTTTTGGCCTCGATGGCTTCTTTAATGCGGCTTACGATGGCAAACAGCGTGTATATAGTCGACGTTACAACTTTATAAAGGAAGACAAATTTAAAAATAAGATAAGGGGTGGTATCTTTTGGGCTAACGATATGACGATTGAGCGTTTCTCTGCTGGTATTCATATCGGATTTTATCCGTACAATCCTATCAAGGTTCCGGCTGTTGACGAGTTAGGGTACACTTGGCCGAACCGGTGTGAGGATTTTATGTATTGGAAGTTTGTCACCAAGTATAGGTTCACCAAGCACCTGTATGCTACCACTTCTTTAAAGTCTCACCTCGATGCTGTTGAAGACTTTGAGGTTGGTTTGGGCTATTATATGGCCGATTTTGGCAACCGTGTGAAGAATCCGTTCTCGCGTATTTCTTTCAAGAAGGAAGATCCGAACGAACTTAAGGTTGAAGGCGAAACGTATTCGAAAAAGCCATTCCGTCATCGCGAGTTGTTCGACGAGTAGCGTTATGGCTGTTTCTGATTGGTCTTGATAGTGGGAGGAACCAAGTTTTTTGATTAATTTTGTTCCAGTTATATGGAGAAACTTTATTATTCAATTGGTGAGGTTGCCGAGGTTCTAGATGTGCCACAAAGCACTTTGCGCTTTTGGGAGACCCAGTTTGCCGATATGCCGAGTTTTCTTTCTCGGAAAAACGACAAGGGTACCAGGCGCTATTCAAAACAGAACCTCGAAAATTGTCGTGCCTTGCTATACCTCTTGAAAGTAAAGGGTATGACCATTGAGGGGGCAAAAAAGACGCTTAAAGCACGCGGCGCACGCAATAATGGTGCCGATGGTGAGGTGCCTTCCGACAACGTCTCGGTTGTGGAGCGACTTATTTCTATACGTAACGAACTTCAGGGACTGGTCGACGTTTATGATGATATTATTAAAGGTAAAGAGGCGGATGCCGACGATGTGTTATGATTTTAGGATTTGTTGGTTCTTTTTCTGATATTCCATTTGTCGATATTATTGAATGGATTGGTACTTTTGCGTTTGCCATCTCGGGTATACGGTTGGCGGCAAAAAAGGAATTCGATTTGTTCGGGGCCTATGTGGTTGGCTTGTTGACGGCTATTGGCGGTGGTACCATTCGTGATGTCTTGTTGCAGACAACTCCTTTCTGGATGTCTAGCTCTCGCTATATGGTTTGTACCGGTATCGCTTTGCTTTTCGTAATTGTCTTCCGTAAATACATTGTCAGACTGAATATCACTTTCTTTATTTTCGATGCTATTGGCTTGGCTTTGTTTACTGTGGTTGGCTTAGAAAAAACGCTGGCGTTCCATAGCCCGTTTTGGGTGGCTGCCATTATGGGCATTATGACTGGTGTGGCTGGTGGTGTGCTCCGCGACATCTCAATCGCAGAAATTCCGCTTATTTTCCGTAACGAGATTTATGCCTCTGCTTGTCTTGCCGGTTGCTTGTGTTATTATGTCGGCCTTCGGCTGGGTATTGACCAAACTGTAAATCAGTTGCTCTCGGCGTCTCTTATAGTGATTACCAGGGTGCTCTCGGTTCGTTTCGGTATTGGTTTACCTAAAATTAAGCCCGAAGATAGCTAGTCTTCATGAGTTATGAAACGTCTGTTCTTGGTTTTTGTTTTATTGGCTTGTGCAGTTCCTATTGTACGGTTTTCTTCGCATTCTCCAATTTTTTCTGGTGCTGATGCGGTGACAGATGTTATGTCTCTACTTGATTCTGTAGCCGACGCGCCTGTCCCTGCAGCTAAGAAAGATACTGTCACTATTGTGGCTGTTGGCGATGTTCAGCTGGGTTCGTTTTATCCCGATTTGAAATACTTGCCCTCTTATGAGGCCGTTTGCTGTTTTTTTAACGATGTAAAGCCTGTTTTGGCGGGTGGAGATGTCACTTTCTGTAATTTGGAGGGCTGTTTTGCCGATACTTCTATGGCTATACGCAAAATGCGTAATTCCAAAATCAGTCATCGATTTGGTTTCCCACCATCTTATGTAGACGCATTGTGCGATGCGGGGTTCACATTGGTGAGCTCTGCCAATAACCATTCGGGCGATTTTTCGGAAGATGGCCGCAAACTTACGGCTGCCGTCCTCGATTCGGCTGGTCTATATTGGGCAGGACATTTGAAACGGCCTTACGCTGTTTTTGAAAAAGATAGTGTCCGATATGGTTTCTGTGCTTTTTCTCCAAATTCTGGCGTCTGCCATTTGGCGCTGAAGAAGCGGGCTGAAGCTATGGTTACTTATTTGAAAAAGAAACTGGAGTGCGACGTGGTTATCGTTTCCTTCCATGCTGGTGGCGAGGGGGCAGAGTATCAGCATGTGACTCGTAAAAAAGAGTTTTATGTGGGGTCTGACAGGGGTAATTCCTATGAGTTCGCACATATGTTGATTGATGCCGGTGCCGATTTGTTGTTGGGGCACGGGCCGCATGTGTTGCGTGGTGCAGAGTTGTATAAGGGGAAGCTGATTCTTTACAGCATGGGCAATTTTGCTACTTATAGCGATATCAGTGTGTCGGGTATTTGTGGCGTGTCGGCTGTTTTCCGCATCCGTTATTATGTCCCCGAAGGGCGGTTCCTCTCTGCCGAAGTTGTCTCAACCTACCAGCAGAAACCTCATAAACCTGGGCCGCATCCCGATTCACAGCATCGGGGTTTTTATCTTTTGCGGAGTCTGTCTCTGGAAGATTTCCCAGAGTCGCCGTTATGTTTTGTTTCGCCGGGGCTTATCGAACCCCGGTAAAAACAATATCAGCTTATTCGCTTAGAATTCTTATGGTGCGCCATACGGCATCTTTCATTGCGTATTGTGGTGCAAATCCTATCGCTTTTATCCGGCTGTTGTCGAGGATGGCTGTGGTTGCTATGCTGAATCCCTTGCTTTCTGTTTCGTTTGGCAGATCAAACACCACATTCTTTCCGTTGTATTCAGAACAGAGTTGGGCGAAGTCTTTCAGGTGGACGTTTGTCTTTTCGCTGCTGACGTTGTAGGCGGTGCCAATTTCACCGTGTAGAAGGACCTGGAGCAGGCCTGCGACGGCGTCTGCAACGTAGGTGTACGAAAAATACTGGTTGCCCTGGCTCTTTAGTACGATTTTTTCGTTTGCTATGGCGTTTTTAATGAATTGCGAAGAGGCTTTGCTGTCTTCTTCCAGCATAGTAGGACCGAAAATTCTACAGAGACGGGCAATTTTCACCTTAACACCCCTTTCTGCTATATACGATTGGCACATCGCTTCGCTTACCCGTTTTGATTCGTTGTAGCACGAACGGGCGTTGCTCAGGTTCAGGCGTCCATTGTAGTCCTCTGTGAACCACTCGTCTTTCAATGCGTTTCCGTATACTTCGTTAGTTGAGGTGTAGATGACTGTTGCTCCGCATTTTTCTGCCAGGTTCAAAGCGTTTTCCGCACCCTTTATGTTTATCATAATGGTTTCGATTGGAAATTTCGAGTAGGCCATAGGGTGGGTGTTGCTTGCGGCAGGTATGATGTAGTCTACCTTCAAATCGTTGCTGAATGGCTGACAGACATCTTGCTGGATGAACTCGAAGTTCGGGTTGTTGAAGTATTCACCAAGGCGTGTGGCGGCTTTCTCTTTGTTCCGGCCAACCGCATACACTTTTACGTCGTTCATGGCCATAAGGGCATCAATCAGCATGACGCCTACCATGCCAGTGGCTCCAGTAATCAGAAAACTTTTGCCGTGTAGTAGCTCTATATCTTTTTGGCTGAGAATGTATTTGATATCTTCCTGGTATAGGGAATGTTTTTTGTTCAGTTTCATCTGTTGCCGGTCTTTTTTTGTTTTTATGGCTGGTTTATTTAAGCCAGTTGTTTTTGTCGCGTGAAAGGTAGCCTTTGAACATTTCCAAATCGTCTTTTGTGGTAAGTTTTATGTTCTTGTCGCTTCCTGCGGCAAAGTGCAGTTTTACGCCTAACTCAACCATCATGGTGTTGGTATAGTGCGAGCCGTAGATGCCTATTTCTTTCTCGAATGCCTCGTGATATTTCTCGTCGAGCAGGTCAAAACGGTAGGCCTGTGGTGTGGATACACGGCGGAGGGTCTCGCGGGGGATGAATTTGGTTGTGGTCGTTTCGTCGTCCTCGCTGATTACGAAAATCTGCTCGTTGTAGGGCATTGAGGTAACGGCGTTACCATATTCATGGGCTTTCTGTATCACATCGGTCAGTACTGCGGGTTCTATCAGGGGTCTGATGCCGTCGTGAATGATGATGATGTCTTTAGCGCTCGCTTTGTCTTCCAAATTGTAAACTCCGTTGCGGATGGACTCCTGTCCGGTTTTACCACCTTTGACAATCCATTTCAACTTATCAATGCCGAATTGTTTGGCGTAGGCCCATACAACATTTTCCCAACCTTCAATGCATACAACCTCAATTGCGTCAATCATCGGGTGGCGCTGGAAACTGTCGAGGGTATAGATGAGGATGGGTTTGTCGTATACGTTGATGAACTGCTTGGGTATGTCTTGACCCATGCGCTGGCCAGAACCGCCTGCTATTATTACGGCTATATTCATATAGGAGTTTAATGATTTTTCTGATTGCAAAATTAGAAATAAATCTTGTGTTTTGTCGCTTTATACGGTTTTATCTTCTTCTCTTTCATCTGAAGTGCCTTTTTCCATCAGGTCTACATATTGTATTATCTCTTTCTTAATTTCATACAGTTTCATTTCGTCAACGTCGTGGGCCAGATAATACACTACGGTGTTGTTGTCGCGCTTCAGTACCCGCCTTATTGCGCTTATGGGTATGTTTAGAGAGAACGAAACCTTGACTATTATGGTTCGGGCATCTGTTATATCTTGTGTTATGCGCATGTGTTGTTCGGTCAGCAAATCCCTCGTTACCCCAATATGTTTTAGGGTGACGTTTACTACTATGTTTAGTAGGTTCTCGGTGTTTAATGCTGGTGCCTCCATTAATTAAATATATATACAAATATAACTTATTTTTTGAAACTATCCTTTCGTTCCCGTGCTTTTGGTTGCTATCTCTGTCATCTTGTCTGTTCCCTAAATAAAAAACGATGTTGGTTGAATTTAAAACCAGAACTCATCCGAACGGAGTATTTTTATTCCCGAAAAAGAATTATAAACACTAGCTACTATGAACACAACACTAACTAAATGCGTTTTGCTGTTTACCGCATTGCCTTTAGGTGTTGCTGCCGATCAGGGGCAACTTTTAACGAAGGTGACGGTTTTGCAAAACGGTGCATCGCAAAGTTTTACGATGTACAATTCTGGGAAAATGTACTTTTCTGGTAACACTTCCCTTGTTATCGATACAATTGGCAATGGAAATACCGTGGTTGCCGATTTGAAAAAAGTCGATAAGATCCTCTTCTCTACTTACGAGTCCTCTTCTTCGGGCAACGTCTCCGTCTTGAACGACGCGTCGGCTATGGCTGTTATTCCAGCTGTTGCAACAGAACAGATTTCTGTAGTCGGGGTATCTGGCAGCTTTACCTACCAGATTGTTGATTTCTCGGGGCGTGTTTTGCTTCAGGGAATAGCTGTTGCAGACGAGGCCATCGGCATCTCTTCTCTACCGAAAGGTGTGTTCTTGATTAGAATTAATGGTTCAATCTTAAAATTCAGTAAATTATGAAAAAGTATTTAATGCTTCTGGCGGCGGGCTCTTTTGCTGCGTTGCTTTTCGCTGAATCCAAGATGGACTTCCATCTGTTGGGCGGATTGACCGAGTCTTTTGGTATTAGTGTAATCGATACTATTCGTTTCCACGATGGGGTTATGTCTGTTGAAGGGCCAGACAAGCAGTATGCCGTTGCCGATGTCGACAGTGCCACTTTCTCTTTCGACCAGACTGCCGTGGCGGGCGATACGGTCTTCATAACATATAACGGAAACAGTGTGGTTGTCGATAATCCGTATTCTTCTGTCGTTGCCAATGTTTCGGATGCCGATGTCGTAATCTCGTCACAAGAAGGGAAAAAAGGCATTGTTTATTATTTGACTGGCTCTTCTTCCAATGGTTCGTTCACATTGACACCCGACCACGGTTTCACTCTCTGCCTTGATAATTTGGATTTAACAAGTGCGTCTTCTGCTCCTGTTTGTCTGAACAAAGGCGCAGATGGTGAATCTTATGCTGCTACCATACACCTTAGGGGTAATTCGCATTTGTCCGATGCGGCTGGCAGTCCGTTAAAAGGCGCTGTCTATTCAAAGTCGAAACTGAAAATTAGTGCCGACTCTCTTTATACGGGTGCGTCAATCTCGGTAAAGGGTAATGCCAAACATGCTGTGAATTGTGCTAAACGTGTGGAACTCTATAGTGGAAAACTGAACATTGACGGTGCTGCTGGTGACGGTATCAATGCCGATGGGGTAGAAGTTTATGGCGGAGAGTTGTTCGTTTCCGGTACTGTTGGCGACGGAGTTGACTGTTCTGAAGTCGTTCGAATTGCGGGTGGAACTGTCAATGTTGATTCGGATGCTGACGACACCAAGGCAATTAAATGCGATAGCCTTGTGGCTGTTTCTGGGGGAAACGTCAGTGTATCTGTCTCAGGTGCGGGTTCGAAGGGCCTAAAAGCGGGACAATTGGTCGCTATTAGTGGTGGCACGTTTACAGCCTCTCTTTCGGCTGTTGCTCCTTATGTCAATACGGACGATGATACTGACTATGGTTACAACACGGCTGTGACCTCAAATGGAGACATTGTTGTTTCCGATAGCGCGATTGTTGTTGTAAAGGGTAATGGTGTTGCCGCAAAGGCATTGAGTGCCGATGGCAGTATTGAGGTCACTGGTGGCTCGGTTGAGGCCGAACTCACCGGTTACTACTATAAGGAAACGGCTAATGCCGATACAGTTTCTGTTTGTGGATTAAAGGCCGATGCCGATGTCCGCATTACAAATGGCGTTGTCAGCATTATCACTGGCGACAGCTCGAATGTGTCGAAGGGTATAAAGGGAGATTATGTCTATATAGCTGGTGGTGACATAACCATCAATAATAAGGGCGGTTACTGGTACACTACTTCTACCTCTACTTCTTCTAACCAGGGCGGTGGACGGTTCGGTGGAGGCCCTGGCGGTTTTGGCAACTCTTCTACTACAACAGTCAACTCTTCAACGCCTAAATGTATACGTGGTGACAAATTAGTCAGCATTACGGGTGGCGTGACTAAACTTACTTGTGCGCACGGAAAGGGTATCACTTCCGACGAGGCTGTCGTTATCGGTAATGAAAACGGCAACGACGACGACCTGTCTCTTGAGGTTGTGGCCGGTTCGTCTTCCGATGCTACCTACGTCAAGGGGGGTGAAAACTCTAGAACTAAGTATTGTGCCGGACCTAAGGCTATCAATTGCGATAAGACTATCGACATTTATAGTGGAACTATTGAGGCTAAGGTTTTTGATACAGGTATAAAAGGCCGCGATGTTACCATTAATGGTGGTAAAATTACAATCGACGCTCCTTACGACCAGGGCATTCATGGACGCAACACGCTGACTGTTAATGGTGGCGACATTTACGTCGGTAACTCTTACGAGGCATTTGAGGCTATAACGCTTACTATGAATGGCGGTATTACCTCTATTTATGCGTCTAACGACGGTTGGAACGCCTCTGTGTCGTCTTCGGGTTTGTCGGGAACCCCTTCTATAACCATTAATGGTGGATACCACTATCTTAATGTAGGAAGTGGCGATACCGATTGCCTTGACAGCAACGGCGGTATGACGTTTACTGGCGGTGTATTGATTGTTGAGGGGGGTAGCACGCTAGACGGTGGAGATGGCGGTAACTACAGTTTTACATACAAGGGAGGAAAACTTATGCTTTTTGGCTCGGGTGTTGAGAATTCGCCTTCGGGCGCAACTACAACGTCGGGTGCGGCTGGTTCTGCCAATACGCTTTATACGGCGGCCAACAATGGAGTGGTGTTATCTTCATTCACTACTACCAAAGCGTCCAATAACCTATACTTCTTGTACGACTCGTCTGCTTCGCTGACTTCTAGCGGAACGCTGACAAATGTGACGAAAACGGTGAACTTCCGTTGGACGGGTAATTCGACACTTACTTATAGCGAAGGCGGTTCCATTGCAAATGGAACGGCACTGGGGGCTGCCAGCTCTTCTTCTGGCCCTGGTGGATTTGGTGGAGGCCCTGGGGGCAATTGGTAACGAGACAGACTTGTAATCAGGTAGCCTTTGGCTTAAACCATGTCCGAATAATATTAAAAGTCAAGGAGTTGTGCAAGCTGCGCAACTCCTTTTTTATGGGGGTTAATGTAGTTATGCACTTCCAGTACAAAATTCATTCAGTGCTATTCCCCAAAAACTGGTATTTTACATCAGGTGAAATTCAAGTTGACTTCGTGGAGCTATATTTTCACTATTTTCGTAAATTTGCTTGATTCTAGGAGATGAAATTGCTGATTTAAAATAAATAAAATATCGCTCTTTAAAACCTAAACAATTTCTAAGTATGAGAAAGAAGATAATGTTAGTTGTTCTAATGGGTTTGGGGCTTTCATTTGAAGGATTTTCCCAAAATCAAAAACACGAGGCTGTAGATTTAGGACTTAGTGTGAAGTGGGCAAAATGTAACGTGGGTGCTAACACTCCAGAAGAATATGGTGATTATTTTGCTCGTGGAGAAACAACGACAAAGGATACTTATACAGATGACAACAATGTGTGGAAAAAGTTATCTGCTGATTATTTGTTAAAAGACTTTGATAAAGAAAAATTTCTTTCAAAGGGGGCTTTGGACAGCAATGGGAACCTTACCGCAAAATATGATGCTGCATGTGTGAATTTGGGCGGTTCATGGCGTCTTCCTACTATTAATGAAATGATGGAACTTAGGGAAAAATGTACGTGGAAGTGGACTACGTTGAAGGGTGTGAATGGCTATGAAGTTACTGGCCCAAATAACAATTCAATTTTCATTCCGGCTGCCGGAATACGAGTAGGCTCTGAACTAAACTATTCTGGCACAATGGGCACATATTGGACTTCTTCAACTTTTGATGACTTCATCTTTGGCGTCTTTTTTTATATAAAACCAACATATTACTATTGGAATAACACAGACAGATCCGATGGCTTTTCTGTCCGCGCTGTCACTGAGTAGAAGATTGAGAGTCTGGCACAAAATACAAAGTAGGAGCTGGCACAAAACTGGTATAGGAAGAACAACGCTCGTAAAATTGAGAAGGGTGACGGGGGGCGCTATGGGACATTACTTCACACCGTATCAGGTTTTGTTTCTGACGTCACCTTGGTTGTAAAGGACGACGAACTGGAAAGATAACTACATGCTGCTAAACTGGTGGTTAGGGAACATGCTCCGAAGAAATTATTTGTTAATCGCCCTCTATTGTCTAGTCAATCAGTGATAATGTTTCTCGTACCAAATCTTGAAACCGGGAATATCGACGATTCCGTTTTTCGAGTAGCTGTAGCTGTTAAACAGCAAAGCTTTCAACGATTCGGGCGTTCCGTCGTCTTTCCTATAGTCAGACATCCCGTTTGCCCTGTAAAAGTTCACATACTCGTCTATTATAGGTTGGTGCTGCATCTCAAACTCAAACCATGCGCGTTCGGCCGCCCAAAGGTCGTAGTAGTTTTCGTCGGCGTCTTCCGGAAATTCGTCCTCGCCTGCATAGTAACGGCATTTGTCCGACAGTTCGTCGTATAGTATTTCGTGTAACTGGTCGCTGCTTTGGCCTAACAGGAATTCTATGTCAACAGTTTCTCCGCGTTCAATCCTTTTCGATATCATAGTGACAGGGAAGAACAATATGGAGCTGTCTTTGTAGCGTAGGGCATAGTCGGTCCCTTTGTCGTCGGTCACTTTTACCCAATGTGTGCCGAGCAACTCGTTCAGCAGTTCACCAAGGCAGTAGCCTAGTGTTTGCAGTTCTGCTGTCTCATGCTTTTGGTAGTAGCCTTCCTTCAGAATGCCTTGAAGTAGGTAGAGCTTCCCTTCAAACGTATCGTATTGGTCTTGTACGTCGTCTTTCAGGTGACCTTTTACCCATTCGTTTCTTTCCGCTATGACTTTTAGGTCTTGTGCATCTAGTTCGTTTATTTGTTGTTCCATTGATTCATACTTTTTGTAAATGTACAAAAAATCTTTCTTTTGGTTTATGAGTTTGCTTTTATGGCTGTAGATGCGAACTGTGGCATTCCTTCCTGTATGGTTAGAAAGAAACGGGTACAAGACGAACTCTTGTACCCGTTTTATGGTTTGTTAAATTGTTGCTTAGAATCGGTAGTTGACGCCAATACCGAATGCGTAGTTATTACGTTTGAACTTGTCTTCTCCGCTCAACATACCCGATTCTTTCAACTGTTTCGCAGTCCCAGCACCTGCTAAGGCTGCTGCTGTTGCGCTCAGGTTGTTGTAGTCGTTTGTACTGCGGGTATAGTCGTCGTAGAACGATTTGTAGAATGACAGGTTGAATTTCAGACGGTCGTTAACAGGAATTCCGAATCCTGTACCGAGGTCCCAGTTGCTGACATTATACGACATGTCGCTGATGTATTCGTCGGTATTGCAGAAGTGGGTGCGGTGGCCGCCAATTGAGAACTGCAAGTGCTTGCAGATGTCCCATTCCAAGCCGAGCAAGTATTCGGTGGTGTTACCACCAAGAAGTTCTTGGCGGTCTTTATACTGGTTCGCCTGCTTGTCGAAGAATAGGTGGAAGCCACCCATCAGACGCAGATTGTCCAAAACCTCGTATTGCAAACCAACGGTGAACAGGGCTGGAAGGTCTTCTTCCACTTTTTCGCCGTCTTTGAATTTTTGCAGGGCGCTGAAGTTGGCTGCCGATTTGCTGTTAACCGCATCGTTTTTCAACTTCATGCTGGTTTTGAATTCGTATCTGGTAGAGAAGTTCCACTTGTTTATCTTATAGTCGAGTCCAATGATAGGTGCAACTCCCCAACCGTATTGGTCACAATCTAGAATAACGTCCTCGTCGGTTACAGCTCCAACTTTCCGGCTAGCCGCTTCAGCAGTTTTAAGTTTGGCAATGCCTTCGCTCAGCTGTTTTGCGTTGTCGCTTTCACCCATACCGGCAGCTTCTAGTTGGTCTAATTTCGCCTGGTATCCTTCTGCCATTTCGCTATAGGTGTCGGCAATGGCGCCGGCTTTTGCCAATTTACCGGAATTAGGGTCCATGAACATAATGTTTTTAACGTGTCCTTTGTAGCTGGCATTACCGTAAAGAGCTCGTGCGCCGAGGTATACAGAAAGGTTATCTGTTACTTTTTTTGCAGCTCCCAGGGTGATACCAATGTAGTATTGGCGGCCTTTCATATACATGTCGGCGTAGTAGCCGTTGCCCAGAAATCCGCTTTTTGCACCAAATGCGTTCAATAGTGCCACGTTACTCTCGAAAGAACCCAGTCCTTTTGCAAATTCACATTTGCCACCTCCTCCGGTTACAGCTGTGTTTAACTGGAAACTCCATCCGTTCCAATTGTAGGCGGCTTGGAGCGAAGGTACTAATGGAGCGCTAGCTTCGCCTTCAAACTTTTGGGTTATGTTTTTGTTGTTTGTGGCTCCGTAGGCAAATGCGGGGAATGTTGAAATAATGTTGCGTTGCTGTTGGGCACTCTGAATGTTGAATGATACGTGCAGTCCGCTGTCAAGAAATGCAACACCTGCTGGATTCGAATACACGCCGTCGATGCCGATAGCGCCATCGCGGGCAGGATTTCTCAAATACTCTGCACTTTGGTTAGTGTTTGTGTTCAAGCCACCGGCTATTGCTTCGGCTAGGCTCATTAGCATCGCAGTGCCCGATAGTACGATTTTTTTCATTACTCTTTTTTGTTTAATACCCTCTCCTTTCTTTGCTATCACGCAAATTATTGTAGTTCAAGTAGGGTGTCGTTATCAAATACGGCGCAAAATTAGAGTATTTTATTTTCTTTCTGTTGATTTTCTTAATGTTTTATATTTAACATTGTTAACAATATTGCTTATTTTGTTGTGTATCAGATTTATAGGTGGCTTATTATTATCGTTGTTGAAGGCAATATTTAAGGTGTTATAACTTAATTTTAACTAGTTTGCATAAATATAAATTTGTTTCTGTGTTCTCTTTTTATTATTTTTGTGCCCGCAAAAGTCTGGTCTGCGGTAATAGCTCAGTTGGTAGAGCGTTGGCTTCCCAAGCCGAAGGTCGCGGGTTCGAGTCCCGTTTACCGCTCAAGGTTTTTACCTTAAAAGTACCTGTTATAGGGGATACCTTCAAATAAGTTAAGACACTACAGGGCCTAGGTTGTTCTTTTGTGTTTGTTGTTTTTGTCTGTGAGATTTCTTTTTTTGGATTTTTTTGACAAAAGTGCACTAAGATAAAACTAAAGGCAAAAAAAGTCAGCGTTTCCGCTGACTTTTTTGTTTTTTATCCCTTTCGATTTTATCCAATTTTATTGACGTGTAGAATGTTGCTGTTCCGTTTGGCAATCAGCCATTTCCCGTCTATTTTTTTGTATTCATCATCGTAGTAGACATTCTCTTGTGTGGTGCATTGTGTCCCGTTCTGGGTTTCGACTAGTGTTATTTGGCAGTAGCAGCGCCCAATAGCTTGGTCTCCTTTTATGTTCAGCATTTGTTGTCCGTTCAGGTGGAAGACCGAATCAAGCGTGTTGAGGAAGTTATGCATGGTGTTGCCGATTTCTTCGGCGCCGTTAAGTGTCATCTTCAATTCGCCGTTAACATAGGTTTTATAGACGGCGTCGGTCGTGAAGAGGGTCTTCTGTGCCTGTCCGTTTTGTGCATCGGCCAGTATGGCGTAGCTGTCAACAAGCTGTTTTAATGCCATTCGGTCGGTAATTTCTTGAATTTTCTGCTCTAAATCCATCTGTTGTATGTTTTCTGTTTTTATAAGATATTCATCATTTTTAGGGCTCCCAGCATTTTTCCCCAGTTTTCGTAGGGTGCTTTCCCGAACTGGAACCATTTCCCGCAAAATTCTTTAGCGCCGTTTCTGCTGCTGTCGTCTATGAGGTAACTGCCTTGGCTTAAGTTTTTGTGGTGGCTGAGTACCAGACGGTTTTCCGCCTTTTCTCCCAAGTATTTTTTCACCCAGCGCACTTTGTCGCTCCATGCCCTGTTGTTATCCCAGGGTGCGGTCGAAAGCAGATAGGTGTTAAAGTGCTCGCTTAGCAGGTCGAAGGCTTCTACTGCTCCCTTTATCGGTTCCATGCGTGAAAAAATGTCGGGCACGTCGTCGTAGTGGTCGCGGTATTTTTCGGTCTCCTTGGGTGTGAGCTTATGCTTTACGGCTCCTGCAAAGTCTACCAGCACGCTGTCCATATCGAGGTACAGAATCGGCCGGTTGTCCGCTGCAAAATGGTCGGCTTCTCCTTTGTCGCCGTTGCATATTTTCGGTTCAGTCCCCAGCAAGTATTTTAGCGTTTCGTTCCAATTGCTGACTGGTGCTTCGCCAAACTGCAGCCATGTGCCTTCAAATTGGGCGGCTCCTTTCCCCGCACGTCGGTCAACCAATAGCTGGCCTTCGTTCAGGTCTTTGCGGTGTGTCATTATCACGCGTTTGTAGCCGTAGATGCCGAGGTGCTTTTTCACCCATTTTATTTTCTCACTCCATACGTCTTCGTTGTTCCAGGGGGCTGAGGTCAGTATGTAGAGGTCGTAGTGTCTGCTCAATGCCTTAAATGCTTCCACTGCGCCTTGTACTGGTTCCATTTCCTGGTATATTCCAGGCACACATTCAATGTGGTTTTTGTATTGTTCCCTCTCTTTGTCGGTTAGCGATGCTTCAGCTTTGTCAATGTCGGCCAGAACTCCTTCCAACCCGAAGTAGGCGATTGGTTTCTGTATATGGTTAATTTGGTCGCTAAGCATGTGCAGAATGGGAACCACGTTGTTTGCCCAGTCGTCGGCAGTTAGCAGGCCGGTGCCGTCGTAGTTGAAGTTGTATTTGAAGTGCTGTTTGAAGAAGGTTTCACTGTAGAGTAGGAAGTCGTTCTTTCCTGCGAAAAGCCCGTAGATGTATTGTTCCTCGCCGCGTGGTACATATTTGAATTGTTTGGGCATGAAATGCCGGATATGTCCTTGCTGGGTTGGCGTGAACACAATTTCGCGTTTGCCTTCTGGGGTCGATATGCATACGTCTGTTATGCAGTGGGGGAGTACAAATATCGGATTGATTAAAATGCGGTATTGTCCGTATAGGGCTTGCACAAGTGTGCCGCCTATACCCACTCCTATCACTATGTCGGCTTTTTCAGACTTAACCAGAAGGTTGAGTGAGGCTAGGGCTTCGGTCGGGTCAGCGGGCAGGTTTGGAACAATGACCTCTCCTTCGGGGTACTGCTGTTGTAGTAGCTGTGCTCCGTTGTCGTTGAATGTGTCCGCTGGCGCTATTTCTACATAGATTATCTTCATATCCGCTTTAAGGAATTTTAATAACCTGAAAGGAAACCATTCTTCACTAAAAAAAGTTTCACACCTTCAGTTGTTCGCAACTTAAAGATATGAAACTTTTGTTTTTTTACCAACTGTCGTGTTGGCCGTTTTTGTTCTGTTATGCTTTTTGCTCTTTCAGGGCTTCAGCCTTCAAATCCATGAACTTGGTGTCTCCCTTGACAATTGTGGCCGCAATTTTAACAACTTGTTCTGTCGTTTCCAACTTCAGCACAATGTCTAGTTCCTTGTTCTCGTTAGGAGTAATGAGGTGGCTGAATTTGCATTGCTTCAGGTTCTCAATAAACAGCCCGCAACCCACTTCTTCTTCTGCACAGGCTTTAATCATACCTATATTGCAGACACCTGGAGATATCGGATTGCCAGGGAAGTGGCCTTTGAAGATGTTGTGGTCAGGATTCAGAACAACATGGTAGGTTACCAGGCCTTCTCCGTTTTCTTTGCCTGCGATGGTGAAAAAATCGTTCTTCAGCATGGTTAATCCTCCTCAAACAATTTTATTTGGCATGAGGCAATCGTCTCGTCGCCAATTTTGGTTGTGGCTTCCATTAGGGTGACGTTCATCACCTGTGCGGTGGCTACCACATCGGTGGTTAGCTGTTCGCCCACACGGGGAAGGCGCACAATCTGGCATTTTTTAATCTCGCCAATATAGCCGAGTTTCGGCTTGCTGGCTTCGCCGTTGTTCTGTTTGTTCTTGACGCCATTGTAGGCAGCGCAGGTCTGAGCAATATGTTCAATAACGCCCATCTCACGCAATTGCCCTCCTTCGCAGAACACATTGTCAGCCAAAACGGTCAATCCCGATTTACCCGTTGTTTCTGTGGCACCGTAGAAGGTGTCAATCATCATAATGGGTTCGCGCTGTGGAATCAGCTGCTTTATTTCTTCGCCCTGCTGCATTTTTTCCGATTACGCAATCTTTGACTCGATGAAGTCGTAAAGTTCGCCGAATGTGCCCACCTTGCTCATTTCAGCTCCATTGGTCTTGATGCCGAACTCGTTATCGATGAGGGCAACAAGGTCAACAAGGCTCAAGCTGTCCAGTTCAAGAGTCTTCTTGATGTTTGCATCTGGAGTGATTACACTTTCTTCTACTTCAAATTCTTCTGCAAGCAAAGCGTTAACTTTGCTGGTGATTTCAGCTTTAGTCATTGTATTGTCTTATTTTGTTTGTTGTCAACTGATTTGTTAGCCCTTGAAATCGCGAACGATAAGGGTTGAGTTTGTGCCACCGAAACCGAACGAATTGCTCAGGAACGTGTCGAAGTGTTTGCTGACGCGTTGGCCAGGAATGTTCAACTTGGCCGAATCTTCGTCTGGATTCTCAAAGTTGATGTTGGCTGCGATAAAGTCGTTCTTCATCATCAACATTGAGTAGATGACCTCGCTGGCACCTGCCATCCACATCTCGTGGCCGGTCTGGCTCTTGGTCGATGTCACTTCTGGCTTATAGTCGTCGAAAACCGATGCAATTGCCTTTGCCTCGTTCTGGTCGCCAACGTGGGTCGATGTCGCATGGGCGTTCACATAGCCGATTTCCTCTTTACGGATGCCTGCCTCACGGATGGCCATCTCTAATGAGCGGCGTGGCCCATCTACATTTGGCACTGAAATGTGGTCGCCGTTCGAACTGAATCCGTAGCCGATAACCTCGGCAAGGATTGGCGCACCACGCTTTATTGCGCTTTCTAGGCTTTCTATAATTACGGTTGCACCGCCTCCACTAGGAACGAGACCGTCGCGGTCGCGGTCGAACGGACGGGATGCCTTCGCTGGTTCGCTTTCGCGGGTTGAGAAGGCGCTGATGCCGTCGAAGCTACATACGCTGTATGGGTTGATTTCTTGCGCTCCTCCACATACGACCATGTCTTGCAAACCCCACTTGATGAGGAGGGATCCCAAACCGATGGCGTGCGAGCCACTGGCACATGCTCCGGATACGGTGAGGTTGATGCCCTTCAACTTGAAGATGCAGGACAGGTTCATGGTGACTGCAGAGTTCATGGATTGGAATATGCCGCCTGAGCCGATTAGGGTAGTGTCGCCTTTCTCACGCATGGTGTCAACGCTTTTCACTACAGGTTCGGCACTGCTGTCGTTTCCATAGAGCAATCCTACTTCGTGTGCATCGAGATAGTCCTGGTCCAATTCGGCGTTTTTCAGGGCTTCTGCTGTTGCCATATAGGCGTATTGTGCCTGCTCGGGCATATATACACGCTGGTTGCGGCTTAACACTCCTTTCAAGTTCGGAAGGTCTACATGGCCTGTCAATGCGGAACGGAAGCCCATTGACTTACGGACTTCGTCGAATATGATGCCTGACTTGCCATCCCAAAGTGATTGCTTGACCTCGTCGAGGTTCTTTCCTAGGCAGGAATAAATTCCCACGCCGGTAATCACAACTCTTCTTTCCATTACTCTATCTTTGTTATCTTTTTATGTTTAGGGGCGTCTCTTAGTGTACGCCAAATCACCTCTTTAATAATGTATTTGATATTTAAGAACTTTTCTGTCATTCTTTTCGGAGTAGTTAGTTCGCCTTCTTTTTGGTGACAGATCCCTATTTTTAAATGCTCCTATTTATCAAAATCCACGCAAAAGTAGTTTTTTTTTTTATTTTTTCCCCGTTTTTGTGCCAAAAAACACTGCTATCTGTATGCCTAATTTCGTTTTTATGTAATTTTGCCAGTAAATTATACGATGTTATCATGTCACATTCAGACGCAACTTGTTGGTATGTTTTGCGTTTCCCTTCGCAAGACTTCCAAAAAATCATCCTGTATCTTAACCAAAATGGCGTGAACCAGTTTGCCCCTGTTAAGTTTGACGAGGTGGACGGTGCTGTTACCCGCGTGCAGGTGTTGCCCGGACATGTTTTTGTTCAGGGACCACTTGAACGTCTCGATGAAATTAAGCGCGAGTACGACGGCGATAAACTGAAGTATGTGATGGATGCAAAAACCGGACGCCAGCTTCAGTTCGATAACCAGCTGGTTCAGAACTTTATAAAGGTGGCTAAGCAACACCACGAAGGTATTTCTTTCCTCGATTCTCGTCGTGAAATCAATGTGAAGCACGGACCTATGGTGAGGGTGGTGGCTGACGGACCTTTTAAGGATGTTGTGGGGGAGTACCTCCGGGTGCGTTCAAACCGGTGCGTTGTGGTTCGCCTGGGCGGATTGGTCACTGTGGCAACTGGGTTTGTCAAGCCCGACGAGGTGGCTGAACTTTCTCCGGCTAGAAAATAACGTTGGAAATTCCTGCGTGACGAGAGGCTCCAGTAAAATTGAATAACCAGGAAAGAAGATGACGGAATTTGAAAAGATGCGCAGTGGGTTGCTTTACCGTTTCGACGATGAAGAGGTGCTTGAAAGTGTGCGCCGTGCAAACTACTTGTGCGCAAAGCTGCAAACACTGACTCTAATTGAAGACGAATGCAGGAACATTTTGGAAAAACTTATTCCTGGACTCCCTGCCTCGTCTGGCATCAATCCTCCTTTCCATTGCGACCACGGACATGGTATTGTGATGGGAGAAAATGTGTTTGTGAATTACAACGCCACTATGCTCGACGGTGGACTGATTACCATAGGGAGCCGGACAAAAATAGGGCCGAACTGTCAGCTGGTGACTCCTAACCACCCAATTGACTACTTGGAGCGCCGTCTTCCACAAGAAACATGTAGTCCTATAGTAATAGGTGAAGATTGCTGGCTGGGTGCCGGCGTCATCGTCTGTCCGGGCGTGACCATTGGCGACCGCTCCGTTATAGGCGCGGGTAGTGTTGTGGTGAAGGATATTCCAGCCGACTCTTTAGCCGTTGGAAATCCTGCCAGGGTGGTGCGAAGGCTGGCAGGAACAAAGGCATAGGCGTTGCCTTTCTTTATAGCACTTTTTTTGTGGCTGTTTTCCACAAGGTTAGAAAATTTCTTGTAAAAAATGCCATTCAAGATTTGTAAAGTCCGAAATAATCTCTAACTTTGCAACGCATTACGAAAATGATGTGAATGGCGGGATAGCTCAGTTGGTTAGAGCGTCGGATTCATAACCCGGAGGTCACGAGTTCAATTCTCGTTCCCGCTACTTAAAATGTATGGCGGATTAGTGTAGAGGCCTAGCACGCGACCCTCTCACGGTTGAGACTCGGGTTCGAATCCCGGATCCGCTACCACAGAAAGCACAACTGCAAAGTTGTGCTTTCTGTGTTGTTGCCCCCTTGCTTCTGTTTCGTCTTTTACAATTTTCATTTTTCGCTGATTGAAAGTTTTTCCGTAACTTTACAAGTTGACATTTGAATGAAGCTAACAATCTAAATATGATTACCCAAAAAGTTGATGAAAGTTTGGCCCTTCAGGCTAAGGATTTGGTTATGCAGGCCAGCGATATTGTTATTACTGCCCATGTCTCGCCTGATGGTGATGCTGTCGGCTCAGCTCTGGCTATGTGTCACTATTTGAAGTCTATTGGTAAGAAGGCCACCGTTGTTCTCCCTAATGCCTTTCCCGCTTTTTTCAAGTGGATGCCGGGTGCGCGCGAAATCATCATCTTTAAAGATTGCCGTCGTGCGGCTATTGGCGCAATCAACCAGGCCGACCTTATTATCTCGCAAGACTATAACGAACTGAAGCGCCTTGGCGAAGAGGGTATGCCAGCTGTTGTTAGGGGCACTAATTGTAAAAAGCTTATGATTGACCACCACCTCAATCCTGAACTTTTTGCCGATGTTACCATCTCTTACCCGCAAATGTCGTCGACCTGCGAACTGCTTTACCGTGTTCTGCAAATCTGGAACGGTGGTCAGTTGGTGGCTAAAGATGTTGCCGAGTGCGTCTATACTGGTATGATGACCGATACGGGCTCTTTCTCTTATAACTCGAATGACCCCGATATCTACTATATTGTTGCCGACCTCATCAAGTCGGGTATCGACAAGGACGAAATTCACCGGAACGTGTTCAACAACTACACGGCCGACCGTTATAAAATGATGGGGTACGCACTGACCAAGATGGAAATTATTCCAGAGTACGGAACCTCTATTATTACCATGTCTCGGGCCGAACTCAACAGTTTCAATTACCGAAAGGGCGATACCGAGGGTTTTGTTAATATGCCGTTGTCTATCAAGGGTGTCTTTTTCTCGGCTTTTCTTAAGGAGGAAGATAACCTGATTAAAGTTTCGCTTCGCTCGCAGGGCGATTTCCCTTGCAATATTGTCGCTTCTGAGAATTTTGGCGGTGGCGGACACTTGAATGCCTCGGGTGGCGAGGCGCATGGCGAACGGCTTGAAGATGTGGCTCAGCGTTTGCGCGACGCTTTGCCTCGTTACAAAGAGTACTTCGATAAGGAGATGGCTAAACTTGCTGAGTAACATGAACCGTTTATTCCTTCTACCTTTTGTTGTTGTCTGCCTCTCTGCCTGTGGGGGCAACGATGCTCCGCAAATACCGGTCAACAAACTGCCGGTCGACCACACTAAGGAAAACCTGATTGAATACAATCGGCAGTACGTTGAATTTGAAGATGACGAAATAAATCACTATACCGATTCGTTACAACTTAAGATGAATAAAACGGCCGAAGGGTTACGGTATCTTGTCGTTAAAGACGGCAAAGGCCGAAAGCCGGTCAATGGCGACGTGGTGACTATTACCTATTCGGTTGCTTTGCTCGATGGAACAACTTGCCCCGAACTGACCAACAGACAAACTAAGGTGGAGATGGGGAAGGGAAAACTGCCTGTCGGCCTTGAAAAGGCGGTGTCTATGCTGGCTGTTGGCGGGAATGGCGATTTCATTATTCCAGCACTGTTGGCCTATGGCGTTTCCGGACGTGACAATTGTGTGCCTCCTTATTCCCCTGTCCGTTGCTCTATTGTTTTAAACGCTATTGAAAAAAAATAATAATATGATATCATTGAAATCAATTTTTGTGTCTTTCGCATGTGTGGCCTCGTTGGCTATCTCTTTTAGTTCTTGTAACCACGAGAAGACGTATGCCGAGCATCTTGAAGATGAAAAAGATAAGATTAACGAATTTATAGCGAAAAACAAGATTGTTACTGTCGACTTCATGCCTACCCAGAGTACCGAATGGTTGACCCCTAATGGTAATCCGGTCTATTATAAGTTCAGCAATGGTTTGTATTTCCACTTGATTGATAAGGGCGATACGACTACTTTGGCGCCTAAAGTGGGTAATACGGTTACTTTGCGTTATGTGGGAAAAAATTTGGATGGCGCTGTTATTTACGACTGGTCGGAACAGGCTTCCGTTAGTCCTACCAATTTCCGCATTCTGGCCTCTCCTAATAGTTCTTCCAACATCTATGCCGAAGGTTTCCAGAAGGCTGTTCGCTGCCTCTATGCCGGCGGACATTGCACAGTTATCATTCCTTTTAAAATAGGTAACGGTTACAACAACAATATATATGGTGGTACAACTTCCGATGCGGCCGATTACCGCCCGATGTTTTATGAAATTTGGGTTTCCCGTGTTGAATAAATTTGGCTATGCCCGTTACTAAAAATCAAATTAAGCTGGTTCGTTCGTTAGCACAGCGGAAGGAACGTAATGCGACGGGGCTTTTTGTTGCCGAGGGTGACAAACTTGTTCCCGATTTGTTCTCTGCGTTTTCGTGCCGCTTGTTGCTGGCTACTTCCGACTTTTTGCAACAGCATCCTGGTTTGCAGGCCGATGAGGTGGTTGAAACGACGCATGCCGATATTGAGCGCGCTTCGCTTCTGAATGCTCCGCAACAGGTTATCGCCCTTTTCAGGTTGCCTGCGGCAGACTGTAACCTCGATGCCATCACCAGCCAGTTGACGCTGGTTCTTGACCGTGTGCAGGATCCGGGCAATTTGGGCACCATTGTGCGTATTGCCGACTGGTTTGGCATCCGTAACATTGTATGTAGTTGCGATACGGTCGATGTCTTCAACCCGAAAACCGTTCAAGCTACTATGGGGGCTTTGGCGCGCGTGCGGGTCACATACACCGATTTGGTGCCGTTTCTGAAAAGTCTGCCCGACGGGTTCCCTGTTTATGGTACGTTTCTCGAGGGGGACAATATCTATCAGTTAGACTTGCCACAGAAAGCCATCATCGTTATGGGAAACGAGGGGAATGGAATATCGGAAGAAGTGGAAAGGTTGGTAAACAGCAAGCTGTTCATACCGAGTTTCCCACCTAACGAGCCTACCTCCGAGTCGCTCAATGTGGCTGTGGCTACGGCCATTACGTGTGCAGAATTCAGACGAAGAAATTTTTGATTGTGGAAAATATGAAGAACGATTTTTCTGAGATGGAAGATGACCTGAAGGCTTCTATCGAGGTCATGAAGAAGGGTGGTGTCATTCTATATCCTACCGATACCATTTGGGGTATTGGCTGTGATGCGACCAACGAAGATGCGGTTAAACGTGTCTATGAGATTAAACGGCGCGACGACTCTAAGGCGTTGATTACCCTTACCGATAATCCGAACCTTATTTCCCGAATTGCCGATATGCCCGATGTGGCTTACGATGTGATTGAGGCTTGTGCCGACGATCAGCCCATGACTATTATTTATGATGGGGGACGCAATCTGGCTGCTAACCTTTTGGCGGAAGATGGCAGTGTGGGTATTCGTGTGACGTACGAGAAGTTCTCTGCTGAGTTGTGCCGGCGTTTCCGTCGTCCAGTTGTTTCCACTTCTGCTAATATATCTGGGCAGCCTAGTCCGCAGTCGTTTGCTGACATCTCCGACGAGGTAAAGTCGCAGGTCGACTATATCGTGAAGTACCGTCAGAACGACAACACTCCTCATAAACCGTCGAAAATCATCAAGTTGAAGGCTAACGGGGCTGTTACCATTATCAGGGGTTAGTCGACATACAGATAGAAATCTCTGACCAGCGCTTTAAACTGTGTGGTCATTTTGTTATCGGCGCCTTCGCCTAAGACCAGCGTGTCTTCTTGTGGCGAGGGTGCTTTTTCTTTCCCTAGTTCCACCAGCATCCGCTTGGGTTGCTTGTTCGCTTTAGTCTGCACCGAAGTGGCTCTTTGCAGATACAGTCCACAGGCTATGCCCTCGAAAACGAGTCGTTTCGCCTCTTCGCATGGTAACACTACCGACAAGCGGCCTGTGGCCGAAAGGTGTTGTTTGGCAAAATGCACCAGGTCTTCCACACTCAGGCTGTCGTTGTGCCGGGCTGCACTGCGTTTTGCGTCGGGTGCTTTTAGCGCATTGGTAAAGTAGGGCGGGTTGCTGACGACGAGGTCTATTGTTGTGTCTGGTCTATAGTCTTGCATGCTTGTGTGTATAATGGTCACCGTCTTGCTCCATGGACTTCCTGCTACGTTTTCCTTTGCTTGTTCTGCCGCTTCTTGGTCTATTTCCAGACCAGTAATTGTTGCCTCGCCGTTACAGCGTTGGGCAACCATAAGGGCAATCAGACCTGTGCCGCAACCAACGTCTAGTACCGTTTTCACACCGGTTGTGTTGCACCAACTGCCTATTAAGACACCATCGGTGCCGACCTTCATGGCGCACCGGTCTTGCTCTATGTTGAATTGTTTGAAGCGGAATCCTGGCATTTTTTTATTTTTTTACGGTGCAAAAGTATCTGTTTTGTGGCTCTTTGCCAATTCTATCTGCCTATCTCTTTCCTCCTTTCACTTGTAGGTGGGGCAGTGGTATAAAAAAATCGCTATATTTGCTTATCTTTATTTTTATGTAGAATGAAAGTATTGAAATCAAAGTTTGCCGCCTTTTTGTGCTTGGTGGCGTTGGCGGGTTGCAACAATCCGTCTTCAATCAAAATAGTCACAAATTCCGATTCTTCAAAGGTTGTCTCGCCTAGTGGGAGTGTTGGTGAGGCAAAGCCTGATAGCGCAGCCATGGTCGACCTGATTACGGAATTGTACACTGGCTATGTCTTTGGAGAAAATGGACTCGACAAGGAGGTTGTCGATCGTTTCTGCACGAAGCGGATGGCCCAGAAACTGCAGGACGATTATGAGTTCGATGACCCTGATGGTTACGCTGTATGGGATTTTAGAACCAAATCCCAGGAAAGTCAGGCTGGCGATGGCCTGAAGGAGGTTTTACGGGTCTACGACAATGTGTTTACCGCTGTTATTGTCGATAATGGAGTGAAGGCTGATGTTAGTCTTTATATAGCCTATGAAAACGGGGCTTATAAGATTGACGCTGTTGACGTGCGTTGCGAGGAAAAATGCAGCTATTGCAACGGTACCAAAGAAGTGAATTGTCCTTCTTGCAATGGTGAGGGATTTATATACACCCCAGATGCTGAACATGGCCGTGATTGGGGACACGCTTGTTTCGATTGTAACGGCCGTGGTTATGGACATAAAAGCGGTAACGATGGTAATCCGCTGACGCTTGGAAAAGGCAAGGTACCTTGCTACGCTTGTGTGAAAGAAATTGCGGTGGAAGTCCCTCAGGCTTCTGCCTTGGATTGTATGGCCTCTGTCAGTCCCGAGTTCGAGAAGAAACTGCTTGGCCAGCATGGGGTCCGGCTGCAATGGGTTTCCGATACCAAATTGGGCCACGTGACCATTTCGAAGACTAAAGAGGGCGTTTATAAATGTGTGGGCGGACAGGATGGCGTTGGTAATGACGATTATTTGAAGATTGATGGCGAAATTAAGGTCGTTAATGCGCAACACCTGCTGTTTAACGGAACTGTCGAATGCCGTGTTTCACACATCTATAAAGGTAAACCTTACGTCCGTAAGGGTGTTATGGATTTCTTGAACACCAAAGGACGCAAGTTCTGGCGGTTGCAACAGATGGATAATGGCAGTTGTGTCGATTATGTGGATATATATATGTAATGGCAGATAAATGGAAACGCCCGTAGGAAAAATCTTCTTACGGGCGTTTTTCTTTGTCTTTATTCCGATAACTCGTAGCTTACAAATGCGAAGCGTTTGCTGTCTGGTGCCCACGAATTGACGTTGATGGTGCCTTGTCCGCCAAAAAGTTCAACAATTGTCGTCGGTTTCCCACCCTCTGCCGGCATCAGGCGTAAAACCACGTTCTTGTTAGGCAGGTGCTCGTCTGGTTTTAGGTCGCCCTTGTGGTAGGCTACATAAACAACCTGTTTGCCGTCTGGCGACACGTGCGCAAACCACGAGTTCAGGTCTTCGTCGAACGTCATCTGGGTTTGTTCGCTTCCGTCTGCCTTCATGCGCCATAGCTGCATCAGGCCAGTCTTTACCCAGTTAAACCAAATGTATTTGCCGTCCGGACTATATTCAGGGCCGTCGCTTAATCCGTCTTCGCCTTTGGTGTGGGCTGTTTCAATGCCGCTTGCCAAATCTAGTGTGTGTACCACATGGGCGTCTCCCCTAAAGGCGCAGTAGGCCATACTTTTCATGTCGGGACTCCATCCGTGTAGGTAGCTCGGACCAACAGGTGTAATCTCTTTAGCCTCGCCGCCTTCGAATGGAAAGGTGTAGATGCGTGAGTTGCCGTCGCTGGCGGTGTGGTGGCTGACTGCAATTTGCTTGCCGTCGCTAGAAATGACGTGGTCGTTGTTGCAGCGGGTGGCAATGCCAGAGTATATTTCTGTCGCCTCTCCTGTTCCGTCGGCAGCCAATTTGTATAGGCGGCCGTTACTGTTAAATACAAGCCATCTGCCGTCGGGCGTCCAATTGGGGGCCTCAATTAAGGTCGGAAATTTTTTGACTACTACACGTGTTTGCTTTTCAGTGTCGTAAATCTCTAGTTTACTGGTTGTCTTCGTCATAAAAATGTGTATTTTTAGTGTAAAGCGTTTTCTTTGTGAACAAAGATAGTTCTCTTTTAGCGAAGTATACTATTTCATTGCTATATTTGTGGCGTAATTCGAATATTAGTTATATGGTATGAGAAATAAGAAACTCCTAATTTCATTTTTCTGGCAGCACCTGTGGTTGCTGTTTTCTTTATTTGTGATGACTCTGGGTGTGGCCGCATTGGTGCGTTCTAATTTGGGGTCTAGCGTTATTTCTGTTCTGCCGTATGCGTTCCAAAGTGCTGGCGCGGGCGGATGCGGAGTTCCATCTTTTACGATCGGCCAATATACTTATTTGATGAATGTTTTGTTGGTCGTTGGACAGATTGCGGTGTTACGCCGACAGTTTGAGATGGTGCAGTTCTTCCAGCTACTCATCGGTTTCGTGTTTGGAATGCTTCTCGATTTAAACATGTTGCTTACCGAAGGGCTTGTACTTACCGAGTTGTGGCAGCAGGTTTGCACGCTGGTTGCCGGTTGTATCATTTTGGGCGTTGGCATCTCGCTTGAGGTTCATTGTGGCTCTGTAACTATGCCGGGCGAGGGATTCCCCGCTGCTGTAAGCAAGGTTACTGGTTTCTCGTTTCCTAATGTGAAAATAGCTCTCGACATCGTTATGGTATTATTGGGCATTTTGGCCTGCTTCCTTTTCTTTGGTGCATGGCAGTCCCATATTGTTGGCGTTGGCACTCTTGTTTCTATGGTGGCTGTCGGGCTGGTTGTCCGTTTTGTCAACCAACGTCTGGGCTGGTTCGATAAAGTGCTGACTTACCAACCGGGGTTCCGTCGCTACATTTACGGACTTGCACGTTATAAGAAAAAGAAAAATTAAACATAAAAAACAGCGGCCGGCATTGCCTTAGGGTGGTGCCGGCTGTTCTTTTAGGAACATCTTTCCTTCGTTTGAAATATGCGGACTTATTTGTTCTAAAAAGTTTCTTTTCTATATTTGTATGCAGTAATTAATAATAGCTGTTTGTTTAAGTTCCTTAAGAATATGAAACAGATACTATTCGCAGTGCTCCTCTGTGTTTGCAGTATATGCTCTGCACAGAAGACAACTTCCAAAAGTCCCGATAAGCCCCAATACTTTTATGCTAATTACTGGGCATGTGACACATTTTATCTGGGGATTAGAGAATGGAGTGACAATGTGGTAGACTGCGACGATCCACTGTGCA
>ODAI014799292.1_pt1 | contig 34867 bp, 48 predicted proteins | sample 1539321 | NCBI WGS metagenome assembly ODAI01 (sample SAMN02144231, study PRJEB22623) | gut metagenome | biome: sheep rumen | host: Ovis aries | place: New Zealand
CTTCTATGATTTCCGTCATATCAAAACAATAATTGCAATCCTCATCACCCACGAAAACAGTATTTTTTAGTTCTTGTTTAACTTCTTCCGTTATTGGATAATCTGAATCACATATTGCTATAAAACTGTGTCCTTTTGGAAGTGGTGTGCCATTGGCTATCTTCCACTCAAGATTAGTCAAACTCCGTGGCTGATATGTTTTATCACTCATTATGGCTGCATAATCTTCTTCTGGTATCTTAACCACCAATTCTATATCTGCCATCTGATCACTTCCTTTCATTTATCAAGTTTCTTGCAGATTGCACACTGCATCTTGATTTCTTCAGCCCACTGACTGATTTTTTCATATTCTGTGTCACAATTGGGTGCATACCGCTTGATTGCATCTGCAAGGTCTTCAATTCTGTCTGATGCTGCAAGATAATATGGTTTCACACCCAAAGGTGGTTTCTCATTTTTTGCCATGGACAAACCCCTTTCATGGATGTGCAATTGGAAGAACAACCCCTGACAAAACACCTTCTTCATAGATGAACACTGGTGCTTTTGCTGATGATCCCTTATAGGTACACCATTCCTTGTCAAACACATTCATCAACTTGACATTAAGCCATATTTCTTCCCCATTCTTATTCTGAAGAACCATGACTTTCTGTTTGGTAGCAGGTATTGTCTTTTCAATCTTGCAATCCACAAGTTCATCTGCATCCCATTCTTCTTTCAAAAGGTTTTCCAGTTTCACTGGTGCTTTCTTGAAAGTCTTGTCCACATCAAGATAAAACTTATTCATGGGAATGATGTATATTGCAGCACCATTTGACACAATATAAATATGATCATCCTTTATAAAGTGCAAAAAATTGAACTTCTTTTCATCACAAACTGCATCCCTTGCTTCTGCTGCCTTCAGTATTTCCTGCTGAATTTTGATGATTTTCATTTGTTTTCACCTTCTTTCTTTAATTTTTCACATTCTTTTTTGAAGATTTCTTCAAAATTGTTGTCCTTTTTCTTCCCCTTTTCTTCAAAAAGTGGCTTTTTTCCATTCAAAACATCACAATCCCTAAACAGACCACACAACTGGATCACTTTCACCACTCCTTCCTGGTTTCATAGAAATATGAAATCTGTGTTTCAAGGATCAACTTCTTTTCACATTCAGGACAATCCAATTCATGTTCACCTTCTTCATAGATTTCAGGAAAATCTTCATATCCCAAATCAGTGGGGATTGCATAGCCACAATGGGGACAGATCACAAATTCTGTTGATGAAGTGTCAAATTCTTCATCTTCTTCTGCTTCTTCATAGAATTCATCAAAATCTGTCTTGATCTTTTCCTGCTTTTCCTCTGTGTGACACTGGGAACACTTTCCATCAGTCCACAAATACTTTTCCTTGTTGCACCTTTTACATATCCCCTTCAAAGATACTTCACCACCTTTCTGTGTGTTTTTAAGATACTTTTTAGGCAAAAAATTTTGTCCATTGTTCAGCCATTGCCTTTGCTATTCCTGGGAATGTTTTGCTTCTTGCCTTTGCCCTTCCTTTTTGTCCACCAGTTGTTCCCTTGATACCTTCACACCATCCGATCCTTTTTCCATTGCATTTTTCACCCTGACAAATATACATTGGTTCAGGTTTTGGAAGAAGATTTGTTGGTTGTAATTCAGGAAGGTTTTTCAACCACAAGCAGGTTCTTTTTGTGTATGGATCACCAAAATAATATGGATGTATGATCTGATTTGGTTTTCTATAATGTGTGTTCATGTAACCCACTGGGTTTTCAATTGCTATGTATTCACAATCTGCATTGACAAACCTCATGAAAAAACTATATGCTTCTTGTCTTAATCTCTCTCTCTCTTACCTTTTCAACAGAATTACATTTCAATGAATAGTGCCTTGTTCCTGCTGATGTCAAATATGTGCAAGGTGGAAAAGCAATAATCACATCCCAAGTGGAAGGAATGCTGTGTTCTTTCCCATCAACTGTTTTGAAACTACATCTTCCATTAAGAATTGGAAGAACATCATCCTGGATACGCCATTCAGGATGACCACCACTTTCAGGTTCAATATCACAACTGAATGCATTATGTCCAAGTTTTCTGAATTCTGTTGTCACTCTCTGTGATTCTTCACAAGCAACTAAAACATTCATCTAATAATCACCCCACTTTCACAAATACTCTATACACTTTTTTGTCTATCCTCTTTGAAACAATTACATATCCATAATGTTTCTTAACTTGCTTTGAAAATTCCCCTGCTGACATTGGTGTCATACTGTTTGCAATGCAGTATTCCTGATAAAGTCTGTAAACATTCTTTGTTGGTTCATTCTCAATTCTGACATCTTCATCCCCATCCAGTTCCCTGAAGAACCCAAGCACTGGATTGTTTGTTTCCTCAAATTCCTGCAATTCTTCCTGAATCTTTTCAGAAACAGTGAATGCTTTCCTTTGCAGCAGTCCCTTCAATGCCTTTACACCAAGCAAAATCAGGTATTCCATTGAATCTTGTCCTTTTAGTTCGTCACCAATAAAAGGTTTGAAGTTTGCATCAGTGTCCTGAAAGTTTGCATTGAAGGGAACAATCAAAAGTCTTCTCATTATTGCTGAAGAATCCCTTCCTTTACCGATCCTTGGAATGTTGTTTGCTGAAAATATCAGTTTCACATAGGGATCAAACTGGAACTTGGGTTGTCCTTTCTGTTCTGCATCTATGCTTTCACCAGTGACAATTTTTTTGAACTCTGCACTGTTTGTGATGAATTCATCTGAAATATCATCACCAATGTTTGCCAGTTTTCCAAACATCATCACAGTTGAAAATCTGTCATCCAGTTTGTTCAGGTCAAGGACAGATAAGTTTCTTTTTCCAAGCATGGTCTTCAGCATATTCAAATATGTTGATTTTCCATTGCTTCCTGATCCAGTCAGAATGAATGCTTTTCCCAACTCATTTCTTCTGAACATACAATATCCAATGACTTCTTCCAGTAGTCTTCTGATGTCCTTGTCATTGCAACTGATATTATCAAGTACCTGATCTGTCAATTCATTGTATGCATTTGGGTTGTAGTCCCATGGAATCTTGTTGGTGATGATGTGTTCAGGTGTATATTCTATGAATTCATCAGTTCCAATGTTCAAAAGACCATTATTGAAACAAATATACCTTGCATCAGTTGTGGGGGTGTTCTCCCTGATCATAATATCCAAATAGGACAAAACTTCCTGCCTTTTTGATCTGTTTAGGTTTGGAAGGTGTTGAATCATAGCACTTTCAATTTCTGCCTGACCTGGAATATATATTCCATCCTTGTATATATGCAACTGGTTGTTGATCCTTAAAATGTGATGATTGTTTTTCATGTAAACCGAAAACTTGTCAAAAAGGAATGTTGTTCCTTTATAAAACACTGGTTGTGAAAATGCTTCATCACGCAAGATCACTTCAAGTTCATCATCTGACAGACCATCCTGCAGCACATACTGGTTGATCAGTCTTATACAATCCCTTGCTTCTTCCACTTCAAAATCATTTGCCTGAAGTGTAAGGATATAATTGAACAATGCCTGATTTCTTCCATCACCTGCTTCCATTTTTGTGAAATCATCAGAACACTTCACTGGGTGCATCCACTTTGGAAGTTTCTGATATGTTTCATCTTCAAAAATGTCATAGATGATGGGTCTTTCCTTACCATCAAACTTTAATACTTCATAACTATTTTTCACACCAACCTTGATATCAGCAGTAAGACCACAAGCCAGTTTGCAATGTGTGAAACACTTGTCCACCCCACTATTGAAGAACACAAAGTGTTTTCCCCTGGTTGTTTCATACACCCTGCAATTCAACTGTTTGTCTTCAACAATCTTGAAAAGAATTTCAGATTGTTCTTTATTGTCAATATCAATCAAGATGGTGTTTTCATCCAATATTCCTGCATATTCATCAAATTCTTCTGCTTCTTCAAGTGTGTGTAGGTCTGAAGCAGAAACACCTTTGTATTTTTCAACACACTTTTTGTTTTTTGTTTTAACATATCCCTTGAAAAACATCTGATTCAAACCCCTTTAATCTATTTTGTGCTATATAAAAATACCAGTCTTTGTCCAAATAATCAGGACACTTCACATCATTTACATCATCATTGAAGATAAAACAGTGATCAGGTGAATTCTGAACCTTTTCAGGTTTGCCAGTTCTGACTGATACTTTTTTCACACCACCATCCATTGTTCTTTTGGATGCAAATATTCTTACTGTTCTTTCATTCAGTTTCTTGTTACCATGCAGCAGACCTTTGTATTTTGATGTGATCTTGGCAACATACTGGAACTTCTTCAGTTCATCACATTCAAAGATGGTCTTTTCAATTGGTGTTCCCTTGACCATATAGTTGACCAGTGCTTCATTGATGATGGGAAAATCACCATAGTCCAAATCAGACAGTTCTTTGACATATCCACCTTTTGATTTATAATGTCCATCTGCTGCAATAACAATGTAGTTGTTCACATCTTTCTGCCAAATTTCCCTATATTCATCAAATTCAAGAACCAGTCCAGTTCTTTGTTCCCATTCAAAAGCAACATCATCCACCCAGTCAAACCAATCATCTTCATCCTGACCATCTTTCATTCTTACCAAAACACCATCTGTGTTTGACTGGACAATCTCACATCTGCTTTCCAGGTGTTCCATAAGATCAAGCAAAAGCATTTGACCATATACACAAACCCTATTTGCTTGAAGTGGATCATACAAAGCATTGTTTTTGTCCTTCATAACACCATATGTGGAATTCAGCACGATTTTCAAAACACCCTGCAATGGGTCTTTTTTCTTCTTCAGTTCCAGTCTTTGGTGGTAGATGTCCACATACTTCCTTGGGTCTTTTATGTTCCTTGAATGCAGGTTGTATCTGATCATCAGTGATGGATAAAGGGAAGCAACATCCATGTTGATGAAATATCCCTTTTTGTGGTAGTTTTCCCTTGCACCATGCACACCACCCCAAGCAAATGTGTGTGGAACACCTGCAACCTTGGTTTCCAGTTTGTTTTCCTTTCCCTTCTTGAAGTAGGTATGGTTTGAAGGGTCTTTGTACCAGTCCACAATGTTTTGATATTTGCTGATCTGCATTGTGTCAGGAAAATCAATGTCAAATTCATCACCACGATTGTCAACCCTTTCTGCATCCAGGATGATTGCAGTCAACTGTGGTTTGGTCTTGGAAAGAAGATTCAAATTCAAAGGTTTTCCAGTACAAGCCAGTTTTACCAAGTCCATCCTTCCTTCAAATTCTTCCTTCCTCTGAAGGAACACTTCAATTGCTTCATCCACATCATGTTCACAATATCCAACAGTTTCATCTATTTCTTCAGGTGTCAGTTTTCTGTCTATGTCAAAAGGTACACCAGTTTCTTTGATGTTGTGTCCCATAGAACCTTCAAACCACTTCAATCCATGATCAAGATTCAGCATCACATCATAACTGATCAGTTGAATCTTATTGAACAGCCTTGAATATTGCCATCCTGCATTTCCATCAACAATGATAAAATCATTGATTTCCTTTGGATCAAAGCCACACAATATACCTTTTAGAATGTACTGGTCATAATGCAAAACATTGAAACCACACCAAATGTCATCAATCTTTTCTTTCCAAAGTGCTTCCAGTTTGTTTTTGTCGTTGACAATGACATACTTCTTTTTCTCTGTCATGTCCTTGATGACCACCAACCAGTCATATTTGAAAACTTCAAAATCATAAAATAATATGATAACCACCTTCTTTCCACCCCTTTGGGGGGAAGGGTGTTCCTGATCAGAACACCCTTATTGATTTTTTATTCAAGAACAAACACTTCATCAATGGAAAAGGTGTTGAAACCTTTGTTGTTCTGACCATAATCAAGAACATATTCAAAGTTTCCTTCAATGCATTCCATAACATCCATAAGCAGGTCATTGTACTGCTTGTATGATTCAAACACAATTTCAGGTGCATCATTTGCTTCCTGAACCAGTGACCGCAAAATCTGATCCACAATGTGAACCTGGAAACCCTGATTGATGACCTGATTCATGAAGACCAGGCTGTTCTTATACTCCCCTTCAAGAATCTTGAACCATACTGAAACCATGGGATCACCATTCTTGGATGCTTTCAGTTCCATCTTTTCAACAGAAACTTCATACTTTCCAGTGGGAACATCCTTGTAGTTGCGGTTTCCACCTTCTTCTGCTGCCTTTTTAACATCCTCTGCAAGTCCCTTGGTATCAATTTCCTTGTCCCACTTGCTGAATAAATCTTGTGCCATGATAATTCACCATTTTAACCTTTCTTAATCTCTGTTTTTTCTTGTCCTTGTTCTGACTTTTGCCTTGGGTGCTTCATCTTCTGATATGTCCCCTGCTTCCGTCTGAACCGCTTCTTCAGTTCTTCTTGTGCGTGTCCTTGTTCTTGTCTTGGGTGCTTCTTCAACCGCTTCTGTGGGGGTGTCAGGAAGTTCTGTGGGGGTTTCTGCTTCTTCAGGTGGATTGATAGGAAGTTCTTCACCCACAATTGCACCAGTTCCTTTGTCCACTTCAGCAACTTCTGCCTTTGGTGCTTCCTTTTTGGTTGTCTTGGCAGCAGTGGAAGCAGCAGAACTGTTTGCATCCTCATACACTTCCAAGAAATCCTCATATTCCAGTGGAATTTCATCTGTCTTTGTCAGAAGTCTTCCACCACCAAAGATGACTTCATTGGTCTTGAATGACAGTGTTCTTATTTCACCATCTGCAATGACCCTTGCAACAATGTCCACCATACCTGCAACCTTGTTTGCTGTCTTTTCCTGAAGATTTGGTTTGATTGCAGTGATCTTGTCCCCACCCTTCTTTGTGATGTCCTTGGATGTGTCCTCATGTGAAATCAGAATGATGTTTTCATAGTCCAGTGCCATAAGTCTTTTAAGTGTGGACAGAAATTCTGTCCTGACCTTATCCCATGCCCTGAAAGAATCATCTGATTCATGGGTGATTCCCATTTGATCATACATATACAGTCTGCACTGCTCATATGTATCTTCAAGCAGGTCAACAATGATGGTTTTGAAGTCATTCTGCTTCTTTTCCAGTTCTGCAATAGCATCCTTGAACACTTCCCATGCCAGTGTTCTTTTTGTGATCCTTCCTTCCACTTCAACTATGTCCTTGATGGGAATATAAGGTGCATCAACAAACTTGATGTTTCCATCAGTATTCAGCATAAGGGGATCAGGAAACTTGTTTGCAAATGTGGTCTTTCCTGAAAAGGGTGAACCATATATCCAAAGCACCTTTTTCTGAACTTTCTGAATGTCCCTTCTTTTATTCTGTGGTAGTATCATAAAATCACTCCCTTCTTTACATAAACCTTGATACTCACAATATCTGCATAACCAACTGTCACTTTGTGGAAAGTCTTTTGCTTCCAACATCTGTTTCACTTCTGTCAGCCAGTCCATGACTTTCTGCTGATCATAGTCAACTGATAACAACTGGATTGTGCTTTTTTCTGCTTCAACCTGAAGTCTGTTTCTATATTCTGACAAAGATTCATCTTTTTTCTGCTTGATCTGAACCTTTGGAACACATAAATAGTAAAGATTTCTTATGTGCTGCCCTGGATGCATCTTTTCATAAAAGTATTTATAAAGATGTATCTGAACACTGTCTTTGTAGTGACTGACATTGTTTGAATACTTGAAATCATAAATGTCATATTGTCCTGGAATGTTTCTGTAATCACCACCAAGCCTTGTTTTTGACTTTACTGGTGCAAGCAAATCAATATATCCAATGAAGTCCTTTGTGCTGATCATCACTTCATTTTCCCCTTCAGGGATGATCTCTTTTGCCTTTGGGATCATGATTTCAAGTTTGATTGCTTCATTGATGTGTGCTTCAGTGATTATTGGATATTCACTGTAATACTGCTCAATGGCAGCAGTCACATCCTTTTCCAGTCCAGTGTGAAGTGCTGTTCCCAAAAATAGTGCATTGTCAGGGTTGTCAGCCTTCACAACTTTTATCTTGTCCAAATATCTGTATTTATACTGTTTTGGACAATTCTTGAAACATTCAACCCTGCTGTGTGATACTTGCAAGCCTAACCACCCACCTTTCTTTCAACTGCATATATGTCTTTTCTGCATCTGTGAAACCCTTTTCCTGCATGATCTTCACCATTTCCTTGAACTGGTTGAAATCTTCAGGATATAAAAGAAGTGCAATACCACCTGCATCATCAATCTTTTTCAGATTTATCAGTTGCAGATCAGATGGTTTCCCATTTGGTGCTTTCAGTTCCAATCCTGCAAAGTGTCCTTCAATGCAAGCCAGTATGTCAGGAACACCTGCTTTTGTGAATTCACCACCACCCCAGTATTTTATGAAGTAGCAGCCTTCATTCTTCAGAAACCTTTTCACCCTATCTTCAAAATTCTTTTCACTTCCCATCTTTGCTTTTGACCTCAAACTTGATATATGCCTTCTTCTTTCCAGTGATCTTTGGATAGTCTTCAAGAAGTTCATCAAACAGTTTCGGTTCTTCCTTCTTCATCTTGTCAATGTCAATGGTCTGCTTTCCTGGATTCTCTGCAATCCTTGTGATCTTGATATAATCATTGTCAATTGACTTGATTTCAAACTGATCCATTGCTTTTTCCAGTTTTTCCTTGAATTCTGCTTCCTGCCGTTCAAGTGACTTCTTCAGGTTTGTCACCTTGGAAATCTCTTTGAACACATCCATATACTGGTTTTCAAAAAGTGCAACTTCTGACTTTGAAAACTCTTTGTCATTCATGTCCTTAATCATCAACTGTCACCTTCCCTTCATATTCATTCACATATTCTGTCTGTTTATCCATGATTTCTTCTGAATACTCTGATGAATATATCCCTTCATCCCACAATCTTTTTGCACCTTCTTCACCAAAGTTGTATGCCATAAGCACTTGTTCAGGATCATCATATTTTTCAAACAACTGTCTGAACACATATACACCTGCCTTGATATTTTTTTTTGGATCAAGAAAATCAACAATTCCAAGTTCTTTGGATAGCCACTCATGATTGATTTCATTTATTTGCATTAGACCATAATCACCAGTGTTGCTTATTATGTCAGGTTGAAATCCTGATTCATGTTCAATTACTGCCATGATGAAGCAAAAGTCTATTCCATACACCTTGCATTCATCAAACACATACCTTTGCAAGTCTTCATCCATGTCCACATCCAATGGAACAAAGTCTGCTTCACCTACTTCATGCCAGGTCAGTTCCCTTGAATGCCTACCATCTGAAACACCATAAACTTCTGCATTCTTCTTGATGTTGATAGCCTTTGCAACCCTTCCTGACAAAATACCAATCATCATCCCCAAAAACAGACTGATCATTGTGATCATCATGATTGTTATGATCTTTTTTCTATATCTCTTTGAATAATTCATCTGTGAAATCTCTCCTTTCTTCCAAAATTTTCAAAATGTACTGTTCCACACTGTTTTTGCATAAAAGGATGTAATAAAAGCAGGTGTTCTTCTGTCCAATTCTGTGAACCCTTTTCTTTGATTGCTCAAACAGTTCTGACATAAGTGGAAGTGTGAAATACACCACTTTGTTGGCTTTTTGAAGGTTCAACCCCATTGCACCTGACTGGTACTGAACCAGTGTGATTGAATTGTCTTCTGATTCATATGCTGCCAAATCTTTATTGTGACCATTTACTTCTGAAACTGGTCTTTCCAGTTCTTCACACATTGCTTTCAACATGATCAGTTCCATATCAAAATTGTAAAAAACAATCAGTCTTTCATTTGTGCTTTCAATCAGATCTTTGAGTGCTGACCATTTTTCTTTTGAATACTGACCACACAATTGTCTTGCATATAAAAGGTGTGTCAGACTGGTATCACCAATCAATTCCACTTCACCCTGGTCAGTGCAGTCATCCTGAAACCTGATGTATTTTGTCTTCATGAATTTTTTATATTTTGATGATTTATCCACCTTGATCTGAATGAAGGTCTGATCAGGAAGATCAATCCCAAATTCTTCTGTTTTCATGAACACTGCACCATGATCCCTTAATTTCTGCTTTAGTCTTTCCACATTCTTATATGGGTTTTCCTTATCGACCACATTTATTGGAACACCACCAACATCAATCTTTGTCCAGTTGATATATTGTGACTGATACAACTTATATGAAATATCCCATCCAAGCAGGTGAATCTGTGACCATAGGTTTTCATACTTTCCTGAAGTTGGTGTTCCTGACAAAAGGATCACATTCTTTGGTTTCATCTTCAGGATGAACTTTGTTCTGACTGCTTTGACATTTTGAATGCAGGATGATTCATCAAGCATCAATGTGAAATTTTCAATGTTCAAAAGGTCTTTTCTTCTGAATGCAAGGTCATAATTTATAACTGCCACTGGTATGAATGGAACATCATCACAAATATTGATGAACTGTTCAAACTGCTTCTTGTTGGTCAAGTCATATGTCAGTGTGTCAATTGGATAATGTTCACTGAAGTGATCCACCCAGTCTTGAACTTTTGACTTTTGACAGATGATCAAGATTTTATTTCCAAATGCAACTGCCTTTTCACCACCAATGAAGGTTTTTCCACCACCCATGTCAATGTAGTATGCAACCAGGTTCATCCCCTTGGTCAGTTCCAGTGCTTTTTCCTGATGTGGAAACAGTTTCATTTGATCACCACCTTAATTCCAGTGGTTTCTTCAAACTTTGGAATTGAAATCATATATGTCCACTTGGTGGATGTCTTGACTGCAAAACCAAATGGGAAGATTCCCTGCTGAAGTCCAACCCTGATGAATTGTTCAGATACATTCAAAAGTGCTGCTGCCTTTGAAACTGACAGTCTGTTTCTTTCCATGATCTTTTCCCTTCCGTTTGTACTCTTTTAAGATACATCAGCATTAAAAAAAATTTGATCCACTTCTTCAGGTGTGAGATCATATCTTCTTTTGATTTCTGTGATTTCACCCTGATTGAATTCAGCACCATCTTTTTCATTGATCTTTGCATTCAGCCTTGAAAGTGATATTCCAAGATAATTTGCAAGATCAGACTGATTGTCCTGCTTCAACTTCATCTTGCTTTCCAATAGTGGTTTGTTCATTCCTTTTCACCCCCTTTCACTACACATTCATTTGCATCCATTTCTTCACCTGAACACCAGTCTTGATTTGGACAACCATCACACTTCATTGATACAACCACCCACCTTCACGAATTGTCAGCAGAAATTTCTGCTTTTCCTTATCTGAAAGAATTTCTTTCATCTTGTTTTCAGCATCTTCATATGACCATCCACAAGCACCTGCATATGATGCATGAAGTATTTTGTGACCGCAATTTGGACAATAGTGAAATTCTGCTTCTGTGATCCCAAAACCACATCTTCTGCAAGCAAAAGTGTCATAATGCCAGGGTTTCACTTTTCTGAACACCCTTGGTGGAATGCCAATTTCTTTCACTTCCATCTTTGATGCCTGCTTTCTAATTAAGATGATCCCCATTGTTATATACAACCAGGTGAATGCAGTTTGTAGTGTCACTGTAATATCCGAAGTTTTCAACACCATCAAAACCAAGAACCCTGACAATGTATTCTATGGTGTCAATATCTTCCTTGCTGTGACCGATAGACCAAAGACTGATGAATGCCTTCTTCAAATCTGTGAATTTCATGTCATTGATTTTTGACAGATCAATTTTTGATGTTTTCCAGTAGATGTCTTTGCAGTGATCCTGCTGAACCAGTAAAAGGATTGGCTTGATACTGGTGACAGATATTCTGATTGACTGAATTGTTCTGACTTCCGCTTTTGTACGGATGAAAAGATTGTTCATTTTCTTTTTTCTCCCTTCTGTCATTTTGTAAGTTCGTTTTTTAATCAACATATTGTGTTGTGTATCTTTATCAGATACAAACCATATTATAATGATGTGAATGTACTCTGTCAAGATACTTTTTCTTAAAAATTACAAAAAAATCCTCATTTATTTGAAAAAACATTGATTTTATGCTATTTTATAAGATACAAACTTACTTATAGAAAGGTGGTGTGTGTCATGACTATGGGTGAAAAAATCAAAGAATTGAGAAAAGATCACAACATGACCCAGGAAGAACTTGGTCAGAAACTATCCCCCAGTGTAAATCGTGCAGCCATAAACAAATGGGAACATGGTACTGTCAGAAACATTAAAAGGTCTTACATTGAACAGATGTCATCCATTTTTGGTGTAAAACCTTCTGATCTCATGTGTTTCCAGGAACAACAGATTGCAGAAGATGAGTATTTGCTTGAAAGAATTCAAGGAAGGTTTGGTTCATCTGCTGTCAGACTGTTGGAATATTATGTCAGGTTGAATGAACTTGGAAGGAATAAAGCAGTGGAACAGATGGATGATCTGTCAAACATCCATAAATATATTGATAATGATGAAAATGTTTAAGGTGTTCAAGGTTATTTTTTGACCTAAAACATACAAAATGTATGATTTTCCTTGATTTGTTCAAGGTGTTTAGGGTGTTTAAGGTACTTTTTATATAAAAAAGTATAGAAAATGTATATAAACCTATAAAAAACATACATATAAATAATAAATATAGTAAATATAGGGAAGACCTTGAACACATTGAACACAAACTGTCACAAACTGCATAAAATCAGGGTGTTCAAGTGTTTAAGGTGTTCAAGGTAAGAAGGGGGGTGATCCTATGAAACTTCCAAATGGATATGGAAACATATCAAAATTGAGTGGAAACAGAAGAAAACCATTCAGGGTGAGAAAAACCACTGGATGGAAGTGGTTTGACAGAAAAGAAGGTTGTTTTTTAGATGGTGAACCACCAAAAGACCAGGTGCTTGATGTTTTGGATGATGGAAAACCACGTTTTCAATCAAAACAGCAGTATGTCACTGTTGGATATTTTGAAACAAAACAAAAAGCACTTCAGGCACTTGCAGCATATAATGAAAACCCTTATGATCTGCATTTTGATACAATAACCTTTGCAGAAGTATATGAAAAATGGTCTGATCAGCATTTTGAAGGTATTTCAGAATCTAACATCAAAGGATATAAGGCAGCCTTTAACACCTGCAGTCCAATTCATAATATAAAAATGCAAGACATCAAACTGGATCACCTGCAAATGGTTGTGGATGAATCAGGGAAAAACAGCCCAACCTTGAAAAAAGTCAAAATATTGATGGGTATGGTGTATGATTATGCAGTCATGCATGAAATAGTGGGAAAGGAAAAAAGGGACATGGTAAGATATGTTGATATTTCAAAAGCAGGAAACCCCAATTCAAGAAGCAGAACACCATTCACAAGTGATGAAATTGATATTCTGTGGAAAAACCAGTCATCTGATTATGTCACTGTTGTTTTGATCCTGATATATTGTGGATGCAGGATCAGCGAACTATTGAACCTAACAAAACCCAACATCAACCTGGATGAAAGATGGTTTTATATTGGTAAAGCAAAAACAGAAGCAGGAATCAGGGAAGTTCCAATTGCTGAAAAGATTGTTCCATTCTTTGAATACTGGATGAAAAAGGATTGTGACCACCTGATCTGCACCCCTGATGGTGAACCATTCCAATATAGAAACTATTATGATTCATACTGGAAACCAGTCATCAATGATCTTGGTTTGCAGCACAATCCCCACGATACAAGACACACTTGTGTGTCCCTTCTGACAGCAGCCGGGGTGGATGAAAGAATCATCCGAAAGATTGTAGGTCATAAAGGTCAGGGAGTGACAGAAACAGTTTACACACATTTGGAACTGCCACTAAAACTGGAAGCAATCAACAAAATCTGAAAGGTGGTGTATTATGTCAAGAACAGCATACAAGAATCAGTTCAACAAAGACCACTATGAAAGAATAAATTTTTCAGTCCCCAAAGGAACAAAGCAGGTCATCAAAGACCTTGCATCTGACAAAGGGATGTCCATGAATAAATACTTCTTGCATCTTGTCATGAAGGATCAGGAAGGGATGTTTGATAATATGCAACTTGCAGAAAAGACCAGGGAAAAGATTCTTTCCATGAAGGGAAACACCCATGATGGATATGACATCACCCTGAAGACTGGTGAAACCTACCACTTCAGGACAAAATTGGAAATCAGAAAATTTTTTTCAGGGTGTCTTGCACAAGACAGCCAATGTCTTGCACAAGACAGTTGATATAATGTGTCATACTTGTGTCATATGTGTGTCATACTGATAAAAATTGATATGATTTCATAGCACTTTGATGAAGTTCAAAAAATAAAAAAGAAACCCTTGCAAACACTACATTTGCAAGGGTTTCTTTCAATTCTGTATTCTGTTGTGGGATTATCTCTTTGTGAACCCCAAACCGCCATTTTATAGGCATACTTTATTGATTTGTGTCATACCAGTGTCATACTGAAAGAACTTTATCAGTCCTTTTTTAGTGCTGCCCTGGTATTTTTTCCAACTTGACCATCAACAACCAAACCTTTCTTCCTTTGGAATGTACGAATTGCAGAATCAGTTTTTGAACCTGCAATACCATCCACAACAAGATTTGCACCACTTTGGTTCAGTTCCCACTGTACCCACTTTACACCTTCACCTTTAGAACCCTTTTTGATGACCCCTGATGGCTCATTAAAGGGGTTTTGTGTCTTGGGGGTGCAATTGTTCACACATTCACCATTAGACAGCACCATGACTGTGTGTGACCCCTTCTTCACAAGAATGTCACCACGTTTCAAATATTTGTCTGATGTCAGATATTTGGTATCTGTCAGAAGTTTATATTTGCCAGTGTTCACAAATGCAGTGGTCATTGTACTGGTTGTTGGTGCATTTCCAGTGTATTCCAATTCAGTACATCCACCTGCAATTGCACAAAGTGTCATGTATGCTGAACAATCTGTGTTGCACTTGGTCTTGATTTTTTTCAGGTTGTAGGAAACCTTTTTTGCTTCTGTGTGTGCTGTGTTTCTGTCATTCTGTCCATATCCAATATTACCATTTTTGCACCCATTTTCGCAAGCCTTTGCAGAATTTTCTGCAAGTATTGCTGAAATTGGTCTTAAAACACCATCCCAATTCTTGTTGTACCACAACCTGGTGCAAACTTCTTTCCCAGTGGAATCACCTTTTGCACCATTGACAGTCCCTTTTTCAGAAATACTTGCATGACCAATCAATACTGCCATTATTCTTCACCTTCTTCCTTGTCAACTTCAGGAAGTCCTGCAATTGATGTTAAAATGGAAAGAACACCTGCAAGAAGTGAAGCACTGCAAACAACTGTCCAATTCACTTCTGAAATCAATGCAGTTGTTCCAATGGTGGATATTGCAGTTTGTGCAACAGTTTTGATTGCCCTGATCCCTGCTGCCTTTATCCATTTTTTGTTCATATGATCACCCTTCCTCAATACTGTACTTTGCAATGTACTTTTGCATTTTATCCCTTGTGTTTTTTAACTTGTCCACATCATTTCCATCCAATGTGTGATTTATCAAGTCAAACAATGCTTCCATATAAAGCAACAAGGCTTCTTCACCCTTCTTTTGATGTCGCTCATACGTTTTCAAATTTCCTTCAATGCCTGATACTTTCTTTTCAAGAGTTGTGATCCTTTGATTCTGAATTTCATCAGGTTCTTTTGCCTTTTTGATTGCTTCCAAGATCACTTTCACTGCTGCAGCAACAGCCACAATGAAACCTGCAATTGCAAGAATTACTCTGTAAACATCATCAGGAGTAAAAACAAACTGATGTTGCATTTTCACCATCCTTTCTTCCCAAAAATAAATGGATGCACTAATCATCAAGTGCATCCACTTCTTCCTGCAACTGGTTGATCTGATCTCTGATCTGCTGTCTTTCAGAATGAACTTCCTCTATGTCATAAGGCATTGCCTGACCAAGCATTTGTGCTTCAAAGCACTTTATGACCTTGTAATCAGTTGACGAAAGATCACACTGAAGGTTTCTGATCTGCTGTTCCTTGATCTGCTTTTCTGTCATACTACTGCACCCCCTTTCAAGTTAAATATTTTATTGAATAAAACCACCATATTATTGGTGGAATTATAGCAGTTGTATCTTTTCAAAGTTCCCAACCAAGATTTGAACTGGTTGCAGATTTCTTTGAATGTGATTTTTCCTTTTTCCATAAGTCCCTTCAATTTCTTCAACTTCTGTCTTTCTCTAACTATGGATGCAGGCGACATCTTCTTTATGATCCTACCAGTCTTTGTCAGGAAGTATTTGGTTTTCAAAAATGTGAAACCATGTGACAACTTGACAATTTGTGTCTTTTTCTCATTTATAAACAAGCCAAGATTTGATGCAATCATCTTCAATTCATCCAGTAGTTTATGCAAGAATTCTTTGCTTCTGTGTATGATATAAATATCATCCATATACCTTGCATAATATTTCAGCCTTTTGACAATCTTGCAATAATTATCAATAGGTGTTGGGAAAAATATTCCACTGATCTGACTGATCTGTGAACCAATCCCCAGTGATTTTGTCATGAATTGCTTTCCTTCAGTTGATTCAGGTGCATCTAAAGCATTATAGACAGTATTCATGCAACCCTTGAATTCTTCATCAGTCATATAAGATACATCTACCTTGAATGCATCTATAAGCAATCCAACAAACTTCATCACCCTTTGATCAGGTATTTTCTTTGAAAATGCTTCAACCAACTTGTCATGTTGGATATTATCAAAGAATTTTCTGAAATCTATTTGAAGAATATATCCTTCATTGCTTCCAGTTTCTTTGAAATATTTGTGAAGGTGTGCTTCAATTCTGTTCCTGGTAAAGTCAATCCCTTTTCCTTTTACTGAAGCAGCATTGTCATATATCAGGTATTTATTCAGATATGGGATCAAGATGTTGTCACACACTGATCTTTGAACCACTCTGTCTGATATATGAAGTGATTTCACCCTTCTTTGATGACCTCTTTCATTCAGGTTGAATTCATAAAAGGGTTTCTGTTTATAAGTGTTTGTTCTAATTTGTTTCTGTGTCTGATAAGTATTCCTTAACAGATTGATTTCATACCGCTGAACAGATTCCTTCCAAATGCATCCCTTCTTGGAAAGATTGAATGCTTCAATCAAAGAATCTGCATCAGATATTTTCTCAAATTCATCCATTTAATAAAAATATATCCTTTCCAGTGTCTTCAGTCTTAACTGGACACATGAATATATGTATTCACCCATAATGGGATGGATGTGTCTTCCTTTCCTGCTTTTTCCATATCGGACATCTATATGACCTACACATAGTATGGAAGTAAGAAATCCACGCAACACGTTAGCATTGGAAGCATTGTTGTAGTTGCTATTACCATTGTTGTTGCAATTAGCAAAGTTAGTGGCAGAAGCCCTGCTGCAAGACACACCCCAAAAGAATAATCAGGAAAGTGGTTGACCTTCCTTGATTCTTTTCATAATTTTGTTGTCAGATTTTCTCCACCCTTTGAGAAGTGCAATTTCTTTATCAATCATTTCAACATATCTCATATACTTTTGTGCTTTTACTGGAACAACCACCATCACATACTGCATTTCTTGAAGCAGTTGTTCACAATTTCCTATTGCACGATTCTGAAAGTTTCTTCTTTCAAACAGTTCTGATTCATATATTGGATAGATTGTATTGGCAGCAGTGATGTTCATGATCAATTCATGAAGTATATTCAGGATGTTGTTTCTGAAGGTTTCAATCAACCACATTGGATATTCTTCAGAAAGTTCCACCACATTATATTTCTGAAACAGTTCAAGCATCACTTCCTGGTCTTCTTTTTCCATTCTCAAAATAAATGGTTCTTTGTTCACTGTTCTTTGCTTGTCTTTTATTCCAAAGTCACGCAACAGAAGTTCAGTGATTTCTTTCCTTAACACCAAAGCATTGTGGAAAAATTCAAGTTCTGACAAGGTTCTTTTATTCTTTGGTACTGACATTTCTTCCCTTTTCCCTTCTTAAAAATGACCCCACCCCACAAGGGGGTGGGGATTGAAGATCAGCGAAGCAGGAAGTAGCCACGCAACACGCCAGCACTGGAAGCACCGCCGTAGCCGCTAACACCATCGTAGCTGCAATCAGCAAAGTTAGTGGCAGAAGCCACATCACGCAACCAATCCCAATATCTTGCACCACCTTTTCCCTGATGTGCAATCTTCAGATCAGAAGCCAACTGGAACAATGCCAACTGTTTTGTGCAGTCACCAGTGTCATAGAATGATGAACTTGTGGGACAAACACCAAAACGCATTGCATTGTTCATGATATTGAATAACACTGCAAACCATGCCCAACTTGTTGCAGCACCAGTAAAACCTGCACCTGCCATGGAAGCAGTTGAATTGCTCATTGCATTACTTAACAGTTCCTTATGTGAAAGAATGTGATCTGAACCAAATGCATTCTGCATTGCTGCTGCATATTTGGGAATCACATCTGTCCACATCTTTGATCCAGTGAAACCGCCAGTGGTGACATTAGTGTCATTCATCTTGTGTGTAACAGTAGAACCATTCTTCATCAGCATCAGTGCATGATGTGCTGTGGTTTCTGTATCACCATGGTGCAAATGATAATCAAGATCACCAACCACAAAGTCTTCTGTGATATTGGTTTCCAAGCCAGTTGCAGTGTAGGTCTTTGTGATATACATTCCAGGGAAGATGTCTTTGAATGTTCCATTTGCAACGTTCTGTGAAAATGTTCCATCATTGAACATATCAGTGATGTCTTCTTCCACATAGATTCCATTGTGTGCTGCAGCACCATCCTGGATGTGCTTCATGAATGCATAGAATGATTTGACAATACCAGTCAAAGTTCCATCATCAATCCCTGAAATATCCTCTGAACCAACAATGTCCTGAAGATCAGAAATATTTGATGCATTCTCTGCTTCTGCATCTGCAATGTCCTGAACTTGTTCCATTGAAGGAACAGCAGCAGGATCAATAACAATATTTACATTTGCACTGTTGTCAACCTTCACATTCAGTCTGTAAGAAGCACCAGTGACAGTTGTTCCACCAAAAGGTGGCATATATTCAGGGTGCTGATCTGCAATGCAGATTCCAAAAAGAATTTCCTCTGATGTGCTTGAATCTGTTGCAAACAGACCTAAAGCCATAATATAGTAACCATCTGCAAGTGTGCTGTTGTCTATCCTTGCAAGCACTTCCACAAGGGATGTGTCAGTGATTGTCACACTGGAAATCAGAACTTCCTGCTTCACATTAGAAAGTGATGTGATTTCTTCTAATACTGCTGAAGAATAATCATAGTCACTTGTCTGAACCTTTGTGAATGTGGCTGTTGCTGTTCCTGCAATCATTTTGGTGATCAGTTCTTCACCTTTGTTTGTAATTACCATGTTTTGCATCTTTTTATTCCACCTTTCTTTTATTCACAATCAATCACATTGTGTCTTGTTGATGCCATAACAAAACCATTTCCAACTGGTGCATCAATGGAAAAATCTGTGTTCACCTTTGTGTCAATTCTATGTGTCCAAGTAGATGAAACAACATTTCCAACATATCCCCTTGCAGGGATGATGTGAACCAGTTCATTGTTTGAGATGACCACAATATTTGCAGGGATCATATATCCAAGCAAACGATCCAGTTCTTCAACCTGACCTGACAATGAAAGTGATGTTTCAATGGTCAATTCATAGTCATTGAAATCAGGTGTGACCTGAAAGTTTCCTTCACCACAAAGGGTGGTCAGTTTTTGAATCAGTCCCTTGTAAGTGTATGGAATACCATCATTCCACCTTGAAAGAACCCTTGATTTTCTTGCATCAAGGGTGTCTTCCGTACTTGGTAGAATTCCCATCATCTTTTCAAATCTGCTGATTCCATCTTCATTGGTGTATAAAATGAAGGAATTGTCTTCCACTTCAGTGGTTTTATTCCATCCAACCTGAAATTCAGGGTTTTCTGCTCCCATCACCTGACTGATTTCATCATATTCATGCAGATAACTTGGAAGATGACCTATCAAATTTACATCTTTATTCATTTGTGATCACCCCCAGGATGGGTATTTCATAGGCATCCAAAACAAGATTTTCAGCAACACCATTGATTGCTGTGTTCTGAATGTCTAAAACACCAGTGACATTCATGATCTTGGTTTCAATCTGACTGATTCTGACAATGGTGTATGGTTCATCAGCCCATGTTGTTCTTAATGACAACATATATTCTTCAACTGCTGCTTCAATAACCTCTTTCAAGGTGTTCCATGAATAACCTTCCTGAAAAGTGATTGATGTGGAAATATTCACTGTTACATTGTCCACTGTTGTGACTGTGACAATGTGTCCAATGGGTGCAATACCTATTCCAGTTCCATCTTGTGTGGGATCAATTTCCTGCTGAACTGTATTGATCAGTGTTGAACTTGCTTTTTCATATTCACTGTTCAATATGGTCAGTTTGACTGTTCCACCACCATTCCAAACTGGTGTGACCTTGGTTGAACCAACACCTGCAATGGAATTGGTCTTTTCCAAATAATCATCCACATTTCCACCATAGGCTTTTGATTCAAAAGAAGCAAAGTATCTTTCCCTGAACACTTCTGTATCTTCTTCATCTTCACCTGGTATCAAAACATCTGTCAGGGTTGCTGTTTCAAGTCCATCAATATAATCTATGGGAAGAATTGTCCCAAGATGTTGATGACCTTCTACACCTGCTGTTTCACATCTGACCTGATATGTTCCAAGTGCTTCATTTATCGGTTCAGTGACAACAAAATTCAAATTGTCTATATTGAACCTCTGACCCACCAAATCACTTGCTGTCAGTGTTGTGGGTGTAAATACACCCTGAAGCACTGCATGGGTTGCTTCTGTGGGTGTCAGCCCCCTTTCTGCTGCCCTTCTGATCAAATATTCCCTTGATGCTGTGTCTGCAAATGCTTCATTCAGTATTGCATCAAATTCAATATACATTTGTGTAAGTTCATAGGCAGCAGGTGCAAGTGCATCATAGATGATAGAGCCTTCCCTTTTGTCATATTCATCATCAATTCTGTCAAGCATTCTGTCCATGATGACATCAAATGTCATTTCTTCATACATCTACTTCCACCCCCACTTCATCATTTTCAAGATCACCAAATATTGTGTGAACTGTGAATGTAACTGAAACCTTGTTCTTTTGAACATCAAATTCAAAGTTGTCCACTGAATCAATTCTGTCATCTGCTTCCAGTGCTTCTGTGATCACTCTTTCCAATTCAGGAAGAACATATGACATTGGTCTTCCAATCAAATCTTTCAGTTCAACACCATAGTCCCATGAATAAATAGGATATTCATACCTTTCAGTGTGCAGAATCTTGAAGATGACCTGCTTCATTGCTTCAAGACCATCCACACTTCCAACCACTCTTTCCTTATCAAGATTCATCTTGTAATTCAAGGAAGGTTCAATTTCATCTTCTTCAATTCCTTCCAATAAATCTTCATCATAACTTGGAATCATGTTGCATCCACCTTCCTATCTATAACCAAATACTGTTGACCACCTTTTTTCTTCATCAACACCACTTCATCATCCTTTGACAGTGGAACAACTCTTTCACAAAGAACCAGTTGACCTTTTCCAAGGATCATCTTCTGTTCAACTTGTATCTTCAAAGGTGATTCCTGAACAACCACACCAAACACATAATCAGATGGTTGTGATGCTTCCATTGTGTTCAATGCAAGTTTTTTCAGAGTTTCAAACAGTTGTGTGCAATCATGCATTTATCACACCACCTTTCAGATTCAGTGTCATGACCCATTCACTTTCCTTGATCTCATGTTTGCACTTTTCCACAAGCATCCAGTTGTTGATTTTCTTGTCACCAAGATTCAACTGAACCACGATCATTGAACCGCCCCTGACACGATAATCACCCAAACAGTTCTTCAGTGTCAGTGTTCTTGTCACTGAATTGTAAAGGTCAAGCAGTGCATTTGCTTTTGCTTTTCCATTTTCACCCTTTTGGATTGTGTCATAATACTGAAGAACACCCCATTTGTTGATGCTTTTAGTTGATTTGGTCATATACACTTCCTTTTTTCCAGTGTCAGAATTGTCATACACCAGTTTCACCTGGTTGTATGTGTCATCATCAATGGATGAAGTATAGTCAAAGTTTTCTGCTTGTGTATTGGTCAAAAGCAGATACTTGTTCTTTTTTCCCACCTTCATATCATCCAATGACTTCAATGTGATCTTTCCATAATTGTCATACATCACATACAGTTTCTTTTTACTGGTCAATGTCAGGTCAAGTGCATTTTGGATCACATCAAAAAGGGTGGAATTATCTTCCACCCTGCTTCCAATCTTATATTTTGTGTCTGCAATGCTTCCAGTCTGCAAATTATAATCTGAAGCAATCATCTTGATAAGTTCACCTGCTGTCTTATTCTCATAGACAATGGTGTCCTTATTCTTCAAATATCTTAACTGGTCATAAGCAGTCACACTGATGATCTGTTCCTTGTCCCTTTTCTTCTTGAACACAAAACCATAAAACATCTTATGTCCATTGACCTTCAAAGTGACTGGATCACCTTCTTCAAAAGAAATCTTCTTGTCCTTTACCACTTTGAAATCTAACTGACCAGGTGTTCCTGATCTTTCAGTTGTCCAAGTGATGCCTTCCTGAAGAACTGGTTGAAATAGTTTTTTCTTTGCAGTGCAATATATTTGCAATTCAACATCAGTTTTCATTCAAACACCCCCTTATGAATCAGGTGGAATTGTTAAAACTTCCCCTGCATAGATCAAATTTGCACTTCTTCCCTTGAATACATTCTGACTTGCATTGTAAATCAGTTTATATTTGGAACTGTCACCATAAAACTTTGATGCAATTCCACACAAGGTGTCACCCTTTACAACAGTATAAGTCTGACTTTTGGTAGGGGTTGACTTGGTGTCTGATCTGTTTGAAGTGGAAACCTTCTTTTTCTTGTTTCCTTTTTTCTTCTTTTTGATCTTGCAGGTTCTTGTTTTCCATCCCACATATTGTTTCAATTTAACAGAAACAGTCACATCAAAACCATCTTCTGCATCTTCTTCAATGGTGTAGTCTTCCAGTGTGCATTTGATGTTTGTTGCAAACAGTTTTTTTCCATTTGGCATTTGCCTTGAAACAATAAACTGAAAATTCTTCTTTTTGACTTTCAGTTTTTCCAACTTCTTCAAATACCATCCTGCCTTATGAAACCCATTTTCATACCTTGCCCAAGGATATTTCACATTGGGAAGAAGCAGGTCAAAACTGATTTCAGTCAGACCTGCTTTTTTTGGAATTGAAATAGTTCCTTCATTGATGACCTGGATGGTTTTGTTGTTGTTGTCCACCTTCATCTTGATATTTCTTGGAACAACTGGATACATAATTTTGTTTATGAATACATCATACATTATTTATGCACCCCTTCCGTTGCCTTATCAATAGCAGCCATGATTCCTTCATTCAGACTGTCAGTGATTCCATCAATGTCATTTGTTCCTGAAACATTGTTTGTGTTGTTCTGTGTCACACTGATGGATGCAGTGGTGAATCTGTTCACTGTGTCCCTTTCAGCAATGTCACGAAGGTACTTCAATTCTTCTGTGGTAGTGTTCAATGCATCTGCTGCCTTTGCAGTGTTTCCTGCTGTGTCAGCCACATTGGAAGCCATTTGTGAAGTATCATATGCATTACCAAAACCAGTTGTTGCATCAGATGTCATGTTTCCAAAGTCTAAAGCACTTGAAACCTTATTTGATACACCATCACCAAATTCTGCACCTGCACTGTATGCACTATCAACCCAACCACTTTGGAATGTACTGCTGAAATCTTTGTATGACTGCTTTCCTGCTTGTGCTTCTGCTGCCTTTCCTGCATAATTGTTTGCTGCTGTATTAAGTCCCGAAACATCTATTTCTACAAATGGAAGATTGTTCAAGGCATTTGCAATTGAAGCAATCACCGACATTGCAGTTGATAAAAGGTTGTAGAAAAATGTCTGCACATTTGCAATGGCATTGTGGAATGCAGTGACCATGTTTTCACAAAGAATCACTATTGCCTGACCCAAGTTTGCAAAGAACTGGATCACAACATTTATCCACCCACAAATCACACCAAACCAAGTGGTTGCCACACCACCTGCATTTGCAATGTGGTTTGCAAAAGCAATGATTGCAACAACTGCTGCAATTATCCCTAAAACAATCCATGTAATAGGACACGCAAGAAGTGCAGTGTTGAAACCATATTGTGCGACAGTAGCAGCAAAAGTTTCACCTTTTGTGAACATCATTGCAGCACCATGAAGTGCTTCAGCAGTAGCACTAATTGCCTTGATTCCATTGTATATTGTCAATGCAGCAATATATGCACCAAATGCTGTCACAATACCCCAAACAATAGGTTCAATCACTGACCAATGATCAGAAATAAATGAAGCAGCACTTCCTGCCAGTTCCATAATGTTTAGGATGAAAACCGCAACAGTTGCCAAAGAAGCCAACAAACCATTGATCATTTCCATAAACTGCTGATTGTTTGCAATCTCATTCACCTTGTCCAAGACTGGTTGAAATTGCATGACAGCAGTGTTTCCCATGGAAGTCCACAACTGATTCCAGGTCATTGGCATTTTGTTGAATCTTTCATCTATTTCATCAGCCATTTCAAAGACAGAAGCCTTGACCACATCAGCAGTCAACTGTCCATCTTGTGCCATTTCCCTGATCTTGCCAATTGGAACATCCAAATAGTCTGCAATACCCTGGATCAAGTTTGGTGACTGTTCAAAGATTGAATTCAATTCATCACCACGAAGAACACCTGAACCAAGTGCTTGTGACAACTGAAGGATTGCATTGGATGCTTCTTCTGTGGATGCACCTGCAATGGTCATCTGCTTCTGAACAAGGTTTGCAAATCGTGCAACTTCTTCTGTCCCACTGAATGCATCACCTGCATTGTTTCCGAACCTTGCAACAACATCTGCCATTGTACCCAGTTCAGATCTTGCATCTTGTGCTGCATAATAGATCAGGTTCATGGTGTCTTCTGCTTCCATTGCAGATTTTCCAACCTTTTCAAAGTTGTCATTCATGACCTGAAGTCTTGCATTGGTGGAAACCAATTCATCAGACATATCCATGACTTTTTTGACTGTTGCAATTGATGCATAAGCAGCAACAGCAGCACCGATTTTCTGAATGAAACCATCCATTGCATCAGAACTTTTGTTGATCTTATTAGTGACATTTTCTTGTTCATCACCAATATGGGACAACTGTTCCACTGCTGCTGATAGTTCCTGCCTTGCATTATTTATTGCAGAAGAATCAAAAGAATCATCAATTGTGTTTCCAAGTCTTTCAAATGCATTCTGTGTTGCTTCCAGTGATGAAATGATTGACATCATGGGTGCAGAAACTCTATCTGTAATTTGTATTGCAGTTGAAATTCCTACCATATTTATCACCTTTTCTTTTTCTTCATCTTCTTTGCTTCTTTTTCTTCATTCTCTGACCGAATACGAATTGAAGCAATTATAAAAGCCTTTTCATTTTGTGGAAGATTTGCAAAAGTGGATGGTAGGATGTGAAGTTTCTGCAAACAATAGTGTGCATAGTTTGCTTCACCATCACCATCCAGTATTAGTTTTTTGCTTCTTCAATCTTATCTTCCAGTGTGGTGTTGAAACCATTGAAGTTCTGAACAAAGGTTGCAAATTCCTGATATTCACCAGGATCATCAACCATTGCCTGAAGTAAGTCTTCAGGTGTGTTCACACCATAACTATCCTGCAATGAAGCATCATAAAGGTTAGGTTCAACCACTGATGTTGCAATCATCTTTGCAATATACTTTGAAGTGTTCAACTTTGATCTGAACATATTGGGTTTCCCAGTGATGGGAACTTCAATGGTGCATGAATCTCTGATGTCCTCATTCTCTGATGTTGACAAAGGTTTGATTGTCCACTTCAGGGGATTTCCCTTTTCATCACACAAAGATTTTGTTGCAGCATACTGTGTGTTTGCTTTCTCCTTTTTGTTTTCCTTCAAAAACAGTTTCAAGTTTGACATGGTTTTTTCACCATCCTTTCTTCATTTTTTCTTCAAATAACCACAAAAAGACCCAAGACAGAAGGTTGTCCTTCCATCTTGGGTGTCTTTTTGATTAGATCATACCATCAAGCAAAGTGAACTTTTCAGGAATTGTGAAGTCCTCAAATGTGAAGTCAAAGTCTTCATCAAGGTACTCACCATCTGCATCAAACTTTGCAAGAATTCCACCATCAATGTTGCAATCCTGAAGAACAACTGTCTGTCTTCCTGCCTTGGATGTAGGATCATCATTTGAAATCTGCATTTCAAAATAAACATCCTCACCAGTGTTCTTATACCGAAGCATAAGTTCACGAATGATGGAAGTGTTATAGTGTGCAGTGCAAGAACCTGATCCAGTCCAACCAGTTGACTTGTTTCCTTTTCCAGTCCTTCCAAGAATAGGAACTTCAGTCTTGGTCTTCTGAAAGGTTGCTTCCACATTGATTGCCTGCATGAAATTGTATCTGTTTCCTTCAATAGTGATGAAGCACTCTGCAAGTCCTGCTGCAATCGTGTCCTTTGCCTTCATTGTGATATTTGCCATGTGTTTTCACCTTACCTTTCCTATGCAACAGTGACAGTCATATACAACTGTGTCATTGCATTCACAACAGTGATTGCATCATTGACAACAACTGCCTTCTTTGTGTCACCCTGGGCAACAGTGACATCATCTTCCTCAAAGTTCTCAATTGCCCTGATGTCCTGCAACTGCTTATGATGCTTGACCACATCAGACCAAAGACTGATTCTTCCTGCATTGTCATTGGGAACTGCACCAAGGTACTTGGTGTTGAAAAGAACCGCAATGTCATTTGCAATCTGATCAATTACTCTGATGGTCTGATTATCCTTGAACACATCACCCTTTGTGTCACTGGTTGTAACAAGGGAATTGATGTCCATAAGGACACGAACATCATTATCAACCTGATGGAAGGTGAATTCACCTGCTTTGATTGCTGCTTCCAACTGTGACTGTGTGTAGTCAACACTGATGGTATATTCACCATCATACTTCTTGTTTGTGCCTGACTTATTGACTGCAAGACCTGCAATCACACCCAGTGTCCAATAAACAGCATCAGCAACAGTTGCACCATCTGAAACCTCATTCTTCACATTGACTACACCTTCATAGTCACCTGCATAATTATGAAGGACACACTGGAACTTCTTTCCAACTTCATCACGAAGTCTTGCAGTGAATGCAGCATATAATGCTTTGATTGTGCTTTCAGTTCCAACATATCCAATTGCATTGAATGAATATGATTCTGCAAGGTTTAAGAATGACTGGTGACTGTCACCAGTAACAGTTCCATTTGTACCACTTGCAAGTGCAAGACCTGCTGTTGCTTCAAGTGTTGCACCAGTCTTGAATGTGACATAATCATTTGCCACAAGTCCTGCTGCAGTTGCAACTGTCTGAAGGTCAACCATGGTACTGTCAAGATATGTGGAAACATCCCACTTTGTGGGATCATCAACATTTGCAGCAATGACAATCTTGATGTCATTTCCCCTTGTGCCACCAAAAAGTGCGGTTGCAAATGTGTTGGTTGCCTTTGTTCCACCACTGTTCAACCTATAAAGGTATGCTGTTCTTGCATACTTGAACAAATCCCTTAAAGGTTTCATTTCATCAGCATCATAAGAATATCCAAAAAGAACCTTGGAATTCTTGATGAAGTCACCACTGGTAACAGTGATGATACTTCCTTCAGCACCCCAGTTCAGTTCCACACCAAGTGCAGCATAACCCCTATCAGAAAGGGTTGCAGAAGCACTTGCAGCAGAAACAAAGTTGATGTATGCACCAGGAAGCACTTTGTTCTGTGTCAAAAATGTTCCACCGCCTAAAGCCATTTTACTTCACCGATCCTTTCACAAACTCTTTTTCCATGAAATCTTTGATCATTGCATCAACCTTTGAAAGTGTCTTTTTGCTTCCATCAGTCCAAAGTGCAGTGATCACATCCCTTTTGTCACTGTATTTTGCAGAAGAAACAACCTGATCCTTGGTGAATTCAGGTTCAGTGACCTTCACTTCTGCTTCTTTCTTTTTATCACTCATATCCATTACCCTTTCACATCAGTTGCACTGGAAATTGTTTCCATGAAGTTTTCAACTTCAGCAACCTTCTTCACATAGAAATCATAGTTCACAAGAAAAACAAGCACATCTTCACTGCTGATATGACCATCCATGTCTGTTCCCCTGATCAAGTCACCATCTGCTGTGACATATTCAAGTGCATCTTCCAACTTTTCCTGGACATCCATGCATTCTTCCTGAAGTTCATCTTCTGATTCAGGAAAATAATACACACAAAACTGATTCCTTCTGATGTATCTGTTCCCCCTGAAGTGGTTCAGGTTAGAATTCACCAGTTTGATTGAAAAACAAGGTTTGGAAAGACCCTGATTCACATTGTTGGTGTAAATCTCATAGGTGGGAACTTCTTCTGTATTAAATTTTTCATCAATTGCAATGCTAATTGCATCAATAATTCCTTTAATCACTTGAATACTTCCCCCAGTTTCTTCTTCAGTCTTGCTTCCAACAGTTTTGGTGCAATGTTTTGAACTTCTTGTGCAGATATTGTCATCATAAACTGACCATTCACCCAGTCTGCTTTCAATCGTTTACCGATTGCAGGAACAAACCGACCTGGTTCTTGTCTGTGACCATATTCCACATATTCTGCATAATACACTGGATTGATGACTTCAATCACATATGTATTGCCCATTTTTTGAATCTGACCAACAGTCCATCCTTTTTGCAGTGTTCCGCTTTTCTTTGGTGTTCTCTTTATGACCTTACCAAGCAATCTTGCAGCAAGTTCCTTTGAACATTCACAAATGAAATCTTCCATTGCTTGTCCACTCAAATGTTTCTTGCAGTGTTCAATTGCCTGATCCAGTTCATGTGCATCCACACTTTTTGCCATTAAGACCACCCCTTGAACAATTCCAAAATGATTTCCTGATGTGTTGAATAGATAGCAGGTTGACCACTTGACTTGTAGTCAGTTGTAACACCATTTTGTGTGACAGATATTTTTGAACCAGGTTTGATGTTCAGTTCAGGTGCTATGAATAACTTTATGATCTGTGTGACCTTTGAAGAAAAATCTTCATTTCCACTGTTTTCAGATATGTTGCTGAAAGAAATTCTGCATGACTGCTTTTCAGCAATAGGTACTTCTGAAAAACCAGTTGATTTATTTGGTTTCACAATCTTCTGATATTCAATGATGTCACAAACACCATCATAAAGTGATTCAATTGCTTTCCTTGCTTTCACCACTTTAGTTTGCGATAGCATACCAAATCACCTTCCCCTGATGTTCTTAACAACTGAACCAAGGAATCAAACTTTGCATCTTCTGATGTGTCAGTTGCAAAATTCACTTGGGTGTCACCTTCCTTGATGGATGAAAAAGCACCATCAAGATCAAGTTCACCAATGATCAGTTGCCCAGTCTGTTTTCTTCCAAAGAAGAATTCACCACATATTCTGTCAATTACTACTTCATACAAGCCTTCAGGAACAGAATTGATGTTGCAGTTGTTTTTGATGTGATTTTCAACCTTCTGACTGTTGAAACAGATTTCAAAACAATCACCTTCCTGCAACTCATAACCATAAGAAACCAGTCTGTTCAGAAGTTCTTCAAAGAAGTCTTCTGTCAGACTGGTTTGATTTGCAGTCATAACTGTCATGATCTCTGCCAACAGTGTGTCAAATACATCACCACTGTCCATGCTCAATCACCTTTCCTATTTCTTGGATGTTTTGGTTTTCTTGCCCTTGGAATTAGAAGCAGGTGCAGTCTGCTGTTCTGCAACCTTTGCTTCCTCTTTCTTGGGGGTTTCCTTTCCAGTCACATCCAGTCTGTGTCTTCTTAACAACATGACTTATGCCTTGAAGGATGCAAGAACAACCTTGCTGTCATTGGAAAGAACAGCAGTGTAGTGTTCATCAGCAGAAACAACAGTTGTCTTTGCAAGAATATCACGATCACTTTCAACCATGACATCACGCTTCATGTAGATGGTAAGTGCAGGAACATCCACATCAAAACCATCAGCAGCAGGATCTTCATTGGGATCTTCCTCACCAATGACTACAAGCGGATTCAGGAAGTAAGGGTTTGCAACTGCAAGAACATAGTCACCAACTTCAGGGGTAACAATAGCCTTCTTTTTTGCATCCCAAAATGCACCTGCTGTCAGGGATGAAAGTTTTGCTTCACCACTGGAAGGTGTTGCATCCTCTGCAACGATATGAACAGCATTTGCAGTTGAAGAAGTTGCCATGGTATATCCAACCTTGGAAACCTTCTTTGAAGGAACAACCTGGAAACCTGCAATCTGTCCAATTACACCAGTCATGATCACACCATTTGTGATGGGGTACTTGTTGATGTCAAGGAAATCATTGTCTTTTCTGATGGTTGTTACCTGCTCAGGTGCAACATAGATCACACCATTGATTCCATCATCAGATTCAGAATCAAACTTGTCCACTGCATCAACAACACCATCATAGGCAATCTTGTTTGCAGTACCATCAAAGGTAAGGGCAGCAGTCAGAAGTGCAGCATGACAGTCATTGTCAACCTTTGCTGCAATACTCATTGTCAACTGCTTTCCACCCTCTGCTTCAGGCTCACCATATGCAGAAAGTGCTGCTTCATCTGTGATCTCAATAGCCTTTCCTGCTTTCTTCACTGTTGCAGTGGTTGTGGAAGCAGTAAGGACAGTTGTTCCCATTGCAACACCTTCAGCAACATCTTCTGCATCACCAATGTATGCATACTTTGGAACTGTGATTGTGTCACCAGGAACACCAACCAGTGTGGTGTCGATCTTTGCGATTCTGCTGAACTTGATCTTCTTGGGAAGTGTAGCAGAAATCATGTCACCCATAACCTGGGGGTTTACAAGATTTGTCAATTTTGTCTGTGCCATTTCTATTCACCTATATCCTTTCATTCATTTGTGTTCCCACTCAATGCATCATAGGTTTCACGATCAGTTTCAAACAACTTCACCCTTTCCCTATATGTCATCTTTTGGAACTGTTCCTTTGTGATTCCTTCAGGTTTGTCATCCCCACTTGCAGCAGGGGTTGCACCCTTGATGGAAGCACCTTTCTTGGTTTCCACATCAAAAAGAAACTTTGTATCATCACCCTTCTGAAGTGCTGAAATCTGATCTGCAAGACCCTTGATTGTGCCATCATCAGCAAATTCAGCCTTGTCCAAATCCTTCAGCAGTGCCTTCACTGCAATGGTGTTCTTTGCCTTGGCAGCAGACAGTGCTTTGTCAACTGCTGCATTCACCTTCAACTGGTGGTATTCAGCATCTTTTGCTTTGTTCTCACCCTGCAAGGTTTCAATCTGCTTCTTCAGTTCATCCACATCACCAGTGGATTTCTTCAAAGTTTCCAGTTGCTTGTCCCTATCAGAAACCTGACCCTTCAGGGATTCAATTTCCTTTTCCAAGGATTCCTTGTCACCCTTTGCAGATTCAATGTCTTTCCCATTTTCTGCCATGATGGAATCAATCTGTTCCTTTGATAGTTCCATGTCTTCCAAGAATTTTCTTTTCATGCTTTGTACCTGCCTTTCATACGATTTTTACGACTTCTCATGTCTTTGATAGTTGGTATTGTGTCTTTTTACGACTTCCACCAGGTCAATGTATATAAAAAGCACCCCACTGAAGAAGTGTAGATGGGAAATCTGTAACTTCAGCAGGATGCAATTTATATCAATAAAAAAGCACCCTTTTCAGGATGCTTGACGAACCCTAATCATCTTGGTTATTATCTTTTAACCATTCTTCATAAGATTCCTTTGCTTTTTCAGGTGCTTTGTCTGTCAGGACATACATCTTCTTTTCAAAGTCAAATTCATACCAGTCTTCATTTTCCATGAAATAAGGCATATCCAACATAAACATCACCCCTTCTTTTTGAAGTATTTATCCAGTATGTCAACAACTTCCTTTGCATAAGGGTTTGATTCAACACCAAGTCTTTCATTTGCAAAAGATTCTGCAAGGAATTCATCAACATTGGTCATGGAATACTTGCTGATTTTTACTTTGTTGATTTCATCATTCAGTCTTCTGACTGCTTCAATTTCATCATCTGTTGCAGTCCCCATGATGACTTTCAACTCATTTGCTTTCATGTCATTGGTCAAGTCTTCCAGTTTGGTCATATATCTTGAATAAACATCTTGAATTTCTGACCTAACCTTCTTTATTTTCTTATAATCAACATTGACCCAGTTTCTATTGTTCTGCAATGGTTGTTCTATATTCAGAATAGTATGACCAAACTCATGTGTCACAACATACTTTTCAGCATTTTCAGGTTTAATCTTTGCACACCAACCCTTTTCTGAAAGTTCCCTGATTCTGTTCACATGACTTTCAAAGTCTTTGGTCTTAACTGGATTCAGAACCATTTCAGCATTGTCAACTTCATAATTGTGTGACACAAATGCAAATGAATTTCTGTTTCCCAGTGCTTCCATTTTTGTCATGGTTCTGAATTCTGTCAAAGGTGTGTTATATTCAGAAACCAATTCTTTCAATGTCTGACTGAATGATGTTGCTGATTCATCAGATAGTTTTGAAACATCAACCTTGATGATGTTTGTTGCATCATCTATTTGACCCAAAGGCACTGAAGTCAAACCATTGTCAATTCTGTTTGATTCATAGGCAAGGGACAGTGCATCAAATATTGTTTGGGCTGCTTTTATTTTAACATCCTGACCCTTGACTGTCACCATTGAAGTGTCACCATCCACAAATGCTTTCTTCCAGTCAGGATATTTCATATTTGCAGGAACATAATATGTTTTGTCATTTTCTTCATCCCTTGCTGCCCTTTGACCGATTTCACCAAAGTCATCATCAAAGTATGGTGCAACAACTGATCTGCAATAAACATGAAAAGGTGGTGCAGTTGCACCACTTTCAAAGTCTTTCATGTCAAAAACATGACCATCCATTTCCCTGCACACTTCAGAAGTCCTTGAATCAAGTGTTGCTACAATCTCATACTGTTCCACACCAAGTTCTTTGAATGCTTCCTTCTGACTTTCAGAATGAAAAAATGCTTGTTCAGTCATCACAAGCCTTCTTGCAGCATTGTTTGCATTCTTAATCTTTCCATCCACAAACTGTTCAAGTGACTTTGCAGCATCATCAGCAGTCTTTCCAAGAACACAAGTCTGAACCAACTGATTCTGAAGTTCACCGATCATCTGTGATTTTCTGTCCCATATCCTGCTTGAAAAATTCTTTCCATCAGTTGACCAGGGGGAAGAAACCATCTTGTCAATCTTTCTCTGATCCAGTTGTCCGACTTCCCAACCAGTTCCAAAACCTTTTTGAACTTCATACAGTGTTCTATAATAGCCTTCTGAATAGGTTTTTCTGATCATGGAATCAACCACATCAGTTTCATTTCCAAAAGCAGTTTCAAGTGCTTGCTGTGTCCTGATTTGAAGTGCTTCCAGTTTTGATATATGGAATCTTGCAGAAGCATTTTCCAACTTCTTCATCCACACTGGATCACTGCCATGTTTCTTTCCTGCTTCAATGTACTGGTTCACATCCCACTTGAATTCTGCAAGTTCTTTGGAAGATAACAGTTTCCTTGCTTCAGCCATGGTGACATCATTGTTCACTGCAACCCTTGCCACCCAAACATTGATTTCCTTGTCAATCTGCCTTTGTGCAGCCAAAAAGGAAGGTTCAATCTTGTTGTATGCTTCCACTGCATCCCTATGTGATGCATCCTCTAATATTTGAAACCTTTTCTTCCAATATTCACTCATTCTTCAGTGTCCCCTTCATCATCAGGATCAGGAACAGCAGGATTGAATGCAAGTCCATATTCTTCCATGTTTTCCTGCTTTTGTGCCTTTACCTTTTCCAGTTCTTCTTGTGGATCATCAACCCAAGGATGATTTGCAAGAAGGGTTTCATCTGAAAGAATACCCACTGACCTTTGAATATTTTCAATGGTTGTGGTTTCATCCATAGGAAGATTTGTATTGAATGTGATTGTGACATCCTGATCAGCGAAGTTCCCAACACCAGTATTCATCAGGTGGAAATCTATGAACCACAACACATCTTCCATTGCTGCCTGATATTCAATTTCCATATCTGATGCATCCAGGTCAATGTCATTATACATTGACCGAATGTTCATCTGATTTGGATTTCCTGACAGTTTTTCATCCTTGGCATCAAAACCCATGCAGTTTTCAACTATTGCCTTTTTGAATATATCAATAATTGCTTTGTAGTTGTCTGCATTCACTTCAACCTGAAGGGTTTTCAAGTCACCTGCTGCCCCATCAACAGTCTTGATCTTAACTGCACCATAGGTTGCAAGGTTCTTTCTGAACTCTCCAAGGTTTTCACCATCATAGTTCACAAGAACAAGGATTGTGTTCCTTGAATCTTCTTCCATGTTGTCTTCAAATGCAGATATGATCTGATTCAAACCATCCTGC